>Ga0315906_10000906_pt1 | contig 45276 bp, 35 predicted proteins | sample LakEriMetagenome_4_FD_203526 | JGI IMG/M metagenome (GOLD analysis project Ga0315906, IMG submission 203526) | Freshwater fungal communities from buoy surface, Lake Erie, Ohio, United States - Buoy 2 MA122 | ecosystem: Environmental > Aquatic > Freshwater > Lake > Lake biofilm | place: USA...
ATGTTGCTGATTTGGTGGTGTTCTTGGCATCAGACATGTCGGGTTACATCACTGGTCAGGTGATCCATGTGAATGGTGGCATGCTGACCTGATCGATCTTTAATTCGCGTTGCTTGCGTATCACTGAAACGCATCAGCTTTTTTACTATTAGTAATGTCGAAATAAAAACCCGGTTTGCCCATCGTCCATCAATCACCAACATGAAAAAACTCCTAATCACAAGTATCATCACACTGTTGTTGGTGGCTTGTTCCAAAGTTCCCATCACCAACCGCCGTCAGGTGAACCTGCTTCCCGAGAGCCAGTTGATCGGAATGAGTTTGACGGGTTACAAGGATTTCCTAGACAAAAACCCGCCTCTTGCGGCCACCAACGCCAACGCTGCCATGGTTGCCAGGGTGGGTGATCGTATTTCGAAAGCCGTGATCACCTTTTTGGAGCAAAATAAAATGGGTGATCGGGTTCAGGACTATAAATGGGAGTTCAAGCTTGTTGACTCCAAGGAAATCAATGCATGGTGCATGCCGGGTGGAAAGGTGGTGGTTTACACCGGACTGCTGCCCGTAACAAAAGACGAAACGGGCTTGGCTTTTGTGATGGGACATGAGGTGGCGCACGCCGTAGCCCGTCATGGTAATGAACGGATGAGCCAGATGCTTTTGGCCCAAACGGGAGGACTGGCTTTGGATGTGGCTTTGTCTGACAAACCCGCCGAGACCCGAGCGATTTTCAATACCGCCTATGCCGTTGGTTCGCAAGTTGGGGTGATGCTTCCCTTTTCGCGACTGCATGAGACGGAGGCCGACAAGTTAGGTATGATCTTCATGGCCATGGCCGGCTACGATCCCGAACAGGCATCCGCTGTGTGGAGCAGGATGATAGAAATCAACAAGGGACCTAAACCGCCTGCGTTTTTGAGCACCCACCCGGGAGATCAAAACCGTATTGAAAACATCCGTTCTTATGTGCCCACCGCTAAGAAGTATTTCAAGAATTAGTCGGGGAAAATTTACGATGGAAAATTTCGATTTGCCCTGAGCTTTTTTGCTCTGAGTTTATGGATGGGTTGAAGTGTGGATGCTTTAAGACTTACCCCCAACTTGCTGCTATGATCCTCTCGAAGTGTGAAGGATTTATTAATAATGAAGTACAATGTGTTCCACCGCCAAAGGCTAACCGCCACTGCCTTCCGCCTTTACCATTAGGTAAGCACTTTCCTTTTTCGACCAATTTCTCTCCTTTTTTCGGTACTTTCGTAACCTGAAAAAATCCCGTTTTTAATATGAACATTCATGAGTATCAAGGCAAATCGATTCTGAAGAGTTTCGGTGTCGCCATCCAGGAGGGTATCGTTGCCGAGACCCCCGAGCAAGCCGTATCTGCTGCCAAGGAGCTGCAAGCTCAAACCGGAACCCAATGGTGGGTGGTAAAGGCCCAAATACATGCCGGTGGCCGCGGAAAAGGCGGAGGCGTTAAGCTGGCCAAAAGTTTGGACGAGGTCAATGAAAAAGCAACCAACATCATCGGTATGCAGTTGGTGACTCCGCAAACAGGTCCACAAGGCAAAAAAGTCAATAAGGTGCTCATCGCACAGGATGTATACTACCCAGGGCCAACCCCCACATCCGAGTTTTACATGAGTGTGTTGTTGAACCGCCAAACGGGTCGCAACATTGTGATGTATTCAACTGAGGGCGGTATGGATATCGAAGAAGTTGCTGAGAAAACTCCCCATTTGATTTTTAAGGAGGAGGTCGACCCCGCTACCGGATTGCAACCTTTCCAAGCTCGTAAAATAGCATTCAATCTTGGTCTGAGCGGAAACGCTTTTAAGGAGATGACCAAGTTCGTTACAGCGCTCTACAAGGCGTATGACTCCACTGATTCATCCATGTTCGAGATCAACCCGGTTCTCAAAACTTCCGATGATAAAATCATTGCTGTGGATGCCAAGGTCAACTTGGATGAAAATGCTTTATATCGTCATCCTGACTATGCTGCCATGCGCGATATCACCGAAGAGGATCCCACGGAGGTGGAAGCTGGTGAGCACAACCTCAACTATGTGAAGCTCGATGGAAACGTTGGTTGCATGGTGAATGGTGCCGGTTTGGCAATGGCCACCATGGACATCATCAAGCTTGCCGGTGGTGACCCTGCCAACTTCTTGGATGTGGGTGGTACAGCCAATGCTGCACGTGTGGAGCAGGCCTTCCGCATCATCCTCAAGGATCCCAATGTAAAAGCGATTCTGGTCAATATTTTCGGTGGTATTGTTCGCTGCGACCGCGTGGCTCAAGGTGTCGTTGATGCTTACAAGAGCATCGGCGAAATTCCGGTTCCTATCATCGTACGTTTACAGGGAACCAACGCCGAGGAGGCCAAACGCATCATCGATGAGTCGGGCTTGAAGGTGTTTTCGGCCATACAGTTGAAAGAGGCAGCTGACCTGGTTGCCGATGTTTTGAAAAAATGATTTTATGAAAGCTCGCTCCGCCGAAAACAATTTTCTGGCCATAGATGATCCAGCTCTGCACGAATATGCATCCAGCAGGTTCGTCATCCAGTCGGTTCCCTACGAACACACCTCCTCGTATTTAAGCGGTTCGGCCAAAGGCCCCGAAGCCATCCTGGCCGCTTCACATTTTGTGGAGTTTTATGATGAGGAAATCGACGATGAGGCATTTCGCAAGGGTGGCATCGCCACTTTGGATCCTATCGATTTCAATGGTAAGGTGGATGCGGATGCTGTTCAGTTGATTGAATCGGAGACCGACAAGTTGATCAACGATGGAAAGTTTGTAATCTCTCTCGGGGCTGAGCATACCGTGACCCTTGGTTTTGTGAAGTCCCATTTGAAGAAATACGGCGATTTAACCGTTTTGCAAATTGATGCACACTCCGACTTACGACAGTCGTATCATGGCAATCCCTTTTCGCATGCTTCGGTCATGGCACGAATTCACGACCTGGGCGCCAATCTGGTGCAAATCGGAATCCGCGCACAATGCAAGGAGGAGGCCGAGCTGATCAAGTCGTCTAACAATATTCATACATTCTACGCCCACTATGTTAGGTCCAATCCGAATTGGATGGAGGAGGCCATTGCAGCCATGGGTGACCAAGTGTATCTGACCATCGATGCCGATGGTTTTGATCCCTCTGTTGTGCCTTGTGTAGGTACTGCCGAACCCAATGGCTTGTACTGGCATGAGACCTTGGAGTTTCTTCGCATGGTGGTTGCCCGTAAGAGGGTTGTTGGTTTCGATGTGGTGGAGGTTGCTCCTGCCGAAGGACAAATCCTTTCAGAGTATACTTTGGCCAAGCTTGTTTACAAGATCATTGGTATGCTGACTCGCAAATACTAAGTTGTTTCAAAATGGCACCCAAAGGCATTCGCAAGATTGAGAAAATATTGGTGGCTAACCGGGGCGAAATCGCCTTGCGTGTGATGCGCAGTGCCAGGGAAATGGGGATTGCCACCGTGGCTGTTTTTTCCGATGCCGATAGAAATGCCCCATATGTTCGCTACGCCGATGAGGCAGTGCATATAGGTCCGCCACCTTCCAGCCAATCCTACCTCGACTTTGATAAAATCATTGGTGCCGCCAAATCTACTGGCGCCCATGCAATCCATCCCGGTTACGGCTTTTTGTCTGAGAACGCCGCTTTCGCGAGACGTGTTCGCGAGGAGGGAATCATACTGATCGGACCATCTCCAGAGTCGATGGAGGTGATGGGCAGCAAACTGGCTGCCAAGGATGCTGTCAAGAAATATGATATCCCCTTGGTTCCAGGAACCGATTATGCAATCACCGATATCGACAAGGCGCGTAAAATTGCCAGCGAAGTGGGCTTTCCGATTCTGGTCAAGGCATCAGCAGGTGGTGGAGGTAAGGGCATGCGCATTGTGGAGCATGAATCACAATTTGATGAGATGTTGCATCTCGCGGTAAGCGAGGCAACCTCTGCATTTGGCGACGGCTCGGTGTTCATTGAGCGCTATGTGGGCTCTCCACGGCATATTGAGGTACAAGTGATGGGCGACATGCATGGAAACATTGTCCACCTTTTCGAGAGGGAATGTTCCGTTCAGCGTCGGCACCAGAAAGTTATTGAGGAGGCGCCATCCTCTGTGTTGACACCCGAGTTGCGTGATCGAATGGGCAAATGCGCAGTCATGGTGGCAAAATCCTGTGATTATGTTGGTGCCGGTACGGTGGAGTTCCTGTTGGATGAAAACCTGAACTTCTATTTCCTGGAGATGAATACCCGTTTGCAGGTGGAGCATCCGGTTACCGAGATGATCACTGGCGTGGATTTGGTGAAGGAACAAATCAGGGTTGCCATGGGTTACGAGTTGTCGTTCTCCCAAAATGATTTGAATATAAACGGACATGCCATCGAGGTAAGGGTTTATGCCGAGGATCCGCTCAACAACTTCCTGCCTGACATAGGAACACTGTCCACCTACCAAATACCCAAAGGTCCCGGTGTTCGTGTGGATGATGGTTTTGAGGAGGGCATGCTAATCCCGATTCATTACGACCCAATGATCGCCAAACTTGTGGTTCATGGGAAGAGTAGGGAGGAGGCGATGGATCGGATGCTACGAGCCATTGATGAATACCGGATCACGGGTGTTGCTACCACACTTTCGTTTTGCGCTTTCGTTTTGCGCCACGAGGCCTTCCGTTCAGGGAATTTCGACACCCATTTTGTGAAATTGCATTTCAGGCCGGAGTTTCTATCCAAGCATGATGATTCGGAAGCCCAGGTGGCGGCCATCATCGCCAGCCGACTTTTGGGCGCCACACGAAGCATGGATCACGGATCGGCTGGCTCCAAGGAATCGGTCGCCTCCCGTTGGAAACGAAATCGTTTGACTTGAACAATAAAATTCCCATGGCTCGGTTATTGCAGTATAATCGGTGTCGAATGCGCACCCTCCTGGTCATAGCGATTCTTTTTATCCTGCAATTAGGCACGGCAACGGCACAAACCGATTCCACTCCCGTGGTCACGCGCGCCGTCATTATCAATGGCGATACGGTTCCTTTCATGTCGCTGCCTCTGATAGAAATCATCACCGCCGCCGATCCTAATCGTGCAGAGAACCTGAAACGTTATCTGAAACTGCGTAAAGATGTCTTAAAGGCCTATCCCTATGCACGTCTGGCCTCGCAGACTTTGAAAGCAATCAACGACTCCGTTTCCAAGCTTCCCAACGAACGCGCGCGCAACAAGTTCATCAAGGAGAAAGAGAAGGAGATGAAGGCCAAGTTTGAAAAGGATCTTAAGAAACTCACTTTCACCCAAGGGACCATCCTGATCAAGCTGGTTGACCGTGAAACCGGTAATACATCTTATGAGTTGGTAAAGGAATTGCGTGGGTCATTTCAGGCGTTTTTTTGGCAAAGTCTGGCTCGACTGTTCGGCTCAACCCTTAAAAGCGAGTATGATGGTGAGGGTGATGATGCAGCAATCGAATCCATTGTTCAATCCATTGAGCGGGGAGAAATACAGGTTATTCAGTTGTAAAATCACAATTTAAGACAAATTGACATCTTTTGTTTTTGATAAGTGTCATATTGGCACTTATTTTGGTTTTTTTGATGTTGGTATGGATGTTGTCCAGCTATCTGTAAATCTCAAAACAGAAAAAACATGTATATCAGAAATTCAAAACCCGCTCCCGTCTCCACAACCAGAGACCGTTTCTTGACCATTAATGATTTGGTCAATGACTTATTCGGCGATATGATTTCGCCAGCCCCTTACCGAGCCGATGCTCCCAAGGTGAATGTTTACAGCGAGCCCGACCGATTCAAAGTTGAAATGTTGGTTCCCGGGTTCGACAAGGAGCAGTTCAAGATCAGGGTGCAAGAGGAAAAATTGGTGGTTGAAGGGACCCGCCCCGCGAATTCGGAATCAGTAGATGCCTTCAACACTCTCAAGGAGTTTACGGTGCAATCTTTCACCAAAAGCTTCCATCTGCCCGATACCGCAAACCCGGAGTTGATTTCCGCAAGTTATACGAACGGAATCCTGCAGGTGGTCATTCCAAAGCGTGAACAGGCGAAGCCATCGCAGCCCAAAGAAGTGATTGTTGCATAGTGTTTCCATAGCCAAGGCCCCGTAAGGCCTTCATGCAACCCCGGATGATTCAACCAATCACCGGGGTTTGTTTGTTGGTATGTGTGGATCTGGAGTTGTCAGTGTTCGACCAATTCGGTTTACTTTTGCCACATGGCAACAAAACGCAAGCAATCGGTACCTAAGGGTAAAAACAAGCCAGTGATACTGGTCACCAATGATGACGGGATTACCGCACCAGGAATCCGCTCTTTGGTTGAAGCCATGAGTACACTGGGCGAGGTCGTGGTAGTGGCACCCGACAGTCCTCAATCAGGCATGGGCCATGCCATCACTATCGGGAAGCCACTCCGACTAGACAAGGTCGAGGTGCATGGCGAGTTTTTGGGTTGGCAATGTTCGGGCACTCCCGTGGATTGCGTGAAGCTTGCAGTCAACAAAGTGCTGCATCGCAAACCCGACCTATGTGTCTCTGGAATCAACCATGGATCCAACAGTTCCATCAATGTGATTTATTCTGGCACCATGTCGGCCGCCATGGAAGGTGCCATCGAAGGTATTCCATCAATCGGTTTCTCTTTGAACAACTATAGTATGGAAGCCGACTTCTCGGCATGTGTTCATTACGCTCGTCTCATCTCCTCCAACATATTACGCAACGGCATGCCAGCCGATACGCTGTTGAATGTGAATTTTCCGGACCTGCCGCTTTCACGGATCAAGGGAGTAAAGGTATGCCGACAAGCGAACGCGAAATGGGAAGAGGAGTTCGATGAGCGGATGGATCCGCGCAAGCGACCCTATTATTGGCTTACTGGTAAGTTTCGTAATTACGACAAAGGAAATGATACCGATGAATGGGCATTGAAGAATGGATTTGTATCGGTTGTTCCCGTCTTGTTCGATTTTACCGCACACCACGCCTTTCAGCAACTAAACCGCATCCGTTGGCATGATTAAGAAAAACTCCATGATCACAGGCATACTCATCGCCTTGGTAGTGATGTTCGGTGGATATTTTGCCCTGCACTATTTGAATATCTGGATTTCCAAGGAATTCTTCGACAAGCCCCCCATATTCAGGGAGAGCACGGTGCAGGTGATTTCCATATTCCTGAATGTGTTTCCTTTCAGGTATTACATGCTCAAGACGAATTATGAGTATACAGGCCGTGGCATATTGCTGGTTACATTCGTATTCGGACTGTCTTATTTCTTTTATTACCTCCAGTAGTCAAAGCTCAAAGGATTGAAATATTATATCATCGCAGGTGAGGCATCTGGTGATTTGCACGGATCCAATCTGATCCGTGAAATTCGCAAGAAGGATCCCGATGCACAGATCAGGGCTTGGGGAGGTGATCTGATGTCGGCTGCTGGTGCCAACGTGGTTAAGCACTACCGCGAATTGGCATTCATGGGATTCGTGGAGGTCATCATGAACCTGCGTACCATCTTGAAAAACCTGAATACGTGCAAGCGCGATTTGGTTGCGTTCAATCCCGATTGTGTGGTGTTGATCGATTATCCCGGTTTCAATCTGCGGATCGCCCGGTTTGCATTCGATTCGGGTTTCCGCGTGCATTACTACATATCACCCCAGATTTGGGCTTGGAAACAATCCAGAGTGAATATCATCAAAAAGTATGTGAATCGTATGTTGGTGATACTTCCTTTTGAAAAAGATTTCTATTCCAAGTTTGCCTACCAAACTGATTTTGTGGGTCACCCGCTTTTGGATGCCATCAACTTGGGTAGTTATTCCTTCAACATGGGAAACGACCAACGTCCAATCATTGCGTTGCTGCCCGGTAGCAGGAAACAGGAGATTTCAAGCATGCTGCCACTCATGTTGCAAGCTACAAGCCAACATGTTGGACATCGTTTGGTATTGGCTGCCGCACCTTCTATTGATCGATCCTATTACGATTCCTTTGTTGCAGGTTACGGGGTCGAGATAGTTGAGGGTAACACCTATGGTTTGCTTTCGGTGGCACATGCCGCCTTGGTTACCTCGGGTACCGCTACACTTGAAACAGCTTTGTTTAGGGTACCGCAGGTGGTATGTTACAAAGCCAATCCGATTTCTTATCGCATTGCCCGGGCCCTGGTAAAAGTGAAATACATTTCCTTGGTCAATTTGGTCATGGACCGGCAAGTGGTAACCGAACTGATACAGGATGATTTGAACACGGACCGTATCCAGACGGAACTGAATAAGTTGTTGGGTGATACCATGGATCGCAAGCAAATGTTGGACGATTACGATCAGCTTCGCGGTATGCTTGGAGGTGTTGGAGCATCGGAACGTGCTGCGGAAATAATGGTCTTGGATCTGAAGCAGCATGCCACAGCATAAAATCGACATAGCGATTATCGGAGTGCAAAAGGCGGCCACCACCTCGCTGCATCGATACATGGGTTTGCATCCCGATGTACTGACTCATGAACGGTTGGAGTTTGCCTTTTTTGTTGATGATGATGAGTTCGCGGATGGATATGATAAGGCATATTCAAAGTACTTCACCAATCGTCAGATTGAAAAAAAGCTGCTCATCAAGAATGTTGGTATCATTTATTGGGAAGATGCATTAAAGCGATTGCAGGAACACAATCCGGATGCCAGATTGATTTTGGTGCTCCGCAATCCGGTGGATCGTGCTTATTCCGCTTTCCAATATGCCAAGATGATGGGCTTTGAAAAAGCAAACACATTCGAGGAGGCAATCAATCAGGATTTACATGCAATCAAAGACAAGATCATAAGGGGTACCGTGGATTATTTGGGACGAGGTGATTATGCGGACCAGCTTACCATGTTATTCAAGTACTTTCCGGAGAATCAGGTCAAGGTTTTGCTTCAAGAGGATTTGCAGCGTGACCCCACATCCGTATTGAAATCCTGTTTCGCTTTCTGCGGGTTGGATGATGGCTTCACACCCGACTTTACCAAAAAGTTCAATGAATCCGGACGCTCTCGAATACCTTTGGTGATGCAACTGCTCAAGCGCACGCGCGTTGTACGTAAAAAAATATCATTCTTGCTTCCTACATCGATTCGACAAAAACTTTTGGGTGGTATCGAGCGAATGAATCGTCAGGACTATAAACCTGAGCCGATAAAATTGGAGACAAGGGATTTTCTAATCAGATATTATCAGGAGAAAAACATTCAGCTGGGACAACTGCTGAAACGTGATTTATCTGAATGGAACCAGGTAAAATGAAAATGGTGCCTTACGGGGCACCATTTTAACTAACCTGAATCATAAACCCTAAAAACAATTCCTTTTACAATAGAACGCGCCTTAAGGTTACATTATTGGTAAAGTTTTTTCGAAATACATTTAAGCTGTTGGTTACCAGTACAAAAAGAAAATGGTGCCTTACGGGGCACCATTTTAACTAACCTGAATCATAAACCCTAAAAACAGTTCCTTTTACCACAGAACGCGCCTTAAGGTTACATTATTGGTGAAGTTTTTTCGAAATACATTTAAGCTGTTGGTTACCAGTATAAAATGAAAATGGTGCCTTACGGGGCACCATTTTAACTAACCTGAATCATAAACCCTAAAAACAGTTCCTTTTACCATAGAACGCGCCTTAAGGTTACATTATTGGTAAAGTTTTTTCGAAATACATTTAAGCTGTTGGTTACCAGTGGAAAAAGAAAATGGTGCCTTACGGGGCACCATTTTAACTAACCTGAATCATAAACCCTAAAAACAGTTCCTTGTACTTGAATTTCGTGCCAAGGTTTCATTTTTCCGATTAAATATTTGTATAAAATTGAAAATCAGTTTAATAATTATGCTTTTTTAATAAACCCCACTCATTTTACGTTGTTTAACTACTTTGAGCAAAAATCAATTTCAAAACCAAAAAAACAAGATGAAGTCAACCATTAAATCGGCTATTTGCCTCCTCTCATTGGCGTTTGCCTCCAGTGTTTCCTACGCACAACTACAACTGCCACAGCCATCACCTGCTGGTTCGGTGACCCAAACCATCGGGTTAACCGACATCACCATTGAGTACGCCAGTCCAGGTGTTAAGGGCCGTACCGTTTTTGGTGGCTTGGTGCCCTATAACGAAATGTGGAGAACCGGTGCCAATTCTTCTACCAAGATTTCCTTCAGCCGTGATGTCACCATCATAGGTAACAAGATCCCAAAAGGAAAATATGCGCTGTTGACCATCCCCAATCAAGGAGAGTTCGCTGTCATACTCAGCAAGGATGTTAACACTTCGGTTGACTCCTACAAAAAAGAGGATGACCTGGTTCGTTTCATGGTGAAGCCCTCGGCTTGCGAATTCCGTGAAAGGTTAACCTTCATGTTTGCAGATTTCTCCGATTCAAAAGGTACGATTGTGATGGAGTGGGAGCGCACCCGACTCACCATCCCCGTTGCTTTGGATACGGATGCTCAGGCAGCCGAGAACATAACCAAGGAACTGGGAAGGACATGGAGGACCTACAACGCTGCCGCCCGTTATCACCTCGATAACAATAAGGAGTTGGATAAGGGTATGACTTACGTTGACCAATCCATCGCATTGAAAGCGGATTGGTTCAATCATTGGACCAAAGCCCAAATCTACAATGCCATGAACAACAAAACCGAGGCATATCGATTTGCGCTCAAGGCGAAGGAGCTAGGCGATCAGGCAACGAACTTCTGGTACAAGGAAGAGGTGGAGAAAGCACTGGTTGACTGGAAGCCAAATGCAGGCACCAAAGGCAAAAAGTGATTATCGAAAACCCATTGTTTAAAATCCCGTTGGAGATCCCAACGGGATTTTTTATTCAATTTGATTTAGCGAAACGCTTTTTGCCGGTATAGGAGAATAGGAGAGCCAATCCGGTAACCAAAACACATCCGACAAGGTTATACCATAGGAATGAGATGTCGGTGTAATTATAACACCAGATCACAACCACCTCCGCAATGATCGCAGCAAGAAAAACACTTAGTCCATCGACCCTTTTGATATAGAATCCGGTTAGGAATATGCCGAGTATGGTTCCATAGAAGAGCGAGCCAAGAACGTTCACGGCCTCTATCAGACTGCCCAGCTGACTGGCGAATTGTGCCACTCCTATTGCATAAACCCCCCAGATGACGGTTGCCCATTTTGAGGCAGTCAGGTAGTGCGTTTCACTTTTGTCTTTTGCCAACGAGCGTTTGTAGATATCCACAATTGATGTGGATGCTAAAGCATTCAGCTCAGATGATGTGGATGACATGGATGCTGCGAAAATCACCGCAATCAAAAGCCCGATAACTCCTGCAGGCAAGTGGTCTGTGACAAATCGCAAAAAAATGTAATTGGTATCGTTCGTCTCCGCATTTGGATCGGATGCCTTGATTATGGTTTTTGCCTCGGCCCGCAGTTCATCTGCCCGCTGGTTTTGTTGCTTTAGTTGCATGGCATGCACATCCGCAGCTGCATCATTGTTGGATCGTATGGCATCAATCATGCTCAAGGTGGTCTGCTGCTTTGTTTCGCGGACTTCATTGAATTCCGATTGCACGGATTGGAATTGCTCCGCATACGGACTGGCCATTACCTTTTCCGTTTCAACCTTGTTAAAGAAAACCGGCTGAGGTTGGAAAATGTAAAACACGTACAGCATTGCTCCGATGAATAGAATGAACAGTTGCATGGGGATTTTAACCAGGCCGTTGAACAACAAACCCAATCTTGACTCGGCGATGGATTTGCCTCCCAGATACCGTCCTACTTGTGACTGGTCGGTTCCAAAGTAAGCCAGGGCAAGGAAAAAACCGCCGATCAATCCCGACCAGATGTTGTATTTACTATTTGAATCAAACGAAAAATCGACCAGGTTCATTTTTCCGGTCTTGCCAGCTATTGTGACCACCTCCTTGAATGATATTCCCGGAAGCATTTGAAAGATCAATATCGCAGCAAGGATGATGCCCGAGAAGATGATGGCCATTTGCCCGAGTTGCGTATAGCTGACCGCCTTGGTTCCTCCGGCCACAGTATAAACGACCACGATACCTCCTATGAAAATGTTTGTCCAGTAAATGTCCCAGCCCAACAAACTGCTTAAAATGATGGCAGGGGCATAGATGGTCAATCCGGCAGCCAGTCCGCGTTGGATCAGAAACAGAAACGCTCCAAGAGCACGCGTTTTATAATCGAAACGGTTTTCCAAATACTCGTAGGCCGTATAGATTTTCATTTTGTGGAACAACGGCACGGCTGTAACACATAAAACAATCATTGCAAGTGGTAAGCCGAAATAAAATTGCAGGAATCGCATTCCATCGGTGAACGCTTGTCCCGGTGCAGATAGGAATGTGATGGCACTTGCCTGGGTAGCCATGATCGATAGCCCTATGGTGTACCAAGGCATCGATTTATCCCCAAGCAGATAACCCTCTATGTTTTTGTTGCCCCTGCTTTTATAAATTCCGTAAACCGTGATGAAAACCAAGGTCGACAACAATACGATCCAATCAATAGGGCTCATTTATAAAGCTGCGTAATGATGTAGTAAAGCACTATTTGAATGAGCAGGAATCCCGCTACAAGCGAGTACCATTTTTTCCAGGAACCGATAGGAGGAGGAGTCAAGATGTTATTGAATTACGATTTCAGTTGAGGTGTTTTAAGGATAATCTTTTCTGGATTTACATAAACCATTTTAGTGCAAATACACTCAGTCATTGAAATCCGTGTTCTGTTTTTTAAAGATTACTGAATTGAAGTGGTTTGGTTAAGTTCAATGCTCGTCTAATACCTAAGGAAAAAGATGATTGTTGCCTGATATGATGTAAAAATACGATTACGGTTTTATTTAACGATGGTTCCCGATTTATTCCACATTGATGAGATTGATCAGGAGCCGATACGCTCCGGGGACGCCAGCAGGTAGTTGACGGAAGAAGGATATGCCTGTGTATATGAAATGGCCTTTCCCTTTTTTGGCGTATATCAAACCTCCATCCAACGGCTTTTCACCTTGATCGTTCCAGCTGATGGGTTTGACGTATTCGGGTGATGTTTCTCCTGCAAAGTATAAACCTCTTTCCTGCACCCATCCGTTGAAGTCATCAGCAGTGATCTTGTTTGGTTTGTTAAGCAATGGGTGGTCGGCAACCACGAATGTCGGCTTTGCCCCCTCCTCGGTTACACGGTCGCGGGTGACCTTGAAAGGGTAGGGGCCAATCGGTGTTTTAAGTGTGCCAAAGAAACTGTTTGTGTTGTATTGAACCACCAACGTGCCTCCATTATCCACGTACTTCACCAGGTAATCCTGCCATAAACCTATATCGTCAATGGTGTTGTAGGCGCGTATGCCTGTGATGATGGCGTCATATGCATTCAGATCGCCTTTCGTGATCATTTTTCCGTCCAAGACATCAACATCGAACCCGGCGTTTTTCAGGCATTTTGCAACATCGTCACCTGCTCCTTCTATGTATCCTATTTTCCTTGCCTTGGATTCAAAGCTTACCGGTGTTATGCGGATGTTGGCATCCTCGAGATAAACAACTGCAGGTATGTGATCGTATACAATTCGTTTTACTGTCTTGCTGTATCGATCTCCATTCACAGTGAAGACCGCTTTCACCTGGTTGTCTGATTGGTTCAACATATCAGCGGGAGCAGGTGGGTTCAACGTGAATTCCGCATAGCTCGGCTTCCCACGTTCCAATGATTTCATGTCAATGGTCGATGGGGTCGATGTCCATCCTGAAGGCATCTCAAGTTTCAAGGTGCCTTGTAGGCCATCTCTTTCGGCTGTAACAGAAACACGTATTAGGGTAGGCTTTCCATTGATGGATAGAGCAACCTTGGATTCGGGCTCGACAGATATCAAGGGCACGATTTCAAATGGACGTTTGCATTCACCCTTGACCGGATCCACCCATTTATGTGCAAATGGCACCTTGAAGGATAATGTTTCACCAAGAATTTCAAATGTGAAGTAGGCCTGCATGAGATCCTCACCCCAAGAAAGTCCGCTGTTGGGCCAAGAAAAAGTGCTTTTGTAATTTGGTTCCAACCAATAAACATTGCTGTATCCGCTATTCGGATCAGTATTCAGTACCTTCTTGAATGAGAAAACCTCGTTTCTGTTCAAGGTTTTTCCAGGTAAGGTGTCAAAACCGTTGCATGCCACTTTCGACAACCTGATTTGGTCCGATAAGCGTGATAATATGGTGAAGGTGACTCCAACTGTATCACCGGGCGTGGTTTTATGGCTGGAGGTGGATGCTTCAAAATACAAGCCCGCACAATTCTTGATGATCTCTATGAGCTCTTGTTCCTTGACCGATTTCCAATAATCATCATCGCATTCACGGACCATGGTCAATAACCTGGTCAGCGAGGGGATTGATTTGGATGGATTTTTCAAATCATACTCACGAATGATTTTATCGATGGCTGATTTTATTTTTGACCCGCCTTTGACCCGATCCCATGTGGTGGGAATGTTTTCAAAAACATCATTTACCGATGTGTCGCCATCCAGCTTTTTGAAATATTCGACCAATGCTCCACGTTGCCTGGCCACTCCGAAACCTTGGCTCTTGTGCATGCTCCTGCTTTCAGATGCTGTTTCACCATGCGAACGGCCGGTAGATACATCGTACCCTCCGACATCAATTTGAAGTTGTCCTTCGAACGCATTGGCTGCCTGGTTTCGGGAGCTGAAGCTGTTTAGAAAGATCCGTTTCGATTGCCATGGCTGAACAAATTGAAGCTGCTCCTTGAAGCGTTCTGGATCGGCTGCGGCACGGAACGCCTCTACAGCGAGTATTGCGGAAGCAGTATGGTGTCCGTGTCCCCCTTCACCTGTGGTTGGGAATCGGTTAATGATAACGTCGGGTCTGTACTTGCGTATGGTCCAAACCAGATGTGACAATGCTTTTTCCTTATCCCAGTATTGAAAGGTCTCTTCAGGGGTCTTGGAATACCCGAAGTCAAAGCACTCGCCGAATGTCTGTTCCGCGCCATCCACTGAGCGGGCTGCCAACAATTCTTGTGTGCGGATAATGCCCAGTGCCACTCCCTGCTCGTTTCCAATCAGGTTTTGGCCACCATCTCCACGCGTCAACGAGATGTAAACGGTTCTGAAATTGCGTTCGTTGGCCAGGTAGGTCAGCAGCCGTGTATTTTCATCGTCGGGGTGCGCTGCAACATACAGGACTGTAGCCGTTGTGTTCAGCTTTTCAAGCTTTTTCAGGATTTGTGACCCCGAGGTGTAAACGGTTTGTGCCCTGGCGGTATGAAAAACCGATGCAAATAAAATGATGAGAAAGGGGTAGGGGAGTTTCGCTTTAGTCATACTTTTACGAATTGTCATCATTTTCACTTATCCGATTAAGGTTCGAAAGTTACTAAACAATGGAAAAGGCCAAGGGTTTTTTGAAAAAGGTATTCAGGTTAGCTGCTATATCTCTGGGACTGGTTTTTGCTTTGGCCATCGCACTTTCCTTCACTTCACTTCCTTTCCATTGGCACCGGTGGTTGGGGGAGGTGAAAACTGTCCAGCCAAATGGTGAACCCGGGATTTTATTGATGTTGGGTGGAGGTGGGATGCCATCCGAGTCCAATTTGATGCGGCTTTACTACTTGGCAGAAGCCTCTGCATTTTATCCGAGAGCCAGAATAGTGATAGCACACCCGGCGGATGATTCCACCGGTGTAAAAATGGTGAAGTTTTTGGAACAAATGGGTGTGGACACACAACGCATCATGCTGCTGCATCAGGGTAACAATACGAGAGAGCAATTGATGTCTTTCAAGAAGCAATTCATTGATCGAAGTGAATGCTTCATGATGGTTACCTCACCAGAGCACATGCGTAGAAGCGTCATGGCGGCCAACCGGCTGGGAATGGACCAAGTAATGCCATTGCCGGCATTTGAAACCGCCATGTTCATCAATTTGGATTATGATTTTAAAAAAGCAGGTGGTTTGCAATATGTGCCGGATGTGTCGAACTCAAACAGCTTGAGATATGATTTTTGGAATTACCTGAAGCTTGAAATCATTTGTTTTCGAGAAACAGTTGCCATTTGCTATTATTGGATCAACGACTGGATCTGATCATACGATCACAAATTGTTCAAGGACATCAACCCGCTCTTCGAAATCGGGCTCATCGGAAAATGATTGTCGCATCCCATCCATCACAATCTCGCATCCTCTTAGGATGGTGCTCCTGACTTCACCGAAACCGGGATCGCCTTTTTTAATGCCTGGCTCATTCAAGGAACGCAGCTCGTCTCCCAAATCAGTCATGTAGGCCTTGCAAGTGATGTCCATGCTTGTGTATATCAGGATTTCCTCATCCAAGGTCATACTGATTCGATCGCCTTCATTGCTCTTCCGAAGCCGGTCGTACAATGTTCCAACCTCTTTGGCATCTGCCAATTCCAATTGCCTGATCGCAACAGCAAGTGGATGCCCCTCATGATACATCACAAAACGTAAGGTGCCCAAGGTCGAAAGTAGGAGTTGCTTGACCATCCCATTAATTTCCAGCGCGTATGATTTCATTTTTTCTAATTAGATGCAAAATTAGCTCATATTGAGCATCTTCCATTCATTGCAAACAAATTGGATTATTTTGATATAAGTATGCTTGGGTTTAAATGACATCTATTTGACAATCAAATTCATCATCAATTTGCTATTTTTGAACAAACTTGAAAAAACATGAGAAAACTAATACCCATCCTGCTGCTGTTCATTTCCCATCTCGGTTTCGCGAGTGGTCACTTCCAAGGATATAACGACCCGCTTAAAGTCACTTTCATCAAGAACCCCCAAAAAGTGCACGACTTGGCTTATCAGCAACAGCTCCGTAAGAGCGCCGCTTGGAGCGAATATTTTGCACGAAATGGAAACTGGTCGGTTGTTTTCAATGAAGAAAACCAAATGCCGCATAAGGCATTTGGAACACCGATTCCAATGATAGGTTCCGATGCCAAGTCGCGTGCCGAGCGTTTTTTGAATACGGAACTCGCTGGCTTTGGTCTTCAACAGAGCCAGTTGGTATTTCGGTCATCTGTCACGACCGGTAAAAAATACGACTATGTGAATTGGAAGCAACATTACCAAGGTATTGAGGTGCTTTGGACCAACGTACAGGTGAAAATGACCAAGGATGGCCGTGTGATGCAGTTTTCATTGGGATACCATCCTGGTATCAATATCTCCACGGTGCCATTCATGACTCAACAGAGTGCTGTCAATTATGCTACTAACGGAGTTTCTGGAATCACATCGGTGGTTGCAACTGATGAACTGAAGATTCTTGCCATTCCGATGCATCGCGAGTACAACTACCGATTGGTGTATGAAGTAAATGTTGAAAACCGCGATGCCGAAGGCATGCCTGGTCGTTACTACACCCTGGTTGATGCCAATAACGGTGAAATCCTGTACCGCACAAACCGTATTGTGCATATCTCCAATACGGATGTGAATGTTTCCGGCACCTTGTACACTACGCACCCCTACAACCCATCAACTGTTGAACCGCTCCGCAATTTGAAAGTGGTGCAGGGTGGAACCACCTACTACACCGATTCCACCGGATTCATCGGATTGAACAACACCGCATCATCCACCGCCACCGTTTCACTTGAAGGAAGATGGGTGCGTGTTCGAACAAACAACGCCACGCCATCCTGGACCGTTACACTCAATCCAGGTGCCAACAGTCTTACGGCCGACAACAACACCGACATCCGTCAACGCACCACCTATCATGCGGTAAATACGGTCCACGATTTCATGAAGTCATTTTATCCATCCTTCACAGGATTGGATTTTGCTTTACCGGCAAATGTGGATCTGGCAGGTAACTGCAATGCCTTCTACGATGGATCATCCATTAACTTCTATGCGGCAGGCGGCGGATGTAATGCAACTTCACTGGTTGCCGATGTGTGTTATCATGAATATGGACATGGCATCAATGATAAATTCTACCAGGCACAGGGATTCAGCTTCGACAATGGCGCTATGGGCGAGGGATACGCTGATATCTGGGCATTGGGTATAACGGACTCCCCCATACTTGGAATCGGATTCTATCAAAACAACCCCACCGGATTTGTGCGTCGCTACGACATCAACAAGAAGGTTTATCCTCAGGATTTGGTTGGACAAGTACATGCGGATGGCGAAATCATTGCTGGCTGTTTCTGGGATACATACTTGAATCTGGGAAACCTTCCACAAATGATGGAGCTTTTCGCCGAAAGTTTTTATGCAGGGATAACGGGTCCTGATGGAAGTGAGGGACAATTGTACCAGGATGTTTTGTACGAGGTTTTGACACTCGATGATAACGATGGTGATTTGACCAATGGAACCCCTAACTTTTGCGACATCACTTCGGGTTTTGCCATCCATGGAATTACTTTGGGCGGTGCCGTTAATTTGAACCACAACCAGGTGCTTCAAGCTGTGGAAAACACGCCTGTGGATGTGGATGCATCCATTCCTGGATTGGGCGCCGGCAATATTGTTAGGGGTTACTACCGAATAGGCAATACCGGTACATTCACTCCCTTTGTTTTGTCAAGTGCAGGTGGCTCGAATTACCTGGGTACCATCCCTCCACAACCTAAGGGAACCATTATTGAATACTACCTTGCGGTAGAGGACAACTGTGGTACGCTAACGAACATCACTCCTCAGGGCGCTGATGCCTCCAACCCCAACATCCCATATTACATCATGGTAGGTTACGATTTGTTGTTGCATGAGGATTTCGATGTTTTTGCAGGTAGTTGGACCACTGGTTTGCCTTCCGACGATGCCACTACGGGTGAATGGGCCATCGAGATTCCAATCCCCTCATATGTTGGAACAGCAGTTGTGCAACCAGGTGACCAGAACACCGTGGGCGGTCAGTTTTGTGCCATTACCGGCAATGCAAGCGGCCCAACCGCCGGGGCTGGTGAAAACGACGTGGATGGAGGGAAGACCACATTATTGTCTCCTGTCTATGATTTGTCGAATTATTCAAACCCTGCATTTTCTTATTACCGCTGGTACACCAATGACCAAGGCGCTACTCCAGGAACGGATTTCTGGCAAGTGGCCATTACCAACGATGGGGTCAATTATGTGGATGTGGAAAACACCAATGTGGCCGACCACAGTTGGAGGAGGTTTGCTTTCCGTGTTACTGATTATGTCACTCCAACATCCACCGTATCGTTGCGCTTCATTGCAGAAGATGCCAATGCTGGCTCGTTGATTGAAGCAGGTTTGGATGATTTGATCCTTTGGGATGAAGTATCGACCAGTATGAATGAGCAATCCACGATTGCAGTATTTTCCGCCTTCCCAAATCCCGCATCAGACGTTGTTCAATTGAATATCGGACTCGTCAAAGCGACACAAGCGAAACTGATATTGACAGATGCAACCGGTAAGGTGGTGTCGGTTTTGGAGGATCAGTTTACTGCGGGTACAAACCACGTTGACCTTCCTGTAAAGCATTTGGCTTCCGGCCTATATCAAGTCTCCATACTTATAGATGGCGGTTACAAGTCATTGAAAATAAATGTGGTAAAATAATTATCAAATCCATTCCATGACAAAGTCCGAAGGAAGCTCCTTCGGACTTTGTTTTTTAAAAACTTGTTTCTTTATTTGTTATCACTAACCAACAAACAACAAACCCATGACCAAAAAAATTACGCTTTGCATTGCGCTATTGCTTTCCGTTGGCGCTAATCTTTCCTTAGCCCAAACCCAAGGCGGGCCTGATACCTACGGCTATGTATGGCGCGACAGCAACGATCCGAATGGACCTACCTACAATTGGATCAACATAGTGGGAGCTCCTGGAGCAGTGCAAGTCAGTGGACTGGCCGATGACAACATACGCGGCCCATATGCCATCGGATTCCCATTCCATTTCTACTGGTATGATGTCACTACTTTCCGAATCGGCTCCAACGGATACATTGGATTCTCGAGCACTCCGGTGGCACATCCGTTTCCTACCATACCTACCACAACTGGAATCCAGAATTACATGGCCATCATGGCATCTGACTTGACCTTCACAGATGCTGGTTCAAACCCTATTGCCGGAACCGAATGTTGGTACTGGACCAGTCCCACCGAAGACACGCTTGTGGTTTCTTACATCAATGTCCCCTTCTGGGATGCCGCTGCAGGTTACACAGGCAGCAATACATTCCAAATCATATTAAGCAAGAACGACAGTTCAATAACCTATCAATACCAGTCACAGATAGGCACCTACAACAACCCGGGGAACTTTGTAACCATCGGTATCGAAAACAACTCGGGAAACATCGGATTGCAGCATTCGCATGATGTGTTTCCAGCTTCTCAATATGCGATCAAGTTCTTCTATCCTCCAGTTGTTAACTTCCAGGTGAATGATGCATCCACATCCTACATAAACAACGAGTCGACCGGTGGACTGTTCCTGGCTGCAGGTGGAACACCTTATACGATGACTTCACAAGTGAAGAACACGGGAAACCAGCCATTGGCCTCATTCAATGTGCAATCACGCGTAATCAACTCGCTCAACCAAAACCAGGCATTGGGAACCATTGCTACCAACGCATTAAATCCCGGTGACGTACAGGTTTTGACATTCTCACAAAACTTCGGTTCCGTCACTCCGGGCGTATTCCGACACATCAACAACACTCAATTGACGGGTGACGCCACGCCTAGCAACAACCAGCGTGAGTTGGAATTGCAAGTGGTGGATACCACTCAATCGAGCATATTGCTTTCGTTCGATACGGGAGCTGATGCCGGGTTGGGCGGATTGTCGTGGTCAGGTGGAGGTGGTGGAGCAGGTGTGCAGTTTGTTCCCCCTTTCACTCCTTGTTTGGTTGACCAGGTCCGTGTATACATTGCGGCAAACAATAACCTGGTTGGATTCAATATTCTTGTTTTGGATGATGATGGTATTGATGGAACTCCCCTCACGGTTTTGGATTCGGTTTATGTGGATCCCGCGAATGTAGTGGTGGGTTCTTGGAACACCGTGAATTTGACAGCTCCGATTCAGATCAACTCAGGCTCATTTTATGTTGCATGGATGATGGCTGGAGACGGTATCAGCATTGGTCAGAACCAGGTAACTCCGATTTCCAACAGGTCCTTCGAGGTTTTGGGCTCTGCATCCAACCCTGTTGCATGGTCTGCATACCGATATCGCGAGTTAGAGGATCTGATGATCAATGCCTACATCTCCAAAATACCTGTCGGCTTGGCCGAGAACACCTTCGGGTCAATGGTGGGCAACGCTTATCCCAACCCTGCAGCCAACTGGGTGACGATCGACTATGATTTTCAAGGACTCGTTCAATCTGTCAATTATCAGCTGTTGGATTTGAATGGTCGGGTCGTTGCAAACGGAGCATGGCCTGTACGATCAGGTAAGAGCACTTGGAACTTGGATGTTTCCTCGGTGCTGAATGGTATTTATCAGTTGGAAATCCAGACATCACAAGGAAACCATTCCCGCAAGATTTCAGTTGTTCGTTAATGTATTTTGTTTCATTCTCAAGAGGGCTGGCTTTTGCCGGCCCTTTTTCATTTAAAGCATTGCTAGAACTTAATATTCACTTAACATTGTAAAGTGGCCAACTGACTACCTTTGCATCTTTAAAATAGGGTTTTAATATGTATAAGCTGGAAACCAAGGATTTGCACCTCTATTATGGTGATTTTCACGCGCTGAAAGGGATTTCCTTGGGCATACCCAAAAACACGGTTACGGCCCTAATTGGACCATCGGGCTGTGGTAAGTCGACGTACTTGCGGCTTTTTAACCGAATGAATGACCTGATTGACAATGTCAGGATACAAGGTGAAGTCATGCTTGACGGCAAGGATATCTTTTCTTCTACGGTTGTGCCGGATGAGCTACGTAAGAAAGTGGGAATGGTTTTCCAGAAGCCCAATCCGTTTCCGAAATCCATTTTTGAGAATGTGGCTTACGGCCTACGGGTGAATGGTGTCTCGCACAAGACATTTATCGAGGAGCGTGTGGAGCGCAGTTTGCGCCAAGCCGCGTTGTGGGATGAGGTCAAGGACAAGTTGAAGAAATCCGCTTTCGAGTTATCTGGTGGTCAGCAGCAGCGCCTTTGTATCGCACGTGCCTTGGCTATTGAACCCTCAGTGGTGTTGATGGATGAGCCCGCATCCGCCCTGGATCCCATTTCCACATCCAAGATCGAGGAATTGATTTATGAATTGAAAACACAGTACACCATTGTTATCGTGACACACAACATGCAGCAGGCGGGTCGCGTTAGTGATCGCACTGCGTTTTTCTACCTCGGAGAATTGGTGGAGCATGATCAGACCAAAGTGATCTTCACCAACCCGAAAGATACCCGCACCCAGAATTACATCACCGGAAGGTTCGGTTGATCCAAAACATCAAGACATGACACACCTGGACATAGAATTGAAAAGTCTGAAGTCAGACATGCACGAAATGTTCGATCTGGTGCAAAACCAGATGGAAAAGGCATTGAAATCGTTGCGTGACTTCGACAAGGATCTGGCTCGTGAGGTGCGGATCAACGAAAAAAGGGTCAACTCATTCGAGTTGAAACTGGACCGCGACTGTGAGAACATCATTGCGTTATTCAACCCTGTTGCGATTGATTTACGATTTGTGCTTGCCTGTTTGAAAATCAACTCCAACTTGGAGCGCATAGGTGACATTGCGGAGGGGATTGCACAATTCGTACTTAGCATCAATAATCCTCCTGACAAGGAACTTCTGGACAAGACACGGGTGGAGGAGATGTTTGAAATTGCCAACTCAATTCTTGCGGATGTGACCCGGGCATTCGACAGCGAGGACACCTCATTAGCTCGTAATATTTTCTTGAAGGATGAGATGTTGGATGAGATAAACCTGGCTTCGAGTAAGGCGGTGGCTGATTTCATCACAGCTAACCCAGACAAGATCAATCAAAGCTTATACATGCTTTCCACCATCAGGAAGCTGGAGCGTAGTGGCGATCAGAGTAAGAATATCGCAGAGGAAATCATATTTTACATTGAGGCCAAGGTGTTGAAGCATAAGCACCGCAACAACCATAAGGGTTAATCAGTCAACGGCTTTTTGCGTTTACTGCCGAAGTACTTGCACCAATCGCTGATTTCGCAACTGGTGCATTTCGGTGATCGTGCAGTGCAAACATACCTCCCATGCAATATCAGCCAATGGTGGGCTTTGTGGATGACTTCCTCGGGTAGGTGTTTGACCAATTGCTTCTCGGTTGCCAAAGGTGTTTTGGCATTCACCGTAAGTCCGATTCTCCTGGACACTCGGAACACATGGGTGTCCACCGCCATGGCGGGCTTTTCAAAAATCACAGATACGATCACATTGGCGGTTTTGCGACCCACGCCAGGCAGTTTCACAAGCTCGTCCACCTCCGATGGTACTACGCTTTTGAATTCCTTAACCAGCATGCGGGCCATGCCAGCCAGGTTTTTCGCCTTATTGTTCGGGTAACTGATGGATCGGATGTAAGGGAAAATGTCCTCAGCGGTTGCCTTCGACATCGCTCGTGGGGTGGGGAAGGCCTTGATCAGCTCCGGCATGACCATGTTCACCCGCTTGTCGGTGCACTGTGCTGATAAAATCACCGCAGCCAGGAGTTCGTATGGGTTCGAATAATGTAGCTCTGTTTCAGCTACCGGCATGGCTTGGCTGAAATGGTCAACGAATAACTGATAGCGCTCTTTTTTGGTCATGTTCCAAAACTACAAAACCTCCCGGTTAGGGGAGGTTTTGAAAGTCTGTGGTAAATGGGTTTTACGACAAACTTTGGGATGCGAACCGTATAATGTTCTGCACACTTTTTTTAGAAGGAGAGGTGAGTGCTTGATCGAAGAGGTTCAAGGTCGCTTTCAGATTTTCGAACTCGCATTCAACTTCAGGGTCTTCGTCGATTTCCTTTTGGATCAAGACTGAATCAGCCATGTCCGTTTCATTAAAGAGGTAAAGAATCAGTCGGTTTTGTGTAGAGCTTTCGTCCATTCGTTTTTGGTTTTAGTTGCTGTTTGACCAAATAACGGAGTGGTGATAACCAATATTGCAACGCAGAACAAATTTATCTTACCAAAACCAGCTCTTTTTCCTTAATCAACTTTCTGAGGTTGATGAGCGCATAGCGCATCCTTCCTAAACTCGTGTTGATGCTGACCCCTGTTTGCTCGGCGATTTCCTTGAAGCTCATGTCTGCATAGATCCGCATCACCACCACCTCGCGTTGATCTTCAGGTAAGTAGTCAATCAGTTTTTTCACATCAAGATGGATTTGTTCCGTAACCATTTTATCCTCAATGTTTTCGTCGGTAAGCTGCAACGATTCCATCACACTGTATTCCTCTGTATCTCTTGTCATCGGCATGCGCTTTTGCTTACGGAAGTGGTCAATAACCATGTTGTGGGCAATCCGGATCACCCAAGGAAGGAATTTACCTTCCTCTTGATAGTTTCCTGACCTTAAGGTGTTTACAACCTTAATGAAGGTGTCTTGAAAGATGTCCTCCGCCATTTCCCGGTCTTTGACCAGTAGCATGATAGAAGTGAAAACTTTCCGTTGATGTCTGGCGATCAAGATTTCCAATCCTGATTCATTGCCGTTAATGAAGGATACGATTAGTTCGTGATCCGAAGCATCTGAATTGCGCATAGCTACCCTGTTTAGAAGTTAAACTTAATTCCTTAAAAATCAGAGTAGTGGTTTTATCTATGGGCAATTGGTTTTGGTAAAACAGAGTTTCGGTTTAAATGCTTAAACGAGCAGGGGTATTGTTTATTGTTGGCCTGATCAAATAATATTCATCAATCTAATAAATCCCGCATCGTTTGTCAAGTTCAGTTCAACAATCATGCCGATTTTTACTTGAATTTGACTTGTCCAAGCTGGATTGATTGTAACTTTAACTTTTAAGAATAACCTAAAATAAAACTTTAAATGAAATTAATTAAAATATTTTTATTCAGCTTTTTAAGTGTATTCATTGGTGATGCTTTTGCTCAGCAAAATTCCAAACCAACACCTCCCAGGCCTGAAGTTGTACCGGTTGATGACCAATCGAGTGCAACTAATCCCTTGATTTATCCAAATGAGAAACACTTCAAAAACATCAGGCAACTGACTTTTGGTGGCGATAATGCCGAGGCCTACTTCAGTTTTGATGGGAAAATGATCACTTTTCAAGCCACCAATCCAGCTTGGGGTGAGAAATGTGACCAGATATTTTACGCAAATTGGGCCAACGCAGACATGAAAAGCAACAAGCCCTCCATGATCTCAACGGGTCAGGGCCGGACAACTTGTTCCTATTTCATGCCCGGTGACACCACCGTAATTTACTCCTCCACCCATTTAGCCAATGCATCATGCCCTCACGTGCCGCCCAAACGTGCTGATGGCAAATATGTATGGAGCATCTACGACTCGTACGACATTTTCGTTGCCGATATGAAGGGTAACATTGTAAAGCAACTGACCAACACCCCGGGCTACGATGCAGAGCCAACCGTATCTCCGAAAGGCGACAAGATCGTATTCACCAGCTTGCGCTCAGGCGATTTGGAACTCTACACCATGAACATTGACGGATCGAATGTGAAGCAAATCACCAGTGGCTTGGGATACGACGGCGGTGCGTTCTTCTCTCCCGATGGCAAGAAAATCATTTTCCGCTCCTCAAGGCCTAAAACCGAAGAGGAAATTAAGGTTTACAAGGACCTTCTTGCAGAAGGTCTGGTAATGCCGACAGAAATGGAGCTTTACATCTGCAATGCTGATGGATCTGATTTGAGACAACTCACCAATCTTGGCAAGGCAAATTGGGCACCGTTTTTCCACCCATCCGGCAAAAAGGTGATTTTCGCCTCTAACCACAAATCCACTCGCGGCATACCCTTCAACCTGTACATGATTGATATCGACGGAAAGAACCTGGAGCAAATCACATACGACAGCTTCTTCGACTCGTTCCCCATGTTCAGCCCCGATGGCAAAAAAATCATTTTCTCCTCCAACCGTAACAATGGTGGAACGAGGGAGACCAATTTGTTCATCGCCGACTGGGTGGACTAATCTCCACTTTTTATCCGAACCCTTTTCAATGAAAGCAGGTTCATGGCATTCATGCCAAGTCCTGAAATGTGGTTGCCCTGGAGTCTGATCACTTGGTCATAATAGAGCACGACCACCGGTGCATCGTTCATGGCCATTTGGTCCATTGCAACGTACTTCTCATTTCTTTCGGCTTCGTTGGTATTCATAATGACATACCTGAACAGTGAGTCAAATGCCTGCGAACCATAATGCGTGTAATTGGGACCTGCCGGGGCCTGATTGGGCTTGTAGAACAAGGAGAGATAGTTTTCCGCATCCGGGTAATCCGCTATCCATGAACCTCTGAAAAAATCCAGCTTTTGTTTCGCAACCATCTCCCTATGCGTTGCCCCTTGGTTCACATCAATTTTGATGCGAATGCCTAACTCGCCCAGTTGCCCTTGAATGTATTCACATAGGTCCTGATACTCCTTGGTGGTGGATAGGGTGATTTCAGGAAGTCCTTTTCCACCAGGATACCCCGCTTCGGATAACAACTTGGCCGACAGGGTGGGGTCGTACTGATAGCCCTTCACTTTTGAATGATCGAAACCGGGCATACCAGGTGGAACCATGCCGTAAATCCCAGGTGTTCCAATGCCGTTTCGTAGAAAGCGTATCATACGTTCGCGATCAAAACCATGGTTGATTGCCTTCCTGATCAAAAGGTTTTTCAAAGGGTTTGTCTCGCTTTTAGAGTCCATCAAAATACCCAGGTATTCGGTGTTCAAATAAGGCGCCTTCTGCATTTGAAAAGCAGCCCTGTATTTTCCCTTCAGGTTACCATCCCGATCCAACAGCTCATCCTTATAACTGGCGTCTATCCCTGAAATGAAATCCAGCTTGCCTTTAACAAACTCCATGAAGGCCGCTTGCTTATCCGATAAAAAGGAAACCGAAACGGCATCCACCAACGGCAGTTGAACGCCGTTCTCCCTCTCGAAATAATCGCTGTTCCTGTGCAACACCAATCCGACTCGCTCCTCCCAATAGAACAGTTTGAATGGACCCGTACCAACGGGGTTTTTACGGAACTCCTTTCCGTACCTCTCAACGGCCTCTTTCGGCACCACCGAACAGTATTGCATGGTTAACAATCCGGGGAAGGGAGGGAATGGCTGTGCCAAACGTATTGAAAGGATTGTGTCGTTGATTGCAATGAAATGTGCCTTGCCATCGAGGTCGCGTAAAACCTGATTGAACACCCAGGTCCCTGGCGATAAGGTTTTCGGATCCAGAATCCGATTAAACGAATAAACGAAATCGTGGGCGGTCACCGCTCGACCTTTGCCACCGATGAAGGACTCATCATGCTGAAAAAAAACATCGTTACGAAGTGTGAATCGGTATTCTAGTCCATCTCCGGAAACGGTGAAACCTTTGGCGATGCATGGCCTGACCTTTAATGAATCATCAAGCTGTAAAAGTCCATTGTAAATTTGATTGCATGCCCACACATCGGCCTGACCTCGGGCGAAAGCCGGATCCAATGAGCTGATACCAGAGGCCTCGTTGTATCGAAAAACGGTTTTACCTTGATGATTGTCGCCATCAGACTGGCATCCCAACAGGACCAGCAATGTGGATGCGAGCAGTAACAAGGATTTGTTCACACTTCAAAAGTACTATTTTGAATCATTGAATACCTTGAATAAAAGCCGATTGTGAGGCGTATTTTTCCTAATTTTGCAGAATGAAACAGGGTAGGACCATCGCATTCCACACATTGGGTTGCAAGCTCAATTTTGCGGAAACCTCCTCCCTGGGTAAGCAGTTTCGTGATGCCGGATACCAAAAGGTTCTTCTTGAGGATGGTCCCGATGTATTTTTATTGAATACCTGCTCTGTAACAGAAAACGCCGATCGTGAGTGCCGTACAGTGGTTAATCGTGCTTTAGCCGTAAATCCTGATGCGGTGGTTGTGGTTACCGGTTGTTTTGCACAATTGAAGCCCGAGGCAATATCTGATATACCTGGCGTGGATTTGGTTTTAGGGGCATCTGAAAAATTCAATGCCGTTTCGTTTGTGGAATCCAAACAGCATAAGGGGTCAACCTCCATACACGCATGCGATATTGATTCAGTATCCGGTTTTGTGAGCTCTCGGTCGTCTGATGATCGTACACGAGTGTTTCTCAAAGTTCAGGATGGATGCGATTACTCATGTTCCTTTTGTACGATTCCATTGGCCCGTGGCAATAGCCGTAGCAACACGATTTCGGGTGTGCTCAACGAAATCCAATCCATCGTTGATTCAGGCGCACGTGAGGTGGTTCTTACTGGAATAAACCTGGGTGATTTCGGTTTGGATCCCGAAACAAATCAAAGAACCGGCACTTTGTACGACTTGTTGTCGGCCATCGTAGATATGAACCCACCGCTCCGCATCCGGTTATCATCAGTTGAGCCCAATCTACTGGAAAACCGAATCATCGAGCTGGTTGCCGGCTCAGCTTTGTTCATGCCACATTTCCATATGCCACTGCAGAGCGGTTCCGATGCCGTTCTTGGGAGGATGCGTAGGAGATACCGTACCGATTTATATTCAGACCGGGTAAGGGCGATCAAGGACAAGATGCCGCACGCTTCCATAGGTGTGGATGTGATTGTAGGTTTTCCGGGTGAAACCGAAGAGGAGTTTATGCAGACGTTCGATTATTTGCGGGAATTGGATGTTTCGTATCTGCATGTGTTCACCTATTCGGAGCGCGATCACACCCTGGCAGCAGAAATGGAAGGGGCCATTCCGCAACACATCAGGAAACAGCGTAACAAGATGCTTCGTATTCTATCGGAAAAAAAGCAGCAGGCATTCAGTGAATCGCATGTCGGTACCCACCAAGAAGTGCTTTTCGAAAGTGAAAATAAAAACGGAATGATGTTCGGTTACACACCCAATTATATCCGCGTGGCAAGTGAATTCCGCTCTGAATATGCCAACCAGATTATAGGAATGCAGTTGTCCGGTTTTGACAGTTCCGGCATGATGCGTGGCAATTCCTTGTCGGAAATTGTGATGCATTCCATCAAACATTAACAACACAACCATTCATGTATCCAACCATCTCCGACCTTTTACGCGACCTGATCGGTATCGATATACCACTGCCGATACAAAGCTTCGGATTCATGTTGGCGTTTTCATTTTTCTGCGCAGCATGGACATTGACCCTGGAGCTGCGCAGAAAGGAGAAGATCGGCGTGTTCAAACCGGTGGTTGTTAAAACACTCGTTGGTGAGCCCGCCAAGCCCATTGACCTGATCTGGTCGTTTTTATTTGGATTTCTGGTAGGTTTCAAACTATTGTATTTGGCGCTGAACTATTCGGAGTTCGTGAACGATACCCAAGGTGTTCTGCTTTCGTCAAAAGGAAATTTTCTCGGTGGACTTCTGGGTGGATTGATTTCCGCTTATGCCCGTTACCGGGAAAAGAGCAAAGCCCGTTTGGCAAAGCCCGAATGGAAAACAGAGGAACTGACACCATCCCAGATGGTGGGTAACATCACCATGGTGGCCGCCATTGCCGGATTGCTTGGCGCCAAGATTTTCCACAACCTCGAAAACATCGATGATCTGATTCAGGATCCGATTGGTTCGTTGATATCGTTCAGTGGACTGACCATGTATGGAGGACTTATTGTTGGCGGAGCTGCCGTCATCTGGTATGTTCGCAAAAACGGAATGGATCCTTTTCACTTTGCTGATGCAACCGCTCCGGGACTGATGTTGGCCTATGGCACGGGTCGCCTGGGTTGTCATATTTCAGGCGATGGTGACTGGGGCATTGTCAATACTGCTCCGAAACCCGATTGGATGGGTTTCCTACCCGATTGGTTTTGGACTTATAACTACCCGAATAATGTTATCAATGAAGGTGTGCCGATCAATGGTTGTGTTGGTAACCACTGCATGGTATTGCCCGAGCCGGTTTTTCCAACGCCCTTGTACGAATCCATCGCTTGTATTCTCTTGTTCGCGGTGCTATGGTCGTTTCGAAAACGCATATTGATTCCGGGTATGCTCTTCGCAATCTATTTAATCATGAACGGCGTTGAAAGGTTTTTGATAGAGAAGATCCGTGTCAACACGCAGTACCATATTGGCTCACTCGATATCACCCAAGCCGAAATAATCAGCATGGTGCTGTTTGTTTTAGGTGTTGTTGGAGTGGTTTGGTTGAGGAGATTACCGTTCAAAAGTGATAAGTCTGCCTAGTTTTGGATGGGTCACCAGCAGACCACTTAAGATTTGTTCAGATTAATTAATAAAACATCAATCATAGATTCTCGTTTTGCTCTCACTTCCTGAATTAACAGTTTCCGCCCGTCAAGTTGTGGCACAATCGGTTGATTTCATCCGTGAGCAAGCGCTTGTGTTTGATCGATCGGTGGTGGATAAGAAGGGTTATAACGATTTGGTGTCGTATGTGGATCGGGAATCGGAACGGATGTTGGTTGAGGGGTTAGGTGGGCTTATTCCCGGTTGTGGATTCATAGCTGAGGAAGAAACCGCTTCTGACAATGGTCATCGGTATCGGTGGATCATTGATCCATTGGATGGCACCACGAATTTCATACATGGCGTTCCGTGTTATGCGGTGAGTGTGGCTTTGGCCGATGGGGATGAGCTGGTAATGGGAATTGTTCATGAGGTCAATCTGAATGAGTGTTTCTGGAGCCATAAGGGAGGGAAGGCCTATTGCAACGATCGTGAATTAAGTGTTTCCTCCTGTCGTGAGATGGCTGAGTCGTTGGTGGTAACCGGTTTCCCGTACACCGACTTCAGTCGGATGGGAGCTTATATGGAGGTTTTCAAGCATTTTATGAAACATACGCATGGCATTCGTAGGCCCGGATCCGCATCTGTTGATCTGGCATGGTTGGCTGCAGGGCGCTTCGAGGTATTCTATGAGTATGGCTTGCATGCGTGGGATGTTGCAGCAGGTGCTTTCATTGTACAACAGGCGGGGGGACAAGTAACCGATTTTTCAGGTGGACGCGATTTTCTTTTCGGGAAGGAGATTGTTGCTTCCAACCAGCATGTTCATGAAGCGTTCCGTCAAGTCATTTCGTCATACATGACAACAAACATTAATTTTACAGACCATAATATAAAACCATGAGTACAATAGCTTCAATCAAAGGCATCAACAATCCCGAGTCATCAAACTTCTTTTTATTGGCTGGGCCTTGTGTAGTGGAAAGCGAACAGATGGTTTTCGATATTGCGGGACGCATCCGCGAAATCACATCCAAATACGAAATACCTTATGTGTTCAAGGCATCCTATAGGAAAGCAAACAGGACCCGACTGGATTCCTTTACCGGAATTGGTGATGATGCGGCTTTGGAAATATTAGGCAAGGTGAGAAGTCAGTTAGGGCTGCCCGTTGTAACGGATATCCATGAGAGCCACGAGGCCGCAATGGCCGCTCCATTTGTAGACGTATTGCAAATACCCGCATTTTTGTGTCGCCAAACCGACCTGTTGGTTGCTGCTGCGAAAACGGGTAAGGTGGTGAATGTCAAAAAAGGACAATTCCTGGCTGCATCCTCCATGAAGTTTGCGGTTGACAAGATCATGGAATCAGGAAATGATAAGGTCATGTTAACTGAGAGAGGAACCATGTTGGGCTACTCCGATTTGGTTGTTGACTTCCGCGGAATACCGACCATGCAGCAAATGGGTGTCCCAGTGGTGTTGGATGTTACGCATTCGCTTCAACAACCTAACCAGAGCTCGGGAGTAACGGGAGGGCAACCGCAACTGATCATTACTATTGCGAAGGCGGGCATTGCCGCTGGCGCAGATGGGATTTTCATTGAAACGCATCCCAATCCGGCTAAGGCGTTGTCGGATGGAGCCAACATGCTTCCATTGGAACAACTCGAAGCGCTTCTGGATCGTTTAACAGTTGTTCGAAACGCTGTTAAATAGCAGTTAAACAGCAGATTAAAATTTTTCATAATCTTTCCAGATCAGTTATTTAATAGCTGTTTTTCATACATTTGCGCTCTTGTTTAGAGTCAGTCTAATTTAAAATAGTACCTTTATGCGAATCCTGAAATGGCTTGTGTTTATTTCGTGCGGCCTCTTTTTAAGTGAAACTATAAAAGCACAATCAGATTCGTCACAATATAAATCCAATCAAATTTCAGAGGTCCAGATTGTTGGAAAAAAGCTGATGGTGCTGCCGGGTTCTGGGGTTTGTGTTTCCAACGATTACCTTGCCAAAATCAACCAAACGGATGTAAACAGGGTGCTACGCATGGTGCCTGGTGTCAATGTACGCGATGAGGAGGGATTCGGATTGCGACCGAATATCGGTTTGAGAGGTACACCCGTGAACAGAAGCGCAAAAATCACGCTCATGGAGGATGGTGTCCTGATGGCACCTGCTCCATACGCCGATCCATCTGCTTATTATTTCCCAACCTTTGCCCGGATTGAATCATTGGAGGTGTTGAAGGGAAGTAGCCAGATCCAGTATGGTCCTTACACCATCGGTGGTGCATTGAACCTGATTTCAACCAGCATCCCGGATTCGTTTGCCGCGTTTTTACAAGCATCCTACGGCAGTTTCAACACCAACCAGCAGCGTGTGTGGGTGGGCGATTCCCACAAAACCATCGACTATGTGTTTGAAGTGAACCGTCTTGCAAGCAATGGTTTCAAAAAGCTGGACGCAGGTGGCAACACCGGTTTCGACCGCAGGGATTTCATGGGCAAGATCCGTTGGAGTAGTGAGCCATCTGCCTCTGTTTCGCAATCCCTCACAATTAAATTTTTAAATGCATCAGAGATCAGCAACGAGTCGTATTTGGGACTGACCTATTCTGATTATGTAGCTAATCCTTTGAAAAGATATGCTGCAACCCAAAAGGATGGATTGGAATTAAAGCATTGTCATTTGTCTGTGACCCATATTGTCAATTTGAAATCAAACTTGAAATTCAATACAACAGGATATCTGGTGAACACATTCAGGGATTGGTCACGAATCAACAGCGTAGGAGGAAAGGGAGTCTTCGATGTCATCAGTAATCCTGTAACGAACGATTCCTTATTCCAAATATTGACCGGCAACCATGATGGCACTTTGGCTTTCCAAAGTGCTGAGCGATCTTACGAATCCAAGGGCGTTCAATCAACCATGGAATGGAGCTTTGAAACAACCAGGTTTCGTAATCGATTGTCACTAGGAGCACGCTATCATACAGATTTTGCAAATCGATTTGCAACCAATTCCGATTTTCAAATGCTCAATGGATCCATGGTGCTGACTACACCCGGGATAAAGGGTAATGGCGAGAACCAAATCAGGATGGCCAACAGTGTTGCAGCATTCATGTATTATGAGTTCGGTTATGGTAAGCTTAGCATCCACCCAGGCCTTAGGTTTGAACATATCCGTTTGGATTTTGAAAACTATGGCAACAATGACTATCCTCGCAGTGGATCAAATCTAAAGCAAGCAAGCAACCAGTTGAATGTATTGCTGCCCGGTATCGGATTCAATTATAGAATCGCTGATTTTTCAAGTGTATTCGGTGGCATTCATAAGGGGTTTTCTCCTCCAGGGATGCCATCTGTTACTTCTCAGGAGCAAGCAACTTCTGAATCCGCTATCAACTACGAGTTGGGTTACCGTTTGCGCAATAAGCATGTTAAAATACAAGCTGTTGGATTTTGGAACAGATATGGAAATATTCTAGGGTCCGATAATGTTTCTGGAGGCGGACAAGGTACCGGCAATATGTTTAATGCTGGCAAAGCCGATGTCAAAGGTTTTGAATTGTACATGGAATATGATCTTATGAATGCGCTGAGCAACACATCAGATTACAATGTGCCAATTTCAATTTCGTATACGTTCACTGATGCCCGCTTTATGGAAACGTTTGTGGGCTCGGGCGGTGACTGGGGCTCGGGTGTGATCTCGAAACACGATTATATCCCTTTTATCACTCCGCATCTGCTTTCAATGAGTATTGGATTTGAACATCGTCGTTTTAATGCCTATTTGATTGCCCGGCATGTAAGCGATACACGTGTAAGGCCAAGCAAAGGATCCGAATTGTTCCCAAGTGTGGAAAATGAATTGTCCGAGATCAATTCGCTGGAGGGTTACACCACTTTGGACTTGAGTTGCAATTTTACCGTCCGGAAAGGCCTGTATGCTTTCATCACGGTCAACAATCTGCTTAACGACACACATATCGTTGCAAATCTACCGCAGGGTTACAGACCAGGTATGCCATTTTCCTTCACCGGTGGTCTGAAGGTAAACTTGTGATTTGTTTGTTTTCATGATGCTTTCAAACAAGTGATGCTTGTTGAATTTTGCTAATTTTGGATGATCTGAATCAAATTTCACATCACTATGGACATCAAAATCAGGCGAAAGTACACATCCAATTTGCGTCAAATGGCTTTCGGTGGCGATCAGCAAGAGGAGAGCTTGGTTGAGGTCTTGACCTACGATGAGAAAGGTCGACTTTTGGAGAGCAGGAAATGGGAGATGGATGGTGCTATTGAATCCAATCAATATGTTTATAATGATGATGGAAAGATCATTGAGCATTCCATGCGATTGGAGACCGAGGATGTGTTTGAAAAATTTGTTTTTGAGCGCGATTCCAAAGGCAGGTTGATATCGGAAACCAAGTTTTATGGTGATGATGCGGGTGAGAAAACCATTTATGAATATGGAGATTGGGATACACCGATCAGGATAACCAGATACGATGCCGATGGTGAATTGGAGTCCATTGAATCATTGGAGCACGACGCATCAGGTAATTTGATTTCACATAAGAAGTCGGATGCGGCCGGTGTTTCATTGGAGCAGACTTTCATCACATACGATTCAAATTCGAAACCGATATCCAAGTCGGTTGTCGATTCGCAACAGGTTTCCCAATCAATGGCTGAGATCGTATATGATGATCAAGGTCGTGTGGTACGTGCCACGGATAAGAATGCAGCAGGAATGGTTGTTTCCGATGTGGTTTCACAATATGATGAGCGGGGCAATGTGGTGCTTAGGAAAATACGTGATTTTAATTCGCGCATACTCCGATTCGAATACAATGACCAGGATCAGGTGCTTATTGAAGAAGTTTTGGATGGTAACGGCAACCTGATCATGCGCAACACCATGGAATATGATGAGCACGGCAACCTGTTGAGTGAATCTGAATTCTGGTTGGATACGGGACGAGGCCGTGGCGACGGTAACTCCGTTAGCAGGTTCGAATACGAGTTTTTCTGATCAATCCACCACCAACACCAATCCCTTCAGGTATTCCCCTTCGGGATGAAACAGATTGATGGGGTGGTCTGCTCCCTGCGACAACTGATGTAGTATCCGTACTCTCCTGCCTGTTTTGGCTGCTGCCATGAAAACGGTTTTTCGGAATAGTTGCTTGTCGATGGCTTGAGAGCAGGAGAAGGTGAAAAGCATTCCTCCGGCTTTTATTTTTCGGATCGCCAATTCGTTTATATTCCGATATCCAACCACGGCCCGGTCAATAGCACTGAGATGTTTTGCATATGCGGGCGGATCCAGGATGATCACTTCGTACTCGTCGTTTTTAACGTTTTTCAAATAGGCCGAAACATCATCGCAAATCGCTTGGTGTTTTTCTGCTGCTATCTTGTTCAACTCTACATTCTGCTGAATCCATTCAATCGCTTTTTTAGAGCTGTCGATTGATGTGACGTGTTTTGCACCCGCTGTGAGAGCGTAAATGGAGAACCCACCTGAATAACAAAATGTGTTCAACACATTCTTTTCCTTGACATAAGAGGCCAAAAGGGATCTATTATCACGTTGATCCAGAAAGAAGCCGGTTTTTTGTCCATCTTTCCAATTCACATGGAATCTCCGTCCGTTTTCAAAAACGACCGATGATTCAGCTTGTCCCAGTAACCATCCATTCGGATGGTCTGCTGGCTGATCGCTGAATTCAGCGCTTTTATTGTAGATGTGATTCAGTTGCAGGGGGGTGTTTCGAAGCGCGTTACCTATGGCATCCAATGACCTGCGCATGCCTTCGCTGTGGGCTTGAACCACTGCACAGTCGCCGTAAATATCAATGACCAAACCGGGTAAGTCGTCTCCTTCACCATGGATAAGCCGATAAGCGTCAGTTTGGCTGTTTTTTATGAGCCCTAAGGTTGCTCGTAGATCCAATGCCGCTTGCAGCGATTCATTCCAAAAATGTTGATCTATGACTCGCTGGTTGAAACTGATCACACGAACCATGATGGTGCCATGGTGAAAATGTCCGGTGGCCAGATAATTTCCGTCGCAATCAAACACCTCAACCAATGTGCCTTCTTGTATGGAATCCTTTTTTGATTTGATGGCACCTGAAAAAACCCATGGGTGCCTGTTTCGCAGCGATCTGTCTTTTCCAGGATGAAGGGTGAGTTTTGGGTATCCGGTTTCAATCATGGTCCAAAAATAGATAATGCTTGGCTCGTTTGTTTGTCAATTTGCTAAATTTGGATTCATATGGCTCCAACAGGATTTGATGCCCCTAACAGCAGCGAGAATTTTTTCCGGCTGTCACAGATCAGCAAGGGAATTGCCGACTCTGTTCGACAAACCTTTGGGGAACGTACTTATTGGATTGTCGCCGAGATATCAGACTTAGCGGTCCGTAAAGGTCATTGTTACATTTCCTTGGTTGAAAAACTTTCCGGAGCTGCTGCACCGATTTGTGAGTTGAAGGGAATCATATGGTCGAGTGAGTTTCCATCGATTTCAACAAAATTCAAGACCGAATCAGGTATCGAGCTTTCAAAGGGCATGGTAATCCTGTTCAGGGCGTTTATCAAGTATGATGTCAAATGGGGTTTGAGTCTATCCATATTGGAGATTGATTCGAGGTTCACCATTGGACAGATTCAATTGGAGCGTGACCGCGCAGTGGCTGCGTTGAAGCAAGAGGGCGTTCACGATAAGAATCGCTCACTTCCTTTTCCTTTGGTGGCTCAGCGACTGGCAGTGATTTCGGCTTCTGATTCCAGGGGCTACGAGGATTTTATGCAAAAGCTTAATGGTAATCCTTACGGATATGTGTTCCATTGCCAGCTATTCCAATCATTGTTACAAGGCGACAAAGCGGCCCAGCAAATGGTTGATCAGTTGATTACCATTTTCAATCGACTGCAGGATTTCGATGCGGTGGTGATTGTCAGAGGTGGAGGAGGAGCTGTTGACTTGAATTGCTTCAATGATTTACGGCTGGCACGGGCCATTGCCAGATTTCCCTTGCCAGTAATAACCGGCATCGGTCACTCAACCAATCGCAGTGTTTCCGATGAGGTTGCACATGCTGATCGGATAACACCTACTGATGCGGCTGATTATTTCATAGAACGAACCTTGGCTTATGAAAACCAGCTCACTTTACTGTTACGAACCATCGCAATCACATCTGAGGACATGTTGTTGGAGGAGACCAACAAGGTGGAGTCTTTGGTTTCAGACCTTGCCAATTCGTTTGATTCATTGGTTTCTGATGAGAGTTCATATTTGGATGATACCGCTTTGCTCATTCGTGATAAAACCCTATCGTTGCTTAATTCCGCCACCTACAAGATTGCAACATCAGGGGTGAAGCTAGGGCAATTATCCAAAGGACTTGTATCTCGCGAGCAGGAACGCCTCAAGAGGAATCTGCAATCCATCCAATCGCATCCGATACGCAATATTAAAACTGCTGCGTCCATATTGGATGGACTGGAGAACACCGTCCGGCATTTGGATCCTATCAATGTTTTGAAGAGAGGATTTTCAATTACGCTAAAGGATGGTAAAGCCGTTACAAACAGCAATCAACTTACATCAGGAGACACCATAACAACCATTTTACATGAAGGAAAAATCGAAAGCCGGATCTGAGGAACAAACTCCCCCAAACAGCTATCAGGATGCAATCAATGAGCTTGAGTCCATTCTATCTGAAATTGAATCCGGCGAAGCTGACGTGGATTTGTTGTCTGTCAAAGTGAAACGCGCGTTGTTCCTGGTAGGTTTTTGCAGAAACCGCCTCCGTCAAACTGATGAGGAAGTGAGAAAGTTGATTCAGGGGCTGAATGAACAATAAAAACGGACAACCTTCTATTTACAATGTAAGATTGTGAATGGTTGGTTTTCGCTTTTCCTTTTTCAGTATCAATACACGATGAACTTTCCTGATGCTTGATTTTTGATTCCACCACTCACGGTGTAATAGTATAATCCAGGTGATAACAGCTTGGCATCAATCGGGGACTGGACTTCTTGGATGATGCTTTTATAAACTGTTTTTCCGGATTGATCGATGATTTCTAAGACGGCTTGTTTCCCTGCCAAATCTTCAGAAACAACTAACATGGATTTATCTCTGAAAAGGTTTGGAATCATTCTGGCAGTAGCGATTTGTGCGATTGGGTCAGCGGTTCCCAAAACCTCCGAAATGGATCGTTTCCATACTCCATTGCTGACGGTCCCCACATACAAATCGTCATTGGTTGCAGTGAGGGAGATGATGTTGGCATTCGCAGGTCCAGTGATAATATCGTTAAAGGTTTGTCCGGAGTCTCTTGAAATATGGACATACCCCGAGGCAGATGCGAAAACCAAGCCGTTGTGGGAATAAAGGTCCTCATAGTAATTGTTGGAAACAATGTTCCAGGTCAGTCCTGCATCATTTGACAAGTAGTTGGCTGTTTGACTGGAAGCCAGAACACGGTTTCCAATGCTGGTGATGTCATTGATCAACTCTCCCGCAGCACCTGTCTGACTCCAAGTGAAGCCACCATCTGTGGAAGTGTATAGTCCCTCATTAAAGGAACCTGCTATGATGTTGTTTCCGCAAATGGATATGGAGCTTACAAATGCATTGGGCATACCCGAGTTTTGAAATGCCCATGTGGCTCCATCGTCGCCCGAACGTAAAACGCCTTGTTGCAAGCATGCGCCGACTATGAGCGTATCCTTGAAATCAACCCGCTGACAGAATCCGGTGATTGGATTGGCGCCTTGTCCGTTGAACAATGGCCATGTCAATCCGTTATCGGTGGTTCGGTTTATTCCGAAGTCGGTAGCCACATAAATGTCATTTCCCCTTGCTTTCACATGGTTGCAATTGTATAAAGCCAGTCCGGAGTAATTCCAAAGACCACTGTTGTAATTCGATACTCCGTACAGTGAGGATCCTGTGAACAAGACGTTATTGTTAGCCACTGCCAATCCGAATACATTTTGGGTTTGCAGGTTGTTGTTGAATTCATCCCATGTTCCGCCATTGTTTATGGTTTTGAAAACACCTCTGTTGGATCCTACATAGATTCCGTTTGCAGATGTACAAACGCTGTTGTTGAATTGGATGTTGACATTGAATGCCACTTGTGTGTTGAACGATACTTGAGTCCAATTGGCTGCAAAAACATCAGACATCATCAAAATGCCGGAGGTTGTTGCAAAAACCTTGTTTCCTGATACTGCAAAGTCAACAATGTCTGAGTAGGGGATAAGCGGATTGAAAGATGTCCAAGTCAAACCGGCATCAGCCGATTGCATCACGCCATTGAAGCCGTAGGTGAAGATGTAATTGTCCTTTACATGGATTTTGCTGATGAACTCTCCGGCCAATCCCGCGAAAGCGAAACTGTTGCCCCCGTTGTTTGAAATGTATACGCCGTTGTCGGTTCCCAGCACAACACGGTTTCCATCCACCGAAATGGTGTTGATGTTGCTTGTGGTGATTCCTGATGTGACCTGGTTCCATGTTGAGCCGTTGTTTACGGATACATATAGGTAGTCACCAAGGGTGGCTAAGAACAGTTTGTTGGCTCCGGCTACCATCTCAATCGGTACAACGGATGATGGGCCGTTGGATATGGTTGACCATGATGTACCGTTGTTTGTTGACAGGTAGCTTGAAGGTTGTGCAAATGCTACGATGGTGTCACTGGCGGTGGATAAGCTTTCAACTACATTGGTGAGGTATAGCTGGGGTACGATGTTCCAACTTGGGCCATTCAATGGCGATTGCAGTACCCCGTTAGCAGTCATTGCAAATAATTTGGTTGAAGTCGCCCGAGTCTTATAAACCGGTTCTCCGTTCATTCCTATGATTTGTATCCATTGTGCGGTTGCATTTTGGATTGTTAAAAATGCACCGAGGGTGATGAGGAAAAGGATTCTTGTTCTCATGTTAAAATGATTTGAATGTTAAGTAAGAAACTGCTTTGCAATGGCAAAGCGTCTCACAACTTCAATAGGAGTCGGTTTAAAATAAATTTCGGAAAGGGGTTTTAACTGTGATTACTTCATTTTCGCATTGGATCCTGACCATGTATATTCCTGTGGCAAGTCCATTTGCATTCAAAGTAATCAAGTGCTGCCCGGTATCGTATGGGCTTTGGTGCGTTGCCACCAATTTGCCATCCAGCGACAATATGTCGATTTTGATTTTCGAGGGGAAGGGATTGTCAACGGTTACTACCATCTCATTATTGGATGATTGGTATGCGTTTGCCTGGAAATTGGCTGATGACTGGCACATCGGGGACCTGATGGGCCCATAGGTGGTTTGTGTTCCGTCATAGTCGGTTTGCACAAGCTTGTAATATTTGGCAAGTCCTTTTGCTGCATAATCAATCAAGCTATAGCGGTTGGATGCAGAAGTCGTACCGGCTCCATCCACTGTGCCGAGCTCATAGAAGAATCCACCATCATCGCTCTTGTAAACAGTGAAATGATCGTTATTCAATTCGGACGCAGTCATCCATCTGACCTCTGTTTCGCCGTTCAAACATCCGGCATCGAAGCTGATAAGTTCAACGGGAAGCGGAGTCGTCAGTCCTGCCAGCGTCCACCAGTTCCTCGGGAAGTAATTGGCACCCGTGACTTGAGTACCGTTGGCAAGGGTGCTTTGTATTCCTTGAAGAGGGAATTGCCATCCAAGTGGCACCCAGCATTGGGCTCGTGGATCGGAGATGGTTCCTTTTTCAGTTGGTGTGCAAGTGAAGGAAATGTTTGCAATAGGAGAAGCCCCAGCAGTGGCAGCTCTAATATACCAGAAGCGGTCTACCGTGTTCATGCTGTTGTCAGCCCCGGTCTGTGAATTTACGTGCAGAATGCCGGGAGGGTAGGGTAGGTTTGATGTTGTCGGGGTACGGTAGGTTGAAAGGAATAGCGTATCGCATGTTCCCGAAGTAAGATTGAAAGTTAGCGGTATGTATTCCGTTGAGCTGTATCCAAATGGAATGGTGCGAAGGCCCGTCCTTGAATTAATCTTCCAAATGACGCTGGCAGATGAATCATACACCTCACTGCGTATGTAACCGTTAACGCGTGTTATGGCCGTCAGGGAGTCGCCTTGTGAGCCGAATCCCAATACTATGCTTCTTCCTCCGGAACTCGGATTCCTGTCGTTGTCCAAATTCAATTCGCCGTTGGTCAATATCAATTTGCTACGAACCGAAACGGAGGTGTTTGTAGGGCTGTTTGTAGGATACGCAAAGGTGTTGGCTGGTCCGTTGAAATTGATGTCAAGAATGGAGTAACGGTGTTGGGTCAAGGTGGCAACTCCGAGTCCTATTCCTGTGATTACTTGTGTTGCGGTGCCGTTGTATTCGACCACGCTATAGGTCTGCAAACGGTAATTCATGCCGGTTGCGTGAATGGCTGCATTGGTTGTGCCATCGTAAAACCCTTGGGTCCGTGCGGTCTTCACCCTTCCGTCGCCATTCACCTCAAGACCGGCATACGGATGTACGATTACGGGGTTGGAGATGACTTGTCCGGTTTGAAGATTCAACGTTCCACCAGCCCTTACAAACAATGAATAAAAGGTTGTGATGTTGGATGATGCTACTTGGATATTTGCGGAGCTTACAACCAAACTGCAGCCGTTCAGGATCTCTTGCGTGGCTTGTTGGATGTAATGGGTATTGGTATTGCGACTCAGAGTGGATAGCCCAGCTCTACCATATTGTATGTTGGCAAAGTAAAGGTTGGTTGCAGATGCAGCTGCGAAACCGGTTTTGATGATTTTACCTGTACCGCCGTAAGTAATGGAGGGGCTGTTGATGCGAAGCAAAAAGTTTGATGCTCCATATTGTCCTGAAATGGATTGACTGCAAGTATCGAAAACTATTGTTCCTCCAGTATGACTGAAGTTTCCAAGTGCATCGTTGTTGTCGTTGATGATCATCGCAACGGAATCCGTTGTGTTGGTGGTAAGGTTCTTATGGAAAAACAACGTACCACCTGTCATGTTGAAACCATTATTGACCCTTACTTTGGAGTATCCTGCTCCCCCTTTCAATGAAATCTCTCCTCCTGAAACAATGATGTCATTGCCTATTGTGACTACTAGGGAGTCATTGGATGATCCACCACCTGAACTGAGGAAGGTGGTGCCGTTCGAAACCAGTAGGTCGGCGCCGATACTTAGATAAACCGGGTGGGGGTTCGCGACCGAGATGTCAAGGTTATTGAAGGATGTTTTTCCTCCTGTTATGTTCAAGGAACCTACGATGTTTATGTTCTCTCTTCCGTTGGACTGGCTGGATGTGAATTGGCCTGCTGCGCCAGTGATGTTCATCGCTCCACCGATTGAAACATTCAACTGCATCTCATTATTCAGGGAGGTTCCTAGACGTGGGATTCCAATGAATCTGAAGGTGTCTGTTGCCGCGGTTGAAAACGTGACTTGAACGTTAGCTAGTGAGGAAAACGATGAAACGGGGCCGATGGAGGTGTTGACCGCGTTGTAGGCGCTGAAATTACCTCCGTTGTAAGTCAGCTGCTGAGCCGAAAAGGTCATCGTACCATTGGTTAAAGACACCCGGTTGTCGATGCCCCTGTAAACGGTTGTGGCGCCTCCAACAGTGAATGTGAGCGTGGTTTGTGATATGAAGTTGCCTGGTGTTACAGTTGGGTCACTGTTGTAGATACCCGCAAATCGACCAGCTGTTTGGTTGTAAGCACCACCAACAGTGAATCTCATATCGCCTGCCGCCGACTGCTTACCAATGAAACCGCTGGTGGTTGCGGTTCCTGCATTAGACAGATTGAAGCCACCCAGGCAGTTGAAAAACGTATTACCGGAACTTCTGGTCATTAGGAAGAAGTCACCGGTGTTTGGACTTGAAAAGGTGAAGTTGCCTGAGATGAAAATGGAGTCGATTGCCGTGCTTCCCGGATTCATTTGTCCAGTGAACTTGCCGCGAAGATGATTCAGGTTTTGCCCGACCTGCAATCGATAACTTCCCCTTGAGTCAACAGCAAAGAAGTTCGCATCGTTGTTATCCAATATGAAATCGCGTCCTACATTGATCCGGAGTTTTGGTGGAGTCAAGCTCCCCGTGGTCATGAATTTTGTGAATGACACACCATTGATGATGAAGTCCCGGCTGATTGTCACTGTGGGGGTTCCTGTATATGGAGCTACGAATCCGTTTCCTCCAAGGAAAATGTTGTTGCTTCCTCCTGAAATTACAAAGTCGGTGGTGGAAAAATTGAATGCGCCATTTCCACCATCAAGAAACCAAACCTGGTCAGGCACACCTGTGATGAATGTGCTACCGGTTACCGTCATCGTAAGTGGAATGGCACATGCATATACAATGGCAATATTGTCAGTAACTGCAATGGATGCGGCTGCTGTGGAGGGTTTACCTTGAATGGTCAGGTTTCCTCCCACGTTCATGGTCAGTTGACCACTGGTAGCTGCTCCAGTGCCTTGGAACCCACGGAAGTTATGGCCTAATACAACGTTACCACTCACGGTCCATGTGGTAACGCCAAAAACATTATCCATTAGTACCGTGTACTTGGGAGAGTTACTGGTGTCAGTGAAGCTGGTCATCTGGAAAGTGACCCCACGGCTGTTGTTGGATGCGAAAACGATATTTCCCGTGTTATTTACAACTACATCCGAGTAAAGCTGTACAACCCCTGTGGTTCCATCCATGCTTACCGTTCCGGATGAAACAGTGAGTTTGCCAAAAACCCTTTTTACAGGGACAGTTGCGTTGGTGAACATGTTGGCCTGTTCCCATGCAATCGTATCAGGTAGGTTTAATGTCACATTTCCAAAGTTGCCGTTCACTCTCGATGAGTGGCCCAATGGAAGATTCAAATCAAACCACTTTCGGACAGTCAGGTTGGATGTAGCATCGAAAACCTCATTGTTCCGCTCGAATATCCACTCATCATCACTCGTAACATTCCTGGGGTTGTGGTCATACGTTGCACCCGCAGCCATGGTGAAGGTCTTTGCAGATGTTGTTTGAAGGAACACGCCACCATTGTTCGTGAATCGACCATTTGTTTGAATGGTCAGGTTGCCCGAGTAATAAAGCGTGCTGGTTGAAATGTTTGTTGTTTGCAATACGGCATTGCTGTTGATGGTTACATTTCCCACCACCGCTGTATTGATATCAATGGTAACCGTATGACCGGATCCAATTACAACGTTGGAATTCGTACTGGGTATTGGACCACCACCCCAAGTGGCCGCAGAGCTCCAATTGCCAGATTGCACGCTGGTTTGGGAAATTGCTTCCGAAAATTGTGCGCATAGCAAAATGGTCATAAGTGCCACCACACGGGTAACATTCTTACCTGCTTCGATAAACGTATGGAAATCGGGACGTAAACGTTTAATCATGAGCACTTATACTGCCTTGCCAAGATAATGATTTTAAACGTAAAAGTCCATACCAAGGTTTCCTTTTGGAGCAATCTGTGCTTTCTGTGAATAATCATGGTTTTTAATTGAAAAACACCAATAATCGAGATTTGGTAATAGGTTGGTAGTCAATTTTATGTAATTTTTAGATGCTGAAAGTGGTAATATATGGAACACGGATTTACCGGATTGGCACAGATTTATTCAATTCAGCTAATTCCAATTCGCGTTAATCCGTTTAATCCGCCTTATCCGTGTTCCTTGTATCGCATTTTCAATAAAAAAAAGGGCCCTCCAA
>Ga0315906_10000909_pt1 | contig 45128 bp, 35 predicted proteins | sample LakEriMetagenome_4_FD_203526 | JGI IMG/M metagenome (GOLD analysis project Ga0315906, IMG submission 203526) | Freshwater fungal communities from buoy surface, Lake Erie, Ohio, United States - Buoy 2 MA122 | ecosystem: Environmental > Aquatic > Freshwater > Lake > Lake biofilm | place: USA...
CGCCGCCTTCCACGCCGGGCGTCATGGCGTTCTTGATGCGGGTGTTGGCAAACGTTCCTCGCATCATCACTTCATGATTGCCGCGGCGTGAGCCGAAGCTGTTGAAGTCGGCCTTGGCCACGCCATGTTCAGCCAGGTACTTGCCGGCAGGACCGTCCAGCTTGATGTCACCAGCGGGGCTGATGTGATCCGTGGTGATGGAGTCGCCAAGCACTGCCAGCACGCGCGCACCCTTGATCGGCTGCACGCCGGGCGGGGTCATCGTCATGCCCTCAAAGTAGGGCGGGTTCTGGATGTAGGTGCTGGATGCATCCCACTGGTAGGTCTCGGACTTCGTGACCTTGATGCCCTGCCAGCGCGCATCACCCTTCAGCACGTCGCCATAGCTCTTCTTGAAGAGTTCCGAGGTGACCGCCTTGGCCACGGTTTCCTGGATTTCGCTGTTGCTCGGCCAGATGTCCTTCAGGTACACGTCCTGGCCGTTGCTGCCCTTGCCAAGCGGCTCTTGGCTGAGGTCGATGTCGGTGCTGCCGGCAATTGCATACGCCACCACCAGCGGCGGCGAGGCGAGGTAGTTCATGCGCACGTCCTGATGCACCCGGCCTTCGAAGTTGCGGTTGCCCGACAACACGGCAGACACGCTCAGCTTGTTGTCCTGGATGGCCTTGCCGATGGGGTCGTTCAAGGGACCCGAGTTGCCGATGCAGGTGGTGCAGCCGTAGGCCACCACATGGAAGCCCATCGCTTCCAGATCTTCAGTGAGGCCGGCCTTGGCGAGGTACTCGGTCACCGCCTTGGAGCCTGGGGCAAGCGAGGTCTTCACCCAGGGTTGGGTCTTCAGCCCCAGCGCGCGGGCCTTGCGCGCCAGCAGGCCGGCGCCGATCAGCACCGAGGGGTTGGAGGTGTTGGTGCAGGAAGTGATGGCCGCGATGACCACCGCACCATCCTTGAGGGAATAGGTCTTGCCACCGTCGGTGACCTGCACGGGGCCGGCACTCGGGCGCATCTTCTGCTCGGCTTCGAAGGCCTTGCGGAAATTGGCCTTCACGTCGGTCAGCAGCACACGATCCTGCGGGCGCTTGGGGCCGGCCATCGAAGGCTTGATGCTGCCGAGGTCGAGACCCAGCACATCGGTGTATTCGGCTTCTGGTGCATCCGGTGTCCACCACATGCCCTGGGCCTGCGCATAGGCCTTGACCACCGCGATCTGGTCTTCACTGCGGCCCGTGAGACGCAGGTAGTTCAGGGTTTCCTCGTCGATGGGGAAGATGCCGCAGGTGGCGCCGTATTCCGGGCCCATGTTGGCGATGGTGTTGCGGTCGGAGGCGGACAGGTTGGCGAGTCCGGGACCGAAGAATTCCACGAACTTCTCCACCACGCCGCGCTTGCGCAGCATCTCGGTGACGGTGAGCACGAGGTCGGTGGCGGTGGCGCCCTCGGCGAGCTTGCCGGTCACGCGCACCCCGATCACTTCAGGCATCAGCATGGAGGACGGCTGGCCGAGCATGGCGGCCTCGGCCTCAATGCCACCCACACCCCAGCCCAGCACGCCGATGCCGTTCACCATGGTGGTGTGGCTGTCGGTGCCGAAGCAGCTGTCCGGGTAGAGCAGGCCATCGTTGTCGAAGACCACGCGCGCGAGGTACTCGATGTTGACCTGATGCACGATGCCGGTATCCGGTGGCACCGCCTTGAAGTTCTTGAGTGCTTCCTGGCCCCAGCGCAGGAAGGTGTAGCGTTCTTCATTGCGCTGGAATTCGACCTTGGCGTTCAGGTCCAGAGCTTCCTTGCTGCCGTAGTGATCGATCATCACGGAGTGATCGATGACGAGCTCCACCGGGCACAGTGGATTCACCTTGGCGGCATCGCCACCCAGCTTCTTGATGGCATCGCGCATGGCGGCAAGGTCCACCACGCAGGGCACGCCCGTGAAGTCCTGCAGGATGACGCGAGCGGGGGTGAAGTTGATGTCCTTGGCGGGCAGCTGCTTCAGGTTGGCGCCTGCCAGAGCCTCGACATCGGCGCGGGTGGTGTTCACCCCATCCTCATGACGCAGGAGGTTCTCCAGCAGAATCTTGTAGGAGTAGGGCAGGCGGCTGAGCTTGAACTGGCTGTCCAGCGCCTTCAGCGAGAAGTACTGGTAGTCCTTGTTGCCCACCTTGAGCGAGGTGCGCGCATTGAAGCTGTTGGTCATCGGAACTCCGTGAGTCAGGCAGGGAAGGATGAGCCCGCCATTATCGGCAACTTCGGGGCTGGCGTGTAGTGCAGTGCGGGAGAAAGGGGGTGCCCACGCGTGCGCAATACGTAGTCACGAGGCCGATCGAGTCCAATCGCACCAACTTGGGGGGCGGTTCCCAAGTCACTGAAAGTCAGGAGAAATTCCCTATTCCGAATGAGGGCCCATTGCTAAATTGACCGGGCGGCGCCCCCGGCACGAGCGGCATTTGGACGCCCGGGATTGGATGCAGCCGCGAGTTCGATGACCAATCAGGATGAGGGTTCAAACATGGCAATTTTGAAGGACACGTCAAAAACGGGAACCCTGACTGGAGGTGCTGGTCGGGATTTTCTGTTTGGTCTCGCAGGTGACGATACGCTGAGTGGTGGGGGCGGTGACGATGTGCTCCTGGGAGGACTGAGTTATGACCGGGCGGTCTACTCTGGTGTGTATTCGGGCTACAGCCTCTCATCGGGAGACAGTGGAGCCGTCATGCAAATCATTGGCGGGCAGGGTCGGGACCTTTTGTTCGGCATCGAGCTGATTCAATTTCAGGATGCGACGGTTCGCATTCTGGAGGCAAGCACGGATCTTGAATTCATCAATGCCGAGTTTCGGGTCAACACGACCACCGCTTTCTCTCAGGGAACCCCATCAGTGATCGGTTTGTTGAATGGCGGCTTCACCATTGTTTGGTCCTCGGATCAGCAGGACGGATCCAAATCTGGAATCTTCTCGCAGCGCTTCCTTCCGAACGGGTCGCGAGTTGGTTCCGAGGTTCAGGTCAACACTTACACCTTGAATGATCAATCATCACCTGGTGTGACAGCGCTTACGACCGGCGGTTATGTCGTTTCTTGGAACGATTCCGGGCAGAGTGCAGCATACGCCAAGTTGTATACAGCATCCGGAAATCCAAGCGGCCCTGCATTTCAGTTGAGCGAGGCATTCGGTGTTGATCGGCCGGGGATTGCAAGCTTGGACAGCGGAGGCTTTGTAGCGACTTGGATAAAGAGCGGCCGCGTATGGGCACGTCTGTTTGATGGTCAGGGCAAGGCCTTGAGTGGGGATTTTGAGGTCGACTCGGGATCATCCCATGTCCGTCTGTGGCCAGAGGTTTCAGGGCTGACGGATGGAGGATTCATTGTTACCTGGACCTCCGATTTACAGGATGGCTCTCTAAAAGGTGTTTACGCCCAGCGATTTGATTCGGCAGGGAACATGTCAGGGTCGGAGTTCCGTGTGAATTTGCGCACGGAGGGTGACCAGCAAGCATCGAGTGTGGCTGGCATGGAGGACGGCGGGTTCGTTATCGTTTGGACGGCGCAGTATCAGCCGGGCGGAAATTTCTACGATATCTGTGCACAGCGATATGACGCTGAAGGAATCTCCCAAGGCACGGAGTTCATCGTGAACTCGTACAACCGAGCGACCCAAACCTCTGCATCCGTGGCTGGTCTCGCGGATGGCGGGTTTGTCATCGCATGGATCTCAGAAGGTGTCGATGGGAACGGTAACGAGTATGGAATTTCCGCGCAGCGCTATGACGCGCCAGGGAATCGTGTTGGAGGGGAATTTCTGGTCAACAGCCATGTAGCTGGAAACCAGATGGAGCCATCGATCACGGCCATGACTGATGGGGGCTTCGTCATTTCTTGGCAATCCGAAGGGCAGGATGGATCCGGCTACGGAGTCTATGCGCAACGCTACGACGCCGAAGGTAAACCTCTGCGGGCATTCGCCGGCCTCGACATCACCGGTGACAGTTCATCCCAGTCCCTCGCAGGCCTCGCGACTGGGGATCGCATCGACGGCCGCGAGGGAGACGACACTCTGAGCGGTCTTGATGGTGACGACTCGCTCATCGGTGGCCTGGGTAACGATTTGCTGCGGGGGGATTCGGGCGCGGATGTCCTCCTGGGCGGCGCGGGCTTGGACACCTTGGAGGGAGCGGCCGGGGCGGATACGCTGATTGGCGGACCTGGCAGCGATGTCCTCAAAGGAGGGCTTGGGGAAGACACCTTTCTGTTCAGCGCGGCGCTGAATCCGGGCAATGCGGATCGGATCTTCGGTTTCAATCCGGCGCAGGATACGCTTGCGCTCGACAAAAAATTCTTCAGTCAGCTCGGTGCGGCTGGCGCGTTGAATCCCGAGATGTTCCGGGTCATGGGGCTTGGAGTGGTCCTGGACGCAAATGACTTTGTGCTCTACAACCCTGAGACCGGAGCGTTGTTCTACGATGTGGATGCGGCTGGGCCGCAGGCTGCTGTGCGAATTGCCACGTTGATCGGCAAGCCGGGAATCGATGCTGGAAATATCGATATTGTTTGAAATGCTCAGGCGGTGGTATCGATGATCCCCCCGCCGAGGCAGACCTCGCCGTCGTAGAAGACGACCGACTGGCCCGGGGTGACGGCACGCTGGGGCTGGTCGAAGTCCACGCGCACCCGATCGGGGCCAAGAAGGTGCACCACGCAGTCCTGGTCCGGCTGGCGGTAGCGGGTCTTGGCCCGGCACCGCAGCGGCATGGCAGGCGCCTCGCCCGCCACCCAGCTCAAGGTGTCGGCCTCCAGCCGACGACTCAGGAGCGCCGGATGATCGTGACCCTGGGCGACGTGCAGCTCGTTTGCCGCCACATCCTTGGCTACCACATACCACGCCCCTTCCGCCGCGCCCTTCACACCACCCACGCGCAGGCCCTCGCGCTGGCCCAGGGTGTAATAGAACACGCCCTGATGTTCCCCCAGCACGCGACCGTCCAGCGCCCGGATGAGTCCCGGCTGGGCGGGCAGGTAACGCCCCAGGAATTCGCGGAAGCGCTGCTCGCCGATGAAACAGATGCCGGTGCTGTCCTTCTTGTCGTGCGTGACGAGACCGAGCCGGCGCGCGCGTTCGCGCACCTCGGGCTTGGGCAGATCCCCGACCGGAAAGAGACTCGCCGCGAGTTGTTCCTGGCCCAGCGTGTACAGGAAGTAGCTCTGATCCTTGTTGCCATCGAGGCCCTTGAGGAGCGCCTGCTTGCCCTCGATTTCACGAATGCGCGCATAGTGCCCGGTCGCGACGAAACTCCCGCCGAGCTCTCGTGCATGGGCGAGGAAGGCTTTGAACTTCACTTCGCGGTTGCAGAGGATGTCCGGATTCGGCGTGCGGCCGCGCGCATATTCGCTGAGGAAATCCTCGAACACCCCGTCCCAGTAGGCCTGAGAGAGATCGACCGTGTTGAGCGGGATGTCTAGCCGCTCGCAGACGTCCAGCGCATCCGCCACATCGTCTTCCCAACGACAATGTCCCGCCTCGGTCGGCTCATTCCAGTTTTTCATGAAGATGGCCGAGACCGCACAGCCCGACTCCTTCAGCAGAGCAGCCGTGACGGAACTGTCCACGCCACCGGACAGCCCCACCACCACCGGTGTGCCGGCCGGCGCGCGTTCAGCCAAAGCGGAGATCATGGATGAGCGTGAGCGGATGGCGATGCCCGGCGAGGTAATCCTGAATACAACGCATGACGAGCGGGCTGCGGTGCTTATGGGGCTCTGCGGCCAGCTCTTCCGGCGTCATCCACACCGCGCGCAGGATTTCCTTGTCCAGTGGCCGCGCCGGCTCGTGCGATACCAGCCTGCCGTGGAAACAGAACCGCACGTACGTGGTGGCTGCCTGCGGGGGCTCGATGAGGTAGATGCCGACCAGTCCTTCGGGCTCGATATGCCAGGCACTTTCCTCCAGGGTTTCGCGACGCACGGCATCGAGCAGGGTTTCACCCGGGTCCAGATGGCCTGCCGGCTGGTTGTAGACGATACGGCCGCGGTCTTCCTCTTCCACGAGCAGGAAGCGCCCCTCGCGTTCCAGCACGGCCGCCACCACGGTATTGGGTTTCCAGAGTTCCTGCTGCATGGGATCGTGCGGCCTCCTCAAAGCTTTTCGACCACGGGTTTGTCCCAAGGGCCGGTGATGGAATAGCGGCGTTGCAGGAACTTGTCGACCTGCGTGGGTACGCCTTTGAACAATTTCTGTCCGAGATAGATGGCAGCACCTGCCCCTATGCCTGCCGGGCCGAAGACGGCGCTGGCGATCGGAATGCTTTTCGAGAGGGCAGGCGTGACGATGGCTTTCTGGTCGTAATCCTTGTTCGCAAGTCCAGTGCGTCCCGTCACCTCGACCCGTGAGGAAGGACCCTCCATGAATAGCGTATTGGTATACGCATTGCCGTTTTCAAGGCGGAACCAGCCCTCGATGCGATCAAAGGCATAACCCTTGGCAAAAAGATCCGCGAAGTCCAGCGAAAGCCTGCGCGGCAGGGTCTGCACGCTGAGCAGGCCGAAAAGCCGTCCGCTGCCCGGCTCGATGTCCAGCAATCGGCCGCGTCGCACGGTGAGATTCAGGCTGCCGGTGAGACGATCCAGGGTGAAGTCGCCCGGCGTGCCGGGCCAGCCTGCCTCGATCTCCAGATTGGTACGCCCGCCTTTGATGGCGCGCGAGTCATAGCCGAAACTGCTGAGCAGGGCGCCCAGCGCCTCGGCCTTGACTTCGATACTGAAGCGCGACTCGTGAGCCTCGTCACGCAGGAACCAGTCGCCCTCGGCGCGGATCTGGGCGGCCTCGCTTTGGAACACCAGGGAATCGAGGTGCAGCCCCTGAGGCGTCGGCGTGGTGGCGAGTGACGCCTGACCGAGATCCAGCTTGTTGTAGTGGAAAGACGCGCAGGCCATTGCCAGACGTGGGATGCGCTGCGGAACCAGCTTCGCCTGACCTTTGCGGTCCTCTGCCGGTGACTGCAGCCACAGGCGCTTCAAGTTCAAGGTCAGCGGACTGCTCGCGGGGTCGCGCGGAATGGTGATGTCCCCGGCAAGGCGCTCGCTGTCCACGGACAGGCGCCAGGCAACCGGGTCCTGACGCCCCACGATCCTGACCCGAGTGAAATCCTGGCCAAGCGTGTTGAGTGATCCGACGAGCACATCCAGCTCCATCGGCAGTGCGCTGCTTCCCGCATCCCCGGCCTTCACCAGCGCGGTCCATTCCCCGAGCGGCAAAGCCGCGAGCTCACCCTCAATCCGGAGGCCTGGCTGCGACAACCCAGGCGCAGAGCCTGGCCCCAGGTGCACCGCGAGATGAGTCAGCCTCCGCGCTCCATCCGGGCTGGGCTCCTGACGCAGCGCAGCCTGCAGAACGCCACCCAGTGCCACTCGGGTGTCTCGGGGGCCTTCGCCTTGCAGGGGTAGATCGATCGCAAGCGGCAATTCTTCGGACGCCGCTTTCCGCAGCGGAGCCGGCAGATCGAGGCGCATGCCGGCCAATGAAGATTCCAGCAACAAACGACGCTGACCGGCCTCGCCGCTCAGGCGACCTCGCCAGCGCAATGTGCCCTGCAGCGCGGGCGAGCCCGGGTCTCGAGCGAGCAGGGTGTGCATCGCGGGTGCGCGCGTTGCAAGTTGCGCCAGAACCTCCCGTTCGTCCGCAGTGCCAGTGAGTGCGAACTGCACACCCCCTGGACTGGATGGTCCCCCGGAGATTTCAAGCTCCACCGGCCGGCCGCTGAGGCTGCCGCCAAGATCCCGGCTTTGCCAGTCATTTCCGGCAAAGCTCAACGCACCCTGCAGGGTTTCAAGTGTGATGCCGTAGTGACTGGCTACGAGCGTATTACCGTCAAAGCCCAAAACTCCCTTGACGCTGCGCCGCATGCCGCGCTTCAGTCCCAGCGACATGTCCAGGCTCAGTTGAGTGGTCCCCGAGAGCGTCAGGCCTCGAAGCTGCGGCATGGCGCGCTCGCGCAGCGGGCTCGCGCCGAGGGTCCGGGCGATATCTTCCAGCGAGGCCTCGACTTCGCCCGTCACATCGAGCACCGGCTGTGGAGACAAAAGGTTGCCCAGATGCAGTCGTGCGGTCCTGAGCGGGGAGTTCCCGAAGCGCCCTGAGCTCAAGGTGCCGTTCAAGGTTTTGCCCACGACGGTGATCTCGCCGGCCACGGCGGTGGCTTCGGGCCAGTCTCGGGCGTACTTGAGCGTCACGTCCTCCACAGCGGCCCGGGCCTCGAAAAGCTCGTCGCTGCTGCCATCGTTGCCGGCGGTATCAAAGGGAAAATTCGCCAACGAGCCGCGCAGCGTGATCTGTGCGCTCTTCAGGGTCCCGGCCGGAAAGGCCGCGTGTATCCATCGCTCTGCGCCCGGCTTCAGGCTTGCCGCAGGCACCAGGCTGGAGAGTCGGGAGAGATCTCCGGTGCCGAAGTGTGCGTCGAGGTTCACGCGCGGAGATTGCCCTTCGATTGTCTGCCATTCGCCGCTCAGGGTGATGGGCAGCGTATTCGCACTGCCCGCCAGACGCGTGGTGATCCGCCGCCCGCCTTCTGCCTCACCCCGCCACCACAGGTAGCCTTCCAGATTCGCCAGGGCGAGTGGTGTGGGCAGGCGTTCCGGATGTATGAGCTCGAACTGCGCGTCATCGAACCAGACAACGCCACCCTGAGAGTTGAGTGCGAACTCCGCGCGCAGGTTGTGGATGCCGGGCATGCGTTCGGTGGCCGGCAGCACCAGTTCGTGCAGTTCGCCGGCGGCATAGAGGGCACTACTCGCCGTAGCCCCGCGCGCGAGACGCAGGTTCTCGAGGCTGCCAGCGGAGGGCCATGGCAAGGCGCTCGCAAATCCCGGGAACGCGTGATGCAGCCGATCAACCAGCAACAAGGGAATGCTGTCGGCCGATACGACAAGCTCGGGCTTGCGCGGGCCAGGCGGGCCCTGTTGCCAGAGCAGGCGCCAGTCCACCGCCTGCACGCCGGACGCACCGCCCGCCACGCGCAGGATCTGTGCGTTCACTCTTCCTGCGCCGACTTCGGCCAACCCCTGCACGGCCAGCGGCGCGGATGCTGCCGAATCCGTTCCATCCGTGATTGCCCCGAGCTGGAGGTTCTCCAGTGCGAAGCGCAACTGCGTTCCCCCGGTTTCGCGGCGGCGAGCTTCCAGCCAGACATCACCGGAGAGAGGCGGCAACGGGCCGTCACCGAATCTCGAGTAAGAGAGCACTGCAGCGCCATCGAGGTCCTGTGCAAAAACCGCAACCGTGGCTGCCGGGTCCTCGGGATCACCTCCGGGCAGATGGGCGCTCGCCCGCAGGCCGGATGCGAATGCATCCACCTGCCCGGCTTCCAATGCAAGCTCCGTATTGCCCCGTTTGCGATCGATCCGGATTCCAACCTGACGTGCCGTGACCGGGGCAAAGCGCGCGCGCTCGTCGCGCAGGGTCACCCTGCTGGCCTCGATCTCGAGCCCGTCCTGAGCGACCAGCCAGCGCAGGAAACGTGGGTCCTGACGGGTGAAACCGTCGATCATGAGCCGTCCGTCGGCGCGCCACAGCAGGTCGAGTTCCAGGCCGGAGAGTCGCAGGTTGCCGAGACGCAGCTGCCGGTCCCGAAGGCTGGCGAACAGGTCGAGACCTGCCTCCGCGCGTTTGAACCTCAGTACCTCGGCCGTCGGATCGGTCGGATGGTAGACCGTGATCCCCTCCGCACCGAGAGCCGGCAAGCCATGATGCCAGTGCGCCTCCAGATGCACGATGGACACCGGCATTTCGAGCACTCGACCCACCCAGTTCTCCACCGCCGCGAGTTCTGTTTCCAGGCGGGGCAGGGTGACGCGCAGGGCGAGCGACGTAAGGGCGGCGGCGAAGAGCAGCAATGCGCAGACGTTCCACGCCAGACGCAATCCTGCTTTCAAAATCCGTTGCATCACGCAGACGACGTGTCAGAGCAGGACGACGTCGTATTGTTCCTGTGTGTAGGCGGTTTCCACCTGAAAGCGGATGGGGATGCCGATGAACTCCTCCAGTTCGGCCACGCTGGTCGATTCCTCATCGAGCAGCAGGTCAACCACGTTCTGCGAGGCAACCACCAACAGTCGGCGCGCATCGTACTGGCGTTGCTCGCGCAGGATTTCGCGGAAGATTTCATAGCACACAGTCTCCGCGGTCTTGATGGACCCACGCCCGCTGCAGGTTGGGCACGATTCGCACAGCACATGCTCCAGGCTCTCGCGGGTGCGCTTGCGGGTGATCTGCACCAGCCCCAGTGAGGTGACTTCGCTGATCGTGATCTTGGAGTGATCCCGTTCCAGGCTTTTTTCCAGCGCGCGCAGCACCTGGCGTCTGTGCTCCTCCTCGAGCATGTCGATGAAGTCAACGATGATGATGCCGCCCAGGTTCCTTAACCGGAGCTGACGCGCAATCGCCTGGGCCGCTTCGAGGTTGGTCTTGAAGATCGTTTCTTCGAGATTGCGATGACCGACGAAACCACCCGTGTTCACGTCGATGGTGGTCATGGCTTCGGTTTGATCGATGACCAGGTGTCCACCGGATTTGAGTTCGACCTTGCGTTGCAGGGCACGCTGGATTTCATCCTCGGTGGAGTGCAGATCGAGGATTGGACGTTCACCCGGATAGTGTTCAAGGCTGGCAACGAGTTCGGGCGTGAATTCCTCGGCAAAGGTCCGTGCCCGCAGATAGGTTTCGCGCGAGTCGATACGGATCTTCTCGACCTGGCTGGCCGACAAATCCCGAATCATGCGCAGCACCAGCGGTAGATCCTCATACACGACCTGGGTTGTCTTGCCGGCGCGCACTCGCTCCTGGATGGAGCTCCAAAGCCGGCGTAGAAAAAGGTTGTCCGCCTTCAGATCCTCAGCCACCGCACCCTCGGCCGCGGTGCGCACGATGAAGCCACCGGAGGCCTCATCGCGCGTACCCACAGCTGGGGGGAGTGTTTCCTCCAGCGGCACGCTTAGCGGCTTCAGGGCGGGCTCGAGTGCGAGCATGGTGTCGCGCAGCCGCTTGCGTTCATCCTCGTTCTCGATGCGCTGGGAAATCCCCAGTGAATTGGTGTCCGGCATGAACACGAGATAGCGGGAGGGAATGCTGACGTAGGTGGTCAGGCGGGCCCCTTTGCTACCCAACGGCTCCTTCGCCACCTGCACGAGCAGGAGTTGCCCTTCATGCACCGCCTGTTCGATAGGGACTTCCTGCCCCGTGGACTGTTTGCGTTGAGCGGCGGAGACAATGTCGGTAACATGCAGGAAAGCGGCGCGCTGCAGGCCGATATCGACGAAGGCCGCGCCCATGCCCGGCAGTACCCGATTGACGCGCCCGAGATAAAGATTGCCAACAAATCCCCGGCGCCGGGCACGCTCTATGAGCAACTCCTGGAGTACCCCGTTCTCAACGAAGGCGACACGGGTCTCCTGGGGCGTGACATTGACTAGGATTTCTTCCGCCATGGGCGAGGGGCATGCCGTGGCGCCGTAACCGCGCCTTGTGCTGCAAAGATAACCCATTGGTAATCAAGCGACTACCAAGACCCGCAAGTGATTTGCGTGTCATTCGGGTTCCGCCTGCTTGACAGCCGGGGCTACAATGATCGCCCCTCTGCCCGGTTTCGCCCATGCCGATGTCTCCTCTTCCCGAAACCACGGTCCTGGTCCTTGCCATCGGCGATGGTCAGCCGCTGATGCCGCTGACCGCCCGTCGCACCACGGCCGCACTACCCTATGCCGGCAACTACCGGGTGATCGATTTCGTGCTCACCAACTGCATGCATTCCGGTCTGCGGCGAATCAATGTATTGACCCAGTTCAATTCCCTCTCCCTGCACAATCATGTGCGGGATGGCTGGTCCATCTTCAATACGGACATGGGCGAGTACGTGAACACGGTGTCGCCGCCCATCACCGCCGAGCTCAGCATCTACAGCGGGCAGACGGACGCCATCTGCAAGAACCTGTACATCCTCGACGGTGCACCGGATGACACCGTTCTCATTCTCTCGGGCGAGCAGATCTATCGCATGGATTACGCCGCAATGGTCGATTACCACGTGCGGCGGGGGGCGGACGTGACGATTGCCGCAATCGACGGCGAAACCGCTCTCGGCTCGTCCTTCGCTGCCAGCTTTGAGGTGCGAGAGGGCGAGGTGCCCGCGCTCCGGGAGCACAACCCCCCGGCACCGCTGCCGCGCGAGGAGGGTGTTTACGGTCCCATGGGTGTATTTGCATTCCGCCGCGACTGCCTGGTCCGCTGTCTGCAAGGCCTCGGCAACCATGGCGCGCACAAGCAGGATCTCATCGACCTCATCCGGCGCGAACTTTCCGGGCGTGCCCGAATCGCGGGTTATCGTTTCGGCGGGGAGTTCGGTCGCGTCTCGCAGGATAAGTACTGGCGGGACCTGCAGTCGCTGGACGACTTCTATCAAGCCAACATGGATCTGCTCAAGCTGGAGCCACCGCTGGACATCTACCAGGCCGACTGGCCGGTGCGTACCTATCAGCAGCAGCGCCCGCCGGCTCGCACGGTGCCCGGTCGGTCCTGCAATGAGGGCATCTGCGTGAATTCCATCGTCTCCGGTGGCACCGTGATTGCCGGGGGCGGGGTGAGTCGGAGCGTGCTCGGCAACCGCGTCTACATCGATGACAGCGCAATGGTGGAGGATTCCATCCTGTTCCCGGGCGTCACCGTGGGCGAAGGTGCCCAGGTGCGCCGGGTCATCTGCGACCGCAATGTGCACATTCCCCCGGGAGAGCGTATCGGCATCGACCCGGCACGTGATGCGAAGCGTTTCCCCGTCACGGCTGACGGCGTGGTGGTCATTCCCGCCCACCACGAGTTCACCAGCTGAGCCTGCGACGGTGAGTCTCGAAGCCGAACTTGCCGCTTTCCTGCCGCCTGATGCCCTGCTGCTTGAGGCGGAGGCCAAGCGCCCCTACGAGTGTGACGGCATCTCCGCCTACCGCCAGATTCCGCGTGTGGTGTGCGTGCCGCGCACGCGCGAAGAAGTGCGCAGAATCCTTCAGGTCTGTTCGGCCCACCAGGTGCCGGTCATCGCCCGCGGCGCAGGCACAGGACTTTCAGGGGGTGCGCTGCCGCTCGCCGAGAGCTGCGTGCTCAGCCTGAGTCGCTTCAATCGCATCCTTTCGGTGGATCCGGACAACTGCGTGGCCGTGCTGGAGCCTGGTGTACGCAATCTGGCCATTTCGGAGGCTGCTGCCGTCCACGGCCTGTATTACGCCCCTGATCCTTCCTCGCAGATTGCCTGCTCCATCGGCGGCAATGTCGCGGAAAACTCGGGCGGCGTGCACTGCCTGAAGTACGGTCTGACCGTGCACAACGTGCTGGGCGTGAAATTGTTCCTGAGCGATGGCACCTGGGTCGAACTCGGCGGTGCCACCTTCGATGCGCCGGGACTTGATCTGCTGGCTGCGATCAACGGCTCGGAGGGGCTGCTCGGCATCATCATGGAGGTCACCGTGCGTTTGCTGCCACGCCCTCCAGTGGCCCGTGTGCTGCTGGCGGCCTTTGCGGACGTGGCAACGGCAGGGCGCGCGGTGGCGGGCATCATCGAGGCGGGCATCATTCCCGCGGGGCTGGAGATGATGGACCAGTTGGCTGTCAGGGTGGCGGAGGACTTCTGTCACGCCGGGTATCCCACCGACGCCGCAGCCATCCTGCTGTGTGAGCTGGATGGCGTGGAAGCTGAAGTCGAGGCCGAGATAGAGCGCGTGCGCCAATTGCTGCTGGACGTGGGTGCCACGGAGGTGCGTTGCTCGCGGGACGAGGCGGAACGCTTGCGTTTCTGGCAGGGACGGAAGTCCGCGTTCCCTGCCATCGGTCGGGTGCGACCGGATTATTTCTGCATGGACGGCACCATCCCGCGCCGCGAGCTGGCGCACGTGCTGGGCCGTATCGCTGCGCTATCCGCGGAGAGCGGGCTGCTGATCGCCAACGTGTTCCACGCGGGGGACGGCAATCTCCATCCGCTGATCGCCTTCGATGCCAATGATGATGCCGAGCTTGCGCTCGCGGAGGAGGTCGGTGGCAGGATTCTGGAGCTCTGCGTGGAAGTTGGTGGCACGGTCACCGGAGAGCACGGGGTGGGCGTGGAAAAGCTGAACCAGATGTGTGTGCAGTTCACTACCGCCGAGCTGGAGCAGTTCCACCGCTTGAAGGCCGCCTTCGACCCCGCAGGGCTGCTCAATCCTGGTCGCGCGGTGCCCACGTTGCATCGCTGTGCCGAGTTTGGCGCCATGCGCGTGCATGGCGGCAAGCTGCCGCATTCCGAATTGCCTCGTTTCTGAGGCGCTTCGCTCACGCTCCTGACCCGTTCCTGCCAGGTCCGCAGCGGACCTGAGGGGCGCATTCTTTCAGGTCTGGGTGCCGCCTACCGTGAGCCCATCAATTCTGAGGGTGGGCTGACCGACGCCCACCGGCACTGACTGACCATTCTTGCCGCAGGTGCCCACCCCGCTGTCCAGGGCGAGGTCATGCCCCACCATTGACACCCGGGTGAGTACATCAGGGCCATTGCCAACCAGGGTGGCACCCTTCACCGGCGCAGTGACCCTGCCGTCCTCGATGAGGTAGGCCTCGCTCGCGCTGAACACGAATTTGCCGTTGGTGATGTCGACCTGTCCTCCGCCAAAACTGACCGCATAGAGGCCGCGTTTCACGGAACGCAGGATGTCCTCCGGAGCGTGGTTGCCGGCCAGCATGTAAGTGTTTGTCATGCGCGGCATGGGTCTGTGCGCATAGGACTGCCGGCGCCCGTTGCCGGTGGGCGCCATGCCCATGAGGCGTGCGTTCTGTTTGTCCTGCAGGTAGCCACGCAGGATGCCGTCCTCGATCAGGACGGTACGCTGGCCGGGCGTGCCTTCATCGTCCACCGTGAGTGACCCGCGGCGATCCGGGGGCGTGGCATCGTCCACCACCGTGCAGCCCGGGGCCGCCACGCGTTCCCCGATGCGACCCGCGAAGGCCGAAGTGCCCTTGCGGTTGAAGTCACCTTCCAATCCGTGACCGATGGCCTCGTGCAGGAGAATCCCGGGCCAGCCGGCGCCCAGCACCACCATCATCTCGCCCGCCGGCGCGGGACGCGCTTCAAGACTCACCAGTGCCTGGCGCAGGGCCTCATCAGCGATGGCCTCGGCGCGTCCGCCCTCGAGAAAGGGGAGATAGCCGGTACGTCCACCGCCGCCATGGCTCGCGCTCTCCCGACGACCCTTGTCCTCAACGATCACGGTGACGTTGAGGCGCACCAGCGGGCGGATGTCGGCAGCCAGCGTCCCGTCGGAGGCCGCGACCAGCACTTGTGTGTAACGGCCGACGAGGCTCGCCATGACCTGCTTCACGCGCGGATCCGCCGCCCGCAGGCGTGCATCCAGTCGTCGCAACAGGCCAAGTTTTTGGGCCACGGGCAGGCTCGCCACCGGATCCTCGGGCTGATAGCGGAGAGGGCCGCCGGCGCTCCCCACCAGCCGCGCGTCACGGGACTGGCCTTGGCGCGTGATTGCCTTGGCGGCCTCACAGGCGCGATTCAGCGCCGCCAGGGAGAGCTCATCCGAGTAGGCAAAGCCGGTTTTCTCGCCAGTCACGGCGCGCACTCCCACGCCTTGCTCCAGGGAATGAGAACCATCCTTGACGATGCCATCCTCCAGGCTCCAGCCCTCGGCGCGCGAGTATTCGAAGTAGAGGTCGGCCAGATCCACATGGCGATTGCCAAGGTCGCCCAGCAGTCTCTCCAGCACCGGGATGCCGAGGCCTGCCGGTTCCAGAAGATGCTGTTGGATGGTGGCCAGAGGGGTTTCGTTCATCGCAGGGCTGCTCCGTGGAACCAGGCCTCAAATGCCGCGAAAATCCGCGAGCGATCGCCTGAAATCGCGTTTGACAGGCGAACCTCGGGCCGGTAGCGTGCGGCCACCCCGATTCGTCCACCATTCAGCGGTAGTGTAAACACCTTGGCCAGAGAATTCCCTCGCATCCAGCGGCTGCCTCCCTACGTGTTCAACGTCGTGGGCGAACTCAAGATGGCGGCCCGTCGTCGTGGCGAAGACGTCATCGACCTCAGCATGGGCAACCCGGACCAGCCCACTCCGCAGCACATCGTGGACAAACTCGTCGAAGCGGCCCAACGTGGGGATACGCATCGATACTCGGTATCGCGCGGGATCCCCCGGTTGCGCAAGGCCATCTGCGAGTGGTACCGCACACGCTACGACGTCTCGCTCGATCCGGACAGCGAAGCGATCGTCACCATCGGCTCAAAGGAAGGCCTGGCTCACCTCGCCCTCGCAACCGTGGACCACGGTGATGTGGTGATGGTGCCTAATCCGTCCTACCCGATTCACCCCTATGGCTTCGTGATTGCAGGTGCCGACATCCGTCATGTGCCCATCGGCCCGGGTGTGGATTTCTTCTCTGAATTGGAACAAGCCATCCGCAACACCTGGCCGCGGCCCAAGATGTTACTGCTGAACTTCCCGAGTAACCCGACCACGCAGTGCGTGGACCTGGACTTCTTCCGCCATGTGATCGAGATCGCGCGCGAACACAACATTTACGTGGTGCACGATCTGGCCTACGCGGATCTGGTTTTTGACGGCTACAAGGCTCCTTCGATCATGCAGGTGCCAGGAGCGAAGGACATCGCCGTCGAGTTTTTCACACTTTCCAAGAGCTACAACATGCCGGGGTGGCGTATCGGCTTCATGGTGGGCAATCCGGATCTGGTCTATGCGCTGGGCCGCATGAAGTCCTATCTGGACTACGGCATGTTCACGCCCGTGCAGATTGCGGCCATCACGGCATTGGAAGGTCCACAGGATTGCGTGGCCGAAATTCGCGACATGTACCAGCAGCGGCGGGATGTGCTGTGCGATGGTCTCAACAGTGCCGGCTGGCCGGTGGAGCGCCCGCGGGGCACGATGTTCGTGTGGGCGGAGATCCCCGAACCGTTCCGCGCCATGGGCTCGCTGGAATTCTCCAAACGCCTGTTGCTGGATGCCAAGGTGGCCGTTTCGCCGGGCATCGGTTTTGGTGAGTACGGGGACTCCTTCGTGCGTCTGGCTCTCATTGAAAACCCCCATCGCACCCGTCAGGCGATACGCAGCATCAAGGAAATGCTGCGGGATCCCCAGCGGGTGCTGGACGCGGCAGCACGCGACAAAGCGGCGGGTTGACCGTGGCTGAACTGGCGCCGGTGAAGGTCGGGCTGCTCGGGCTCGGCACGGTGGGGGGTGGTACTCTGACAGTGCTTGCCCGCAATGCCCAACTCATCGCCTCGAGGGCGGGTCGCCGTATTCAGGTGACGCACGCCAGCGCGCGGGACATCAGGCGTACGAGAAACTGCCCGCTCGCCGGAGTTTCCCTGGTCGAGGATCCGATGCAGGTGGTGGACGACCCCGGCATCGAGATCGTTGCGGAGCTCATGGGTGGTATCGAGCCCGCCCGCACCCTGGTGCTCAAGGCCATCAGCAATGGCAAGCATGTGGTTACCGCCAACAAGGCCTTGATCGCGCTCCACGGCAACGAGATTTTCGCCGCGGCGCGTGAGCGCGGCGTGATGGTTGCGTTCGAGGCCGCGGTGGCCGGCGGTATCCCGGTGATCAAGGTCATGCGCGAGGCGCTCGCCGGCAACGATGTGCGGTGGCTGGCCGGAATCATCAACGGCACCTGCAATTTCATACTTTCGGCCATGAGCGAGGCAGGCAGCGACTTTGCCGAAGTGCTGGCCGAAGCCCAGCGCCTCGGTTACGCAGAGGCCGACCCGTCTTTCGACATCGACGGCATCGATGCCGCACACAAGCTCACCATCCTTGCCTCGCTGGCGTTCGGGATCCCGCTGCAGTTCAACCGCGTCTATGTGGAGGGTATCCGCCACGTCACGGGCGAAGACGTGAAGTACGCGGAGCGCCTCGGCTACCGGATCAAGCATCTCGGCATCGCCCGCCAGAATGCCGAGGGCGTGGAAATCCGCGTGCATCCCACACTCATCCCCGCCCGCCAGCCCATCGCCCAGGTCAACGGCGTGATGAATGCGGTGCTGGTGAGGGGCGATGCGGCGGGTCCGGTGCTGCTGTCCGGCGCAGGTGCCGGGGCAGAGCCCACGGCATCTTCCGTGGTGGCGGATCTGGTGGACGTGGTGCGCGCACTCACGACCGACCCCGGTAACCGCGTGCCACACCTCGCCTTCCAGCCGGACACGCTGGGTGCGACTCGCGTGCTGGACATCGCCGAGACCGAAACCGCCTGCTATCTGCGGCTGCAGGCCGCGGATGAGCCCGGAGTGCTGGCCGATGTCACGCGCATCCTGGCTGATCGCGGCATCAGTATCGAAGCGATCATCCAGCTCGAACCCGAACACGCGGCACAGGGCGTGCCGGTCGTGATCCTCACCCATGGCGTGCGCGAGGAGGCCATGAATGAAGCCATCACGCGCATGGAGCAACTGCCGGCGCTGAAGGCACCTGTTGTCAGAATCCGGATGGAACCTTTCGCATGAGCGAATCCCTTTACCCGGGCCTCTACCGCGGCCTCATCGAACGCTATCGCAACCGACTGCCGGTGGCCCCCGACACTCGCATCATCAGCCTTACCGAAGGCGACACACCGCTGATTCCTCTCGAGAACATTGCCCGGGCCATCGGCCATGGCGTGCAGATCTTCGCGAAGTTCGAAGGTCTCAATCCCACCGGGTCGTTCAAGGATCGAGGCATGACAATGGCGGTCACCCAGGCGGTAGCCGAGGGCACGCGCGCAATCATCTGTGCGTCCACCGGCAATACCTCAGCCTCCGCCGCCGCCTATGCGGCACGCGCCGGCATCCGCTGCTTCGTACTCATTCCCGAAGGAAAGATTGCGCTGGGGAAACTCGCCCAGGCGATGATCCAGGGCTCGGTGGTCATCCAGATCAAGGGCAACTTCGACGATGGCATGCGCATCGTGAAGGACATGGCTGATGCTGCACCGGTCGCCATCGTCAACTCGATCAATCCCTATCGCCTGCAGGGTCAGAAGACCGCCGCGTTCGAAATCGTGGACGCGCTCGGCCGGGCGCCCGATTACCACTGCATTCCGGTCGGTAACGCGGGCAACATCAGCGCTTACTGGACGGGCTTCAGCGAGTATGCAGGCATCAAACCGAAGACCGCGGCCTGTGGTTACTGCAAGGACACCTGCGCTTTCCCATTCCCTGCGGTGACCGACTCCCGGCCCGTGATGGTGGGTTACCAGGCGGCGGGTTCGGCGCCTTTCGTGGCCGGCCATCCCGTGGCCGATCCGGAAACTGTGGCCACCGCCATTCGCATCGGCAATCCCCAATCCTGGGATCTGGCGTGGGCCGCAGTGCGCGAGTCGAGCGGCTGGTTCGATGCGCTCACCGATGAGGAGATACTGAAGGCGCAGCGGCTGCTGGCCGAAACCGAGGGCGTGTTCTGCGAGCCGGCCTCCGCCATCTCCGTGGCCGGCCTCCTCAGGGATATCGAGCGCGGCAAGATTCGCGAAGGCAGCCTCATCACCTGCACCCTCACGGGGCACGGCTTGAAGGATCCAGACACGGCCATCAAACAGAGCCAGAGCGCCGTGCTGGAAGTTCCCGCTGACAGCGCAGCGGTCAGAAAAGCGATTCTCGACCATCTCTGACGCAAGGCCGCCTGCGGTGACGGACCTGGTCCTGCTGCTGCCCGGGCTCTCACTGCAGGCTGACCGCGATCTGCGGGACCTCTCGGCGGAACATCCGCGCCTTGCGCGATTGCTGGGCCGGGCGCAGCGCGAGTCGCGAAGCGGCCTGTTCGAATCGTCCCTTCTGTCTGCGCTTGGCCTGTCGCCCTCTGCCAGCCTTGCCAGTCTGACGGCGCTCGGCGATTTCCCCGATGATCCGCCCACAACGCGGCTGCTGCGCAGTGACCCCGTATATCTGCATGCAGATCCGAACAAGGTATTGGTGCAGGGTCGGATACGTCTGGAGCGCGATGAAGCGGTGAGCCTGTTGGCGACCCTGAACGCCGAATTTCCCGAACTCGATTTTCGCATGGGGCGAGATCCTGGCCGCTGGTATGTGCGCCAGCCCGAGGAAGTCTCGGGCATGGCGCCTTCACGACACTGGCTGCATGGCCGTTCGCTCACCCCTTTCATGCCGCGGAGTGCTGCTGACAGGCTATGGCGGCGTTATCTGAACGACCTCCAGATGGTGTTGCATGCACACCCCGTGAACGAGGCACGCGTCTCGCGGGGTGCGCTCCCCCTCAATGCCGTGTGGTGGTTCGGTGGCGGTGACCCCGCAGTGACAGCGGAAGATCCTGCGGTGACGCGTTTTCTCGGCAATGACATCCTGCTGGCCGGCATCGCGAGTGCCACCGGTCAGGTCTTCAATGCCATGCCCGCACCGGAGGACCTGCTTGGCCCCGGACGCGTGGTCATGACCTGCGATGAGCACGGTGATCCGTTCGATCCCGCCCAGCCGTCGACAACCCTGACAGAACTCGAAAACCTGTATCTGCCGGTAATCCTGTCGGCGCTGCCCGCACGGCGGATCCGCAGTGTCACGGTGTTGTGCGGGTCGCATGAATTACGTCTCGGCTGGCTGGAGTCAATGTGTTTCTGGCGCGCACAGCAGCGCTTCCATCTCGAGTGAAACCTGAATCGGACATGGAGAGCCATCGTCGAATCCAGCGCCGCGCGGCGGCGGATGACAGCCATCTCCCTGCCGATCTGCCGCCCGTGCTGCGGCGAATCCTGGCCGCGCGAGGCGCAACCTTGCCGCAGGATCTCGATACCGGCCTGCGACATCTCTTGCGTGGTGACAGCCTGCTGGGGATGCCCGCAGCGGTTGAGCTGCTGATCCACACCTTGAAGGCGCAGGAACGCATCGTCTTCGTGGCCGATTTCGACGCCGATGGCGCCACGAGTTGCGCGCTTGGAATACGCGCACTGCGCGCGCTGGGCGCTCGCCATGTGGACTATGTCGTGCCGAATCGATTCGAATACGGCTATGGCCTCACGCCCCCGATCGTTGATCTGGTTTGTGGCAAAGGGGCCGATCTGCTCATTACAGTCGACAACGGGATCTCGAGCGTGGAAGGTGTCGCGGCGGCGCGTAACGCAGGGCTCAAGATTCTGATCACGGATCACCATCTACCCGGTCGGGATCTACCCGATGCCGATGCAATCGTGAATCCCAACCTGCCGGGCGACCCGTTTCCGAGCAAGGTCCTGGCTGGGGTCGGGGTCATCTTCTATGTGATGCTCGCCTTGCGTGCCCGATTGCGGGAGGAAGGCTGGTTCGCGCAACAAGGCATTGCCGAACCCAACCTCGCTGAGTTCCTCGATCTGGTGGCGCTCGGCACCGTGGCCGATGTGGTGCCGCTCGACGCCAACAATCGGCGCCTGGTGGCGCAGGGGCTCGCGCGCCTGCGCGCAGGGCGCGGGCAGGCCGGCATCCATGCCCTGATTCGCGCCGGTGGACGCGACCCTTTGCGCCTGCAGGCGAGTGACCTCGGTTTTGCGGTCGGGCCGCGTCTGAATGCTGCAGGCCGCCTGTCAGACATGAGCCTCGGCATCGAGTGCCTGCTGAGTGACGACACCGAATGCTGCGCGGCCATGGCACGCGAACTCGACGCACTGAACCAGGCCCGGCGTGATATCGAGAAGGAAACGCGGGAGCAGGCGCTGGATCAGGTGCTGCAGGAATTCGGCCTGGAGGGCGAGGTGCCGGCCGGGATCTGCGTATTCGATCCGACCTGGCACCAGGGCGTCGTCGGCATCGTCGCGGGCCGGGTGAAGGACCGTCATCATCGGCCGGTCATTGCCTTCGCCTTGGCTGGGGAAGGCGAACTCAAAGGTTCTGCCCGATCGATCCCCGGTGTACACATTCGCGACGTCCTCGACTCTGTAGCTGCACGCCATCCGTCTCTGCTTAACCGCTTCGGAGGACATGCGATGGCGGCCGGCCTGTCCCTGCCTCTCGCGAACCTCGAGGCGTTTTCCAAGGCTTTCGCCACTGTGCTGGAGGAGCAGGTCGACCCCGCGCTGCTGACCCCGAGCTTGTGGTCGGACGGCGCGTTGCCCGCCGAGGACATCACGCTCGAGCTGGCGCACCGGATAGCGGCCGCCGGACCGTGGGGACAGGCCTTCCCGGAGCCTCTGTTCGATGATGTGTTCCGCGTGCGCCAGCGTCGGGTGGTCGGCCAGGAACATCTGCGGCTGCAACTCGAGATCGGCGCGCGCACCTTGCCGGCTATTGCCTTCAATGCCGCCTCGAGCGCGTGGGCGGAGTCAGCCACCCTCATCCATGCAGCGTATCGCCTGTCGGTGAACCACTATCAGGGCAACGTCGAGCTGCAACTCGTGATTGAACACGCGGAGCCCGCCTAGGCCGTGGCAGGGCCTGCTGACGGGGATCGGTCCAGCCGCTACAATCGCGCCTCCTTTCTGCGGTCGGACACCATGGAACTCACAGGCACTCTCCAGCGCATCAAAGATCTCCAGCGTCGTTTCGAGGCGCTTAGGGGGTATCTTTGACTACGATACCAAGGCCGATCGACTGATTGAGGTCGGGCGCGAGCTCGAGGCTTCTGACGTCTGGGACGACCCCGCCCGTGCCCAGGCGCTCGGCAAGGAGCGCGTGATACTCGAACGCATCGTGGGCAAGCTGCGTGCCATCGACGGACGGCTCGCCGACGCGCGTGAACTGCTGGAGCTCGCCGCCGAAGAGAACGACGAGGCGGCTGAACAGTCCGTGCTGGCGGATCTCGACGCTTCGGACCGTGAGCTGGGCGATCTCGAATTCCAGCGCATGTTCAGCGGTGAGATGGATCCCAACCATGCCTTCCTCGACATCCAGGCCGGATCGGGTGGAACGGAGGCCCAGGACTGGGCCGAGATGCTGCTTCGCATGTACCTGCGTTGGGGCGAGAGCCGTGGTTTCAAGTGCGAGTTGATTGAATGCTCAGCCGGCGAAGTTGCCGGCATCAAGAGTGCCACGGTGCATGTGGCGGGTGACTATGCCTTCGGCTGGCTGCGCACGGAAACAGGCGTGCATCGTCTGGTCCGCAAATCGCCTTTCGATTCCGGAAACCGCCGGCACACGTCTTTTGCGGCAGTCTTCGTCTCGCCGGAAATCGACGACGACATCGAAATCGACATCAATCCGGCGGATCTGCGCATCGATACCTATCGGGCGAGCGGTGCCGGCGGCCAGCACGTCAACAAGACCGACTCCGCAATCCGCATCACGCACATTCCTACCGGCGTGGTGGTGTCATGTCAGAACGAACGCTCGCAGCACAAGAACCGGGACCGGGCCTTCAAGATGCTGCGTGCGAAGCTGTACGAACAGGAGATGCTGAAGCGCACGGCGGAGAAGCAAGCGCTGGAGGATGCCAAGTCCGACATCGGCTGGGGTCACCAGATCCGTTCCTATGTGCTCGATCAGTCGCGCATCAAGGATTTGCGTACCAATCTCGAAACGGGAAATACCCAGGCCGTGCTGGATGGTGGTCTGGATGCCTTCCTGGAAGCCAGCCTCAAGCAAGGCCTCTAGGTTTTTCGTGTCCGCCAGAAAACATGCAGGCCAACCATGAGTGATGCGTCAGACTCCAGTACAGAAGCCCAGATTCTGGAGCAGCGGCGCGGCAAGCTTGCCGCGCTGCGCGCCAGTGGCAATGCGTATCCAAATGATTTCCGGCGCGACACCCTCGCCCTGGACCTGCACCACGCCTACGCGCATACCAGCGCAGAGGCCCTTATCACGGCCAATCGAAGGGTGGTTCTCGCTGGACGCATGATGACCCGTCGGGTCATGGGCAAGGCCGCCTTTGCCAACCTGAAGGACATGTCGGGCACACTCCAGCTTTACGTCAAGCGGGATGTCATCGGTGAGGAGGCCTACGCGGCTTTCAAGCATTGGGACCTCGGCGACATCATCGGTGCAGAAGGCGTGGTGTTTCGGACCAATGCCGGAGAGCTTTCGGTTCAGGTCGACAACATCCGGCTGCTCACCAAATCGCTGCGCCCCATGCCCGAAAAATTTCATGGCCTGACCGATCAGGAAGTGCGCTATCGCCAGCGCTACCTCGATCTGATGACCAATGATGAGACTCGACGGGTGTTCCAGGTGCGCTCGCAGACCATCGATTTCATCCGCAGGTTTCTGGGCGATCGCGGCTATCTCGAAGTCGAAACGCCGATGATGCAGCAGATCCCCGGCGGCGCCACGGCCCGGCCGTTCATCACGCACCATAACGCGCTTGGTATTGATCTCTATCTGCGTATTGCGCCCGAGCTCTACCTCAAGCGCCTGGTGGTGGGTGGAATGGAGCGCGTGTTCGAGATCAACCGCAACTTCCGCAATGAGGGGCTCTCGCCGCGGCACAATCCCGAATTCACCATGCTCGAGTTCTATGCGGCCTACGCGGACTACCGGGATCTCATCAGCCTGACGGAGCAGATGCTGCGGGAGCTGTGCGAGCGGGTGGTCGGTCGCACCGAACTGGAGTACCAGGGGCATCGGCTGGACTTTGGTGCTCCCTTCGCACGCATGACGATGAAGGAATCCATCCTCGCCCTCAATCCGGGCATTGCACGCCACGAAATCGAGAATCTGGAAACAGCGCGGGAGATTGCGACAAGGCTTGAAATCGCCCTGGACTCCGGGATGGGTATCGGACGTATCCAGACCGAGATCTTCGAGAAGACCGTCGAGTCCCGTCTCATTGCGCCCACCTTCATCATGGAATATCCGGCAGAGGTCTCGCCGCTGGCACGCCGCAGCGATCACGACCCGGAAGTGACGGATCGCTTCGAGCTCATCGTTGCGGGGCGTGAGATAGCCAATGGCTTTTCCGAGCTGAACGATCCGGAGGATCAGGCCGAGCGTTTCCATGCGCAGGCCGCAGCCAAGGCTGGCGGCGATCAGGAGGCCATGCATTACGACGCAGACTACATCACCGCGCTGGAATATGGACTGCCACCAACGGCGGGCGAGGGAATCGGTATCGATCGCCTGGTGATGCTGCTCACGGATAGCCCAACCATCCGCGACGTGCTGCTGTTTCCGCACCTCAGGCCCAGAACCTGAGGTTCAGAGCCTGAGGACAAAAGCCGGAAGCGGGTGCGGCAGGAGCGCAGAGAGCCCCGCCTGAGGGGCTAGGTCCGTCGCGCCGCTACCCGCATGCGCAGGGCATTAAGGCGAATGAAGCCCGCCGCATCGGCCTGATCGTAGCTGCCCGCATCGTCCTCGAAGGTGGCGAGGCGGGTGCTGAAGAGGCTGTCCGTATCGGACTGGCGTCCCACCACGGTGACGTTGCCCTTGTAGAGCTTCACGCGCACCATGCCGTTCACGCGCTTCTGCGAGGCGTCGATCATCTCCTGCAGCATCAGGCGTTCCGGACTCCACCAGTAGCCGTTGTAGATCAGCGAGGCGTAACGGGGCATCAGCTCATCCTTGAGATGCGCGACTTCGCGATCCAGGGTGATGGATTCGATGGCCCGATGCGCGCGCAGCAGAATGGTGCCGCCGGGCGTTTCGTAGCAGCCGCGGGATTTCATGCCCACGTAGCGGTTTTCCACCAGATCCAGTCGACCAATACCGTTGGCGCCACCGATACGGTTGAGTTCGGCGAGCAGCGTCGCCGGCGACATGCGCTTGCCATCGATGGCAACCAGGTCCCCGCCTTCGAACTGCAGGTCCAGCTGGGTGGCTTTGTCGGGCGCAGCCTCGGGTGAGACCGACCAGCGCCACATGCTCTCTTCCGCGGGCGTCCAGGGATCTTCAAGCACGCCACCTTCGTAGGAGATGTGCAGCAGGTTCGCGTCCATGGAGTAGGGCGACTTTGTTCCGGATTGGTATTCGATCGGGATGCCGTGCTGCTTCGCGTACGCGAGCAGTGTTTCGCGGGACGTCAGGTCCCATTCACGCCAGGGCGCGATGACCCGGATATCCGGCTGCAACGCATAGGCCCCGAGCTCGAAACGAACCTGATCATTGCCCTTGCCGGTTGCGCCATGGGAGATGGCGTCGGCACCGGTCATGCGCGCGATTTCCACCAGACGCTTGGCAATGAGCGGGCGCGCGATGGACGTGCCGAGGAGGTACTCACCTTCATAGATCGTGTTGGCGCGGAACATCGGGAATACGAAGTCCCGCACGAATTCTTCACGCAGATCGTCGATGAAGATTTCCTTCACCCCCATCAGCTCGGCCTTGCGACGCGCGGGTTCGAGTTCTTCCCCTTGGCCGACATCAGCCGTGAAGGTAACGATTTCGCAACCGTAGTTCTCCTCCAGCCACTTCAGGATGACCGAGGTATCGAGGCCACCGGAGTAGGCGAGAACGACTTTCTTGACGGGTGTTTTTGCCATGGGAATCGCGCTTTTCTGAGGGGAACGGGGAGGGCGCATTGTGCCCGCGAGCCCCCATGCAGTCCAGCCGGAACACTGCCGGCGCAAGCCGAGTAGGTTCAGCCCAGCAGCGCGCCGGCGTCCCGCAGGAGCTCACGCAACAAGCTGCGATGACAGTGTGCTTCGTCCGCGCAATAACAGCCCACGGCAAAGGCCGTGTGGTGGGACAGTGCGGCGAGCAGTTCGAGGGTGCGGCGGTTGTCCGGGGTGTCCATTTCGCGCCGATAGCGTCGCCCAAAACGCGACCATGCAGCGGGCCCCTCGTGCTGTCTGAACTCACGCAAGGTTGCAGCGGAAGGCGCGAGATTGGGATACCACACATCGAACCAGTCGCCGCTGGCACGTGCCTCGCGCGACACACCGCGGGGCGGGAAGCGCACGGTGCCGAGACGCAATCCCTCCCCGGGCAGGCGAGGGCTTCCAAGCCTGACCACGAAGACCGGCATCAGCGCCTCGCTCCTGACGCTTCAAGGTCTGGTGCGGCGTTCATGCAGTTGCCAGCGCCCGGCCTGGCGCAGCAGTCGGTAGTCGCGGGCCAGCAAGCGGGGCAGGCCGGGCAGGTTGCGCAGGGTTTGTGTGCTGAAGAGGACATGAACCGGTTGAATGATACCGAGGCGTTTCCCGAGCAAGGCCTCATCCAGCAGGCCGCTGCTTTGCCGCTTGTTCGAGAATACGGCGAGATATGGGTCGACCGGAACACCAGCCCTGAAGGCGAAGAGTGGATCATCTGCAATTATGGGGACACCTGCTCCGGAGTCCTGTCGTATCAAGTCCACCAGGTCGAACTTCCACTGCTGACCGGCAAAATCCTCCGCTGTGCGATGCACGCAGATCGGTACCGCCACCAGGCTTGTTATCGTTAACCCCCATGCCGCCCGCCGACAGTAATGCGGATCCAGCCAGCGTTGCATAGCTCTATTCAGCGTCACTGCCGCGAGCACCGCGGCCGGGATGGCTGCCAGCAGCGCATGATGCGACCAGAACGGGCGATGGAAGTGCAAGACAAGCAGGGCGGTCACCATCCACACGCCGCAATGGAACACGGCAGGCGACCCGCGCAGGCGCGCGGACCACAGAGCCGGTAGCGCGAGACTGTAGAGGAGCCAGCAGCGCGGTTGCCCTGTCAGCCAGCGGGTATGACTCAGCGTGGCGTAGCCCGGGACAGCTCTCGCCTGAAGATGATTGCCTAAGAGCTGGTCCAGATGGAAAAGCGCACCGGTCACACCGAGGATGAGCAGCAGGCTCGCCAGCAGGACGGCAGACCACAGCAGGATTGCAGGCACGCGCCGCCAGCCGCCCGGCATGGGCAACAACAGGAAGCCCAGCAGCATGCCGGGCACGGTGACGAGCGTGAAGAACTTGGTGCAGGCCGACAGCGCCAGAACGCTCCCGGAGGCCATGAGCCACGCACTGGAGCCCCCCCGATGCCAGCGATTGAGACAGGCGATACTCGTGATCGCCAATGCGATGGCGGGCAGGCCGATGAGCACCGCACCGCTCCACAGGAATATTCCGGGCGTGATGAGCACCATCATCACTCCGAGCAAGGCTCCCAGTCCGTCATGACCCTCGCACAGGAAATCACGGATCGCCACCAGCATCAGCGCCGTACATAGCAGTGTGGCCAGGCGACCAACACTTACTCCGGTTCCGAATACCGCAAACATCCCGCGCAGCAACCAGGCGAACGCTGGAGGCTGGTCGCTCCAGATATCGACGAACAGCCGCTCACCTCTCGACATCAGAAAAGCCTTCATCAGGTTGAAGCCTTCGTCATTGCCGAGGCTGAAAGGATCGGGTCGTATCAGCAGCCAAGCCATGGACGTGAGGAAAGCCACGATCACGAGACCTGACGGCAGGGCCTGCAAGCCCGGGGTGCGCATTTCGATCCTCACGGTGGTGCTGCTTGCGGACTCGAAGCGGGTGTCAGCGAGGACAGCCAGGCGCGTCTGCCGCGCAAAGGAACCTCAAGCACTCTGTGCCGGGGATCCGCGGCGGGATAGCCACCGACCGTCTCCTGGCTGTCGATGATGTGCCCGGTGCGGGCCTGCACCGAATCGATGATGCGCTGGTCTGTGGCATCTCTCGCCCAGGGACGTGCGCCGGCCTCGCGCAAGACATGGGCTAGAGCAGCCTCCGCGTCCAGTCGCTCCAGACCCGCCGGGGTTTCGACGGGCAGGTGCTCGTGTACAAGCTTGCCCGCCGTGATTCGTCCCCGCGTTCCATCGCCATGCAGGTGGAGGTTGCCGTCGAGCTGCACAGATCCGGAGCCGCTCACAAGTGCCAGTTTCGGGGGTGAGTCCGGGCCGGGCATGAGCAGGTTGCCAATGACGGCGACGCGCGCAGGATCTGCTGTTGCGATGACCTCTGTCGCTCCACGAAACCGCCCGAGGAAAATGACCTCCTCACCGGGATTGTGGATGACATTGTTGATGATCAATCCCCGCGCACCCTGTTTGAAGCGCGGATTCCGCTGGTTGTTGTGGGCGAAGAGATTGCGCGCGATGACCACCCCTGAGACATGATCATGGATGAGGCTACCCATGGAGTGAGGGCCCTTGGGATGCGTGGACGCTCGCAGCCCCTCGGCAATCAGATTGTCGTGGAAGAGGATGTCATGGGAGGTGGGACCTTGCGCGGGGCCGGTGGCACTCAGGTTTTCGTCCACCGCCCATGTCAGAGAACAGTGACTCACCCGAACATGATGTCCCTGCGGGCCCTCCACGGAAATTCCGTCGGGCATCCACCTGCTGCCAACTTCCCGGCCGCCATCACCCGGGCGGACCCGGAGATGACTGATGTCGACATCATGACTGCGCACGCGAATGCCGCCCCGGATCAGTGTGATGCCGGGCTCCGGCGCAGTTTCGCCCGCTACCGTGAGATGGGGTGTAGCAATTTCCAGATCTTCACCCTCGAGATCGATCACGCCCGCAACGTCGAAGATCACAAGGCGGGGCAGTTTGGCCGAGAGCGCTGCCCGCAGTGAACCGGGCCCGGCATTGCCGAGGTGCGTAACCCGAATGACCTCGCCATCGATGCCACCGTCAGTCGGAGAATCGCGCGCCGCAGGATCCTGTCCGCAGCCGTTCATCAACATCAGGAGAAGTCCCAGGCAGGCGAGGCGAGGTGAGCCCACGCGCGGCTGCGCTCGCTTCATGCGCGCAGGGCTTGCTCGAGGCAGTCCTTGAAAGCGGCCGGTGCCTCGGCATGTGGCCAATGGCCGGCGCCTGCCACCGTGTGTACTTCAAGCTGCGGAAACAGGGCACGGAAGTGGGGCAGGGAGGCGTCGGTGACCCGATCGGAAAGACTCCCGCGGATGACCCGGGTCGGTCCCGCGAAAAGCGCACCCGCAGGGACGGGCAACGCGCCAGTAAGTGCCGGCATGGAGGCGAGCAGGGTGGGCAGGTTGATTCGCCAGGCGCTGCCTGATGCACTCACCTGCAGGTTTTGCAGCAGGAATTGACGCAACGTGGGGTCTTCCACCGTGCGGGCAAGGTACTCATCCGCCTGGTGGCGACGGGTCAGGCTGTCCGCAGGCATGGCAAGCAGGGTCTCGATGATAGCGGAGTGCTGGTCTGGATAGGCCACCGGGCCGATATCGACCAGCACCAGACGCGCGATGTCCACTGCGCCTTCGAGTGCGAGGGTCATCGCGGTCTTGCCCCCCATGCTGTGGCCTAGCAGCGTCACCTCGCGCAAGCCCAGATGTTGGATGAGGCGCGCGAGATCGGCCGCCATCTCGACATATCCGTGCGGGCCTGTGTGGGGTGAGCGGCCATGATTGCGCTGATCGACGCTGATGACGCGATAGCGCTCTGACAGTGTGCGTGCATGGCTCTGCCAGTTGCGCGCGCTGCCAAAAAGCCCGTGGAGAATGACCAAGGGCGGACCCGCACCCTCGTCATCGAAGACCAGTGCGATGCTGCTCACGACTCACGCAGATGGGCTGGCAGTCGGCACTGTTCGAGGCTGGCGCGCGGCCAGATGTCGAGCAGGGCGATGTCCTCTTCAATGCCGGGCATGGTTTCCAGCGTTCGACAGCATGCGGCGTCGGCCCACAAGAAATCCGTGTGCTCATGGTTGAGCACGATGTGCCCACTGAGCCAGCGCAGGTGAAACAGATGGATCTCGTAGATGCCGCCATAGAGGGAGTCCCGCAGCGGGCCGAGTGAGCGCAGCTCCTCGACCTCCAGGCCGGTTCCTGCCTCTTCCCTCAGTTCGCGGAAAGCGCATTCCCGTGGTGTTTCCCCTGCCTCGATATGTCCGGCCGGAAAGCCCCAGGTGCCGGGCCCAAGCGGTCTGTCCGGTGCGCGTTTGAGCAGCAACAAGCGGTTTGCCGCGTCCTCGATGACGCAAATCGAGAAGCGCGCCTTGGGTGCGGCCGATGTCTCGCGCGATTCCTGTGCCATGGGGGCTGTTCAGAGCATCAGTTCGCGGATGTCTCCGAGGAGCCGGCAGAGGCTGCGCGCAAATTCAGCCGCAGCCACGCCGTCGATCACGCGATGATCGTAGGACAATGACAGCGGCAGCATGAGCCGCGGCATGAAGGACGCTCCATCCCAGACCGGCTTCAGACTGGCGGGAGAGACTCCGAGGATGGCGACTTCGGGCGGGTTGATGATTGGGGTGAACGCGGTGCCGCCCACGCCACCCAGACTGGTGACGGTCATGCAGGCGCCCTGCATTTCCGCCGGTGCAAGCTTTCCCTCGCGTGCCTTGCCGCTTACCTCGCGCAGTTCACGCGCAAGCGCCAGGATGCCTTTTTGATCCACATCGCGAATCACGGGGACCAGCAGGCCTCGCTCGGTATTTACGGCAACACCAAGGTGGAAGTACTGCTTGTGGATGAGCGAGCTGCCATCACTGCCGAGAGAGCTGTTGAAATCCGGATAACGGCGCAGGGCCACGACCAGCGCCTTCAGGATGAACGCGACCAGCGTAAGACGTGCGCCCACCTTTTCGGCTTCCGCGCCCTTGGCCTTGCGAAAGGCCTCCAGATCCGTGATGTCCGCCTCATCGAACTGGGTGACGTGGGGAATGCTCATCCAGGCCCGATGCAGGTTCTGCCCGGTCGAGCGCCGGATCCGGCTGAGCGGAGTCGTGCTGGTCGGTCCGAAACGGCTGAAATCAATCTCGGGCAGGGAAGCCAAAATCGGCATTCCGGTGGTCGCTGGTGCTGACTGCAGGGCACGTTTCACGTGGGCGCTGATATCTTCCTTGAGCACACGGCCCTTGGGTCCGCTCCCTTTCACCTCGCCCAGCGTGACCCCCAGTTCGCGCGCAAACTTGCGGATGGCAGGGCTCGCATGGACGCGTCCTTCCCCTTGCATCATGGCCTGACTGGCACCCGGGGGCGCCAGCGTGCGGGGACCTGGATCGGGCGACGCAAAGCCGTAGGTTTGCAGCGAGTCCGGAACTGGCGGGGCCACTGCGGGCATGGCCTGCTCTGTCCGCGCCGTCGTGGCAGCAGGAACTGTGGGTGGGGCGGGCGAGACCGGAGGTTCTGACGGGGATATCGGGCTTGCCTGCGACGCCGGCGAGACTGGCGCCGAGGATGACCCTTCGGTGTCCAGCGGCTCCACCGTCAGCAGAAGATTGCCTTCAGAGACCTTGTCGCCCACCTTGACCTTGATGGCCACCACCTTGCCCGCAAGCGGGGCGGGGATGTCCATCGTCGCCTTGTCACTTTCCAGGGTGATGAGCGGGTCTTCGGCACTGATGATATCGCCCGGCTTGACCAGCACCTCGATCACGTCAACCGCTTCGAAGTCGCCGATATCCGGCACTGCCACCTGAATGTCATTGGCCATGATCAGACGCTCGCCGGATTGGGTTTCTCGGGGTTGATACCGTATTTTCGAATGGCTTCCGCAACCTTCTTCTGCGGCAGCTTGCCCTCGTCCGCGAGAGTCTTCAGCGCGGCGACCACGATGTAGTGGCGGTTCACCTCGAAGAATTCCCGCAGTTGCGCTCGCGCATCCGAGCGTCCGAAACCATCCGTGCCGAGCACGCGGTAGCGCCCGGGCACGAATTCGCGAACCTGGTCGGCGAAGGCTTTCATGTAGTCACTGGCGGCCACCACCGGCAACGGGGCGCTTGCCAGCTGCTGGGTCACCCAGGGCACGCGGGGTTTCTTGTCCGGGTGCAGGAGGTTCCATCGCTCGCAATCGAGCCCTTCACGGCGCAATTCGTTGAAGCTGGTCGCGCTCCAGAGGTTGGCCTTGATGCCGAAGTCGGATTCGAGCAGGGCCGCTGCTGCCTGCACTTCGCGCAGGATGGTGCCACAGCCCATGAGATTGATTTGTGCATCCTCTTCCCGCGCGAGGCAGTAGAGGCCTTTCACGATGCCTTCTTCCACGCCCTGCGGCAATGGCGGTTGAGCATAGTTCTCGTTCATCACGGTGATGTAGTAGAAGCAGTTTTCCTGGGCCTCCAGCATCCGCTTCATGCCATCGTGAATGATCACTGCGAGCTCGTAGGCATAGGTCGGATCGTAGCTGCGGCAGTTGGGAATGGTGGCTGCAAGCAGATGGCTGTGGCCGTCCTGGTGTTGCAGGCCCTCGCCGCCCAGCGTGGTGCGCCCAGCCGTCCCGCCGAGCAGGAAGCCGCGAGCCTGCATATCGCCGGCAGCCCAGGCGAGATCCCCCACGCGCTGGAACCCGAACATCGAATAGTAGATATAGAAGGGGATCATCTGCAGATCATGGCTGGAGTAGGACGTTGCCGCCGCAATCCACGAGCACATCCCACCGGCCTCGTTGATGCCCTCCTCCAGGATCTGACCCTTGATGTCCTCGCGGTAATACATGAGCTCGTCGTGGTCCACGGGCTCATACAGCTGGCCTACCGAGGAGTAGATGCCGAGCTGACGGAACATGCCTTCCATGCCGAAGGTGCGAGCCTCATCGGGGACGATGGGCACGACCCGCGAGGCAAGAGTCTTCTCGCGCGTGAGCACCGAGAGCAGACGCACGAAAGCCATGGTGGTGGAGATTTCGCGGTCCTCGGTGCCTTTCAGCATGGCCTCGAACATCTCGATGCCGGGGACCTTGAGGGGTGCGCTGGCCTTGGGCCGTCGGCGCGGGAGGAAGCCACCCATCGCAGCGGTGCGCTCGCGCAGATATTTCATTTCCGGGCTGTCTTCCGGCGGGCGATAGTAGGGTGCAGAGGGCAGATCGGCGTCCGGAATGGGCAGGTTGAAGCGGTCACGGAAGTGGCGCAGGGCATCCTCACCCAGCTTCTTCTGCTGGTGTGTGATCATCTTGCCCTCGCCAGCCTCTCCCATGCCGTACCCCTTCACGGTCTTGCACAGGATGACGGTCGGCTGGCCGGTATGCGCCATGGCGCGCGCGTAGGCGGCATAGACCTTGTGAGGATCATGCCCGCCCCGGTTGAGACGCCAGATGTCGTCATCGCTCATGCTTGCCACGAGTTGCTTGAGCTCCGGGTATTTGCCGAAGAAATGCTCGCGAACATAGGCCCCGTTGACGGCCTTGAGCGCCTGGTATTCGCCGTCGACGACTTCCTCCATCCGCCGCAGCAGCAGGCCTTTGGTATCACGTGCGAGCAGTGAGTCCCAGGCGGCACCCCAGATCACCTTGATCACATTCCAGCCCGCACCCCTGAAATCGGATTCCAGCTCCTGGATTATCTTGCCGTTGCCGCGCACGGGTCCGTCGAGGCGCTGCAGGTTGCAGTTGATGACGAAGACGAGGTTGTCGAGCTTCTCTCGCGACGCGAGCGCCGCCGCGCCAAAGGACTCCGGCTCGTCCATCTCGCCGTCACCCATGAAGGCCCAGACCTTGCGCCCCTCCGTCCGCGCCAAACCACGATGTTCCAGATAGCGCATGAACCGCGCCTGGTAGATGGCCATGATCGGGCCGAGGCCCATGGACACGGTCGGGAACTGCCAGAAGTCCGGCATCAACCAGGGATGTGGATAGGAACTCAGCCCCTTCCCTCCCACCTCCTGCCGGAAGCTGTCGAGCTGGTCTTCGCTCAGCAGCCCGAGGAGAAAGGCCCTGGCGTAGATGCCTGGCGCGGAGTGGCCTTGCATGAAGACGAGATCGCCGCCGTGGGTCTCGCTGGGGGCTCGCCAGAAGTGGCTGTAGCCGACTTCATACAGTGTGGCCGCGGACGCGTAGCTCGCGATGTGTCCGCCGAGTTCGGTGTTCTTGCGGTTGGCCCTGACCACCATGGCCATGGCGTTCCAGCGGTTGATGGAACGGATGCGCCATTCCAGCGCAGGGTCACCGGGGGTGTACTGCTCGAGATGAGGTGGAATCGTGTTGATGTAGGCGGTGTTCGCCGAGTAGGGCAAGTCGATGCCGGAGCGACGCGCAGAGTCGATCATGCGCTCCAGCAGGTAGTGTGCACGCTCGATGCCTTCAGCCTCCGCAACGGCGGCAAGGGCCTCCAGCCATTCACTGGTTTCGAGGGGGTCGAGATCGTCGGTCACTGAAGGAGGCATGGCAGGCAACTGGCTCGGCAAGGCGCACGATCGCGCCTCGCCAGTGTAGCGCAAGTTTTTCGCGCTGCGCTGCGCGAAACGACCGCCCTCAGCCGCCCATCATCGAGTGACGCCAGGCACCGGCGCGGGGCAGGGCTCGACTCGCGGGCAGCTGAGTCCATTCTCGTAGATGAACGTGATGAAATCCCCGCCGGGCATGAAGCGCTCGGTCAGCACCGGCAGGTGTGGACCGCGATCAATCTCCGTCAGATAGCATTCCAGGGCGTCTGCGCTACCGCTGCACATGAAGCGCAGCGGGCGCACCTGTCCTGCATTGGTGGACAGTTCATAGCCGCCATCGATGCGGCGCCAGGCCTTGGCGAAACGGGTGTTGGCGCAATCACAGGCGAGATAACGGTCGGCAAATTCGATCAGCTTGCCGATGGTCAAGCCTGGCGTCGCCGAGTCCGCCTTGCGGGCATTGATGAGGCGGGCCGTCAAAAGCTCCCGCGGGGTGAGCGAGGGGTCCACCACCGGCTCCGGCAGGACCGCGCGTGTGGGTGCAGGTGGTTCTTTCTTCATGAATCCCGGCTTGAGATCAGGTGCCTTGCAACCGCCGAGCAGGATTGGAATCAGGCACAGCACCAGGCGCAGGTGCTTGTGCCGGGCGGAGGGTTCAGCTGAGCGATTGAAGAAAGGCATGGCGTTCCCGTGCAAAAAGAATGCGGGCGATGATGAGGTCCAGCAGGGTATGCACCCTTTTCTCGAGTACCCGGCCGGGTCGGTAGTCGGCGGCTGCAAAATAGTCGATGCGTTCGGCCCTGACCAGTTCGCGGCAGGTCTCGAGCGAGCCTTCGTGGGCTGGATTGTGCACGGCGACGGCAAATCCACCGTATTTCTTGGCGACCGTCATGCAGGGCACATCGGTCAGCCCGTCGCCGATATAGAGCATGTGCGAAAAGGGAATTGGCCGCGCTTCTTCGGGCATGTATTCATTGATTGACTGGTGGGCATCTTCACGACCCTTGTTGATACGAAACAGGTACTGGGTCTTGCTCGTGTCGTTGATCACGATGGTTGGAAAGCAGGCCACTTCGTGATGATTGAAATGGTATTGCGAGGCATAGATGCGCTCGAAATGATGCTTGATCGAGATTCCCTCGAGGATTTCCCGCAGGCCTGCAGAGATGATGTAGTGGCGAACCTCCACCGCGCCGCGTGAGCGCTCCTCCACATAGCGGTTGACCCGCTCGAACCAGCCGGGTACGCCCGGGTAGTAGCGGATGTCGCGCGCCAGTTTGCGCAAGGCATCGCGGCTGAGGTGCGCCTTGTTGGCCTCGATCTTCTCCACCAGCAGACGCATGTAGGTGAGGATGGGATCCCCGCCGGTGGCTCGCACCTCGGCATTCACTTCATCCCAAAAGGCCGTGGCGGAAAGGCCGAGCTGAGGCAGCACCGTGTATTCCTGCATCGGCAGTGGGGTGAGCGTGCCGTCGAAGTCATAGACCATGGCCAGCACATTGCGCGAGAAGCGCGCTCCGTTCCCGGACTTGCCCTGACGCGCGGCCGCGGTGCGCTTCATGGCTTGCCCAACCTCAGGAGGTGGTGGATGCGCGATGCTGCCGCCGGCATCGAATCGAGGATCTCGTGGACCATGCCTGCGAGCTCCTCACTGGGTGGACGAAAGTCCGGCACCATTATTGTCCACATTCCGGCTGCGACTGCGGCTCGGGCGCCGACTTCCGAGTCCTCCACGGCGATGCAGAGCTCCGGGGCGAGGCCGATGCGCGCGGCAGCGGCCAGGAACACATCAGGGGCTGGCTTGCTCTGTGCCACCTGATCGCCGGTGACGCAGACCGGCAGGTGGGGCAGCAGCCCGGCAGCCTCGAGTGCGCGCTCGGCATTGCCGGAGCGCGTGGCCGTAGCCACGGCGATGGGTACGCCACAGTCACTCAGGCGGCGCAGCAATTCGCGCACCCCCGGTTTGGGCTGTATGCCGCGTTCATCGACCTCCAGCCGATAGCAGCGTTCGAAGCGTTTGCGGTAATCCGCCAAGGGAAAGTCAGGCCCGAATTCCGCCATGAAGGCGGCTTCCACACGGGGGCCGGGCAGACCCATCACGCTGGCATAGAAGTCCTCGGTGAGGCGTCGATCTATTTCCAGCGCCGCCGCCTGGGCCGCGGCCCGGATAATGCGTTCGGAATCGATCAGGACCCCGTCCATATCGAAAACCACGCCGGCCAACCCGGGGCGGCTCATGCAGCGAACTCCGGTAATGCAAACAACCGGGCGGGCGTATCAGCCACGATGAGTCGGGTAAGTTCATGCTGATCGAGGAAACCCTCACGCACGGCTTGCCGCAGGCCATCGAGCCAGAGTTCGAAGTAGCCCGCGGTATTGAGCAGCATGATGGGTTTGTCACACTGGCCAAGCTGCCGCCAGGCCACCACTTCCAGCAGTTCGTCGAGAGTGCCGATTCCACCCGGCAGGGCCAGGAATGCATCCGAGAGCCGCATCATCGACGCCTTGCGTTCGAACAGGCTGCCGACGTGTTCCATCCTGTGCAGCCCGGGATGGGCAATTTCCTGCCGGTCGAGGAAGGTGGGCAGTACTCCTGTGACCTCGGCCCCGGCTGACAAGGCGGCATCAGCCACGATGCCCATGAGCCCCACCTGACCGCCACCGTAGACGAGCCCCCAGCCCGCGCCGGCGAGACCCTGCCCCACAGCGGCCGCGGCTGCGGCGTACTCGGCGCGCACGCCTGTCCTGGCGCCGCAGAAGACACACAATCTTTTCATTTTGCAGGGGCCGAGGGCACAGGCGCCGAGGGCCCAGGTGCGGCTTCCGGGGCCGCTATCCACAGCAACTCACCACTGGTGATGCGCCAGCTGCCGGCAGGTTCGCGTGCAAGCTGGATCAGGCGTCCCGAACCGCACTCGGCCCCGCACTGGAATTCGAGATAGACAAGAGCCTCGCTCCGCGCCGCGTTGAAGCCAACCCTGGAGAGCCGCACCAGACCTGCACTCAGTGGGTATTTCCGGAAGAACAATCTCCATCCCTGCTCTGGCTGGTCGCCCCGAAACAGGGTTTCACGCACCGTATCGGGCAGCAGTACATGCGGGACCCGGGTGTTGAAACCCTCGCCCAGAGTGAATGTGCGCTGGTTCATCAGCGACCAGTCGCGGAGCAGTTCGAGCGAAGTACCGAGATCCTTGGCCCGGGCATCATCTGCCTGGCCCGACGGCAGAATGCCTGCAGGGTCTCCGGTGGTGCTTTCCGCGACCACGACCTGCTGGGCTTCGGGTCCGAGACCATGGTCAAGCAGAGCCCTGAACACCGCGTATTCCTCGCCAGGCAAGGTGGGTGCCGCGCCTGCTTCACCGCCCAGCAGGAGACACAGTGCAAGTGTCCACAGGACGCGCCGGCAGAAGTAGCAAGGTGATGAGGGCATCGGCTTTGGCATGTTGGGCGATTGACTTGCGGCACGCGGTGCGGGGTCGGTTAGAATTCGCGCGCTCCATCCCATTACACGGATGCCGCCAGAAACCGTCAAGCAGCCAGCCTCAAGCGTCATCCGCGCCCTGATGATCCGATCAACCCCGTCCTGCGCCCCCCTTGGTCCCCGCGCCCGGCCGATTCACGCGCTGGTGGTGCTGGTCATGGTCGGCTTCGCGGGGTCAACGATGGCGTGGTCCACGCTTCACGACTGGGCGACGGTGGTGTCCACCCAGATCAAGGACCGGCAACCTTTGCCCGTGCTGTCCGCCTACGGGGTGGCTCTGGACATGGCCGATGCCTATGAGGTCCAGAAGCTCGTAGTGCAGGGGCTCGCCCAGCGGCACAAGGTTGCCGGATACAAGGCCGGCCTCACACGGCCGAAGGGGCAGGTGCGCTTCGACGTCCGCGAGCCCGTCACGGGGGTGGTGTTTCGCGAAAACATCCTGCGCGGAGCGCCGGTTCTGCTGCGGCGGGAATTCAAGCAACTCACCATCGCGCCCGGCCTCGGATACGTGTTGCGGACCAAACTCACCGCCCCGCTCAGCGATCCTGACCAGACGATGGCCATCATTGCCGCCGTACTGCCTGTGATCGATTTTTCGAATTTCGATTTCGAGCACCCCGAGACGGTCATGGGCACCGACCTGGTCGCTGGTAATACCGCGTCGGCACGGCTGCTGGTGGGCAAACCCTTCAGGGACTCCGGCCCCGCGACCTTCGACGGCTTGTTGGTGGAACTCTCACGGGAGGGCACCGTGGTGGATCGTGGGCGCGGGGTCAATGTGATGGGTGGGCAGCGGCAGGCCCTCTTCTGGCTCATCAATCGCCTGCTCGCCCAGGGCTGGGAGCTGCCAGCGGGCACCTTGCTGGTGACTGGTGGGCTGAGTGATCCGGTGCAGGCGGAGCTTGGTGAGTACAGTGCGCACTTCTGGGATCACGGCACGCTGGAGTTCCGAATCAGGCCCTGACGCGCGGGCTGGCGCTCAGCGCAGGCCGCGGTCCCGGACCACCGTCGCCGCGATTTCCTCGATGGAGACGGTGGTCGTGTCCAGAAAAGCGATTTTCTCGTTGCGGAACATGGTCTCCGCAAGGGAGACCTCGCGACGGCATTGAGCGAGGGTGGAGTAGGCGCCATGGGGCCGGCGCTCGTGCCGGATGCGGCTGAGCTGCTCTGGCTGGATGGTGAGGCCGTAAATCTTGTCCCGACAGTTCTCCAGCGCAGGCGGCAGACGGCTGCGCTCGAAATCGTCCTCGGTGAGCGGGTAGTTGCTCGCTTTCAGCGAGTACTGCATGGCGAGGTAGAGGCAGGTCGGGGTCTTTCCGCAGCGGGAGACGCCAACCAGAACCACGTCAGATTCGCTCAGATCGCGCAGGCTGAGGCCGTCGTCATGGCTCAGCGTGAAATTGAGCGCAGTGAGTCGGCGTTCGTAGGCGGTGACATCGGCCATGCCATGCATGCGCCCCGCCGTATGCGACGACTCCTGCCCCAAGGCATCCTCCAGCGGTTCGATGAAGGTACCGAACAGGTCGAACACATGCTCGTTGCTGTCAGCAATGATGTACTGGGTCGCCGGGTCCGTGAGCGTGCTGAAGACCAGCGGCGCTACGCCGTCCTCCTCGCGGGCGGCACGGATGATGTCTGCAGCATTCCGGGCGGCCACCTGATTCTTGACGAAGGGCAGGGTGCGCATGCTGAACTGGGTGTCCGGAAATTGGGTCAGGAGGCTCTGGCCCAGGGCCTGCACCGTGATTCCGGTGCGATCCGAGACAAAAAAGACACGGCGTTTCATGAATGGCGAGCCTCTGATTTAGCGGAAGGCGGCGAGTCGGTTAGAATCCAGGCTTCTTCCGACCCCAGCGAAAAGCAGCAGGAATCCGCATGAGCGATTATATCGTCAGCCTCGACCAGACCGGTATGGACCAGATCGATCGGGTGGGAGGCAAGAACGCCTCGCTCGGCGAGATGATCCGGCATCTGAGCCGGGCGGGAGTGCGTGTTCCCGGTGGCTTCGCGACGACCTCCCTCGCCTTTCAGGACTTTCTCGATCAGGGTGGTCTGGCTGAGCGCATCAAAGCCCGCCTTGAAACGCTCGATACCAATGACGTGGTCGCCCTTGCTGCCGCGGGGCGAGAGATTCGGCAATGGGTGGTGGAAACACCCTTGCAACCCGCACTGGAAAAGGCCGTGGATGAGGCCTATGCCGCGATGAGCGCCGGCGCGGGCGAGGGCTTCTCGGTGGCGGTGCGCTCCTCCGCCACGGCCGAGGATCTGCCCACTGCTTCCTTCGCCGGCCAGCAGGAGACCTACCTCAACGTCACCGGCATCGCGGAAGTGAAGCGTCGCATCAAGGATGTGTTCGCCTCGCTCTTTAACGATCGCGCTATCTCCTACCGCGTACACCATGGCTTCGATCATCACAAGGTTGCGCTCTCCGCGGGCATCCAGCGCATGGTGCGCAGTGATATTGGCGCCAGTGGCGTGATGTTCACCTTGGATACTGAATCGGGGTTCCGTGATGTGGTTTTCATCACAGCGAGCTATGGCCTGGGTGAGCTGGTGGTGCAGGGGGCCGTCAACCCCGACGAGTTCTATGTCTACAAGCCAGGCCTCAAAGCCGGCAGGCCCGCCATTCTCCGCCGCAACGTTGGCAGCAAGCATATTCGCATGGGCTATGCCGACGGCCGCGCCGACGGGCATTCGGTGGTGACGAGCGAGGTGCCGGAGGCGGAGCGCCTGCGCTTCTCCATTACCGATGCGGAGGCCGAGGAGCTTGCCCAACTCGCCATGCTGATCGAAGACCACTACGGAAGGCCCATGGACATCGAGTGGGCAAAAGATGGTCTGGACGGAAAGCTTTATGTGGTTCAGGCGCGCCCGGAGACGGTGCAGAGCCGTAACAGCCAGATCATCGAGCGTTTTGATCTCCAGCAGCGTGGCCAGGTGCTGGTGGAGGGGCGCAGTATCGGTCAGCGCATAGGCGCCGGTGTCGCGCGCGTGATCACTGATCTCTCCACCATGGCCGACCTGCGCGATGGTGACGTGCTGGTGACGGACATGACGGATCCGGATTGGGAACCAGTGATGAAACGCGCCTCCGCAATCGTGACCAACCGCGGCGGGCGTACCTGCCATGCTGCCATCATCGCCCGCGAGCTGGGCGTGCCGGCGGTCGTAGGCTGTGGCGACGCCACCTCCAGGGTTCGCGATGGTGATGAAGTGACAGTCTCCTGTGCCGAGGGTGACACCGGCTTCGTCTATGCCGGCCGACTGCCCTTCGTCCAGCGCGAGATCGAGCTCAACGCCATGCCGGAGATTCCGGTGAAGATCATGATGAACGTGGGCAATCCTGATCGCGCCTTCGCCTTTGCCAATCTGCCGAACCGCGGGGTGGGCCTAGCGCGACTGGAGTTCATCATCAATCGGATGATCGGCATACACCCGCGGGCGCTGCTGGAGTTCGATTCCCTGGCTGAGGATCTCAAGGCGACCATCGCGCCTCATGTGCAGGCCTATGCCTCGCCACGGGATTTCTTTGTCACCCGCCTGACGGAGGGCATTGCCACCATCGGCGCGGCTTTCGCGCCGCACCCGGTCATCGTGCGCATGTCCGATTTCAAGTCCAATGAATACGCGAACCTCATCGGCGGCCAGATCTACGAACCGCATGAAGAAAATCCGATGCTCGGCTTCCGCGGGGCCTCGCGCTATGTGTCTGACTCTTTCCGGGCCTGTTTTGCCATGGAGTGCGAGGCGCTCAAGCGCGTGCGCGATGAGATGGGGCTTACCAACGTGGAAGTCATGGTGCCTTTCGTGCGCACCCCCGATGAGGCTGCCGAGGTGGTCAGACTGCTGGAGCAGCACGGCCTGAAGCGCGGTGAGAATGGGCTTCGGATCATCATGATGTGCGAGTTGCCCTCGAATGCCCTGCTCGCCGAGGCCTTCCTGCCTTACTTCGACGGCTTCTCGATAGGCTCCAACGATCTCACCCAGCTCACCCTCGGGCTGGATCGCGACTCCGGCCTGGTGGCACACCTTTTCGACGAGCGCAACGAAGCGGTGAAATTCCTCATGGCGCGCGCCATTGCGGCCTGTCGCAAGGCAGGCAAATACATCGGAATCTGCGGCCAGGGGCCGTCCGATCATGAGGACCTGGCTGCATGGTTGCTCGAGCAGGGGATCGAGAGCATCTCTCTGAACCCCGACACCGTGGTGGAGACCTGGATCGATCTCGCCAATCGCAAAGCCTGAGTTTTTGCGCGCGGAAGGAAGTTGCCCGCCGCTGCCGGCTTTTGCAGGCCCGGCGTGCGGGTGCGCTCAGTTGATTTCGCTTATCCGCATGGAGAGGTCGACCGCACGCAGATGCTTGGTCAGTGCACCCACTGACACATAGTCCACTCCCGTCGCAGCCACCGCAGGCAGATCGTCAAAATCGAAGCCGCCGGAGGCTTCCAACGGTACCCGGCCTGCCGCAAGCGTTACCGCCCGGCGCATGTCGGCGAGCCCGAAGTTGTCCAGCAGCAGCATGTCCGCGCCCGCTGCAATGGCCTCCTCTATCTGCGCCAAGGTCTCGACTTCCACTTCAATCGGCACGCGGGTCCCGGTCGCGCGCAGGGCGCTGACGGCAGCCGTCACGCCCCCTGCCGCGCTTATGTGGTTTTCCTTGATGAGAATTCCGTCATACAGGCCAGCTCGGTGGTTGTGTCCGCCGCCGCATTTGACGGCGTACTTCTGCGCCCGTCGCAGGCCCGGGATGGTCTTGCGTGTATCGAGCAGCCGCGTTGTGGTGCCCGCCAGCTGCGCCACGTAGCGCGCCGTGATGGTTGCCGTGCCGGACAGGCTTTGCAGGAAGTTGAGCGCGGGCCGTTCGCCACTTACGAGTGCGCGGGCACTGCCCACAAGCTCGCACAGCACCGTGTCCGCCTCGACCTTGGCACCATCCTCGACCTGCCATCGCACCTGTACTGATGAATCCACCGCGGCATAGACGGCATCGAACCACCGGGTGCCGCACATGATCGCCGTCTCGCGCACGATGACGCGCGCCTGTGCGCGACGGCCGGCAGGAATCAGTGCCGCGGTGAGATCCCCGCTGCCCAGATCCTCCGCCATGGCCAGCCTGACGTTCTCGGCCAGATCCGCAAAGTAGTCAATCCGGGTGGCGGCGCGGTCGAAGCGGGAAGATGACATGGAGGAATCCTGTGCAGGGCGGCCTTTGCCGATGGTGTTGCAGTGAAACGCGCCGGATAATCAGGCGATGCGCACTATAGCCCAGGACGCATGAGCTCATGAATCCGCGCGCCTCAGGATCGCCGTTCTTGCTTGGCTGGCATCAGGCCGCGCGTCGCGTTCAGTCGCCCAATCAGGACCAGCGTGCAGCGGAGGCGAAGATAGACATGATCGTGGTGCACGCGATCAGCCTGCCGCCGGGTGACTTCGGTGGACCCTGCATCGACGCGCTGTTCACCAACACGCTGGACCCCGCACACCACCCGGCGCTCGCCGGGTTGGACACCTTGCGGGTCTCCGCTCACTTTCTGATCGATCGAGCAGGCGCACTCACGCAGTATGTTCCGCTGGAGGCCCGTGCCTGGCACGCGGGAGTTTCCTCATTCGGGGGAGTGACGGCGTGCAACCACCGTTCCATCGGTATCGAGCTGGAGGGGACAGATGACGTTCCCTTCACCGAGGCCCAATACCACTCGCTCGAAGCGCTTTGTGCCGCCTTGATGCTGGAGTACCCGGACATCACGTTGGCGCGGATCGTCGGCCATGTGGACATCGCTCCCGGTCGCAAGACCGACCCCGGCCCCTGCTTCGACTGGATCAGGTTGCGGGCAGGCGTCAGGGCGCGACGAGTCTCTGCGTCCTCAGAGGGCTGAGTCCGGTCAGGACCAGAGGCTGAGCAGGGTTTCCGCCGACACCAGCCGGTTGGCTGATGGCTCGCAAAGGTAGACCAGATCGCCTTCATACCAGTCGCCGAGCACCACCCGCTCACAGGGCACGCCATCGAGCTCGAAATGATGGATGGCTGGTCGGTGGGTATGCCCGTGAACCAGACGCTGCACGCCATACAGGCGCATCACCCGCATGATCTCCGTCTCCTCCGCATCCATGATGTAGTCATCCTTCGCGCTCATGGATTGCTGGGTGCCAGCACGCGTTGCGGTCGCAATACGACGCCGTTCCTCCAGCGGCAGACCGAGGAACTGGGCTTGCCGGGCGGGTGCCCGCACCGTTTCCCGGAATTGCAGGTACTGGACGTCGCGCGTGCAGAGCAGATCCCCGTGGGTGAGCAGGGTGGGAATGCCTGCGAGCTCCACCCGATGGTAGTCGGGCAAGAGCTCTGCGCCGGTTTCCCGGGCAAAGCGGGATTGCATGAGGAAATCCCGGTTACCAGTAATCACGGCGAGGCCAACGCCTGCCAGGGTGAGCGACCGCAGGGCCTGCACCAGTTGCCGGTGCAGGGCGTCGTCATCGTCATCACCCGGCCAGAATTCGACGAGGTCCCCCAACAGGTAGACCGTGTCCACCTGCCCGGGGGCCCGCTCCAGCAGCGCGAAGAAGCGGGCCGCCTGTACGGGGCGGCTCGCGCAGAGGTGGAGGTCGGAGGCGAAGAGTGCGCGCGGCATTCCTCGATCAGACCAGGGTCACGCTCGTCATGATGATGGCCTCGGCCGGCACATCCTGCATGTAACCACTGCGGCTGGTGGTGACTTCCTTGATGGCATTCACCACATCCATGCCGGCCACAACGCGGCCGAATA
>Ga0315906_10000911_pt1 | contig 45102 bp, 34 predicted proteins | sample LakEriMetagenome_4_FD_203526 | JGI IMG/M metagenome (GOLD analysis project Ga0315906, IMG submission 203526) | Freshwater fungal communities from buoy surface, Lake Erie, Ohio, United States - Buoy 2 MA122 | ecosystem: Environmental > Aquatic > Freshwater > Lake > Lake biofilm | place: USA...
GCCGCCGCGTGCTCTTCTTTCCCGATCAGCACCTGGGCCGCAACACCGCCCGCACGATGGGCATTCCGCTCACCGAGATGTGTGTCTGGAACCCGCACGATCCGCAGCTCGGCGGCAACTCCCGGGATCAGCTGCAGCAGAGCCGCGTGGTGCTCTGGCAGGGCCACTGCAGCGTGCACGCGATGTTCAAGCCCGAACACGTCGATGCGATGCGGGCGAACATTCCGGGGGTGAAGGTACTCGTGCACCCCGAGTGTGCCATGGAGGTGGTCGACAAGGCCGACCTCGCCGGCTCGACGAGCTACATCATCAAGCAGGTGGAGGCCGCCCCGCCCGGCACCACGTGGGCGATCGGCACGGAGCTTCACCTCGTGAAGCGGCTGGAGCAGAACCATCCCGAGCAGACGATCCGGTTTCTGTCGCCGGTGGTCTGCATGTGTGCCACGATGTATCGGATCGACCTGGCCCACCTCTGCTGGAGCCTGGAGCACATCGCCGCCGGCAAGCCCGTGAACGTGATCCGGGTGGACGACGACACCGCGAAATGGGCCCTCACGGCCCTGGAGCGGATGCTCGCGGTGAAGTGAGCGGGGCGTCAGCGATTAGCGAGCCACTCGCCGCGACCGGCGGGCGGCGGTGAACGCGGCGGCCGCCAGACCGACGCCGGCGAGCACGAGCGTGGAGGGCTCCGGCACGGGGGCGATGCTCTGGAACACCACGAGGCTGTTTCCGTTGATGAGCGGCAGTTCGGCGAATGCCGGGCCGAGTTCCGCACTCGCGTTGTAGACCTGCAGGGACGCGATCGCATCCATCACTGCCAGGCCCGCTGAGTCGGTGATGGCACCGAAGACCGCGTAGTTGGAGTCGAGCGCCGGGTTGTCGGTCACGTTGAAAAACCAGCCGCTCGTCGCACTATTCGGATCAGCGGTGCGGGCCATCGCAATCGTGCCGCGCAGGTTGGCAAAGTTCGCCTGGAGCGGTATCGGGGCATCCGTGGCGATCGGATTGATCGTCGAACCATCCAGCACATAGCTGCCCCCCTGGATGATCTGGATCGTGGCGGGGTTGTAGGTCGTGCTCCGGTGGATGAGCGTGTCGGTGTAGCGGCCGGTGTTCACGTAGTTCATGAAGTTATTCACGGTCGTCGCGAGCGCGGGATCGCTCGAGAGTGCGACGTCGAAAAACGTGGTCCCAACCGAAAACCGCACGATCGTGCCGGCCCTGGCTGGGGCAGCGACGAGGCCGAGGCACGAGGCGAGGAGCGTGAGAACGACGCGGAGTGTGGGGCGGATGGTTCGCATGGCATGACTCGCGACCGGTGCGAGACACCTGCGGAACCGATGCGGCCCGGAAGGGCCACGATGCACGAGCGGGTCAGCGGTCTGGTCGAAGCGGTGCCGTGGGGCCACGGCCGGAAACAGAGGCTACTGACGGGTCACCCGGCGCATCGTCCCGCGATATTTCGCAGGGCAGGCGGCAGCAGGATGTCGCACGCGGTCAGTAGCGGTTCCGAAAGAAGGGACGGCGGTGTCCACCGTCATTGCTTTCAAGAATATCAGGAGGTGCGGCCGTTGCAAGTTGTTTTTGTCGTGACGACGGTGGCCCGCACACGGCGCCGTAGTCCGCACACTCCGTGTGCGGCTGGAGGTGCGAAGGCCGCGAAACCAGCTATTTATGGGGAGGTGGGCGGACCTGCAGGCGGAATAGCTCGGGCCGCTGGTGTTTTGACCGTGGGCCACATGCGGAGCCTGTGGACTACGGCGCCGAATCTGCAAGCTGGGTGTGGAGGGCCACCAGTTGCCGGTGGCGGGCGAGGCTCCTCGCGAGCGTGGCCACGGCCGTTGGACGGGGGGTGAACCGCGTCGGGGTGCCGGTGGCGTGGGCGGCGAGGAACTCGGGCCAGGGACGGGGGCGGCCGGCGAGCGACTCGGCCCGGAACTTCGCCATCAGGGCCGCGCCCCAGGCGGTGCCCTCGGCGGCCCCGTCGAGGATCGTCACCGGCGTGGCGAAGGCGTCGGCGAGGAGTTGGCCGAGCGAGGGGGTCTTCGTAAGGCCGCCGGAGAGGATGATCTCAGTCCGCGGGAAGCCCTGGGCGTCGAGCTGGTCGCTCCCCATCCGCAGGTTGAAGACCGTCGCCAGGAGCATGGCCTTGGCGGCGTTGCCCGGCGTGGCATTCTCCGCGGAGAGGCCGATGAGGCTCGCGCTACCGCCCTGTGAGACACCAAGCCCCGGTTCGCCGTCGAGAAACGGGAGCGCTGCGAGACCGCCGCAGTCGTCGGCCGCTGCGAGCACCTGCGGCATCACGGCCGCGAACGCGTCACCCCGGCCTGCGCCGTTCACCTTCCCGAACATTTCCACGACCGTGTTCATCGGCGTGGTGCCGTTGCGGAGAAACACCATGTTGATCGGCCGCCCGTCGGGCGCGCAGAAATGATCGATCGCCTGCGACACGCCGCGGAACGGCCGGTCGCCCACCGAGTTGGCGCACACGCTCGTGCCGAAGCTCATCGACACCATGCCGGGCAGGCCGATCAGCGATCCGGCGAGCGCCGCCGGCTGATCCCCCTCGGCCGGCGCGACCGGCGTGCCCTCCGGCAGCCCGAGCAGCGCGGCGCCGGCGGCGTCGAGCGTGCCGCCGTCCTCGCCCGCCTTCCGCACCCGCGGCAGGAGATCGCGGAGTTGCCGCACGGCCGGGCCGCCGTGCTGGGCGGCCACCAGCGCGTCGAACTCGGCGAGCAGCCGGGCGTCGTAGTCGAGCGTGGCCTGATCGATCGGGAACATCCCGGCGGCATCGCCGATGCCGAGCGCCCACTCGCCCGTGAGGCAGCGTGCGAGCCAGCCCGACGGCGTGGTGAGGTGCGCTGTCCGCGCAGCCAACTCCGGCCGGTTGCGGATCGTCCAGAGCCAGCGGGCGGCGGTGAGCCGCTTGGGGCACTTCGCGCTGAACCGTGCCGTCAGCTCGTGCCCTTCGGCCTCGTTGCGACCGTCGCACCACAGCCGTGCCGGACCGAGGGCCGCGCCGACGCCATCGGCCAGCACCTCGCCGTGCATCTGCCCGGAGATGCCGATTGCCCGCACGTCGGGCTCGATGCCGGCCGCGGCGAGCTTCGCCCGCAGGTCGGCCATCGCCGCGCGGAGCGCCGCCTCCCAGTCGCCGGGCCGCTGTTCGTAGCACTCGGCCGCGAGGCCCGGCACCATGTCGTAGCTGCCTTCGCCGTGGGCGAGGATCCGCATGTCGTCGTCGGTGAAGATCACAGAGAGGCCCTGTGTGCCTGCATCGATTCCGAGGTAGCCGCTGCGGTTCATGATCGTGACGTCCTGTCGCGTGTGCCGAAAGAAGTGGGCAGGGACCGCAATATACGGTGCGGGGGCCATCCGGTTCGATGCGGTGGGGCGGATGGATACGCAGGATCCCCTCGCTTGCGCTCAGGGCTTGTATGGGGGATCCCCTCGCCTCCGCGCGCACCAAAAGACTCGGAGGGGTTGCCCGTACCCTGGAGCCGGCGTATGCCGCCAAGCGCAGCCAGGATGGCGAAGCGCAGGCGGCATCGAGCGAGCGGAGGGCATGGATGCCCGAAGCGAGCGTCCGGCGACAGGGTACGGGCAACCCCGACCCACACCACCCGACGACGCGTCAGCCCCAGCGGAGGGATGACGAGCCGCCATGGCCGCGGGTGCCACAGAACGACACCTCGATGCCGAGGTCGCGGGCGACGGCGGCCTTCATGAGGGCGGCTCGGTCGGCGGCCGCGGCATCTCTCGCGTAGACGACTTGGATGTGGTTGGCCTTGTGGCGGGCCATCATCTGGTCGCGCGACACGCCATATGTGACGGCGTGCATGATCGGCCACTGCTTTGTGGTCGCCTCGAGTCGGCGGCGGGTCTCCTCCGCGGGCAGGGCCACGACGTGGGCGCGGCCGATGTCCATGCAGAGCTTTTCCGGCGTGGCGGGCCCGCCCGTGCCATCGACCCAGATCCGGCTCCACACGATCTCGCCTGGCTTGCTCACGCCCGCCAGCGTGCTTCCCCCCAGCCGGAAATACATCGGCGGCTGGCGGAAGCCCTCCGCCCCCTTCCAGCCGCCGCGGAAGTGGCTCGGTGGTGCGGCGCCGGAGATCTCGAACACCCACACCCACTGGTCGGTCGTGTGGGACTGATCCCAGTCGCCCCAGCGGATGTCGTGCAGCGTGTTTTCGACCGGCTCACCGAGGGACTCGTGCACCCGCTGCGTGAGCAGGCCGTCGAGCCCGGCGCATTCGTCCACCTCGTTGAAGTGCACGAGCGGGCGGCCCTTGAAGAGAACGCGAGACGAGCCCTCGGCCGTGACCGGGGGCCGCTTCGAGTCGTTGAGCATGCCCTCGACGAGGTCGCTGGCCGGCAGGAGATCCTTGAGTCCCTGTTGATATTGGATGCCGATCAGATCGCAGCCGAAGCGGTCGGCGATCCGCAGGGCGGCCACGTACATCTTGCACTGGAGCAGAACCTGCGCCCGCGTCAGCTCCGTGGCCTCGGCCGTGCCGAAGTGAAACCGCATGCCTGCCTGCTCGAGCCAGCGGAGCACGCCCTTCGCCTCGGCGTCGGAGACCCGCGTCGTCTCGTAATACAGATCGCTCTGGCTGAGCCGCTCCTTGAACATGCCGGTGGCCTGGAGGAGCCGGTCGGGAATGATCGCGTTGAACATCCCCATGCAGCCCTCGTCGAAGACGCCCATCAGCGCCTTGTGGCGGCGGAGGTCGGCCGCGATCGCCTCCGCCGCCTTGGCGATGGGCCGCGGCATCTTCACGCGGTCGATCGGCACGACGTGGCTCGTGTCGTGGTGGACCGCGCGGTGGTCGAGCCAGGCTGCGAGGTGGCGGTCGAAGCTGGGGCTCGCGAAGTCGTCGGCCCAGAGGGTGGCGTAGGGTACGCCCGCCTTCGTGAGGGAGCCGTTGAGGTTGAGCATGCCGACGAGGCCGGGCCACTGCCCCGACCAGTTGGCGACGGTGAGGATCGGCCCCGTGTGAGTGGTGAGGCCCGGCAGCACGTGGTTGGAGTATTGCCAGACCGCCTCGGCCACCACGAGCGGCGCCGACTCGTCGATCCCGGCGAACACCTCGAGCCCTTCGCGTGCGCTGGCGATGAAGCCGTGGCCGCGCGGCCGCGACACGGCATGGCCGCGGTCGAGCGCCCAGCCGGCACGGGCGAAGGCGGCGGTGAGGTCGGCCTCGAGCTGTTTCTGCGCCGGCCAGCAGACGCGGTTGGCCTCTTCACGCAGGTCGCCGCTGGCCACGAGCACGGCCCGCCGCGACGTGCGAGACTTCGCAGCCGCCGCCGGCCGCGCGGGGGTGGACTTCGACATCGCCATGGCTGCTCCCAATCGGGTGGTGCGGCAACTATACTCGTACCGGAGTGGCCCCTGCCATGCGCGCCGCGCTGTGCGATGCGGGCCGATCGTCTGGAGTTCGACCGTGTCGAGAAGCATCGCCATCAAGCCGACGACGTGGGGCCGGTGGGCCGTGGGACTCATGGTCGCGATCGGTGCCGCCGCGGCCGTACGGGCCGCCGATTCGGAGGTGGCGCAGCCGGCGGCCGCGACCACGCTCGCCGACTTCAAGCGGTGGGTGATCGCAGCGGACTACTCCCGTGACGGCAGCCTGCTCGTCACCGCCGGCGGCGAGAGTCTCCTCTATCGCCCCGGTGACGTCGTCGTGTGGAAGGTTGCCGACGGCAGCCGTGTGGGCGACCTTGCCGGCCATCCTACGGCCGTGTGGGCGGTGAAGGTATCGGCCGACGGCAAACTGGCAGCCACGGCCGGCTACGACGGCCTCGTGAAGCTCTGGGATCTTCAGGCCCGCACGCTCAAGCACGATCTCAAGAAGCACAAGGGCTGGGTGCGGTCGCTCGCCTTCTCGCCCGACGGCACGCGGCTCGCGTCGGCCGGAGAAGATGGCACGGTCGTGCTCTGGGACACGGGCACAGGAGCCGAGGTGAAGACGCTGCCGGCCCACACCGGTGCCGTCACGGCGGTGGCCTTCTCCCGCGACGGTTCCACGCTCGCCACCGCCGGCGGCGACAAGCTCGTGAAGCTCTGGAATGCAGCCGACGGCGCGGAGAAGGGCAAGCTCGAAGGGCATGGCGACACGATCTGGGCGGTCGCGTATTCCCCAGATGGCTCGCGGCTGGCGACGGCGAGCGCTGATCGTACGATCCGGCTTTGGAACACGTCGGACTCGAAGGAATATGCCGTGCTTCCGGGTCACAAGGACTGGGTCACGAGCGTGGCCTTCTCGGCCGATGGCGGCCGGCTCGTGTCGGGCAGCCTCGACGGCGCGGTCAAGCTCTGGGACGTGATCGCGAAGGGAGAACAGGAAGGGCCGGCCAAACTCGCAGCGAGCGTCTGGGCCGTGGCGTTCACGCCCGACGGCACGTCGATCTTCGCAGGCACACACGCCGGGCCGCAGACCGTGGCCGCTCCGGCGCCGAAGCTCCTACCGCCACCGCCGGCTCCGGCTCCGACTCCGGCCTCGCCGCCTGCCGCTGCTCCGGCGAATCTCGTGCCCAAGGAATTCAAGAGCGCAGCGGGCGCGGCAGGTGCCATCGCGGCGGATGGCACCGTCACCGTCACGGGCAATCTCGCGAAGGACACCTACTCACTGAAGGCGGTCGTGCCGCCGGGCATGCAGCCTGCCGCGGTTCGGATCCAGGTGCTCCCCGATGATGGTCTCCCGGGCAAAGGCCCGGGCCGGGCGGACAACGGGAATTTCGTGCTCAGCCGTCTCAGCGTGGCGGTTGGCACGCCCGGCGCCGCGGACACGCCGACCGCCGTGACGTTTTCCGGGGCGAAGGCGAGCTTCGAGCAAGCGGGATTCGGTGCCACCCAGGCCATCGATGAGGATCCGGCCACGGGCTGGGCCATCTCGGGCGGCATCGGCGCCGAGCAGGTCGCCACGTTCGAGATCGCCCCGGACGTGAAGATCGCTCCCGACTCGCCGCTGACGATCACCCTCGACCAGCAGTATGCCGACGGCAAGCATGCGATCGGCAAGTTCAGGATTTCCATTGTGCCGGCCGCGAAGTAGCGATCGGCATCCGTTTCCTCTCGAGCAATCGTGAACCACATGCGCATTCGATCGCTGCAGGCTGTCGCCATCATGGTGACGGCATCCGTCGTCGGGGGGCTCGTTGTCGGCCTCATGCTCCGCGCCGCGCCGATTCCGCACGCGCATGCCGTGTCGTCGCTCGTCGAGGAGTCGTTCGCCGTTTGCACGGCGTTCATCGACGACGGCATCGAGGGTTTCTTCGTGCTCGACTTCGAGACCGGGGATCTCTCCGGCGGCGTGCTCGGCCAGACGCCGCTCAAGTTCACTCGCGCCTACCGGCACAACGTGCTCAAGGATCTCGACATCAAGGCGGGCAAGGTGAAGAACCCGCGGTTCACGCTGCTCTCCGGTGTGGCCATGGTCGGCGGACCTGCCGGCACCACCATGGCCCAGTCGGTGCTCTACGTGACCGACGTCTCGACGGGCATGACGGTGGCCTACGGCATTCCCTGGAGCTCGCAGGTGGCGAGCACGCCGGGCATGGCCGAGCTCGTGCCGCTCGACATCGCGAAGCCCCGCGGTGGCGGGGCGAAGATCCGATGACGGCCGCGAGCGGCACGATCACGGTCGTTGTGAACGGTGAGCCGAGAATGCTCGTGATCGGCACGACCGCCCTCGGGCTGCTGCAGGATCTCGGCCTGGAGAGCCGGCCGGTCGCCGTCGAGGTGAATGAGCTCGTCGTGCCGCGGGCGCGGCTGGCAGGCTGTGTGTTGGGGGCGGGCGACCGCCTCGAGATCGTGACCCTTGTGGGCGGCGGTTGAGTGGAGCGAGGCATGACGACTCGGGCGACGACTGTGGAGACGGATGAGATCGGCGAGACGGGCAGCGCGGATGGGCCGCTCCGTGTCGGCGGGATGACGCTCGCGAGCCGACTGATCGTCGGCACCGGAAAGTACGCCACGCATGCCGAGATGGCACGCTGCCTCGCCGCGGCGGGGGCCGACTGCGTGACCGTGGCCGTGCGACGGGAGCGGCTCGTCAATGCGGCCGGCGAGAACATCCTCGATGCGATCGATCTGTCGCGGTACACGCTGCTGCCCAACACCGCCGGCTGCTACACGGCCGCTGACGCCGTCCGCGTGGCCCGCCTCGGCCGCGAGCTGCTCCGCGACCTGGGCAATCCCGGCGCCGAGTGGGTGAAGCTCGAGGTGCTGGGCGATCCGAAGACGCTCCTGCCGGATCCGGTGGGCACGCTCGAGGCGACGGCGCAGCTGGTGGCCGATGGGTTCACCGTGCTCGTCTATTCGAGTGACGATCCCGTCGTGGCCCGGCGGCTCAAGGAGCTGGGCGCGGCCAGCGTGATGCCGGCGGGCAGCCCGATCGGTTCCGGACAGGGCATTCTGAATGCCAACAACCTGCGCATCTGCATGGAGTATCTGAAGGGAGACGACCCCGACTATCCGGTGATCGTCGATGCCGGCGTGGGCACCGCGAGCGACGTCGCGGAGGCGATGGAGCTGGGCGTGGACGGCGTGCTGCTCAACACGGCGATCGCGCATGCGACCGATCCGCTGCGGATGGCCCATGCGATGAAGGCCGCCTGCTACGCCGGGCGGCAGGCGTTTCTCGCGGGGCGGATGCCGCGGCGGCTCTATGCGACCGCGTCGAGCCCCGACGAGGGGCGGATCACGAGGGCGTGCTGACGCGATCACCATGCTGGCCAAACGTGTGATCCCCTGCCTCGACGTGGAGAAGGGGCGGGTCGTGAAGGGCACCCGGTTCCTGGAGCTGGCCGACGCCGGTGATCCGGTGGAGGTGGCGGCCCGCTACGAGGCAGAGGGGGCCGACGAGCTCGTGTTTCTCGACATCACCGCCAGCCACGAGGACCGCGGCATCGTGCTCGACATGGTGCGGCGGGTGGCCGAGACGATCTACATGCCGTTCACGGTCGGCGGAGGCATTCGCACGCTCGACGACGCGGCCCGGCTCGTGCAGGCCGGCGCGGAGAAGGTGAGCATCAATTCATCGGCCGTGAAGACGCCCGAGCTCGTGACGGCCGTGGCCGACCGCCTCGGCAGCTGCGCCACCGTCGTCAACATCGATCCCAAGCGGGTGCTCCGCGACGGCCGCGAGGTGTGGGAGGTGTTCATCAACGGCGGCCGTGTGCCGACGGGCCTGGAGGCGGTCGCCTGGGCGCGACGGGTCGAGGAGCTGGGGGCCGGTGAGATCGTGCTCACCTGCATGGATCGGGACGGCACCCGCGAAGGATACGACCTGGAGATGACGGCGGCCGTCAGCCGGGCCGTCCGGATTCCGGTGGTGGCCAGCGGCGGCGCGGGCGCCCCGGAGCACCTCGCCGACGCGGTGCAGCAGGGTGGGGCCGATGCGGCGCTGGCTGCTGGCATCTTCCACTTCGGGAAGTGTACGATTCAGGAGGTCAAGGAACTGTTCGCGACCCGAGGGATTCCCGTCCGTCCTGCCGGACGTTGACCCGCGTGTCCTGTGCCGATCCTGCCGCTCCGCATCCCCCCGACGTCCCGCCGCCCGCACGATGTCCATGACCGAATCATCCGCCCCCGAGGCGACCGCCAGCGTGCGGTCCGCCCTGGGCCCCCGGGCCCCTCTCGAGATCGATCGTCTTTTCGAGGCGCTCGTCAAGCTCCAGGGCAGCGATCTGCATTTGAAGGTTGGCCAGCCGCCGTTCATGCGGGTGAAGGGGGCGCTCCAGCCGCTGAAATCTCAGAAGCTCGACGATCAGCAGATGGAGCGGCTCTGTCTGCCGATGCTCGATGACCGGCAGCGGAAGATCCTGGAGCACGACGGCGGCGCCGACTTCGCCCACTCCGCGGTCATCGACGGCGTGAAGTGGCGGTTTCGCGTCAATCTGCTTTATCAGCAGGGCTCGCTCGGCCTCGTGGCCCGCCGTGTCAACAACACGATTCCCGACTTCAAGGGGCTCTTCCTGCCGCCGGCGATCGAGCGGCTCTGCCAGCTCGACCAGGGGCTCGTGCTCCTCGCCGGCGTGACGGGCTCGGGCAAGAGCACGACGATCGGGTCGATGCTCAACTACATCAACCAAAACTACCGCAAGCACATCCTCACGCTCGAGGATCCCGTCGAGTTCGTCTACACCGACGACAAGTGCCTGATCAATCAGCGGGAGATCGGCACCGACGTGCGGAGCTTCGAGATCGGGATGAAGCACGCGGTCCGCGAGGATCCCGACATCATCGTGGTCGGCGAGATGCGGGACGTGGAGACCTTCAAGACGGCGATCCACGCGGCCGAGACCGGCCACCTCGTCTTCGGAACGATCCATGCCTCGAATGCGCCGAGCACGATCACCCGCATCCTCGATCTTTTTCCCCAGGAGGAGCATGCCGCGATCCGCAGCGCCATCGCCTTCAACATGAAGGGGATCGTGGCCCAGAAGCTGCTCAAGTCGATCAAGCCGGGCGTGAGCCGGGTGCCCGTGGTGGAACTGATGTTCTTCGACGTGCTCGTGCGGAAGTACGTGCTCGAAGGGCTCGACCATCAGCTGGCCGACCACATCAAGAAATCGTTCCGCGACGGCATGCAGGACTTCACGATGAGCCTCAAGAGCCTCGTCGACCAGGGACTGATCGACCGCAACGCGGCCCTCGAGATCGCGCCCAACCGCGAGGCGCTCGAGATGGCACTGAAGGGCATCGGGGTCACCTGACGCATGATGGCGTTTTTGAAATCGGCGGCGGGTGGCGCCGCGAACAGGGCTTCCCCGGCGACCTTTGCCCCGCGGGTCGATGCAACCGCCGAGCAGATCGCCGCCCGCAAGGAGGCGGCCGGGCTCCCCGGCTACAAGTCGCTGGCCGCCCTGTTCGGCGAGGCGCTGGCGGTGTCGGCGACGGCGGTGCTCGTGGAAGTGGCGGGCAAGCAGCAGGTGAGCGTTCGTCGGCGGATCGACAATGCCTGGCAGGATGCGGAGCCGTTTCCCGGCGACTCGGGACTCGCCGCGGTGGCTGCCGCCAAGAAGCTCGCCGGTCCGCTGGCGGCCGGCGACGGGGGCGAACAGACCGGTGGATTCGTCGTGGCCGCGGCCGGTGTGCGGCGGCCGTGTCGCGTCGTGGTGCGGCCCGCGGGCTCCGGCGAACGGGTGCTGGTGCTGGTCGGCGGCGAGTTGCCGGCGGAGGAAACGGCTGGATTCGCAGGCATGCTCGGCCGCATCGTGCCCGGACTGCGGTCGAAGGCCGGCGGTCACGCCGAGGATCGATCGCTGCCCGCGGTGGCCTTCGCCTCCGACCGCGGCGCCGGCATGGAGGGCATGGCCGCCGCCCGTCAGCTGCTGGCGGACGCCATTCATGGCCGCGCCGGCGAGATCGCCATCGAGGCCACACGTGATCAGGCGAGCGTGCATCATGACGTCGATGGCGTCTGGCGGCCCATCGTGACGCTCCCGCGGCAGGAGGCGGCTGCCGTCGTGGCGGTGCTCAAGGCCGTCGCCGGCATCGAGGGGCACAGCGGCGGCGGTCGTCAGTCGGGCCGGTGCGAGATCACGGTCGCCGGCAAGCCGTGGCCGTGCACGATCAGCGTGCAGACCGTGCCGACCGGCACGCGGCTGCTCCTGACCCACGAGTACGGGCGGCCGAAGTTCAAAACGCTCGCCGACACCGGCATGGCCGAGCCGCTCGTGCAACGGGTGCGGGAGCTCGTGGCCCTCGAGAGCGGCCTGCTCGTCGTGACCACGCTGAAGCGGAACGGGCTCTCGACGCTGTTCGACGGCGTGCTCACCGTCGCCGATCGGCTGCTTCGTGATTTCGTCTCGCTCGAGGACGTGGCGGCGCCCCGGACGGAGATTCAGAACGTGCGGCCGATTCGTTGGGATGCCGCTGCGGGAGTGTCGCCCGCTGCCGCCCTCGACCAGGCTCTGCGGGAGTATCCACGGGTGCTCGTCGCCTGCGACCTCAAGGACCCGGAGTTGGCCCAGAGGCTCGTGGCCCAGGCGGCCGACGGCTTGCTCGTCGTCGTCGGCGTCCGCGGCGGCGATGCTGCCGAAGGAATCGCCGCCCTCGCCCCCCTGGGCATCGCTCCGGACCAGGCAGGCCGGCTGCTGCTCGGCTCGATCGCGGGCCGGCTCGTCCGTCGGCTCTGTCCGAAGTGCCGCGAGGATTACATGCCGACTCCCGACGAGATCGCCATGTTGAAGATCGATCCGGGCACGCGGCCCACGCTGCATCGGGCCCTGCAAGGGGGCTGTGGCGTCTGTGGTCAGACCGGCTATCTGGGCCGCACGGGCATCTTCGAGATCGCGACCGGCCGCACGGTGAACCAGGCGGTCGCGGCCGGTGCCGACGCTGCCGCGATCCGGCAGGCCGCCGTGAAGGACGGCATGACACCGCTCTCGCGCGAGGCTCGCCGCCTCGTGGCCGAGGGCATCACGTCGCTCGACGAGATCCAACGCGTGTTCCGCAAGGGATGAGGAAACGCGATGGACGCGGAAGCGACGTCCGGTGAGGCGACCGAGGTGCCGGGCTACCGGCCGGTGAGCAGCCTGGCGGTCGCGGCCTTGATCGTGGGCTGCGTGTCGGCACTGGCGCTCGTGAGCCCGGTGTTCTGGGTGGTGCCGCTCGTCGGCGCGGCACTCGCGATGGTGGCCGTTCGGGATGTCACCAGCAGTGGTGTGGCGAAGGCGGGCGGGCTGGCCGCTTTGGCCGGGCTCGCACTCTCGCTCGGCTTCGGGGCCCAGGCCGTGACGGCCGCGGCCACGGCTCGCTGGCTGGCCGCGTCGCGGGCCGAGTCTGCTGCCCGCTTCTGGCTCGAGGCATTATGTGACGGTCGCACTGACGATGCCCGCAGCATGTGCGGGCCCGATGCCGCCGCACACGTCGATGATGCGGCCGCGTGTTGTGCCGCCGAGAGTGCACGCATTCGCTGCATCGGCACCGGCGAGACGCCGGGTTCGTGGGCGATCGTGGCGTCGCACGGCACCTGCCAGCTCGATCTCATGGTCGAGCCGACGAGCTCCACGACGAGCGGCCGGGCCACGGAGCGGTGGAGCGTGACGTCAATCGTCCGGTCGCCAGCCCGCGGCGGCGAGTGAGTCGCCTCCTGCGGCGAGCATGACGAGGCGGTCGAAGCCGAGTGCGGCGCCCACGCCGGCGGGCATGCCGCTGCCATGTGCGGCCAGCAGCCGCTCGGGCATCGGGAGCACGGCGCGGCCGGAGGCAGTCCGGGCTCGGTTGGCGGCGGCGATCCGGCAGGCGAGCACGTCGCGACTCGTTTCCTCCTCCCACCCGTTGGCCAGCTCGACACCCTCCACGAACAGCTCGAAGCGGAGCGCCGTGTGCGGTGCCGCCGGGTCGAGCCGGGCAAACGCGGCCTGCGACGCCGGCCAGGCTTCGAGGAGCGTCGGCCGATCGTGGCCGAGCCGGGGCTGCACCACCTCGGCGAGGAGCTGCTCGAAGCCGCGGTCCCAGCGGTCGGCCTCGGACTCGGCGGCATTCGATGCCGGTACGGATCTCCCCGCGCGGTCGATCGCCGCAGCGAGGTCGTCGGCTGTCGCTCCATCGAGATCGACGCCGGCGTGGTCGAGAAAGGCGTCGCGGCAGTTCACGCGGTCGATGCCCGCGGTGCCGAGCGTCGCCGCGCAGAGTCGCTCGAGCAGCGGCGCCGCGTCGGCGAGCGTCGTTCCCGGGGCATACCACTCGAGCAGCACGAACTCGACGTCATGCAACCTGCCGCGCTCACCGGCACGAAACGCCCGGGCGAACTGATAGATCGGCCCGGAGCCCGCCGCCAGCATCCGCTTCATGAGCGCCTCGGGGCTGGCCTGCAGGTAGTGGGTGGCGCTGGCGGCGACGGGCACCGTGACCGGATCGATGTGCGCCTCGGGGAGCACCTCCGGCGACAATACCGGCGTATCGACCTCCAGAAACCCGAGGCCGTCGAAGAGCTGCCGGAGCGATCGCCGCACCCGCGCCCGCGTCTCGAGCATCGGCCGGAGCGTCATGCGCCGACCGGCTGGCCGCGGTGGACGAGCCGTTCAGCGGCCTCGCGATACACGAGCACGGGGCAGGGGGCCCGCCGCACGATCGACTCGGCCACGCTCCCCATGAGGAGCCTGGTCATGCCAGTTCGCCCGTGGGTGCCGAGCACGATCATTTCCGCCCCCTCGTCGCCGGCGATCCGCACGATCTCACCGGCCGGGTCGCCCATCGTGAGCCGATGCACGAACGGCACGGCTGGATCCTTGGGCCGCACATCCTCGAGCATGGTGAGAATCCGCTCGGAGCTGGGCTCGGGGAGCCCGTAGTAGAGCTCGCCGCCGCCGTACGCCAGTGGCGGCTCCTCGACGTGCACGATCAGGAGCCTCGCATTCGACGATTTTGCCAGCGATTCGGCGTGCGGCAACGCCGCGTCGCTGGCCGTCGAGAAGTCGGTCGGAAACAGAATCGTCTTGGTGGGCATGGAACGTTCTCCCGGTTTGTCCACCATTTTACGCGAGACCTAGTGCAGCCGCATGCCGGGAAGCGCACCGGAGTCGGGAGAGAGCAGGTAGACACCTGGGGCCCCGGCGCCGCTGGCCGCCACCACCATGCCCTCGCTCAAGCCGAACTTCATCTGCCGCGGGGCGAGATTGGCGACGACGACGACCAGCCGGCCCACAAGAGTGGCGGGCTCATGAAAGCCCTTGATGCCGGCGAAGACGGTGCGGGTGGCATCGCCGCCGAGGCTCACCGTGAGCTTGAGCAACTTCTTCGCCTCGGGCACCTCCTCGGCCGCAAGGATTCGGGCCACGCGAAGGTCGATCTTCGCGAAGTCGTCGATCGTGCAGGTCGGTGCGAGCGGCTCGGCGGCGAGCGCGTCACCCGAGTCGTGTGCTGTCGAAGTGGCGGGCGTCGGTGCAGATGTCGGTTCCATGGCAGGTCGTTCCTTTTTTTGTGCGTCCTTCTCGGCCTCCGCCCGCGCCGCGGCGAGCATGGTGTCGAGTTGTGTCTTTTCGACCCGTTTCATGAGCGGCTCGAACGCCGCGACGGGCAGTCCGGCGAGCGGCGTCTGTGACTCGTCCCACGAGCGGATCGGGCCACCCATGAGGCGGCCGGCCTGTTCGGCGAGCACCGGCAGCACCGGAGCGAGATAGACCGCCAGTTGCCGGAAGAGGTTGAGCGCCACGGTGGCCACGTCCCGCAGTTTCGCCGCCGCGTCAGGGCCGGCCTTCGCCAGCTTCCACGGCTGCTCGGCATCGACGTAGGCGTTGGCCCGGTCGGCAGCCTGCATGATCACCCGCATCGCCCGCGCCGTGTCGCATTCCTCATAGGCGGCGGCGATCTCGGCGGCGTCGGCCGCCGCCTGGGCGAAGAGGCCGCCGTCGTCGGGATATCCGGCCGACAGGCCCGTCGCTTCCAGCCACCTGGCCGTGCGGCTTGCGAGGTTGACCACCTTGCCTACGAGGTCGGCGTTCACTTTCGCGGCGAACTCCTCGAGGTTCAGATCGATGTCGTCGATGCCGCCGGAGAGCTTCGCCGCATAAAAGTAGCGGAGCATGCCGGGATCGAGCTGATCGAGGTACGTTCGCGCGAGCAGGAACGTGCCGCGGCTCTTCGACATCTTCGCGCCGTTCACCGTCAGAAAGCCGTGGATGCGAACCTTCGTGGGCAACGCGAGCTCTGCCGCCTCGAGCATCGCCGGCCAGAAGAGCGTGTGGAAATAGGTGATGTCCTTGCCGATGAAGTGGTGAATCTCCGCGGGGGGCTCGTTCGCGCCGCCGCGGCCCCACCAGGCTGCGACCGTGTCGCCGTGGGCCGCGCACCATTCGTCGGTCGCAGCGAGGTAGCCCACCGGCGCGTCGAACCAGACATACCAATAGTGCCCCGGAGCGTCGGGGATCTCGAAGCCGAAGTAGGGAGCGGGTCGGGAGACGTCCCAGTCGCGGAGCGGGTCGCAGAGGAAGTGACCGGCCAGGTAGTTGGCGATCCGCGGATCGATCGCGCCGCTCGAGCGGGTCCAGGTCGCCAGAAACTCGTGCAGTGGTTCGAGCGTCACGAACAGGTGCTCGGCCGACCGCACCTCGGGACGGGCGCCCGAGAGCGTGCTGACGGGATCGACGAGATCGGCTGGCGTGTAGGCCGCCCCGCACTGTTCGCAGGAGTCGCCGTATTGATCGGCGGCCCGGCACTTGGGGCAGGTGCCCTTGACGAAACGGTCGGCGAGGAACACGCCCGCCTGCGGATCGTAGAGTTGCTGCACGTCGCGGGAGGCGACGAGCCCTCGGGCCCGCAGCCGGTTCCAGATCTCGCTGCAGAGTCGGCGGTTGGCGTCGCTGTCGGTGGAGCCGTAGTGGTCGAAGACGACCTGAAAGCCGGCGAAATCGGCGAGGTGGGCCTCGCGCATCGACGCAATCAATTCCCGCTCGGTTCTGCCCTCGGCCCGCGCCCGGATCATGATCGCGGTGCCGTGCGTGTCGTCGGCACAAAGATAGATGCAGTGGTGGCCGCGGAGCTTCTGGAACCGGACGAAGATGTCGGTCTGGACGTACTCGACCAGGTGCCCGAGGTGGATGTGGCCGTTGGCGTAGGGCAGAGCCGACGTGACGAGGATGCGGCGGGAGCGGGGTGCGTGCATGCGGTCTCACGGTCGGGTGTGGCCCGCGGATTGTAGGAACAGGCGAGGATCGGGGAAACGGCGTTCATTCCGGGCGACTGGGCAAGCTTGCGGAGTCCAAAGTGGCCTTGTGGCTCCCCGGGGCCGCCGCCAGTATCCCGCCGCCCGCGGGAGAAGCCGCCCGCGCCGCCTTGGCCGAACGGAGTTTCAGGACGATGCGCCTTGCCGCCATGCTCGTGTCGATCGCGATGATGATGACCGCTGCCGCTGCGGCGCCGGTGCCAACCCTGCCTGCGGCCCAGGCCGCCGCGGGTGAGGTCGTGCTCCTCGATTTCGCGGCCTCATGGTGCGGCCCGTGCCGGCAGATGGCCGGCCTGATCGGCGAGATCTCGGCGGCCGGCTGGCTCGTGCGGCACGTGGACGTCGATCGCGAGACCGACCTCGTGAAGCGGTTCGGCGTGACGGGCGTGCCCTGCTACGTGCTGCTCGTGAAGGGGCATGAGGTGGGGCGGATCAACGGCGCCACCACTCGCGCCGAACTTGAGAATCTCCTTGCCAAGTCGGCCGCACCGCTGGGGGGCGTCGCGCCGCCGGTCGCCGCCGCAGCAGCGCAGCCTCGCGTCCCCGGCATCCCGCTGCCCGTCGCGGCCGCAGCCGAGCCGCTCGCCACCGACTCACCGCGTCCGCTGCGGGCTGACGCTTCGGCCGTGCTGCCGCCCGCCACCATCCCGCAGTCGCCGCTGGCTGTCGCCTCCGCTCCTGTACAGTCGCCGCTGGCTGTCGCCTCCGCTCCTGCCACGGTGCCATCGGACCGGAATCTGACGGCGCAGGCAGGTTCGCTGCCCGATGCCGACCGCGCCGATCTCGAACGCCGCCTCATGCAGGCCACGGCCCGGCTCCGCGTCGAAGATACCGCGGGCGTGTCGTGGGGCACGGGCACCGTGATCGACTGCCGGCAGGGCGAAGCCCTCATTCTCACCTGCGGCCACATCTTCCGCGATTCGCAGGGGAAGGGACGCGTCGAGGTGGACGTGTTCGGGCAGCAGGGGCCGCGCGGCGTCGCCGGTCAGGTCGTAGCCTGGGATCTGAAGCGCGACCTCGCCCTTGTGAGCGTGTTCACCGACACGGCGATCGAGCCGGTGCGCGTGGGCGGCACCGATCGGCGGACCATGCCGGGCGATCCGGTCGTCACCGTGGGCTGCAATGGCGGCGCCGATCCGACGATCCATCACAGCCGTGTGACCGCGGTGGACAAGTACCTCGGTCCGCCGAACGTGCAGGTCGCCGGCCAGCCGGTGCAGGGCCGCAGTGGCGGCGGCCTGTTCGCGATCGACGGCACGCTCATCGGCGTCTGCAACGCCGCCGATCCCGAAGACAACGAGGGCCTGTTCGCCGCGCTGCCTTCGATCCACGAGCAACTCGAGGAGTCGGGGCTCGCCTTCGTCTACCGCAACGTCTATCCGAGCGCCGGCCTCGACGACCTGGCCGCCACCGGTGGTGCAGCAGCTCCGCACGTGCCGGCGATGCCGGCGACGATGCCGGCCGTGTCGTTCGATCGTCGCGACCGCGCCGACGCGCTCCCAACCGCCTCGACCACCGGCTTCGACGCACCCCGACCGGCCACTGCGGCCGCATCACGCGACGCTGCCCCGGCCGCCGTGCTCACGGCCGGCGAGGCTGCGCTCGTCGACCACGTGCGGCAGCATGGCGGCAAGGCGGAAGTGATCTGCATCGTGCGGCCCCACGGCGCCCCGGAGGATTCGAGCGAAGTGTTCGTGCTCAAGGGCTCGAACCGCGGCTTCGTGGACCACCTCGCCCGGGCCCACGGCGGCGAACTGGTCGACGCCCCGCCGACCTCGGCCGAGGTCACCGCCCGGCGGTGACCTCGATCGTCACCGGGGCGGCATTCACGCCGTCGGCCGGCGAATTGCCGCTGCGGCCGTTGGCCCGGATCGTGACCGGCCCCAGGCCGAGCACCTCGGCCGGCACCTCGATCGACTCCTGGGCCGAGCTCGTGCGGCCGAGCACGCGGCCCATGGCGAAGACCACCGCACCCTCGACGCCGGTGCCGTTGACGGCGATCCGCACCGTGCCCGAGCGGTCCACCCGCTTCGGCTCGACGACGAGTTCGAGTGCCCGGCCGTCATCGTGATTGGCGACCATGACATCCACGACCCGGCGCCCCTGTGTCTCCACCGGCGTGGCGGCGATGGCCACGACCCGCAGTTCATGGTGGCCGTCAGCCATCACGGTCGTGTCGAGGGTGAGGCGTTCGCCGAGGCCGGCCTGCGCCACGCGGACGCCATCGACGTAGAGCTCGAAGCGATCGGCGGTGCCGCCGCCGGGCACCGACGCCCGCGGTTCGAGTTCGAGCGTGCCGGAGACTCGGGCCCCGGATGCGAGCACTGTCGAGTCGGCGGCCGTCACGATCTCCACCTCGGGGATCGAGGCCCAGGGCTGACAGAGCGGGTCGCCCACCACGAGCAGCTGATAGGGGGCATGCACCGACTGGTAGAAGGCCTCGGCGAGGTTCGAGCCGCGGGCGTAATGCACCTGAATCGCCGCATGCGGGAACTTCGCCTGCAGCGAAAACGGCTCCGTCACGGTGCCGCTCGATCCGGCGGCCCCCGCCCGCAGAAACTCCGACAGCGGCGTCTGGCCGGCCGACGGGGTGAAGATGCCGCCAAAGCTCGTGAGGTTCTCGCAGATCGCACCGGGCAGGATCGTGCTGCCGCTGGCATTCCAGTCGAACGTGGGCGTGCCGGTCATGAGCCCGACCACGTCCCGCTTTCGCACGGGCAGCGTGCCGTTGATGATCTCGGCCTGCACGCCGAGCGTCCCGAGCGCCTTCACCGTCGCCGGGAAGACGCTGCTCCGCGTGGTCGTCCGCACGTCGGTGTTCGTGACGAAGTAGATCGTGCCCTTCGGCTTCGTGCCGTCGGCCGCAGCCGCCGACCGCAGGTAGGCCGTGATCTCGGCCACGCTGTTGCCGCGGCCCGCCGTCACGCCGAGCATCGTCGCGAGCAGGTAGCGGCTGCCCCCCGCCTCGAGCAGCTCGCCCTGTGAACCCCAGCCATACCAGCCCCGAAACCCCGCCGTGGCCGCCGGCACGCCACTCGCGTCGAGCGGCCGGAAGTAATCGTTGCTCTCCGGGTCGAGCCAGGCCGGCGTGCCGCTCTGCACGGCAGCGTAGAGCATCGTCATGCCGGTGAGCGACCCGGACGGGAACTTGTCGTTGTCACGGAGCCCCGCGGGCAGCTCGTCGGCGTAGTCGATCCGCCAGGGGAAGCCGCTCGAATAGACGACGGCGTCGATCTGCGTCGCCAGCCGCCGGGAGTCGATCGCCCGCAGGATCGGCGCGAGCATCTCGCTACGGAACCGGCCGACCGTCGTGCTTTCGTCACCACCCGTCCAAGGCAACATGAACACGTTGATCGGCGGCACGCCCCGCAGCCGGGCGAACGCGTTGGCCACTGCAAGGCTTTCCGCGCTCGTCGGATTGACCACGAGGAACACACCCTCCGGCCCACCTCCGGCCCGGGCCGATCCGGTGACCAGGGTGCAGGCGACGACGGCGAGGAGACAGAGCCGTTGGTGACGGGGTTTCATGCGGGGCAGTGTACACTGCTGCACCGCGGGCCGGAGCGTCCCGCAGGAGGAGGCAAAGGCATGGCAGGGCGGCCGTGGACAGCATCGCGGGCGATGGCGACCGGCTTGGTCGTGGCCGCGCTGGTCGTGGCCTGGCCGTGCCGCGGTGAGGAGCCACCCGCCTTCTCCGGGCCGCAGGCGATGCGGCACCTCGAGGCCATCTGCGAGCTCGGGCCGCGGCCGAGCGGGTCGGCGGCGATGACCCGGCAACGCGAGCTGCTCGCGACGCATTTTCGAGCGGCCGGGGGCAGCGTCTCGGGACAGGCCTTTCAGATCCGCGACCGGCGGACCGGTGCCGCGGTGCACATGGAAAACCTGATCGTCACCTGGCATCCCGACCGCCGCGATCGCGTGCTCATCGGCGCCCATTACGACACGCGGCCCTATCCCGACCGCGATGCCGTCGATCCGCAGGGTCGCTTTGTGGGGGCCAACGACGGGGCCAGCGGCGTGGCCGTGCTGATGGAACTCGCCCGCTTCATGCCGCAACTGCCGGGGCCTGTCGGCGTGGACTTCGTGCTCTTCGACGCGGAGGAATACGTCGTGGCGCCGCGCGATCCCTACTGCCTCGGCTCGACGTTCTTCGCCCGGCAGTATGCCGCCGAGCAGGACGGCGGCCGTGCGACGCACCGCTACCGCGCCGGTGTGATCCTCGACATGGTGGCGGATCGCGATCTCGAGATCTGGCAGGAGCGGCACAGCATCGAGTGGCCCGACACACGGCCGGTGGTGGAGTCGATCTGGGCAGTCGCCACGCGGCTCGGCGTGCGGCAGTTCGTGCCGCGGCCGAGGCACACCGTGGAAGACGATCACGTGCCGCTGCGGATGATCGGCCGGATTCCGACCTGCGACGTGATCGACTTCGACTACCCGCACTGGCACACGACGGCCGACACACCGGCCAGCTGCGCCCCCGATTCGCTCGAGGCCGTCGGCAAGGTGATGCTCGAATGGCTCCGCGAGCAGCGGTGAGCGAAACGTCGGTGTGCAGATTACCAATCTGCACCTACACATCGGTCGTGCGTAGCCAGTAGTCGCAGAGTGCGCTCCCCAGTAGCCGCGGAGTGGTACTCTGCGGAAGTGTGCCCGTCACGCCGCAACGGGCCTACGGATCGACTTCATGAGCATCGACACTCCATCGCCGAACTGCCTGATCGCGCCCGACTTCGGCATGGGGCCGGTGCCCGTGGCCGTGTCGGTCTGGCTCGTCGCCGAGGGGCAGCCGGTGGTGGAGGGGGATCGCGTGGTGGAGCTCGTCTGCGGCGGCGCGACGATCGACCTCGAGGCGCCGGTGACCGGGCGGCTCGTGCGGCACTGCATCGAGGAAGACGATCCGGTGACGGCCGGCATGCGGCTGGCCGAGTTCGAGGCCGAGACATGATCAGCGCGAGGACGAATCGCTGGGGAAGCCTGGCCCGCACGCCGGACCGCGGGTTCCGCCTGCTCGCCTTTGGCGGCAGTCTCACGATGTTCCTCGTGCAGCCGCCGGCCGATCTGTGGTTTCTGGCGTGGCTCGCCCCGCTGCCGTGGCTGGCGATCGTGCAGGATGAACATGGGCTGGCAGGCCGTCGGCCGTGGCTCGTGCTCTGGGCCGCCGGCTTCGCCTATTGGCTGGCCGCGATTCACTGGCTGCGGCTGCCGCATCCCGCCACGAGCATCGGTTGGGTCGCCCTCTCGGCGTATCTCGGCATCTATCTGCCGCTCTTCATCTGGCTCGCGCGACGGTTCGTGCACGGCTGGAGATGGCCGCTCGTCGCGGCGGCGCCGATCGCCTGGATCGCCTGCGAGCAGCTCCGCGGCTGGATCCTCGGCGGCTTCACGTTCGCCGGCCTCGGCCACACGCAGTGGCGGTGGACCATGCTCATTCAGTGCGCCGACGCCGTCGGGGCGGTGGGCGTCAGCGGCGTCGTGATGGCCGGCGCCGCGGGGCTTGCGGGCCTGCGCCGGTCGCCGGCGCAGGCGATCGCTGCCGTCGCGCTCATCGCCGCGGTGCTCGGCTACGGCAGCTGGCGACTGGCGACGGTGCCGCCGCCGGAAGGCCGGCCGCTCGATGTCTTGCTCGTGCAGGGATCGATCGACACGGAGCTCAAGCATGATCCCGATGCGGCTGGTGACGTCGCTCGGCACTACGACGACCTCACGATGGCGGGGCTCGCCGCCGAGCCCACGCAGCCCGATCTCGTCGTCTGGCCCGAGACGATGTGGCGGTGGGGACTCGTCGAGATCGATCCGGCCGAGCAGCTCGACGAGGCGGTGGTCGAGCGGATGATCGGTCTGGCGCCGCCGGATACCGATGCCGCACAGCGAGCGGAACGGCAGGCCAAGGCCCGCGCGGTCCTGGCCCGCGAGCGGCTCGACGCTCTGGCCGTCTATGCGCGACGGTACGGCACGCACTGGCTCGTGGGCCTCGACAAGCAGGTGATCATGCCGGGGGTGCCGGGGGGCACCAGGTACTTCAACTGCGGGCTGTTTCTGGATGCGGCCGGCGGTCCGCTGGCCTGCTACGACAAGATGTATCCGGTGATGTTCGGTGAATACATCCCGCTGGCCGATCGGTTTCCGTGGCTCTACCGGCTGACGCCGCTGCCGGCCGGGTTGACGGCGGGCCGAGCGCCGGTCGCGGTGAAGATCGCGGGCCGGGAGGTCGCCCCCACGATCTGTTACGAGACGGCGCTACCCATGGCGGTGCGGAGCATCGTGCGGGATCTCGCCGCCGCGGATCGCCGGCCCGACGTGATCGTCAATCTCACCAACGACGGCTGGTTCTGGGGCTCGAGCGAACTCGACATGCACCTGACCGCGGCCATCTTTCGGGCCGTCGAGGTTCGCACGCCGATCGTGATCGCGGCCAACACCGGCTTCTCGGCGGCGATCGACGGCTCGGGCCGGCTGCTCCAGATCGGGCCGCGGCGGGCCACGGCCACGCTGCGGGCCCGCGTGCAGCCCGATGGCCGGTCGAGCCCGTGGCTGGCCGTGGGCAGCGCCGCGGGTTGGATCGCCGTGGCGGTCGCGATGGCCGTCATGTGTGCCGGGGTGGCGGGGACGGATCGGACCACGTGAGTCGGGGTCACGGCGCCTGCCGAACGTCTCGCCATTGGCGGCGATAGGCGTGGGGCGTGATGCCGAGCTCGGCCCGGAAGGCGTGGTTCATCCGCGTCGTCGTCCCGAAGCCGGCGTCTCGGGCGATCGCGGCGAGCGGCCGGTCGCCGGCCACCAATTCTTCCCGCGCCTTGTCGATGCGGACCATGCGGATCGTGGCGGCGATCGGCCGGTCGAGCACCTTGCGAAACCGGGCTTGGAGCGTGCGCACCTCGATGGCGACCGCTCGGGCGACGTCTTGCTGGCCGATGTCGCGATTGGCGTTGGACTTGATGAAGGCGATCGCTTCGGCCACGACCGCGTCGTCGATGGCCAGGCAGTCGGTCGATTCCCTAGCCACGATCCCCGCGGGAGGCATCCGGATGTGCCGCGGCGGCAAGGCGGGAGCCTGGGCGTGCGTCGGACGGGTCAGCAGTTCGTCAAGAAGGGCCGCCGCGGCCTTGCCGATCGTGAGGTAGCCGACGTTGATGCCCGTGATCGACGGCCGCGGACGCAGGGCAAAGGCTTCTTCGTCGTCCCCGCAAAGGATGGCTGCGTCCTGTGGAATTCGCAGGCCGTGCAGTCGGCACGTCTGAACGACCATGCGGGCATAGGCATCGCCGGGAATAAACACCCCGATCGGAGGCCGCCAGGAGTTCATCCAATGCTCGATGGTGCGCATGGCCACGGTGTACTTTTCGACCGACTGGCAGAAATCGTTATGGACGGCATCGAGCAGGCACTCACAGCCAGCCTTGCGGACCGCGTCGTCGAAGGCAGCCGCAGCATCCTGTTCCCCCGGGTGGAGACATGGCAGGACGGCGAACCGCTTGAATCCGCGGCTCAAGAGGTGCTCGGCGGCCAACTGCCCCACGGCCGTACTGTCCTGAAACACGCCCGGGAGCGACGGCGCTGCAGGTGAACCTCGCCACACGTTGACCGCGGGAATCCCCCAGCGGGCAAGCTGTTCGGCCAGGCGGGCATCGATCCTGCCGATGACGGCGTCATAAGGAAAATGCTTTCGTTCGCCGTCGTCGCCGTGCCGGGCTATGAAGTCATCGAGCACCAGCGTCCACGCGTGCTCATCCGCATAGGCCTGGATGCCCTGATAAATCTCCGTGTGCCTCTTATATGGCCACTGGAGATCCATCTGAACGGCGATGCGTGGCGGACGTTTCGTGGCGGCGAAATCCTTGCGGAGGCCCAGGGCCCCGAATCGCTGATCTCCGTCAAGCTGCCGAAATCCATCGTCCAGGCGAGAAGACCCCCCACTGGGTCGGTGTTCAGTGCGAGGTTTCGCAGAACGGTTTTGAACTGGAAATACATTGTCTGCTTCGAGATCGGCCACGCAAACATCGCGGTGGTCCGATCGCCGCTGGGAGGGGTATGGCGACACCGAAGGCCTGGCGCCGAAACGCATTGCGCGCGGCGCCGCGAGGCGGTTGCGTGGATCGGGGGTCATGGCGGGAGGCCGAACCGTAGGTCCGGCCCGATGGAAAGGTGGGGCGACGAGCGGCGAGGCGACGCGAACCGCAATCGCCGACGCCCTTCGTCGTGGCCGCACCATACCAGAACCAAAGTGATGTTTTGCGAAAACAGACATCGATTTTGGGAAGCCTGCTCATAAAGGCCTCATGTTCATCCCGGTGTGGCTTCCCAAAAGCGATCAGGAATTTCCCAAAAACGACTTTTCGATTCGTCATCATGCCGTCGTCGATGAGTCGTCCTGAACGCGGCTCCTGCATCGCCGGTCGGAAAACCACACCTTCCTACCACTCGGGCCCCCGCCTTCCCGCGGCCCGCAGGTGTTTGGTTCCGATCGCCTCCACAGCACTGATTCGCTCCTGTGCTCCTGGCGTCCTGTCTGGTTCGTGCCCACACGTTTTCAAGAGTGTTGAGCCATGGATTCCCTGTTCCGTCGCGCCGTCTGTCTTCGGGTCTCCTCGCTCTGCCGCTCCCGGGCGGCCCTGTGCATCGCCGTGGTCGCGCTCGCGACAGTTGTCGCTGCGCCGGCTTCCGCCGCCACGCTCACGTGGGGCTTCTCCGGCGGCGGCGGCAACGGACCGTGGGCCAGCGTCGGCCCGAACAACAACTGGTGGAACGGCACGGCGAGAGTTGCCTGGACCGGCGGCTACCACGACATGTGGTTCACGGGCCAGCCGGGCACCGTCAGTGTCTATATAAACGGATACGCCACAGCCAATTCCCTCACTTTTACGAACTACACGAGCAGTGGCACCTACGCGTTCCAGAGCCCGTTCGGCAGAAATTCGTATGCGGTTAATTTGAGGCGCGGTGGCATCACGATGAGCCCGTCATCCGGCGCCGCCAGGCTCGAATCGATATTCGTCTCGGAATCGCAATCCTGGACCAACAACTCGGGAAGTCTGCTGACCATCACTGGCAACGTGTGGTTGAATGGTAAAAACCTCACGTTGACCGGTGGTGGAAATGGTACGATCTCCGGCGGAATCTCCTCAACGGGCTCCCTCACCAAGAACGGTGCGGGCACGTGGACTCTCGTCGGCTCCAACACGTACTCCCCCTCGGGCTCCTCGCCGGCTGCGATCATCTCCGGTGGCACGCTCCAGGTCGGCGACGGCGGCACGACGGGCTCGCTGCCCAACGCGGGCGGCGCAAGCGTCTCCTCGGGCGCCGTGCTCGCCTTCAACCGCTCGGATAACGTCACCTACGGCGGCGCGATCTCGGGCGCCGGCGGCGTGACGAAGCTTGGGGCCGGCAAGCTCACCTTCACGGCCGCTGGGCTCTACACGGGCGCCACGATCATCTCCGGCGGCACGCTGGCCCTGGCCGGCTGCGGCCTGGGCTTCATCGGCTGGAAGACCTGGAGGCGGCGGAATCGCCGGCACGCATGAGCCATCCGGCAACGATCTGCATGCCCAAGTCGCTGTCGCGACTGGTCGAGCAACCGGCTGCGGTGACCGCAGGCTATGAATGGATGCACGCCATCCGCTGGGGCGTGGTGGTCGACCGGGTGGTGTGGACGGCCATCACGGTCGTCTTGGCCTGGTATTTCTGGCCCTGATCCGATTCAAGACGATCAAGCCCATTGCGGAGTGGCACTCTGCGGAATGCAGCGGTGTGCAGATTGCCAATCTGCACCTACAAGGGGCGTGGCCTTCGACCCTGTAGCCTCCTCGTCGGTTGGGATCGTGACGATTGGAGCGGCTGCGGGGAATGACGGGCCCGCGGGACCGCGTGTGGCGGTGCCGGCGCGAGGGGCTGTGCCGGTAGCGGGGGCCGCGCTTGTCCCGCTCCGGCCGTTCGGTCGAGAATAGGAGCAGGAACGGTCGGCCACCGCCGGGGATGGCCCCCGGTCCAGGCCCGTGCGAGCAGGTGCCACGATGAACGCCATCGGCAAGATCTTCGTGTTCGCGGTGTTCATCATGAGCCTCGTGCTCATGACCTTCGCCGGGGCGATCTTCGTCTCCCACACCGACTGGCAGAAGGAGATCGACCGCCGCCCCGAGGAGTGCTTCGCCGGCCAGCGGCCGGGCTACAAGTTCCAGCTCGAGGAGGCGGAGAAGGATCGCGACAAGCTCCAGCAGGAGATCACCCAGCTCACGCAGCGGGTGGCCGCGTCGGAGCTGGCCCGCGACCAGGTCGTGGCCAAACTGCAGACGGCGCTCGCCGAGAAGAGCGACGAGCTCGAGCAGCTCCGCAAGGAAAAGGCCGACCGTGAAGAGGCCCAGCGGAAGGCGCTGGCCGAGCTCGAATCGGCACAGGCCGCGCTCAAGACGGCCGCCACCCAGGTGGAGGAGCTGCGGGCGCAGGTTCGCGAGCAGCAGGGCACCGTCGACACGCAGGTGGGCAACGCCGCCAAGCTGGCCGCCCAGCTCGAGGAGACGAAGGCGTTTCTGGCGATCGCCACGGAGCGGAAGGAGCAGCTGGAGCAACAGGTGACCAACGCCCGCGACCTGCTGCGGCAGAGCGGCCTCACGCTCGACTCGCTGCCCAAGGATCGTGTGCCGCCGCTCGACGGCGACGTGATCGCCGTCGCCAACAACTCGATCCAGGTGTCGCTCGGCAGCGACGACGGCCTCCAGGTGGGCCACACGCTGGAGGTCTATCGATCGGGACAGTACGTCGGCCGGGCCGTCGTTCAGTCCGTGAAGTCCGACCGGGCGATCGCCACGCTCGTGCGGGAATACAGCCGCGGCATCGTGCAGCGGGGCGACAAGGTCACGACGAAGCTGAAGGCCTGACGCCGAGGGCCGGCGGCCGAGCACTCCGGAGCGAGCCATGGTGAACGATCCGCATTCGTCCGACGCCCGGCCGCCGATGAACGTCTACACGGCCATGCTGCTCTTGTCGTTCGTGGCCGTGTCGATCGGCTGCATGCTCCTGGCGATCGAACTGTTCTCCCGTCGCCTGCCGCTCACGCCCCCGTTGTGACGCATGGTCTTCCGATGGCTGCGGGCGCGGCGCAGGCGGGCGATCCTGGAGCGGCCGTTTCCCGCGGCCTGGACGACCATCCTCCGCCGGCTCGTGAAGCACGTCGAGTGGCTCTCCGAGGAGGAGCAGGCGCGGCTGCGTGACTGGATCGCGATCTTCGTCGCGGAGAAGCGGTTCGAGGGCTGCCGCGGCCAGGAGATCACCGACGAGGTGAAGGTGGCGATCGCCGGGCAGGCGGGTCTCGTCGCCCTCGGCTTCTCCGACGAGTTTTACGCCGGGTTGCACTCGGTGCTGGTCTATCCGGGCGACTACGTCGTGCCGCGATCGACGCCGCTCGCCGGTGGCGGTGAGCTCGAATGGCAGGAGGCCCGGCTCGGCGAAACATGGAACGGCGGCAGCATGGTGCTGGCCTGGCCGCGGGTCGTCGATGGCGGCCGGCTCCGTGATGGTCCGCGGAACGTCGTGATCCACGAGTGTGCCCACCTCGTCGACATGCGGGACGGTGAGATCGACGGCATCCCGCCGTTACCACCGGGGGTCGATCGCCGCGCATGGATCGCGACGTTCGCGAACTGCCAGGAGCGGTTCGAGCAGGCGCTCGACGAGGGCCGCACAACGGCGTTCGACGACTATGCGGCGGAGGGAGACGGCGAGTTCTTCGCGGTGGCGAGCGAATGCTTCTTCCAGGATCCGCACCGCCTCCTGCGGCACGACCGCGAGCTCTACGAGCTGCTCACGACGGCCTGGCGTCAGGACCCCCGGCTCCGCGTCCCGGCCCGGGCAGGACGCTAGCTGGTTCGCCGCCGCGTTGAGGCGTGTCCGCCGGCGCGGGCTGCGCGACCGGCGCGAAGGAGATCACGACGCCGCCGGGGGCGGCCAGCACGACGGCGTCACTCGACGTGTTGACCACCGGGAGCGAGAGGCCGGCCAGGCAGAGGCGGGCGCGGCGGATGCCCGAGGCGAGGTCGAGTCCCGAGAGGCGGCCGGTCTCGTCCACGCACCACACGCGGTCGCCACCGGCGGCGACCAGCCGGCCCACGAACGCGGTCTGCCAGAGGAGATCCCCCGTCGTCGCGGAAAACCCGGCGATGCCGCTCGGCCCCAGCCCGACCACGACCGCGTCGCCCGCGATGATCGGACTGCCCTCCGGATGATCGGGCAGGGCGACCCGCCAGGCGATGGCGAGACCGGGCCGTGGCTTGTCTTTGGCGAGCGGATCGGCGAGCTCGATCCGGGTGAGTGTGGCGGGCCATGGGGCGCCGACCGGGCCGGTGGTCACGAACAGCGTGCGGCCCCGGGCCACGGGCTGGGCGGCGAGCGCCTGGCCGAGCGGCAGCTCATGTCGCATCCATCCCTGCTTCGTTCGTTCAAGTGCAATCAACGTGCCGTCGGTCGTGCTCCAGGCGATGCCGTCGGCTAAAGGCACCGGTGCAAACGCGGTAGCGCCGCCGGCATTGATCGTTTTCGGGTCGAGGCTCTCCGTGAGCACGGCCGGCGCGACGGCCGGCTTGCCACGGCCGGCAGCGGGCTTCGTCGCCGGAGTGGGCGTAGGCGTCGTCGCCGAGCGCCAGGGATTTACCGGCAGCCGGAGCACGCCCTCGTTGGGCACGCTCGCATAGACCCAGTCGCCCGCCGGCACGGCCGCCGCGCCGGGCAGCTGGCCGAGCTGCTGCTCCCAGGCGATCGCGCCGGTGCGACGCTCGATCGCGGAGATGGCGAGATCGTGGGCCACGGTGACGACCTGCGGGCCGATGCCTGCCGCGGCTGCCGGTCCACCGCCGGCACCGAGCTGCTGTGACCAGAGGAGCGTGCCCGGAGGCAGGCCGCCTTCTTCGCGGGCCGCCTGAATCGCATGCACGCCGCCGTCGCCCGTCTGCGCCACGACGAGTCCGTCGCCCACCGTCACCCGCTCGAGCCGCCAGCTGCCCACGCCCGATGGGATCTGCCGGATCCATTGCCGCTCGAGGCCGGCGGCCCGCGCCGTGAATTCATCCGCGACGGATCCGCAGACGACGGGCTCGGCCCGGGCGGCCGATGCGAGGCATGCGCACTTCAGCAGGACGACGGCGAGCAGCCGCCGCGAAGTCACCGGGAGCACCATCGAGACAAACCTTTCCGAAGGAATGCGACCGCAGCCGCCGAACACCCCTTCGAGAGTAGTTCGCCGCGGGGCAGACGCAAAAACCCCACCGTAGGCCCGTTGCGGAGCAATGGGCCTACGGGACCCGTGGCTCCGCAACGTGGTACGCTATGCCGATTCGAGCCCCCCGATGAACCGCCCACGCCCTGGAATCCGAGCCTGATGCCGGCACCGCAGCCATCCGGTGCCCGCGATCCTGCCGCGGTCGTGCTGGGCTATTTCAGCTTCTCCTCGGGCGGCTTCGATCCCGCTGTCTGGCGGGCCATGAACACGCTCTTCGCCGCGGCCGAGCCGGCTGGCGCCCTCGGGCCGGCCGAACTCCCTGACACGGCGGCGCGGATCGAATCGCTCCTCGCCCGCCGACTCGCCGATCTCGCCGCCAGTGAGGCCGCGTTTCGCGACCCGACCCAGGCGCGGCTCGTCATCGAGACCGTGTTCGAGCGACTGCTTCCCGGCTATCGGGACTTCCATGCCGACCTGCTCGAGCATCAGCCCCCCGGCGGCATCGAACGGCCGTTCTTCGTGATGGCCGCGGCGCAGGCTGTGCTCGCGGCGATGGCCACGGGCGAGGACACCGATCCGCAGGCGATCGCCGCCGCGGCCATCGGACGGCTCAACGACTACGCCGGCTGGCGGCCCGTGGCCGTGTTGGAGAACGGCCGGCTCTCGGAGCCCTATGCCCACGAGCGGGTGCGGCCCATTCCGCTGTTCATCGCCGGCGCAGGGGCCGCGCAGGGCCGCTCTGCCGAGATGGTGACCACCGCGATCGAGATCCTGCGGCAGGCTCCAACGCCGCTGCTCCGCCAGGCCGACTTCGATCTCGGCCTGCTCGAGGAACTCGCGGTCGATCCGCGGGCGTTCGACTTTCTGCATCCGGCGGCGAGCCGGCCGAACTATCTCTTCGGCATGTGGGATCCCACGCGGATCGACGAGAACGGCTGCTACCGGCGGATGGTGCTCCAGCAGGTGACGCTCGACGGCATCCTCTCGTGGCCGGCGCAGGGACAGGCCGGCGGCGAGCGTTCGCCTGAACTCGAATCGCAGTTGCGGTGGGAGTCGGGCGCCGTGCTCGCCGGCGTGGTGCTGATGGCGGCGGGCCTGTCTGGGCACGGCCCCGGCGCCCGGCAGGCGGGGCTGCCCCTCGCCGAGCTTCTGCCGCGGATCGCCGGCTATCGCGACGATTTCTACCGCTGGCTGCTCACCACGCTGCCCCCCGCTCACGGCCGCAGGCTGGAGGAGGAGGCGCGGCGGCTGCACCAGCCGTTCGGTGGTGTCCGCCGCCACATCAACGCCGTGCTCGCCGGCCGCCGCGCGCGGCAGGTCGAGAACGTGGCGCTGGCCGCCGTGTTCGCCCGGCTGGGCCGGGCCGCCGCCGCAGAGCGGCTCGCCGGCGACGTGCCGGCGGCGTCGGCCCGAATGTTCGCGCGGATCACGGGCCGCGTGGTGGCCGCGAGCCGCGGACTCGCGCTCGCGCCCATGGCCGTCGAACGAGCGCTCGACGATCTCGACGCCGCCACGCAGCTCTTGTTTCGTGCGATCGAGTGCGGCGCCGCCGTCGATCCCTGGAACATCCTCGGCATGTCGGGGCAGTTCCCGTTGCACGAGCCGGGGGGCGAGAGTCTCACCGATCCGCGGGTCGACGATCTGGTGAACGTCACTGAATCGATCCTCGACGGCTATGCCGCCGCCTGGCGACAGGCCGAACTGGCCGGCAGCGGGGCGGTGGCCGCGCGGGCGGCCGCGGCGCTCGATCGGTTCGCGGCCTGGTGGGACCGCTTCGCCACGACCACGGTCTCGGGTGTGCCACATGTGTCGGGGCGTGAGATCGCCGGCTCGACGCGGGAGGTGATCGCCGCGCTCGAGCGGCGGCGGGCCACCGCGGCCGCCACGCCGCCGGGATTCTGGCGGCAGGAGGTGGCCGGCTTCACGTCACCCCGCACCCACGCCCAGGCGGCGGAGGCGTTGCTCGGCGAAGGTGATCTGGATGGCGCCCAGGGGCTCCTCGTGCACTGGGCCTCGCTGCTCGAAGGCGAAGCCGTCGAGCGGACGGGCGGCATGTGGCTCACCGCCGCCACCCGGTGGGTCGATCTTGCGGCCGCCGACACGTCACCGGAAGGCCGGCTGCGGCTGCGCCGGTTTTTGGAGTTCATGGAGGCCAATACGGCCGGGCTCGTCGAGCTCGTCGAGACGGCCGCCACCGGCCGCGAGCCGGGCGACCGGCGTGGTGCCGCGGCCGATGATGACGACGTTGACGCCGACGACGACCAGTCGGCGGGCGAGGAGAGCGTGGCCTCGGCCTACGAGTCGATGGTGTGGCGCGACTCCGCCGACGACGGCGTGGACGGCGGCATGATCGATGTCGACGCGCCAGGCGCCGTCGCGGGCGGGCCGGCAGCCCTCGAAGACGCGGCCGACGTGCTCGCCGGCACGATCCGGCTCATCGGCCGCGCGGTCACGGCCTGGTGTGCAGCCGATGCGGCCGCCGGCACGCAGCCCACCCGCGCGGAGATCGACGCGGTGATCGGCTGGCGGCATTCGCTGCGGCGGCTCCGCCGCGGCCTCGTGGCTGCGGCCACCGTGGTGGCGGGCCGTGATCAGACGCCCCCCCCAGGCATGTCGCCCACCGAGTTCGACCGGCTGCGGTGGCAGCGGGATGCGGCCGCCGAGCGGCTCGTCGATGCGGCGGTGCGGGCGAGCGAGACGCTCTGGATGCTGTCCGCGCGGCTGCATGTCGGCCGCCGGGGCGCGCAGCCGGCGCCGGGGGGCATCGGCAGGCTCTTCGCCGCACTCTTCACCGGCGATGCCGCGACGGCGCGCTTGGAACTGGATGGGCTCCGGAAACGCCTCGCCGGCAAGCCCGTGCTCTACGTGCCGTTCTCCCGTGGTGGCCGCCCCGACCGAATCGCGCGGGCCCGCAGCCGCGAACGACTGCTGGAACGGCTCGCCGCCTGCCTGCCGCGGGTGGGACTCGTCAAGGAAACGGCGGCGATCGTGCAGCTGGCGAAGGCGCTCGAGAGCCGCCGGCCGCCGGGTGCCGCCAGCGTGAGCGAGTTCGACCGCGTGTTCGAGGCTGCCACGGGAGCGCTCGTCGAACGCATCGTGGAGAGCGCGGCGACCACCGACGGCGATGCCGAGGCGGCCACGCAGCGGATCCTCGACGGCCTGGCGCTGCTCGTGCCGCGGCTGCTCGATACCTGGATGACCCACGCCCGCCAACTCCGGCTCTCCGTGCTCGAACGGGTGCGTGACGACAAGGCATTCACCGTCACGCGGCAGTTCATCGAGGACTACGGCAGCGGCCTCTTCACGCAGCACGTGCTCACGCCGGCATCGCTCCGGGGCATCCTCCGCGGCGGCGTGCGGCACCACATCGAGCGGCTGATCGAGCACGCCGAGCCGGAGGCCTTCGCCGGCGAGGAGCCGCGGGGTGAACGCCCGCGGCCGCGACAGCCCACGCGGCTGCTCGAAGACCTCGCGAGCGGCGCCCTGCCGATGAACCAGGCCGTGGCCCGGCTGCGGCTCGTGCTCGAGAGCATCGCGGAGAACCACGCCGAGTATCGCGATTGGAACTCCACCACCACGCAGTCCGACCGGGGTGAATACCTGCATATCCTCCTCGACTACCTGCGGGTGAAGGCCGAGTACGACCGGATCGCCTGGACGCTGCGGCCGGTGAACATGGCCCATCGCGTGCTCGCCCGCCGCGGCGCCGTGCAGGCGGCCGAGTCGTGGCGGCAGCGGATGCGCGACGAGACGGCCGAGACGGCCGAGATGCTCGTGAAGCGGATGGCGCAGCTGGAGGCACAGTGGGGCGTGCGGCTGGCGAGCATCGGTGATCGCGTCCGCCGGCCGTTCACCGCGGCGCTCGAACAGGACGAACTGGAGGCCCTCGTCGATCCCGCCGCGGCCGAGCTCGCCACGGGCAAGCCCGTCGGTGCCGGCGCGGCGCTCGAGGCCAAGGCCGAGACGTTTCGCGGTGTGGCCAGCGGCTCGGGTGTCGAAGTGCCGGACTGGCTCGAGCGGCTCTCGGCGGCGGTCGATCGGGCCGCCGAGAAGGTCGAGGCGGGGGGCTTCGAGCCGCGGTCGGTCGCGGGCGCGGAGCGGACGAGCCTGCCGGGGGCCGTGCCCTGGGTGCCAATGGCGTGGGACGCAGTCCACGCCGCCCTGGCCACGTGAGTCGGGGCTGCTCGTGCCCCGTCGCCGGACGCTCGCTTCGGCATCCATGCCTTCGCTCGCTCGATGCCGCCTTCGCTTCGGCATCCTGCCTACGCTCGGCTGCATAGGCCGGCTCCCGGGGCACGAGCAACCCCTCATGGTCCCCCGTAGGCCCGTTGCTCCGCAACGGGCTGCCCGTCACGGCGTGACGGGCCTACGGCTTCTGGGCCTACGGCTTCTTTTGTTCCACGGTATCCTTGAAGACTTTCCCCTCCGCCGTATCGTGCCTGTCATGAGCCTGCCTCCTCTCCGCTCCTCCGAGCACCTGCACGACGTCCGCTACGAGATCCGCGGGGCGCTCGCCCGCCGCGCCGAGCAACTCGAGCGGGAGGGACACGAGATCGTGAAGCTCAACATCGGGAATCCCGGCGCCTTCGGGTTTCGGATGCCGGGGTCGATGCGGGTGGCCGTCGTCGAGAACCTCCACCAGGCCGATCCCTACTCTCACCAGAAGGGGATCTTCGCGGCCCGCGAGGCCGTGGTGATGCAGCAGCAGAGCCGCGGGGTGATGGACGTCACCGCCGACGACGTGTTCATCGGCAACGGCGTGTCGGAATTGATCATGCTCGCGATGCGGGCACTCCTGAACCCCGGCGACGAGGTGCTCGTGCCGAGCCCCGACTACCCGCTCTGGACGGCGAGCGTGGTGATCCACGGCGCGAAGGCGGTGCACTATCCCTGCCGGCCCGAGCGGGGCTTCGTGCCCGACCCGGTCGAGGTCGAGCGGCTCGTCACGCCGCGAACGCGGGCCCTCGTGGTCATCAACCCCAACAACCCCACTGGCGCCGTCTATCCGCGGAAGACACTCGCGGCCCTGGCCGACATCGCCCGACAGCGGCACCTCGTCTTCTGCGCCGACGAGATCTACGACGAGATGCTCTACGATGGCGCGGAGTTCGTGCCGGCGGCGAGCCTCGACGACTCGCTGCTCTGCCTGTCGTTCGGCGGCTTGAGCAAGGTCTACCGGGCCTGCGGCCTGCGAGTGGGCTGGCTCGTGTTCTCGGGTGAGCGGGAGCATGCCCGCGACTACATCCAGGCCGTCGAGCTGCTGGCCAGCCTGCGGCTCTGCTCGAACGTGCCCGGGCAATATGCCGTGCAGACGGCGCTCGGCGGCTATCAGTCGATCGTCGATCTCACGAAGCCCGGTGGCCGCCTGTACGCGACGCGGGCCGCGGTGCTCGACGCCGTGCGGCGGAGCAAGTATCTCTCCGTCGTGCCGCCGCAGGGGGCGATGTATGCCTTCGTGAAGGTGCATGCCGACCGCCTGTCGGGCGGCGTCGAGGCATTCGACGACCAGGCCTTCGCGCTCGACCTCCTGGAGCGGAAGCACGTGCTCGTGGCCCCTGGGTCGAGTTTCAACGTGCCGTATCGCGACCACTTCCGCGTCACGCTCCTGCCCGACGCCGAGCAGATGGCCGACGTCTTCGGGCGGATCGAGTCGCTGCTCGACGAATACGCCGCGCGGTAGCCCGGTCACGCCGTGGTCCGCTCGCTCGGCACCGCAGGCCCTTCTCGCTCTCCGCGGGTCGACCTCCTGTGGCGAGAGTTCGGGGCTGCCCACGCCCCGTCGCCGGACGCTCGCTTCGAACATCCTGTTCTTCGCTCGCTCGGATGCCGCCTTCGCTCCGCCATCCTGGCTGCGCTCGGCGGCATACGCCGGCTCTCGGGGCATGGGCAGCCCCTCACGGCGGTTTGGTTCGCAGCCTTTGTTCGCGTGGTACAACGACGACATGACCGCTGCGTTTCCCGAACCGTCTTCCCCCCATGGCGCCGCGGCCCGCGGTCGCCGACCGCTCGCGGCCTGGCTCGCCGGGCGGCTCTCGCTCGATGCCGCGCTCGCGATGGGCGAGCGGCTCGCCTGGGAAGTGTCGGAGCCCGGTGGCCGGCCACCGACCTTGCTCGTGCATGAACTCGAGCCGGTGATCACGATCGGCCGTCTCGGCTCGAGGGCCGATGTGCAGCTCACCGATGACGAGCTTCGCGAGCGCCGACTGACGCTGCGGTTCGTCGGCCGCGGCGGCGGCGCCGTGCCTCACGGGCCGGGGCAGGTGTGCGTCTCGCTGTTCGCGACGCTCGAAGACCTCGGCCTCTCCTGGCACGACGTCGGAGGCTACCTCGCGCGACTCGAGGCCGGCCTGGAGGCCGCGCTGCGGCAGGTGCGGTGCGGCCCGATTCGGCATCCGGGCGTGCCCGGCGTCTTCGGCCGCACCGGACTGCTGGCGGCTGTCGGCGTGACGGTGCGGCGGGGCGTGGTGCGGCACGGAGCCTTCGTGAACGTCAGCCCTGGATTCGAGCCGCTCGACGCCGTGCAGGCCGTTCCGCGGTCGCCATTCGCCGCCGGCCTGCCGACGCGTACCATGGGGTCGGTGCAGGCCGACCTGCAGCGAAAGGTGCGGCCGCAGGACGTGCGGACCGCGATCGTGCAGCAGGTGGGCGATGCCTTCGGCTTCACGCGGACGAGCATCCAGTCGGGGTTTCCCGTGCCCGTTCCTGTCGTCGCAGCCCGCACCATGGAGGCCGTGAGCCGTGTCGGATAGCAGTCCATCCCCGTCGTCGCTCTCGCTCCCCATCATCGGTGACGTCGCCGCCGCCGCGCCGCCGGCCGTGCGCCGGCTGCCGCCGTGGCTGCGGCAGAATCTGGGCACCGGCGGCGGCCACGGCGAAACGGCTGGGCTGATCGCCGAGTTGAATCTCGAAACGGTCTGCTCGTCGGCCAAGTGTCCCAACCGGCTCGAATGCTGGTCGCAGAAGACGGCGACGTTCATGATCCTTGGCAACGTCTGCACCCGGCCCTGCGGCTTCTGCTCCGTGCCCAAGGGAAAGACGGAGACGCTCGAGCAGGACGAGCCGGAGCGGGTGGCCGAGGCGGCCTGGCGGCTGGGTCTCAAGCACGTGGTGATCACGAGCGTCACCCGCGACGACCTGCCCGACGGCGGCGCGGAGCATTTCCGGCGCACCGTCGAGGCCGTGCGGGCCGCGACCGGCGCGGCCGTCGAGGTGCTCGTGCCCGACTTCATTGGCAAGGAAGGGGCGCTCGAGCGGCTCATGGAGTCGAAGCCCGATGTGTTCAACCACAACACCGAAACGGTGCCGCGGCTCTACCGCACGGTCCGTGGTCGCAAGAGCGTCTACGCCTGGACGCTCCAGCTGCTCGCGGATGCCAAGCGGATCATGCCCGACGTGAAGACGAAGAGCGGGCTGATGCTCGGGCTCGGCGAGACGCGGGACGAGCTGCTCGACGTGTTTGCCGATCTCCTGGACCACGGCGTCGATTTCCTGACACTCGGCCAATACCTCCAGCCGACGCTTGAGTCGCTCCCCGTGGAGCGGTACGTGCCGCCCGAGGAGTTCGACGAACTGGGCGCGATCGCAACACAAATGGGATTCAAGAAAGTGGCGAGCGGCCCGCTCGTGCGGTCGAGCTATCACGCCCGCGACATGGCGGAGGTGTGATTCCGGTTCGGGGCTGCCCACGCCCCATCGCCGGACGCTCGCTACGGACATCCTGTCCTCCGCTCGCTCGGATGCCGCCCTCGCTTCACCATCCTGGCTGCGCTCGGCGGCATACGCCGGCTCTCGGGGCATGGGCAGCCCCTCACGGCGCTGTGATGTGCAACCGCCTCATTTACTCCCCGTCGGCCTCGAGACCGTGCTCCTGGAGCTTCTTTCGCAGCGTGTTGCGGTTGATGCCGAGGCGGGCGGCGGCCTTGAGCTGCACGCCGCCGCAGGCGGCGAGCATCTGGGCGATCAGCTCCCGCTCCACGCGGCTCACCACCCGGTCGAAGAGGTTGTCGTCGTCGGGGCCGGCCGTCGTCATGCCCTGCTCGACGAGGTCGCGGGCGAGGCTGTCGAGATCGCCGCCGCGGCCAGGCAGGGATGCAGCGGCCGCCGTCTTCTCGCCCCGCATCGCGGCGGGCAGGAGGTCGAGCGTGATCTCGTCGCCCGGCGCCATCACCACGCACCGCTCGACCACGTTCTGGAGCTCGCGGACGTTGCCCGGCCAGTGGTACTTCACGAGCGAGTCGAGGGCCGCCTTGTCGATGTGGGTGACGTAGCGGTCGTTCTCGTTGTTGTAGATGTCGAGGAAGTGGGCGAGCAGCAGGGGAATGTCGTCACGACGGGCCCGCAGCGGCGGAAGGTGGATCGGCACCACGTTGAGCCGGTAGTAGAGATCCTCGCGAAACGCCTCCTTGGCCACCTCGTCGAGCAGGTCGCGGTTGCTTGCGGCGATCACCCGTGTGTCCACCCGCACGGTCTCGGTGTCGCCCACCCGCTCGAACTCCCGCTCCTGCAACACCCGCAGGAGCTTCACCTGCAGCTTCGGCGTGGTGGAGTTGATCTCGTCGAGAAAGATCGTGCCGGTGTGAGCCGCCTCGAACCGGCCGGCACGGTTGGCGACGGCCCCGGTGAAGGCCCCGCGGACGTGGCCGAAGAGTTCGCTCTCCAGCAGGCTCTCCGAGAGCGCGCCGCAGTTGACGCGGACGAACGGGCCGGTGCCCCTCGGCGAAAGCTCGTGAATCGCCTTCGCGATCAGTTCCTTGCCCGTGCCCGTTTCGCCGAGCAGGAGCACCGAGGCATTCGAGGCCGCCACCCGCCGGGTCGTCGCATACACCTCCCGCATCGCGGGGCCCGAGCCGATCAGGCCGCGGATCGGGGGCGTGGACGGGTCGTCAGCGGGTTGGCCGGGCTGCAGCAGCATCGTCACGATTGTACTGTGCCGCCACGATGCTGCGGGGCTGATCGCCGGGTCTGGCCACCTCCCAGCCGCGGTCGGCCATCTGCTGGAGGAGGGCCGCCGCCTCGCGGCCGCGGGCACGCCGCGCCGCGCGGGTCCGGGAACGGGCCGCCGGATCGACGGCCTGCGGTCCCGCCGCCTGCGCCAGTGCATCGGGGAACCGGGGGCCGACCGCCCCGTCCGTCGCCGGGGCCGGCGTGGCCTCGAAGAAGCTGTCGAGTCGATCGACGATGCCCACGCCGTTGAAGTCCCGAAACTTCAGGGTCAGCTGCGTCAGAAAGCATCCGCGGCCGTCGTCGAGCGGATCGACGACGAGGAGCACCGGCGGCACCTCGCCGGGCCAGCCGCGCTGAAGGTGCTGCACCGTCTCGATCGGCGTGGGAGCGATGCTGCGGGCGGCGAGCAGCACGAGCGTCGTGTCGGCCGATTCGTGGGCCACGACGACCGCCTCCCGCCCCGTCGCGACCGGCACCACGTCGTATCCGAAGCGGCTGACGTCGGCGGCGAGTTCAGAGCGGATGACCTCCTCGGGATGCACCACGATTGCCACGTCGCGGCCCGTCGCGGTGGCGGCATGCCGGAGCACGTCCACCACGCGGCTCGAGCCGGGATAGGGAGGATCGCCCCCCGCCGTGGCGAGGGCCGTGGCCGCGGCGCACTGCAGGCCGGCATCGGGCACGGCGAGCGCCTGCACGAGCGTCTTGCGGGCCGCGGGTGAGAGCAGGCCACGCCGGGCCGCGGCGTCCGGGGGCACGAGGCTGCGGCAGGCCGCCGCCGCCGCCTCGAACAGGCCGTGCGTGATCGCCATCTCGGCCACCGTGATGGCTGTGTCGGGGTCGAAGCCATCGGGGGGCGTGAGGGGCTGCCGCAGGCTGGCAGGCGGAATCGTGTCGGCCGTCGCGCCATCGCGACCGGCCACGACGAGCAGGCTCTCCAGCTGAGCAAGCAGCACGAGACGGATCGCGTGGGGGTCGCGCACGCCGAGTGCGATCAGATCGCGGGCGATGTGGGCCGCCTCCGCGGCCCGAGCCTCGCGGGGCGACATCCGCTGCCGCACGATCCGCCGGACCTCGGGATTCCACGCATACCGCTCGACCGTGCCGGTGAGCGTGCCACCGAGCGCCCCCGCCGCGTCCTCCGGCTTCGTGACCGGCTCTAGACAGAGCTCGTCGATCGGCGGCAGTGACTCGGGGGCGAGCGTGCGGTCGAGCCGCGCCGCCAGCCGGGCGAGCGCGGCGTCCCGAGACGGTTCGCCACCGAGTCGGCGCACGGCGGCATCGCGAGCAGCCGGCGGCGTGTTCTCCACGAGGGCGGGGGCGAACAGGAAGTCGTCAACGTCGGCGGCGCCGCTGGCGGCGAGTGCCTCGATCGCGCCGGCCCAGTGGGCCACGTCGTCGGAGCCGAGCCAGGCGAGCAGCGGCTGCCGGGCGGCCGGCCCGACCGCCGCGACGAGCTGCCGGGCGGCAACCACCGGCCGACTCTGTGCGGGAGCCGATTGCAGCACATCGGCCAGCACGGGCAGGGCGTCTTCTTGGGCGGCAGCGAGGCGGTCGGCGGCGGCGAGTCGCTCTCGCGCGTTCGGGCTCCCCAGCCCGGCCGCCGCTGCCGCGAGCCGCTCGGGATCGCGGCGGCGGATCGCGGCCGCCGCGCGGATCGCGCCGATGATCTTTCCTGCGGCCGGGTCGCGGCCCGCGAGTGTTCGCTCCAGGCGGCCCAGCCGGCCGGCGTCGACGGCATCGCCGAGATCGGCGAAGAGCTGGAACCGCACCTGCTCATCGTCCCCCACCGCGGCGACGAATCTCCGGAAGTAGTCGTGGGCGACGTCGGCAACGTCCACCTCAGCGCACCGCACCGCCGCCTCGAAGCAGTCGGCCGGAGACGTCCGCCGCGGCGCGGCCAGCGAATCGATCACCGCCTGCTGCAACGGATCCAGCCGCCGCGGAGGATCGGCAGCGTTCGTGGTGGCGGCGCAGCCAACTGCCGCCGCCACCAGCATGAGCGTTTGCCACTGCACGGTCCGGCCTCCGGGGGGTGATCAGGCTGCGCGCGCAGCCTCCCCGCCCTCTCCGTCGACAATCGACCGTGCACCGATGGAGTCGCCGCCGCCGCGCAAGACAACTCGCTCGGGGGTCGCCCAAACCCCCGAAGCCGCAGGGTCGTGTGCGGGCCCGTAGGTGCAGACTGGCAGTCTGCACACGGCGGTCAACCAACCGGCACTGTGGTGGCCGAACGACATGGCGACCCGGATTCCGCAGAGTGCCACTCCGCGGCTACAAGCCCTGCGGGCTCCCGCGCAACGAGGCGGCTCCATGCCTGCGGCTTCGGCGGTCAGGTCAGCCCTGCCAGCCGCTCGCGCCAGGCGGCAAGCTGGGCGGCAACCGAGGCCGGGGCGGTGGAGCCCTGGCTCACCATTCGCTCGACGGCGTTGTGCGGACCGAGGGCCGCCCGCAGCGCGGCATTCCAGCCGGGGTATTCCCTGGCAAACTCCTCGTCGGCCAAGTCGGAGAGGGCCACGCCCCGGGTCATCGCCGTGCGGACGAGGTGCCCCACCAGCTCGTGGGCCGTCCGCTGCGGCACGCCGGCGGCGATCAATGCCTCCATCAGGCTCGTGGCGTCGAGATGGCCGCGGTCGAGCGAGGCGGCGATCCGCTCGCGGTCGAACCGGGTGCCCGCCACCAGCGGCGCCGCCACACCGAGCACGGCCTCCAGCGTGTCGATCGAATCGAAGATCCGTTCCTTGTCTTCCTGGAGGTCGCGGTTGTAGGCGGTGGGAAGCCCCTTGAGCAGCACGAGCAGGGCCTGCACGTTGCCGATTGCCCGGGCACTCTTGCCGCGGACGAGCTCGAGCACGTCGGGATTGATCTTCTGCGGCATGATGGAGCTACCGGTGCAAAAGCCCTCCGGGAGCGCCACGAACCCGAATTCCGGCGTGCTATAGAGGATCCACTCCTCCGCCCATTGCGAGAGGTGCACGGCGGTGAGCGAGATCACGAACGCCAGCTCGCAGGCGAAGTCGCGGTCGCTCGCCGCGTCGAGGCTGTTGGCGGCGACGGCGTCGAAGCCGAGCGCCTCCTTCACGTGCTCGCGGTCGATCGGCAGACTCGTGCCGGCGATCGCGCCGGAGCCGAGCGGCAGGACGTTCGTCCGCTTGCGGCAGTCGGCCAGCCGCTCGCGGTCGCGGCCGAGCTTTTCGCACCAGGCCAGCAGCTGGTGGGCCGCGAGCACGGGCTGGGCCCGCCGCAGGTGGGTGTAGCCGGGGATGACGAGGCCCTGCTCCCGCTCGGCGAGCCCGAGGAACGCCGCCTGAAGCGTGGCCAGGCCGCGGTCGAGCCGGTCGATCGCCCGCCGGCAATAGAGCCTCAGGTCGGTGGCCACCTGGTCGTTGCGGCTGCGGGCCGTGTGGAGCTTGCGGCCGGTGTCGCCGAGCCGGGCCGTCAGTGCCGACTCGATGTGCAGGTGGATGTCCTCCTTGGCGGCGGTGAACTCGAACCGCCCGGCCCGAATCTCCTCCCGGATGTCTTCCATCACGTGGGCGATCGTGTCGGCCTCCTGCACGCTCATCAGGCCACAGGCCGCGAGCATCCGGGCGTGGGCGATCGAGCCGTCGATGTCGTCATCGGCCAGCCGGCGGTCGAACGACACACTCTCCGAGAACGCCTCGACCCGCTTGTCGGTCGGCTCGCGGAACACGCCTCCCCAGGCCTTGGCGGCGCCGGCGGCCGGTGCGGCATGGTCGTGGGACTGCGGTGACGGCACGTGACGCTCCTCCGATGCGATGCTGCTGGATGCGGCGAGGCGATCCTCGCGCGGCCCAATCCTACCATGCCGTCGGCTACACTCTCGGCGATGACCACGCCGCTGACGCCCGACGATTTCCTGGCGCCCGGCGGGCGGCTCGCGGTCCGGCTCGCGGGCTGGGAGTCGCGGCCCGAGCAGCAGGAGATGGCGGCGGTCGTGGCGCAGGCGATCGCCGAGCGTCGGCATGCCGTCGTCGAGGCGGGCACCGGCGTCGGCAAGAGCCTCGCCTATCTCGTGCCGGCCGTGCTCGCGGTCACCGCCGATCAGGCCGAGGCCGCGCCCGCCCCGGTGGCTGCCGCCGATGAGGACGACGACTTCGACGGCGAGCCCGCCACCGAGAGCGGCAGCACGACGCCCCGGCCGCGGCAGCGCCGCGTCGTGATCTCCACCCACACGATCGCGCTCCAAGAGCAGCTGCTCACGAAGGACATCCCGCTCGTGGCGGCGGTGATGCCGCGGGAGTTCTCGGCCGTGCTCGTGAAGGGGCGGAGCAACTACGTGAGCCTGCGGCGGCTGCAGCTTGCCCTCGAGCGGTCAGGGAGCCTGTTTCCCGACGACGAGGAGCGGGCCGAGCTGCTTGAACTGGCCGCCTGGGCCAAGCGGACGGGCGACGGCTCGCTCGCCGACCTTGACGTCGTGCCGCGGCCGAGTGTGTGGGACGAGATCGCCAGCGACTCCGGCAACTGCATGGGCCGGGCTTGCCCCACGCATCGGCAGTGTCACTACTACGCCGCCCGGCGGCGGATGGCCCATGCGCAGGTGCTCGTGGTGAACCATGCCCTCTACTTCGCCGACCTCGCCGTGCGGCGGGCCGGGGCAAAGCTCCTCCCCGACCACGATCTGGTCGTGTTCGATGAGGCCCACACGATCGAATCGGTGGCCAGCGAGCACCTCGGCATCGGCGTGTCGAGCAGCGGCATCGACCGCGTGCTCTCGAAGCTCTGGAACGAGCGGTCGCAGAAGGGACTGCTGGCCCACTATCGGATGCACGATCTCGAGCCCGACGTCCGCCGCTGTCGGCGGGCCGCGGACGACTTCTTCGATGACGTTCGCGAGGCGCTCGCCCTGCGGGGCGAGCCGCCGTGGCGGGTGCCAAAGCCGGGCCTCGTGGACGACACACTCGGCGAGCCGCTCATGTCGCTCGCGCGCAAGCTGCGGAACGCGGCCGACGGGTTGGCCAACGAGGCGGAGCGCCATGACCTCGAATCGCTCGCCGATCGGCTCACGCTCCATGCGGCGGCCGTCAACGTGTGGCTCAAGCAGGGGGAGCCCGGGAGCGTGTGGTGGGTGGAGTCGCGTCGCTCGCGCCGCGGCCGCGAGCGGCTCACGCTCTCCAGCGCGCCGGTGGACGTGGCGGGCACGCTGCGGCGCGAACTTTTCGACCGCGTGGGCACCGTCGTGCTCGCGAGCGCCACGCTGGCGGTGAATCCGCCCCGACGCGCCGCGGAGTCATTCGACGACGAGTCTCCGGCCGACGCCGACGGCTTCGCCTTTCTCCGCAGCAGGCTGGGCGTGCCACCCGCCGCGCTGACCCGCCGGCTCGGCAGCCCCTACGACTACCCACGGCAGGCGCGGCTCGTGCTCGTCGATCGGCTCCCCGATCCGACGAGCGGCGCGGCCTACGACGCCGCGGTGGTGCGGATGATCAAGCGCTACGTCGCGCGGAGCGAGGGTCGGGCGATGGTGCTCTTCACGAGCCACGCGGCGCTCGCGAAGGCGGGAGCCGAACTGGCCGGCTGGTGCGTGCGGCGCGATTTCCGGCTCGTGAGCCAGGCCGATGGCCTGCCCCGGTCGCGGATGCTCGAGGACTTTCGCGAGGGGCCGGGGAGCGTGCTGCTCGGCACCGACGGCTTCTGGCAGGGCATCGATCTGCCCGGCGACTGCCTCGTGAACGTGATCATCACGAAGCTCCCGTTCGCCGTGCCCGACCGGCCGCTCACGGCGGCGCGGATCGAGGCGATCAAGCAGGCCGGCGGCAACGCCTTCGCCGAGTATCAGCTGCCCGAGGCGGTACTCAAGCTCAAGCAGGGATTCGGCCGCCTGATCCGCACGCATACGGATCGGGGATCCGTGGTTATTTTGGACCCGCGGATGCTCACGAAGCCCTATGGCCGCGTGTTCCTCGAGAGCCTGCCCCCCGCGGCCGTCGAGATCGAGCCGTTCACCGACGGCGACGCCGGATGAGCAGGGCGGCGGCGTGCAGCGAGGCACTCGGTCGGCTAAACTGACGGCTCCATGTTGACCTGCCTGCTCAAGTCGAAAATCCACCGGGCCACGGTGACGGGCGCCTCGCTCGATTACGAGGGCAGCCTCACGATCGCGGCCGACCTCGCCGAGCGGGTCGGGCTGCGTCCCTACGAGCGGATTCTCGTGGGCAATCTCGCCAACGGCGAGCGGTTCGAAACCTACGTGATCTATGGGAAGCCGGGCTCCGGCGCGATCGAACTCAACGGCGCGACGGCCCACCTGGGCAACCC
>Ga0315906_10000912_pt1 | contig 45040 bp, 34 predicted proteins | sample LakEriMetagenome_4_FD_203526 | JGI IMG/M metagenome (GOLD analysis project Ga0315906, IMG submission 203526) | Freshwater fungal communities from buoy surface, Lake Erie, Ohio, United States - Buoy 2 MA122 | ecosystem: Environmental > Aquatic > Freshwater > Lake > Lake biofilm | place: USA...
TCCTACGACGACGAGCCGCTCTCCTTTCTCTCCGTGGATGGCGCCAAGGAGGTGGGCGTCGAGGTGCACTCGATGTCCAAGGGATTCCACATGATCGGCTGGCGGCTGGGCTGGGTGTGCGGCCACGAGCGGATCGTGCGGGCCTTCGCCGACGTCAAGGACAACTGCGATTCGGGCCAGTTCATGGCGATCCAGAAGGCGGGCGCCGCCGCGTTGGCCGATGCGGAGATCCCGCGGCGGGTGCGGGAGAAATATCGCCGCCGACTGGAGAAGCTCGTGGGCGTGCTTCGCGCGGTCGGCTTCGACTGCGAGATGCCGGGCGGCACCTACTTCCTGTACACGAAGTCTCCCCAGGGAGCCGGCGACCGGGCCTTCGCCACCGCCCAGGATGCCAGCCAGTTCCTCATCCACGACCTCTCGATCTCCACCGTGCCGTGGGACGACTGCGGCGCCTACCTGCGGTTTTCCGTCACGTACGAGGCGGCCGACGAGGCCGCCGAGGACGACCTCATGGCCGAGACCCACGCCCGGCTGACACGGGCGCGGCTCAAGTTCTGATCCATCCCAGTCGAATCCCCGCGGAGTCGCCGTCGATGCGCCTTTCGTTTCTTCCACGCACCTGCCTCGTCCTGGCCGTCGTCGCGCTGCTCCTCGCCCCGGCCACCGGCTGCGGCACGAAGAAGAAGACCAAGAAGGGCAGGACGATCGCCCAGCAGCTCGAAGATGCCCGCAAGGAGAAGACCCCCGACGCCCAGGCGCGGAAGTTGATCCGCGTGGCCCGCACGCAGTTCAAGGCCAACGACAAGACGGGCGCGGCCAAGACGCTCGCCGAAGCCACCGGCCTGATTCCCGCCGACGGCGAAGCCGTGGTCTGTGGGCCGCGGCTGGTGGAGATCGCCGACCTGTACGCCGACATGGAGGATCGGAAGCCCGCCCGCGAGGTGCTCAAGAAGGCGGTCGATCGGGCGGCCGACATTGGCGACGCCATCAGCCGCATTCGGCTGCTCGCGGATGCGGGCGGGATATACGGGGCCAAGTCGGGCGGCCTGGGCGACGGCAAGGCGGCCCGCGAGGTGCTCGCCTCGGCCGTCGAGGCGGCCGGCACCGTCGAGGATCGGTTCAAGGCGCAGGCCCTCGCGGCGATCGCCCTCGGCTACGCCCGGGCCGACCTCGCCAAGGAGGCGGGCCGGGTGGTCGAGGAACTCGAGGCCAGCGCGAAGGCCGTGGAAGAACTGCGGCCGAAGGCCGAGGCGCTGGCCGCCGCGGCCCGCGTCCGGGCCCAGACCGGGGCCCAGGAAGAGGCCGGCAAACTCCTGGCGGAGGCGAGCGACACAGCCAAGAAAATCGAGGACAAGGGCATGGCGGCCGAGAACCGCACCTACGCGTTGCTGTCGATCGCGTCGGCCTACCTGGCCACCGGCGACGCCAAGGCGGCGGCGGGCCTGCTCAAGCTGGCGGAGAAGTCGGCGGGCCAGGTGCCCGATCCGGAAGGGCAGAAGAACGCGATGGAGAAGGTCCGGGCCCTGCAGTCCGAGGCCGAGCGGAAGAAGTAGTCACGGCCCCTCGGATGAGCGCGGCAGCCGGGCGCCGGCCCCGCAGGCCCGAAAAAGCCTTCGACGAATCTTCCGGACACGCCCCATCGATGCCGATCCGAATCGTCTGCCCGAGGCTGCCAGAGGATGTTGCGGGCCGCGGAGACACTGGGGAGCGAGTCGGTCCGCTGCGCCGGCTGCGGCGCGGCCGTCTCCATCCCTCCCGTGACCGACCGTGGTTCCGCAGCGACGCCGGCCACGCCTGCGACTCCAGATCGGGCCGCCGATCCGGCAGGACGATCATCGGCACCGACCGCCCCGTCGGCGCCGGACTGGTGGGACGACGTCGACGCCCGGCTGCAGAAGATGATCGAGCATGCCCGCTGGAGCGAGGATCCGCGAGCCCGTGAGTCATTCATCGGCGCGTGAGCCTGTCGCCACCCGTGAGCGAACGATGAATCGTTTCCGGTCGTCCAGCATGGCAGACGGGATGGTTTTCATGCCCGGTGTCCCCGGGTTTCCACCCGGGGCTTGTTGGGGAGAGCATGCGCGAACGAGACAAACAGCCCCCGGTGGGGCCACGGCTCGTCACTTCCCCTTGCTCACGGCCTTCAAGGCCTCGAGCGCCCGCTTGCGGGCTGCGGCGTGATCGACGATCGGCTCGGGATAGTCGCGGCCCAGGCTGACGCCCGCCTTGGAGAGGACGGACGCGGCCGCCGCCGCGGGCTGGTGAATGTCGCCGGCTGGAAGCTTGGCCAGCTCCGGCACCCAGGTGCGGACATACGTGCCGTCGGGATCGAACTTCTCACCCTGGGTCGTGGGGTTGAAGATCCGGAAGTAGGGGGCGGCATCGGCGCCGCAGCCGGCGGCCCACTGCCAGCCGAGGGTGTTGGCGGCCAGGTCGGCGTCCACCAGCGTGTCCCAGAACCAGCGGGCGCCTTCCAGCCACGAGACGCGGAGATCCTTGACGAGGAAACTGGCCACGATCATCCGCACGCGGTTGTGCATCCAGCCGGTGGCCCACAGCTGCCGCATCCCGGCATCGACGATCGGAAAACCCGTCCGCCCCCGCTGCCAGGCCCGGAGGCCGACAGGGTCGTGCGCCCAGGGAAACTTCGCGTAATCGGCCCGCAGCGGGGCGGCTGCGGTGTGCGGAAAGTGAAACAGCAGGTGGCCGGCGAACTCCCGCCAGCCGAGTTCGCGGAGGTAGACCTCGGGGCTCCCCGCCAGCTTCGCCGCCGGCTTCCCTCCCACGGCGTCGCGGACGGCATGCCACACCCGGCGCGGCGAGATCTCGCCGCAGTGCAGGTGCGCGGAGAGGCCGCTGGTCCCGGCATGGTCGGGGCGGTCGCGATCGGTGCCGTAGTTCGTGAGCGGCCGCTCGAGGAAGGCATCGAGCCGCTTCCGGGCCCCGGCCTCGCCCGGCGACCAGGTCTTCTGCATCGTGCCCGCCCACGGGATCGTCGGCAGGAGGCCCAGGTCGGCCACGTCCAGGCCCGCGGCCTGCTTCGGCGGCGGCACGAGTTTCCGCGGCGCGGCGACCGGCGCGGCGGGCTCGTCCCGCGCGAGCAGGGCCCGCCAGAAAGGCGTGAACACCTGGTAGGGCTTGCCCTCCTTGGTGGCGACGTGTGCCGGCTCGTAGAGCAGCCCGCCGTTGAAGCTCTCCACGGTCAGTCCGTCGGCGGCAAGCGCCTGCTTGATCGCCGTGTCGCGTTGCACGACCGCCGGCTCGTAGCGGCGGTTCCAGGTGACGTGCGTGGCCCCGACCGCGGCGGCGATTTCCCGCAGCGTGGCGAGCGACCCGCCGCGACGGATGACCAGCGGCGCGCCCGCCTTGGCGAGTGCCGCCGCGAGTTTTCCCAGTGAGCCGTGCAGCCACCACCGCGCCGCTGCGCCCGGTTCCCACGGGGCTTCTTCGTCGGGCGCCCAGATGTAGACGGGCACCACCGCACCGCGGGCGGCGGCGGCCGCCAGGGCGGGGTTGTCGTCGAGGCGGAGGTCGTGACGGAACCAGACGATCGTGGTCGCGGGCATCAGGCGTCAGCCCATCTCGATCTCGTAGCCCTTGCGGTAGGGCCGGGCGAGCATGGCGTTGGCCTGGTCGTCGCCCACGATGCGCTCGGCCGCGTCGTCCCACTTCAGTCCCCGGCCCAGCCGGGCGCTGATCCCGGCGAGGTGGCAGATGTTGAGCATCTTCATGTGGGAATGAACGTCCGAGATCGGCGGCCGGCGATTGATGGTGCAGAGGAGGAAGTTCGCCCAGTGGGCCGACCGCTCGTTCTCCAGGAGGGGCAGGCTGCTGGCATAGACCTTGGCCAGGGCATCCTCCGGGAGCGGATGATCGACGAGTTCATCCACCGGCTTTCCGGCGAGTTTCCGGCGGCTCACGAAGATCCGTCCCTTGTCCCCCTCGATGAGCACGCCGTTTTCCTCGTCGTGGCGGATCACGATCTGCGTGCCGCCGGGGAAGTCGACCGTGAAGTGGAACTCCGTCGCCGTGTTGTAGCGGTCCTTCTCGACGGGCATTCCGTCCTTGAACGCCACGGGGTGCTTGGCCGTGCCGTTGATCGCCAGCGGGCCGCCGGTCTGGCCGTTGAGGGCCAGCGCCCAGGTGGCGATGTCCACGTGGTGGGCGCCCCAGTCGGTGAGCTTGCCGCCGGAGTACTCGTACCACCAGCGGAACTCGTAATGGCCATTGGTTTTGTTCTGGGGCTTGCGCGGCTTGCCTTCGGCGTCCACACCGCCGTTCTCGACCATGAATCGGTAGTCGGTCGCGGCCGCCGGGCCGAGCCACCGGTCCCAGTCGAGGTTCGCCGGCGGCGGCGCGACAGGAATCGCCGGGCTCTGCGGCCCCTCACCGATGCGGGCCTCGATGCGGTTGATCTTCCCCAGCCGCCCCTCGGCGACCAAGGCCAGGGCCTTCACGAACAGGTGGAAGGTGCTCCGCTGCTGCGTCCCCACCTGGACGATGCGGCCGGTCTCCTTCTGCACGCGGCGGATGAGCTTGCCCTCGTCGATGGTGAGCGTGAGCGGCTTCTCACAGTAGATGTCCTTCCCGGCGAGCATCGCCTCGACCACGGGCTTGGTGTGCCAGTGGTCGGGCGTGGCGACGTGGATCACGTCCACGTCCTTCCGTTCCAGGATCTTGCGATAGTCGTCGAACACCGCGGCCTTGCCGTCGGCGAACAGCTGATTCACCTCCTCGCGACGGCCGGCATCGACGTCGGCGATCGCCACGACGTCAATCCACTTCTTCGCGGCGTTGAGGTTAGCGCGGGAGATGCCGCCGGCGCCGATCAGGCCCAGGGCGATGCGGTCGGTGGGCGAGCGGGTCTCGGCGGCGAGCGTCCGCGGCTGCCAGGCGAAGTAGGGGACGGTGACGGCGGCGGCGCTGCCGGCGAGGAACGTGCGGCGGGAGGCGGTGAGGCGGGGCATGGTGCTCCTCCAGAAGGGATACGACCTGTTTCGGGCCGGTAGTCTACCGCGCCGCATGGCCGCCCTATAGTGGCGGTGTCTGGCCGACGATGCAGCCCTGCATGTCGACCGGCTGCGGTCCGCAATGCCGCCTAACTCGACGATCACGACCACGATCCCCGGGAAAACGGGAACCGCGCCGCGGACCCGGGGTACGCCGACGTCGGCGCCGGCCTGCGACGGCGGCTGTGCAGCCTCGTCTCCTACGGCCGCTGACCACCGCAACGGCGCAAGGATCCATCATCGCCCCAGCCATTCCCGGCCGGATCGCTACGGAGCGCGGCGGAGGTCGTATGCGCGGATGCCGCCCCACACCCGGCAGTAGAAGATGCCGTCGGCGAAAGGCTCCAACACCGGCACCTCGTAGCCGCCGGTCGCCATGTGGACGGACATCACATTCCACGGCTTGCCCAGCGGCCGGAACGCAGCGGGGTCGGCGTTGTACATCATCCAGATCTCCGGGTTCGCGGCCCGCGGACGATGCTGGATGTCGGTCACGGTGATGAGCCGGTCGCCCCAGAGATTCAGGTTATGGCCGAGCACCTCGCCTTCCCCGCCATACTTGCCGCCTCCCATCGTGGCATCCTTGAGAATCTTGCCGTCCTTCTCGTTCACGATCACCAGGCACGGCGTGTCCTGCTTCGGGTCGGCGCCACTCGCCTTCCGCATAAAGGCATAGACCAGACCACCCCGCGCGAGGATCTTGTGGTTCGGACCGCCGTCGAGACACAGGGACTGCAGAAACTCCGGCGGCAGGCTCCAGACCTTCTCCGCGCCCTGCTCGGTCAACCGGTACGCGGCGAGGTTCCCGAGCGCGTTGGGCACCTTGCTCTTCCCGACCATGTCGCCGCTGAACTGCGGATGCGACTCGAACGCGATCAGCAACTCCTGTCCGAAGACCGGCTGCGTGAGATGTTCGCTGCCCAGCGGATGGGTCCACAACACCGTGCCGGTCTTGGGTTCCACCAGCCGCAACTCGCCGGTGTTATTGACGCAGCCGAGGTAGTTGCGGCCACCGATGCGGACGGGCGCGGGCGTGTTGTAACCGGAGGTCGCGTTCGGCAACTGCCACAGCTGCTTGCCGGTCGCCGTGTCGATCCCCGCGAGGCCGGGCACGAGCAACACGTCATCGACCACCTGCAGCATCCCATACGGCCTCGAGCGCGGGTCTTTCGCGGTACGTGCCTTCAGTCCTTCGGCCTTGAACTTCTCCAGCGTCGCATGCTGCGGTTCGACCGCCGACTCCCACAACACCTTGCCCGTCTCGAGGTCGAGGCAATACACCCGGGCCGTCGTGCCGTAGGCGAACACCTTGCCATTGGCCGCGCAGGGCGTGACGGCAAAGCCGCCGCGCTTGCCGGGGAGCATGTTCAGCCCCGTGTCCTCGAACACTTGTTTCCAACGCACTTCGCCCGTGACCGCATCGAGCGCGATGACCGTTTCGTCGGCGGAGATCTTGTGGAATGGCTTGAACTCGTCGGCGATGGCATCGCCAGACTTCCACATCGCGTCACCGGTCGGCGTGGTGTAAAAGTGAATCACCTTGCCGTCGGCCACGATCAGGCTCGCTTCGCCGCCATACGCCAGACCGGTCCCCTTGGCAAAACCATCGCGGGCGGCACTCGAAACCGCTTTGCCGAAGCCCATGCCCTTGTCGTCGAACGACCACAGCGGCTTCACCTGCGACATGTCGTCGATGAGCTTGACGCCCGACGTCTCGCTGAAGGCGTTGTTGCCACCGAGATAGGTCGGCCAATCCGCCGCCCGGCCGGCGCCGCCGGCGAGCACGACCAACGCCAGCACGTTCCACCACTTCATCTTCATCTGGGCATCTCCTCTGGCTGCGTTCTCGAACCGTCCACCTCATGGCGTGATCACCAACGGGGTGCGGGTGCGACCTAGCGGCACGGGCGGAACCGATGGCCCGTTTATAAAATAGACAGCGAGGCCGCGAGTGCGGACCATCCGCTACCTCACCGTGTCAGGGCGGCGTGCAGGACCTGCACGGGGTGCAACGCCGTGCGGCCGGTGCCGTCGGCGATCTGGTGGCGGCAGCTCGTGCCCGGAGCGGCGACGAGCGCGTCGGCCGCCGCCCCCCGGACCGCCGGAAAGAGCACCAGCTCCCCGATCCGCATCGAGACGTCGAAATGCTCCCGCTCGTAGCCGAACGAGCCGGCCATTCCGCAGCAGCCGCTGGGAATCACCTCGACGGTGTAGTTCCGCGGCAGCCGCAGGATCGCCGCCGAGCAGTCGACCGAGGCGAGCGCCTTCTGGTGGCAGTGGCCGTGGAGCTTGACCGTGCGCGGCGCGGTCGTGAAGGCGGCGGCGTCGATCCGGCCGGCGGCCGCGGCCCGGGCGAGGAACTCGTCGATGAGCAGCGTGCGGGAGGCGAGCCGGCGGGCCGCCGCCGCGAGCGGCGGGCGGACGAGATCCGGATACTCGTCGCGGAAGCCGAGGATCGCCGACGGCTCGATGCCGACGAGCGGGGCGTCGTCGGTGACGACCGGGTCGAGCAGCTCGACGTTCCGCTCGGCGAGCGTGCGGGCCGCGCGGAGCAGTCCCTTCGAGATCTGGGCCCGGCCACTGTCGACGTGTGCCGGGATCACCACCTCCCAGCCAAGGGCCTCGAGCAGTTCGATCGCCGCGATGCCCACCGGCACGTCGAGGAGGTCGGTGAACTCGTCGCAGAAGAGGTGCACGCGGCCGAGCGGGGCCGGCCCGCGGGCCGGCCGGCGGCGGTGCCAGGCGGAGAGCGTGGTGCCGTGCAGTTTGGGCAGCGACCGCTGGGGCGCGAAACCCAGGAACCGCTTCACGAGTCGCGACAGGCCCGGCGCCGTGACGGCAAGATTGTAGAGCCAGGGGGCGAGCATCGCCCGCCGCATGGCGGCGGCCGACCCGGCGATCAGGCGGCTGCGCCGCGGCACGCCTTCCGCGTCGTGGCGGTGCTGTTCCCATTCGGCCTTGAGCCGGGCCATGTCCACGTTCGACGGGCACTCGCTCTTGCAGGCCTTGCAGGAGAGGCACAGATCCATGACGGCCCCAAGCCGCGGGTCGGTCCAGGGGTTGGCCGTGGCGCGGCCCCCCTCGAGCGCCTGCCGGAGCACGTTGGCCCGCGCCCGGGTCGTGTGCTCCTCGTCCCGCGTGGCCATGTAACTCGGGCACATCGTGCCGCCCGCAGCCGGCGGCTTGCGGCACTGGCCGACTCCCGAGCACCTCTCCGCGGCTCGGAGCACGCCGCCGGTGTCGGCGAACCGGAACACCGTGTCGTGGGTCGGCGGCGGCGCGCCCGGCACGATCCGCAGGGACGTGTCCATCGGCGGCGTGTCGATGATCTTGCCGGGGTTGAAGATGCCCTGCGGATCGAAGGCCCGCTTCACGCGGACCAGCAGCGCGTAGCAGGCGTCGCCCACCATGGCGCGGATGAACTCGCCCCGCAGCCGCCCATCGCCATGCTCGCCGCTCAAGGAGCCGCGGTAGCGCTTGACGAGCGCGGCCACGTCGGTGGCCACGGCGCGGAACATCCGCAGGCCATCGGCCGTCCGCAGGTCGAACAGCGGCCGGAGGTGCAGTTCGCCCGCGCCGGCGTGGGCATAGTGCACGCTCTCGATGCCGTATTTCTCGGCCAGGAGCTGGTCGAAGTCGGCGATGTAGGCGGGCAGGTCGGCCACGGCCACGGCCGTGTCCTCGACGATCTCGCGGGGCTTCTTGTCGTCGGGCACGTTGTTGAGCAGCCCCTGGCCCGCGCGGCGCAGCTCCCACACCTTCTGGGCCTCGGCGCCGAAGAGCGTGGGATAGGCGTAGCCGATGCCCGCCGCGCGGAGCTCAGCGGCCAGGGTCTGGAGCCGCCCGGCGAGCACGGCCTCGTCGGCGTGCCGCAGCTCGACCACGAGGATGGCGCCGGGATCGCCGACCACGAAGCCGCGGTTCTTGGACTGCTCGCGATTGTCTTTCGTGCATTCGAGGATCGGCTTGTCAATCAGTTCGCAGCCGGTGGCCCGTTCGTCGGCCGGCCGGTCCGGCCGCATCACGAGCACCGTGCCGCGGAGGGCCTCGTCCACGGAGTGGCAGTGGACGCAGAGGAGCGCCCCCGGCGGCGGCAGCGGGATGACGTTCAGCTCGTATTCGACGCCGAAGAACAGCGTTCCCTCGGAGCCGGCGATCAGGTGGCAGACGTTGAACGGCCGGTCGCTCGCGGGATCGAAGCAGGCGGCGTCCATGAGCGCGTCGAGGGCGTAGCCGGTGTTGCGGCGGGTGACCTCGGGCCGGGGGAACGAGTCGCGGATCAGGCGGCGGTTGGCCTCGTCGCCGAGCAGGTCACGGAGCTCGCGGTAGATCCGCGTCTCGAGCGAGTCGGGACCGGCACACTTGGCGGCGAACGCCTCCGGGGAGAGCGGCCCGAAGGTCGCCTCCGACCCGTCGGCAAGGAAGCCGCGGACGGCGACGAGGTGGTCGCGGGTGGTGCCCCAGGCGATCGAGTTGGCCCCGCAGGAGTTGTTGCCCACCATGCCGCCGATCATCGCCCAGGCGGCGGTCGAGGTTTCCGGCGGGAAGAACAGGCCGTGGGCGGCGAGGAAGCGGTTGAGTTCGTTGCGGACCACACCCGGCTGCACCCGCACCCGCCGGGCCTGGACGTCGAGGGCCACGATCCGGTTCAGATGCCGGCCCGCGTCGACCACGATTCCGCCGCCCACGACCTGGCCGGCGAGCGACGTGCCCGCGGCCCGGGGGATGAGCCCGACGCGCTGGCGGGCGGCGAAGGAGACGAGCTCGCGGACGTCGGCCTCGGTCTCGGGGAGGGCCACGGCCAGCGGCCGCTCCTGGTACTCCGAGGCGTCGGTCGAGTAGATCGTCCGGGCGACCTCGTCGCGCAGGAGTTTGCCCTGGAGCCGCGTGGCGAGGTCGGCGAGGGGCGGCGTGGCCGGCGGGCTGGCGGTGGCGGTGGCGGTGGACATCGACACTATCATCGTCGAAACGGGTCGATCATCCAGGGGAGAAGCGAACGGGATGGCCGCAGGCCGGATTTTCCCGTTCGGCGCCGAGCCCGGTGGCCCGCCGACGGGCGTGGGTCCGCGGTCTGGCCGGCCGAAGACGAGCCGTGACCGCGGCGACGGGCCCCTTACTGCGCCACGACCCGCAGCTCGAGCTCTTCGGCGTCCTTGTCTTCACCACCACCGCGGCGGACCTTGAAGGTCACGATGTCGCCCTCGTTGAATCGGGTTCGCAGGCCGCGGTCGAAGGCGCGATGCGCGTTCTTGTTCCGCAGTTCCAGCCGTTGACCATTCACGGCGAGGATCTCGTCCCCCGGCTTCAGGCCCGCCTTCGCCGCCGGCGTATCTTCCTCCACCTCGTCCACCCGAGGAGTGAAGTCGTTGCCCCGCGGCCGCACGAGATTCATGCCGATCGGGATTCGCTTCGGGGCGATGAGCGTGGCGGCGAGAACGGTCTCGGCCCCGTCCCGCTTGACGGTCACCTTCACGCCGTGCCCCTCGGGATACACACCGAGGATCGCCGCCAGCCGCCGCACGTTTGCCACGGGCGCCTCGTCGACCTTGAGGATCACGTCGCCCGGCTTGAGTCCTGCCGCCGCCGCCGCCGAGCCCTCGGCTACATCCTTTACCTGCACGCTCTCCTGACGATCCGGCTCGCCGCCGGCGAGCCCAAGCCCCGTGATCCGCCCGTGCTTCACCTCTCCGCCGCCGGCGGCCTCGAGCCTGGGCAGCCAGAACCGGATCTGCTTGGCGCTGATCGCGAACCCGAGACCTGTGTTGCTCCGCAGGCCGAACCGCGTGCTGATCTGGCCGTTGATGCCGACCACGCGGCCTTCCATGTCGATGAGGGGCCCGCCCGAGTTGCCTGGGTTCACCTCGGTGTCGGTGACGATGCACTCGGTGTAGGTGCCTTGCGTGTGGTTGAGCGCTGAGACGATGCCCGCGGTGAAGGTGGGTGACTGGTCGAGGACGCCGAGGCCGAACGGGTTGCCGACGGCCAGCGTCTCGTCGCCTATGGCGAGGGTGTCAGAATCCCCGAGCTCCAGATACGGCACGGTCTGCCCTTCCTTCAGCTCGAGCTTCAGGGCGGCGAGGTCGCCGTAAGGGTCGGTGCCCAGGAGCTTGGCGCGGAACGAGCTGCCGTCGCCCAGCCGCACCGTGTAGGAACGCTTGCCGTCGATGACGTGGTTGTTGGTGAGCACGAGGCCGTCGGGACGAATAACGACGCCACTGCCACCCTCCACGAACACGTAGGCCGGACGAACCTTGATGCACAACTCCACGAGATCGGCGGCGCCGGCAGCCGGAGCCGTGAGGCCGAGGACGATCAGAACCGCGAGGCGGGCGTTCATTTGTTCTCTCCGAGCGTCACCTGGAGGGTGCGGGTATCGTCGGTCGAGAGGACGCCCTCGAACCGCTCCCCGGACTTGAGCGATTGCTTGAGCCGCTTGATGTCTTCGGCCGTCTCCAGCTCGCGGCCGGCGACCAAGAGCCGCGGCCCACCGCCCTTCCGCTGGATGCGGAACTCGACCACCTGTCCCGGCTTGCAGGCGGCGATCCGTTCCGTGAGTTCGTTCCAGCTGTTGACCTCCGCGCCATCCAGTTCCAGAAGGATGTCGCCGCGCTTCAGACCGGCCTTCTCTGCCGGTGAGCCGGGGGCGACGCCACCGATCACGACGTCGTCGCTGAACGCTTTCTTGTCGTCGGCCTGCACGCCCAGAACTGGGCCCGGAATGCGGTCGAACGATTTGCCCGCCTTGAGGGCTTCCAGCACGTCGCGGATTCGGTCGGCGCGGGCGGCCATGCCGACGCCGGAGTTCGGCGCCACTCTCCACATCATGAGCTGCTGCGGGCTGACGAGCCGGCCGAGCATCGTGTCGGGCACGATCGGGGACGTGGCCAGGCCGAGGAAATTGCCGGCGCGGTCCACGAGCGGGCCGCCCGAGTTGCCGTAATTGAGGAGCGCGTCGGTCTGGAACTGGTAGCCGCGGTTGCGTGCAGGAGCGGAGATGATGCCGGAGTTGAGCGTGTAGGCCGGAGTGCCTCCCTGCAGGTAGCCGACCAGGCCGACCGTGTCACCGAGTTGCGGCGAAATCGCGTTGCCGGCCAGGTCGTACCATGCCAGGTCGTGGGCGTCGATCTTGAGCAGGGCGACACCCAGCGGTTCGTGTTTGGCGACGACCTTCGCCTCATGACGGCTGCCATCCTTGAGCACGAGGGATACCTTCTTGACCGCGTTGGGCCGCTGCTCGACGCCGTTGGCCGACTCGGCGAGCATCTTCTGAATTGGCTCGTGGGGATCGAAAGCCCGGGGCTTCCCGGTATCCTTGCGGATGAACGCAATGTCGCCGCCGACGTTGAACAGGCTCGTGAGCACGAAGCCGTCGGCCGAGATCACGAGCCCCGTCGCCGCACCGGGCGGACGCCGCAGGAGCTGGTTGACCTCGAAAGTCCGGGCGAGGTTGGCGTATTCGGCGAACTTCTGCTGCTGCTTGGGCTCGGGCAGCGAGGCGTAGTCCTTGATGCCGGCCTTGAACTCCTCCCACGACAGCCGCGGGAGCTGCTCGGCCGGGAATTGCCGCTCGACCTCGATGCCCGCCAGGCAGGGGGCGATCTCCCCGGCCGCCTTTCGCAGCGGATCGTCCGCCGGCGTGACGCCGGCGGCGGGCCCGAGCGACCCCGCCGGCAGGATGGACTTCAGGGCCGCGAACTTTTCCAGCAGCACCTTCGTGGGCACGGCCGTGCCCTGCCAACGGAGCGGCAGCGTGCCGAGCGTGATCACGCCGCAGACGCGGCCGGTGTGGTCCACGAGCGGGCCGCCGTCGGAGCCGGGATTGACGGCCGCCGTGGTCTCGATGGCGATGCCCGAATAGGCGGCTTCGGGGTGCTTGGGCACTTCGTAGGCCCCGCTGACGAGGCCGCGGCTGAACGACGCCCGGCCGTTGATGAGCAGCGCGTTCTCGACGTCGGCGGCCGTGTAGGCAGTGCTGCCCACGACCGGTAGATCGGTGGACAACGGCAGGAACGGAAGCCCGGAGGCATCGACCTTGATGATGGCCACGGCCAGCGGCTCGTCGACGGCCACGATCTCGGCGTCGCGGATGACGAAGCCGGGGAAGGCGACGCGGATCTTCTTGGCACCCGGCGGGACCACGCTCGTGGCGGTGAGGATGTGACCGTCGGGGCTGATCGTGACCCCGGTGCCATGGTGCGTCATGAAGCGATCGAGTTCGCAGCGAATTCCCACCGTGGCGGGGAGCGTCCGCTCCGCCATGCCGCGGGCCGGGGGCGATTCGCCCCCGGCGACGTGGGCGATCCCGAGCAGGAGCGTGAGGGCGAGGAAACCGGCGAGTCTAGGCATACGGTGTATTCCCGGGAGGGACACGGAGTTCATTCGCGTCGCGGCCACCCATGCAGAGTCTACGTCACGGCGGCAACGCTGGCAGCGGGGGCGGCTTGCGGCCCTGCCGCCACGGCCGTAAAACGGTTTCGCAGCGTTTTCGCACCCGGATGCGAGGATTTTTCATGGCCACCCCCACCCCTACCTCTGCCCTCCTGCCGGCGGCGAAACAGGTTGGCAAGGCCCTCGACCGGGCCCTCGATGCCGGGCGTGGGATGCTTCGCCTCTCCCCCACGTGGGTGCCGCGGAGCTTCCTCCACCCCGGGAAGCGGGTTCGCCTCCACCCCGACGACTACTACGCCTACGGGCTGGACCGCGGCGGCATCGACGAACGCTGGTTCGCCAGCACCACCGAGGCCGCCAACGAGGGCCGCGTGCCCGACGAGGGGTTGTCGTGGTGCGTGTTCGAAGGAGAGCGGTTCCTGCTCCGCGACGCCGTCGTCGAGGGAGGGCAGCGGCTCGTCGGCAAGTCGATCTGGGACCGCTACAAGAAGTGGCCCGTGTACTCGAAGTTCTTCGACAACATGGGCCCGATCCCGCACCACATGCACCAGTCGTTCGACGACGCCAAACTTGTGGGGCAGGAGGGCAAGCCCGAGAGTTATTACTTCCCGCCGCAGTACAACAACTGCGACAACAACTTTCCCTATACCTTCATGGGGCTCGAGCCGGGCACCACGAAGGACGACGTGCGGAAATGCCTCGAGAATTGGAACCGGGGTGACAACGGGATCCTCGACCTCGCCAAGGCCTATCGCCTGAAGCGGGGCACCGGCTGGCTGATCCCGCCCGGCGTGCTTCACGCTCCGGGCTCGCTGCTCACCTACGAGCCGCAGTGGGGCAGCGACGTGTTCGCCATGTTCCAGTCGCTTGTCGAGGGTCGAGCCGTGCCGTGGAGCCTGCTCGTCAAGGATATGCCCGGCGAGAAGCACCGTGATCTCGATTTCATCATCGGCCAGCTCGATTGGGACAAGAACGTCGACACGCACTTCAAGGAGAGCAACTTCCTGGAGCCGATCGTGGACGAGAAGTGGAGCACGCCGGGCGCGACCGACCGCTGGATCGTGTACGGTCATGTGGACGGGCGGCAACTGTTCAGCGCCAAAGAACTCACGCTCGAGCCGGGCGCGAAGATCACGGTTCACGACGCCGGCGCCAGCGGCTGGATCACGGTGCAGGGCGAGGGAAAGGTGGGCGTGCACGACGTCGCCACGCCCACGCTCATCCGCTTCGGCCAGATGACGGCCGACGAGCTCTTCATCTCGGCCGAGGCCGCGGCGGCGGGCTACGTGGTGGAGAACACAGGCCCCGGCCCGCTCGTCTCCCTTCGCTACTTCGGCCCGGACGTGCACCCCGACCTGCCCAAGAACGGAAAGCGGTCTTGATCTCGATGTCGAACTCCGCCCCGAAACTGCACAACGCCATGTGGCCCGGACTCGTCGGCAAGGGCGCCGACCCCGGCCAGGAGCCACCGATCGCGCTGGAGCGGATGCTCGAGCTCACCGCCGCGGCGAACGTCGACGGCCAGAAGTTCGACGGCATCGACTACTTCCTGTTCTTTCCCCACACCGATCCCGACGCCTCCGACGACGCCATTCGCCGGATCGCCGACACGATCGCGAACCACGGCTTCGCCGTGGGCTCGCTCGTGGCGCCGATCTGGCCGGGGACGGTGGGTGACTCGGCGATGGGCACGCCCGTGCAGCGGGCCAGGTTCATCACCGCGGTCAAGAAGGCCTGCCGCATCGCCCGGATCTTCAACGAGCATGGCGTGCGGCAATACGGCGTGATCCGCATCGACTCGGCCGAGTTCGGCGTCAACAAGTGGCGGGAAAACCCGGCCGCCAACACGAAGACCATCGCCGCCACCTTCCGCGAAGCGGCGATCATCGCGGCCGCCCACGGCGAGCGGCTCGCGGCGGAGGGAGAGATCTGCTGGGCGGGCATGCACTCCTGGCGGGACGTGCTCGACCTGCTCGAGGCGGTCGACATGCCGGGGTCGCTCGGCTTCCAGTGTGACCTCGCCCACACCTATCTCTACCTCCTCGGCTACAACGCGCCGGAGCACGCCCTCGTGCAGCCCGGCTACACGGCGGCCGACTTCTGGCCGGCCTACGAGGCGATGGTGGCGAAACTACGGCCCTGGACGATCGACTTCCACGTCGCCCAAAACGACGGCCAGGTGCATGGTGCCGGGGCGCACGACAAGACGGGCAAGCACTGCCCGGCCGACGATCCGCACGGCAAACTCGACATCGTGAAGTGTTCCGGGCTCTGGCTCGAGGGTGCCGCCGACCGCGGCATCCGCCACATCTGCTGGGACGGCTGCATGTTTCCCAACGCCACGCTGGAGAACCCGAAGACCTGGAACACCATCCTCCGCACCATGATCGCCGTCCGCGACGCCCACGGCTGGTGAGCGACCCGCGGCCCCGTGAGATGCGTGCAGCGGCGAACGCTCGACGAGCCGCGGGGCGGCCGCGGCAGCGGAAAGAAAGATAAAACGCGAGGCGAGTGAATCGGCGAACGCTCGACGAGCATGGGGCCGCTGCGGCCCCCGCGAGGAGACTTTTGCCGTTCACTCGCCGGGCCACCTCGATCGATTCACCGCCAACCACCATTTGTTGACTCGCAGGAATTCAGGACATGGCAAAGCAACTTCGCATCGGCATGATCGGCTACGGCTTCATGGGCCGCGCCCACTCCAACGGCTACAACCGCGTCAAGGACTTCTTCGACCTCGAGTACCTGCCGGTGCTGCAGGCCGTGGCCGCCCGCGACGCCGGAAAGGCGCAGGCCTTCGCCGACCGCTGGGGATACAAGCGGGTGGAGACCGACTGGCGGAAGCTCGTCGCCGCCGCCGACATCGATGCCATCGACATCTGCACGCCCAACAACCTTCATGCCGAGATCGCGATCGAGGCCGCCAAGCACGGCAAGGCGATCCTCTGCGAGAAGCCGCTGTCGATGGACGTGGCCGAAGGCGAGACGATGTGCGCGGCCGTCGAGCAGGCCGGCGTGCCCAACACCGTGTGGTACAACTATCGTCGCATCCCGGCGGTGACGTTCGCGAAGCAGATTATCGACTCGGGAGCCCTCGGCCGCGTGTTCCACTACCGCGCCGAGTTCCTTCAGGACTGGACGATCAACGCCGACCTGCCCCAGGGGGGCGCGGCGCTGTGGCGGCTCGATGCGGCGGCGGCCGGCAGCGGCGTGACGGGCGACCTCCTCGCCCACTGCATCGACACGGCCATCTGGCTCAACGGCCAGGTGGCCGACGTCACGGCGATGACCGAGACGTTCGTCAAGGAGCGGAAGCATCAGCTCACCGGCAAGGTGGAGCCGGTCGGCATCGACGACGCCTGCTCCTTTCTCTGCCACTTCAGGAACGGGTCGCTCGGCCTCTTCGAGAGCACGCGGTACGCCCGCGGCCACAAGGCCCTCTACACGTTCGAAATCAACGGCGAGAACATGAGCCTGAAGTGGGACCTGCACGACCTCCACCGGCTGCAGATCTTCGACTACAAGGACGCGGGGCCGATGCGAGGCTGGAAGAGCGTGCACGTCACCGACGGCGACCACCCCTACATGGGCAAGTGGTGGGTGCCGGGGCTGGCGATCGGCTACGAACACTCGTTCGTGCATCAGGTGGCCGACTTCCTCGAGGCGTATGCGAACAAGCGGCCCTGCCCGCCCACCTTCCGCGACGCGCTCGAGACGCAGAAGGTGTGCGACGCCGTGCTCGCCAGCGCCAAGAGCCACCAGTGGGCCAAGGTTTCCTGACGCCGGCGCATGGCGGCCGTGCCGCAAGCCTCCAGGCTGGCGAAACATCGCGCGGGAGCCACAGGTCACCTGCCCGCCGCTGCCGGGCCGGGACTGGTATGGATCGCGGCGCGGCAAGCGGGTGACGGGAATGTCGCTGGGTGACGCAGTCCCATCGTGGAGCCGCCGGACGGTGACCGCCGTCATCGTCGTGGTCGGCGTCGTCGCGCTGGTGGCGGGTGCGCGTCCGCTGGTGTACGAGGTGGATGGCGTGTCGATGGCGCCGGGCCTCGTGCCGGGCGACCGGGTGACGAGCCGGTGGTTTCCCTTTTGGGATCGGCTGCGCCCGCCCCGGCGGTTCGAGCGGTGGGTGCTCGCGACCGCCGACGGTGCGGCGGCGATCAAGCGGGTCGTCGGCCTGCCGGGCGAGCGGGTGTCGATCGCGGCGGGCGAGCTGGCGATCGACGGCACGACCATGCTCAAGGGACCGCGACTCCTCGCGGCCGTCGGCGTGCCGGTGGCGGCCGGGCCGCCACCGGCGGCCGGATGGTGGTCGATGGCGCCGCGGGAGATTCTTGACGACATCGCCTCCGATGCGGGGAAGAGCGTCGTGCTCCTGCCGGTGCGGGACGTGGGATTCGCTGCGGTCGTGACCGTTGAAGCACCATCGGGAGGCGACGTTCGCGGCCGAGCCACGGTTGGCCGCACGGCAGTCACGTGGCGGCTGGCTGCCGGACGCCATGCGATCGTGGCGGGCCGTCTCGATGGACATGCCGTCGCCGCGGCCTGGCGGCTGTCCGATGCGGCGCCGGCGATGCCGGAAAGGTCATGCCTGCCGCCGGAGCCGCCGCGCCGCTGGTCCGCCGCCGTGCCGTGGGCCGAGGCCGATTCCGCGACCGGGCAGTCACCGCCGCTCGCGTTGACGATCGAGCCGGCCGCCGGGGGCACCGCGCGGATCGAGTGGGTCGATCTGTGGCGGGATGTTCTGTTTCGGCCCGCTGCCGACGGCGCCTCCGAGTGGCATCTGGACACCGATAGCGTCTTCACGCTCGGCGATCATCCCGCGGCAAGCCGGGATTCGCGGCACTGGGGGCCGGTGCGGCTCACGGCGCTGCGGCACCGCGTGGCCTGCGGTCCAGTTCCTTGACGCCCGAGCCGCGAGTTGTGCTGTTGCGCGGAGGAGTTCAACACAGCGGCGCCGCTGCAGGGAGCCAGCAGCGAATCGTATTTTGACCACCCGTACACAGGCGATCGGTCCCGTCACCGGCCCAAGAAGCCCCGGGTGGGAACCCGGGAGCATGATGCACGCGAACCCGCGGCATCGTGCCGCGGTTCGCTTGGCGGGCCGCCGCCCGCTTGAATCAACCCGGCCCTCCGGGCCTAGCACGCACACGAGAAACCCCGGGTGGCAACCCGGGAGCATGATGCACGCGAACCCGCGGCGTCGTGCCGCGGTTCGCTTGGCGGGCCGCCGCCCGCTTGAATCAACCCGGCCCTCCGGGCCTGGCACGCACACAAGAAGCCCCGGGTGGGAACCCGGGAGCATGATGCACGCGAACCCGCGGCGTCGTGCCGCGGTTCGCTTGGCGGGCCGCCGCCCGCTTGAATCAACCCGGCCCTCCGGGCCTGGCACGCACACAAGAAGCCCCGGGTGGGAACCCGGGAGCATGATGCACGCGAACCCGCGGCGTCGTGCCGCGGTTCGCTTGGCGGGCCGCCGCCCGCTTGAATCAACCCGGCCCTCCGGGCCTGGCACGCACACGAGAAGCCCCGGGTGGCAACCCGGGGACACCGGGCATGAAAGCCACCCCGCCGTCCATGCCGGATGACGGCACGCAATTGCCCGGTTCAAACCCACATCGCATGGCACCCGGGATGAGATGCGACCCGGAGTCCCCCGGCTCCCGCCGGGGGCTTTTTGTGCCGTTCGCGGACCACTGATCAGCGGTCGGCCTGGGGCAGCATCCGATCGGCCTCGTGGAGGATGACCACACTGTCGGCGCGTTCGACGAGTCGCTCGATCGCCTCGGGGCCGGCGGCGAACCCGAACTCGAGGTCCTCGACGGCGGCCTCCTCGATGTCGGAAAGCAGCACGAGCCGGCGGTCGCCGAGGGCCCTGGCAAAGAGCCGGGCTTGGAGGGCGTCGGCCACCAACGAGGGGTCGCGGGTGGCCACCGCCTCGTGCACGAGCCGTTCGAGGGGGGCGCCTTGCCGCCACCGCTGAAAGACGATGCCCGGGGCCGCGGCCACCCGGCAGGCGACGCAGATCGTGCCGTCGGGACGCGTGACGCGAGCCGCGGCGGCCAGCGCCGTCGTGACCGCCGCGAAGGACCGGGGATCGGAGATCGAAGCGACGGCCAGTTCCACGGGCTCGTCGATCGTGGGGCACCAGGCCCGGGCGGCCGTCCGCGCCGAGCGGCTTGCCTCGTCGGGCAGTCCGAAGGCGGCGGTGTGGAGACTGTGGGCCCGGCCGGCCACCAGCCGCAGGCTCGCACACACGCCCAGTTGCCAGGAGATGTCGTGCCTCCGCGCGTTCCAATCGGGCAGTGCGAGTCGGCCGCGGCGGGCCAGATCGACCGTCAGTCGCTCGGCGGCTGACCGGCGGGAAAAGACGGGCCACAGCTCCCCCGCGAGCGAACGGCCGCCGAGGGCCGCGTCCCAGCCCCACTCGCCGACGGTGACGACGACGTCGGCGTCGACGAGCTGCCGGGCGAGATACAGCGGCGTGCCGGCCTCGTCGGCGGCGAGATAGGAGGTGGCCGCATCGACCGTGGCGTCGAACTCGGCCCCGCCCGCAGGAGCGACCCCGCCCGCATGTAGGACCTGAATCGCGTCGGCCTCCACGCCCGCGGCGCACAGGCCGGCGACGACCGCCGCGACGACGGCCGCCGTCTGCGGCACAGCTCCTGACACCGCCACGGCCACCCTGTCTCCGGGCACCACGTGGGCCGCCAGCGGCGGGCCGTGCAGCGGCGCCGCCAGGGCCGCGGCCACCCGGTCGCGGGCGGCTTGTCCGGCGACGCCGGCGGGACCGCGACACTCCGTCACGAGGCCACCCTCCTCCGTCTCCAGGACGAGCGGATCGTCCGCGCCGTAGTCGAGCGTGATCGTTGGCAAGCGAGTGTGAGAACGAAGTTCGGGTGGAGGGCGGGAAAGCACGGCAGGAATCAGGAAATTGTAGCGAGCGGACGGCCCCGCAGAATGCTCTGGCCGCGCCGCCGGGCTTTCAGCCAAGATGCCGGCATGCGTCGCTTCCGCCGTCAATTTGCGCCGGTCTTCAGCGTGCTCGCCTGTTTGGCCGCCTGCCTCACCGGCTGCGGCGAAGATGCCCGCGGTCTGGTCGAGGCCATGGGCCGCGCCTATCGCGCCGCCGATCACTATGCCGATGATGCCCGGGTCACGGTCGTGCGCAGTCGCGGAGACGGCAGCAGCGAGGAGACGCATCCCTTCCGGGTGGCCTTCGCGCGGCCCGACACGATCCGCATCGAGGCCTATGACGCCCGCATCGTGGCCGACGGCCGCACGCTGCGCGCCGCGGTCGGGGGCATCCCGGGGCAGGTGCTGACGGAGCAGGTGCACAGCCCGCTCGGGCTCGACCAGCTGTTCGCCGACCGCGAATTGCGGAGCACGCTCTCCGCGGGCGAGGCCGGCTGCCCGACCCAACTGCCCCTCCTGCTGGCCGACGACACCGTCGAGCTGATCCTCGGCGACGCCAGCGGGCCGCCGCGGATCGCGGCCACGGAGACGATCGACGGCCATCCCTGCGCCCGCGTGGAGATCCCGAAGCCCGACGGCACGCTGACGCTGTGGATCGACCGGCGGACGAACCTGCTGCGGCGGATGAAGGTGCCCACCGACGCCTACGCCGAACTGCTGTCGCGGCAGTCGGGGGCCGTGACGGGCGTGTCGGTGGTCGTGGACTTCGTCGGCGCATCGTTCGCGGCCGCGCCGCCGGCGGAAGCCTTCGCCTTCGAAGTGCCGACCGGAGCGGCGGCGGTGCCGCGGCTCGAGCCCCTGCGGCCGCCGCGGCCCGTCAGCCCGCTGGTGGGCCGCCGCGCGGAGCCCTTTTCACTAGCCGGGCTCGACGGCAAGGCCGTGGACCGCGACGCTTTGGCCGGGTCCCCGGCGGTGATCGAGTTCTTCTTCACCGGCTGCGAGCCGGCGACCCGCACGATGCCCCAGGTGGCCGCGGGCATCGCCCGGTTTCGTGACGCCCGGCGTGCGGCGGGCGTGCCGCCGCTCGAGGTCCGGCACCTGGCGGTGAGCGTGGACGAGGCAGCCGGCGCGGCGGGCAAACTGCGGAAGCAGCTCGCCGAGTACGGCGGCGTGGGCACGCCGATGCGTGATCCACGGGCCGAGGCGGCGGATGCGCTGGGCATCCGCGAGTTTCCTGCGACGGTGATCCTCGGCGGCGACGGCACGGTGGCCGACGTGATCGTCGGCGACGACAATCTGCTTGCCTTCGACGTGGCGGCCGCCCTGGCGGCAACGGCCGGCGGCGGCGACGTGGCCCGCCTGGGCCGCGACCGCCACGCAGCGCGGCTGCGGGAATACAAGGAGCGGCTCGCGCAGGCGGCCGGGGACGGCATGGGCACGATCGAGCCGCTGCCCGAGACGCTGATCGCGCCGCGGCGGCAGCCGGTGCGGTTCAAACTCGCCCGGGCCTGGCGGGCGGCCGACGTGGCGCTCCCCGGCAATCTCGTCTGCCTCGACGCGGCCCACGGCGGCGGCGACGAGCCGCGGATCGTGGTGCTCGACGGCTGGCGGGAGGTCGTGGAACTCGACGCGGCCGGGGCCGTGGCGGGCCGGCATGAACTGCCGATCCCGGCCGGCGCGGCGGTCCGGTTCCTGCGGACGGGCGTGGATGGAGAGGGGCAGCGCTGGTGGCTGGGCGGCGCCCGAGGCGGTCGCCACGTGTTCGTGTTCGACGCCGAGTGGAAGCTCCGCGGCACGTTTCCGCCGCCGGAGGCCGGGCCGCCCGACGGCATCTCCACGGCGCAGCTCCTCGACACCGATGGCGACGGCACGCTGGAGATCGTCGTCGGCTCGAGCGGCACCGGCGGCGTGCAGGCGGCGGCACTCGACGGCACGCGGCTCTGGGAGGAGCGGTCACCAGCCGCGGTGCTCGACCTCGCGGGCGGACCGCCCGCCGACGACGCCCGGGGACTGTGGTGCGTGGCCGGTGACGGTCGGATCCTGCCGCTCTCGCTCGCGGGCCGCCCCGCCGCGCGGTTGGCTGTCGGCGCCTGGCGGCTGCGGTCGGTCGCCACGGGCCCGGTCGCGCCCGACGGCCACTGGGCGGCGATCGGCATGGCGGGCACGGGCGTCGGCCACAACGTCGCGATCGGCATCGACGCCGACGGCACGGCGGCCTGGGAACTGCCGCTCGCCGACGGCGTCCATCGGGACGCATCGGTCGAGCCGATCGCCTGGGCCGACCTGCTCGGCACACCGCGCCGCCAGTGGCTGATCGCCGCTCCCGACGGCGCGGTCACCGTGGCCTGGGCCGACGGCCGCGTGGTCGACACCTACCGACACGGCGCGGCGGTCACCGGCCTCGGCGGATATCGCGAGGGCAACGACGGCTTCATCGTGATCGCCACCCGCACGGTGATCGAAGCTTTCCGTCTCGAAGACATCGCCCTCGACTGACCTGGCAGGCTGCTCGCCGCGGTTCGCTTGGCGGGCCTGCGCCCGCTGTCGGTTACCCCGGCCCTCCGGGCCTGGCGCTCACACAAGAAGCCCCGGGCGGGAGCCCGGGAGCATTCTGCACGCAAACCCGCGGCCTCGTGCCGCGGTTCGCTTGGCGGGCCTGCGCCCGCTGCCGGTTAGCCCGGCCCTCCGGGCCTGGCGCTCACACAAGAAGCCCCGGGCGGGAGCCCGGGAGCATTCTGCACGCAAACCCGCGGCCTCGTGCCGCGGTTCGCTTGGCGGGCCTGCGCCCGCTGTCGGTTAACCCGGCCCTCCGGGCCTGGCGCTCACACAAGAAGCCCCGGGCGGGAGCCCGGGAGCATTCTGCACGCAAACCCGCGGCCTCGTGCCGCGGTTCGCTTGGCGGGCCTGCGCCCGCTGTCGGTTAACCCGGCCCTCCGGGCCTGGCGCTCACACAAGAAGCCCCGGGCGGGAGCCCGGGAGCATTCTGCACGCAAACCCGCGGCCTCGTGCCGCGGTTCGCTTGGCGGGCCTGCGCCCGCTGCCGGTTAGCCCGGCCCTCCGGGCCTGGCGCTCACACAAGAAGCCCCGGGCGGGAGCCCGGGGACTCCGGGTGGCATCCCTTCCCGGGTGCCATGCGATGCGGGTTCGAAGTGGGAAATCGTGTGCAGTCATGCCGCATGGACGGCGGGGTGGTTTTCGTTCCCGGTGTCCCCGGGTTGCCACCCGGGGCTTCCTGGAAACAACACAGCATCTACCAGATGGGCGGCCCCGACCCCACCACCGGGCGTCCATTCGCCCGGCAGTCGGCGGGCGTCCCGCCCCCTGCGTCAGGCCGGCAGCGGCCGCGTCATCTCCACCGGCACGACCCAGGCGTCGTACTGCTCGGGCGTGACGTAGCCCAAGGCCACGGCCGCCTCCTTGAGGCTCGTGCCCTCGACATGGGCCTGTTTGGCGATCTTCGCCGCCTTCTCGTAGCCGATGTGGGTGTTGAGGGCCGTGACGAGCATCAGCGAGTCGTCGAGGTGGTGCTTGATCCGGGCCAGGTTCGGTTCGATGCCGGTGGCGCAGTGAATCCGCATCGAATCGCAGGCGTCGGCGATCAGATCGGCGCTCTCGAGCACGTTGTGGATCATCACCGGCTTGTAGACGTTGAGCTGGAAGTTGCCCTGGCTGCCCGCGAAGGCGACGGCCGCATCGTTGCCGAACACCTGGGCGCAGACCATCGTCATCGCCTCGCACTGCGTGGGGTTCACCTTGCCCGGCATGATCGAACTGCCCGGCTCGTTCTCCGGGATCGCGATTTCCCCGATGCCGCACCGCGGGCCGCTGGCCAGCCAGCGGATGTCGTTGGCGATCTTGAGCAGCGCCATCGCCAGGCCGCGCTCGGCGGCGCTCACCTCCACCAGCGCGTCGTGGGCGGCCAACGCCGCGAACTTGTTGGGCGCCGAAACGAAGGGGTGCCCCGTCTCCTGGGCGATGCGGCTCGCGGCCAGGTCACCGAACCGGGGATGGGCGTTGAGCCCCGTGCCCACGGCCGTGCCGCCGATCGCCAGCTCGTAGAGGCCCGGCAGGGCCCGCTCGATGCCGGCGATCCGGTCGTCGAGCTGGGCCCGCCACGAGGAGATCTCCTGGCCGAGCGTGATCGGCGTGGCGTCCTGGAGATGGGTGCGGCCGATCTTCACGAGGTCGGCGTGCTTCTTCTCCAGGGCGAGAAAGACGTCGCGGAGCTGCCGGACCGCCGGCAGGAGCCGGTCGTGGATCACCTCGACGGCCGCGATGTGCATGGCCGTGGGGAAGGTGTCGTTCGACGACTGGCCACGGTTGACGTCGTCGTTGGGATGGACGGGCTTCTTCGAGCCCATCGTGCCGCCGGCGATCTCGATGGCGCGGTTGGAGATCACCTCGTTGGCGTTCATGTTCGACTGCGTGCCGCTGCCGGTCTGGAACACGACCAGCGGAAAGTGGTCGTCGAGCGTGCCGGCGATCACCTCGTCGGCCGCCTGCACGATCAGCCGCACCGTGGCGGGCGGCAGCTGCCCCAGCTCTCCGTTGGCCAGGGCCGCCGACTTCTTCAGGATTCCGAGCGCCTTCTTCACGGCTCGACCCCACTGGAAGCGGTCGACGCCGATCTTGAAGTTGTCACGCGACCGTTCCGTCTGGGCGCCCCAGTAGCGGTCGGCGGGCACCCGCACCTCCCCCATGCTGTCGGACTCGGTGCGAAACGCGGCGGCGGCGGACATGGGCGGGCCTTTCGAGCGGGAGGACGCGGCTGGAAAGACGCGATTCTCCGGCCGCCCGGGGTGGTTTTCAACCGCCCGCGGCCGTCTGCTCGCGCCACCAGGCCACCGTCTTCGCGAGGCCCGTGTCGAAATCCTGCCGCGGCTCCCAGCCGAGGAGTTTCCGGGCCCGCGAGATGTCGAGCCCGCGGCGCGGCTGGCCGTCGGGCTTGGTCACGTCCCAGGCGATCCGCCCGGCATAGCCGCAGGCTGCGGCTATCTTCACCACCAGGTCACGGATCGGGATTTCCAGGCCGCCGCCGAGGTTGATCGGCACCGGCTCGTCCATCACCTCAGCGGCCCGCACGATTCCCTCGGCCGCGTCGTCGACGTAGAGAAACTCCCGCGTCGCCGTGCCCGTGCCCCAGCAGACGACTTCGGGAGCGTGCGCCAGCCGGGCCTCCTCGCACTTGCGGATCAGGGCGGGGATGACATGGCTCGAAGCCGGGTCGAAGTTGTCGCCCGGGCCGTAGAGGTTTACCGGCACGGTGACGGCGCTGTGCAGGCCGTATTCGCGGCGGTAGCCGTCGAGCATCACGAAGACCGCCTTCTTCGCGACGCCGTAGGGGGCGTTGGTCTCCTCGGGATAGCCGTTCCAGAGGTCATCTTCCCGAAATGGGATCGGGCAGTGCTTGGGGTAGGCGCAGACGGTGCCGGTGTGGACGAACTTGGCGAGGCCGCGCCGGCGGGCGTGCTCGACGAGGTGCAGCCCCATCGCCATGTTGGCGTAGAAGAACCGACCGGGATGGGCCATGTTGGCGCCGATGCCGCCCACTTCGGCGGCGAGATGAATGACCACGTCGGGCCGGGCGTCGTCGTAGAGCCGCTCCACGGCCGCTTCCGCGGTCAGATCGTAGTCGGCCCGTCGCGGCACGAAGATTCGCTCCGGCGCGACGCCGCGGCCGGCCAGCACGCGGCACACCGCCTGGCCGAGGAACCCGGCCCCGCCGGTGACCACGATCCGCTTGCCCGCCAGGTCCAGCATGATGCGACGCTTCCTGCCTCAGCGGTTCGGCAGGCTGACGTCATGGCCGGCCGTCAGCAGCACCTGCTCCTTGCGGGCCAGATCCAGGTCCGACTCGACCATGAGCGCCACCAGTTCGTCGAACGAGACCCGCGGCTTCCAGCCCAGCTTTTTCCGGGCCTTCTGCGATGTGCCCAGCAGCAGATCCACCTCCGCCGGCCGGAAGTACCGCGGGTCGATCTCCACGAAGTCGCGATAGTCCATGTCGAGCCGGCCGAACACCTTCTCGCAGAACTCGCGGACGGAGTGGGTCTCGTCGGTGGAGATCACATAGTCGTCGGCCTCGTCCTGCTGGAGCATCAGCCACATCGCCTCGACGTAGTCACCGGCGAAGCCCCAGTCCCGCTTGGCGTCGAGGTTGCCGAGATAGAGTTTCTTCTGCAGGCCGAGCTTGATGCGGGTCGCGGCCCGGGTGATCTTCCGCGTCACGAAGGTCTCGCCGCGCCGCGGGCTCTCGTGATTGAAGAGGATGCCGCAGGAGCCGTGGAGGCCGTAACTCTCGCGGTAGTTGACGGTGATCCAGTGGCTGTAGAGCTTGGCCACGCCGTACGGCGACCGCGGATAAAAGGGCGTCGTCTCCGACTGCGGCGTCTCCACCACCTTGCCGTACATCTCCGAACTCGAGGCCTGGTAGAAGCGGATCTGGTAGCCGACGGCGTCCTGGAAGTCGCGGATTGCCTCCAGGAGCCGGAGGGTGCCGACGGCGGTGACGTCGGCGGTGTAGGTCGGCTGGTCGAAGCTCACGCGGACGTGGCTCTGGGCGGCGAGGTTGTAGACCTCCGTGGGCCGGATCTCGCGGATCAGCCGGGCGAGGCCGTTGCCGTCGGCCATGTCACCGTGGTGCAGAACCAGCGGCCGCTCCACTTCGTGGATGTCGCGATACAGATGCTCGATCCGCTGCGTACCGAAGGTGCTGGAGCGGCGGACGAGCCCATGGACCTCGTAGCCTTTGTCGAGGAGCAGTTCGGCGAGATAAGAGCCGTCCTGGCCGGTGATGCCCGTGACCAAAGCCCGCTTTGAATTCAGCGACACGACTGACCCTCCTGTGGTGGACACGATTCGCTCACGGCACCGGCCTGGTGCCTGGCTCGCCGACCCGTGACGATACCGTTCCGCCCGTAATCCACAAGCCGAATTGTCGGGGAAAACAGGCCATTTCAGCCGCGGGCCGCCGCCGCGGCCTGCGCGGCGGCCGGTTCGGCTGCCGCGGCCGGCTTGTCCGCCACCCGGGCTGCCGCCACCGCCTGGTCGAGTGCCGGCAAGAGTGCGGCCAGGAAACCGAGGCATTCCTGCATCGACTGGGCGGTCTTGATCCGCGTCTCGTCGATGATGGCGTAGAGCTTGTAGACGGCGTCCGTACCGGCCAGCTCGATGCGGGCGATCTGCGGTGCCACCCACTTCCCGTCCACGCCGTAGGTCCAGAACACGCGGAGCGTCTGCCCCTGCTTGCGGAACGTTCCGGTGAAGGTCTCGGCCTTGCGTCCGTCGTCCAGTGGCACGGTCTGGCGATGCTCCGACTCACCAATCTCGAAGCCGGCGCCCGGGTAGCAGCGGTCGGGCGTGTGACCGGAGGCGTCGTGCGGCGTGGCGCAGACCATGAAGACCGAGACGCGGCCTTTCGTCCGCACGTTGCGGTACAGCCGGGAGATGTGCCCAACCGCGCCGGCCCGCTCGAGCTCCTTGGGATCCGACTCCAACTCTTTCTCGAACTCCCAGTCGCCAAACCGGTCGGGAAACACCCGCTCCAGGATCGCGGCGTCCCGCTGCAACGCGGCGCCGACGTTCCGGTTGCCCCAGCGATCCGTCCACATCCCCTGCAGCACGGTCACTACCGCCACGAGCACCACCGCCGCGGCGAGGGTCGCCCAGCCCGCCGACCGCGGACTTTCCGCCGGCGCCTGCTGCGGCTCCACCGCAGGCCGCGTGCCCACGCCGCCGGGGAGTATCGCCATCGGATTCATCGCACCCACTCCCGTTGCTGGCGTCCGATCGCGGGCCGTCGTCAACTCGGCAGCGACGACGCGTAGAATCGCCGCGACGAAGAGTCGGCCACGCCGTTAACCACGGTGCCCAGCACTCGCACGCCCACGCCCCGCAGCTTGTCGACCGCCGCGATTACCAGGGGCACGCGGCTCACGTCCCGCATCGTGGCCACGAGGGCCACGTCGCTCAACTGGCCGAGCAGCAGGGCGTCGGCGAAGGCGAGCACGGGACCGGCGTCGATCACGACGTGATCGAACGACTCCCGGAAGCCCTTGATCACCTTGGCAAGCTCCGGTCGTGACAAGGCGGTGATCGCCGCGTAGTCGCAGGTGCCGCCGGTGACGGCGAACAGCCCCTCGATGGCCGTCGGCTGCACCGCCTCGTCGTTGCCGATCTCGCCGCGCAGCAGTTCCGGCAGGCCGGCCCGCAGGTCGAGTTCGAGCGCCAGGTGGACGTTGGGATGCCGCAGATCGCCATCGAGAAGGAGCGTGCGCTTGTCGGAACGGGCCAGACTGGCGGCGAGCTGGGCGGCGAACGTCGTCTTGCCCTCGTGCCCCACGGCACTGGTGACGAGAATCACCTTGGGCGCCTCGCGACCGGTCTGCGAGATCACGGCCCGCACTCCGTCGACGCTCTCGGCCATCTCGCCGGCGGTCGACCGCTTTCGCGACCGGGACACCTGCGGCAGGGTGCCCACCACACGCACGCCGACCCGTTGGGAGATCTCCTCCGCCGTGCTCACCCGATCGCGGAGGTATTCGAAGACCACCACGGCGCCGGACCCGAGCCCGAGCCCGCCGAGACCGGCGAGGATCGTGAGCATGATGCGGAACAGCTCGTCGCTGCCTTCCGGCACGCTCGCCTCCTCGATCAGTTCCACGCGGGCCGGCATGGCGATGTCGACCTCCGAGGCCTGCAGCTGCATGCCCATCTGCTCGGTCACCTTCTCGAGTTGCTCGATCTCCGAGCGTCGGGCCGAGAGGTCGGCATTGGCCTGGCCGAGTTCGGTGACCTCCTTGGCGACCTTGTCGAACTCCTTCGTCTTCACATCCAGTTCCTGAGTCGTGAGCTGCCGCCGCATCCGCAGCACGCCCGGGCCGTCGGCGGCGCCGGAGCGGCGGCCCGCGGCGTCGAGCGACATCTGAGCGATGACCTGCGGCCGCAACTCCGCGCCCCGCTCCCTGATCCGCTCCATGAGGCTCGCCCGTTGCGATTCCAGCCGCTTCACGGCTGGATCGTTGGCCCCACGGGCGCTTCGCTCGGCCTGGAAAGTCATCGCCTCGTCGAGAATCGCCAGCCGGTCGCGCAGTTCCGCGATCATCGGGTCGCGGGCGAGCATGGCATCGAGCATGTCGTTGGGAACGGCATCTTCGTCGCGGATGTCGCCGCGGGCCTTGGCGTCGAGCACGGCGAGCTCGGCATCGAGGACTGAAAGATCGCGCTGCATCGACGTCATTTGGGCCCGCAGCGTGCCCAGGTGGTCGAGGAGCAGGCTGCGTTGGGTGGCGACTTCGATGCTGTCGCTGGCGCCGAGCGTCTTCGCCAGATTGTTGTATTCGTCCCGCCGCCGGCGGACCTCGGTCATGTTCTGCTTGTACTGCCGCTCGATGGTGTCGCGGCGCTCGAGGCGGTCCGCCTTCTCCTTGTTGACGACGTCGCTCAGATAGGCCTGCGTGACCGCATTGACGATCATTGTCACGTCGCTCGCGCTCTCACCGCGGAGCCGGACCTGGAGCACCTCCGACTCCATCGGGGCGGAAACCTGGATGTTCCGGGCCAGCCAGCCGACCTGGTCCTGCTTTTCGTCCTGGAGCGTCTTGAGGTCCGAGACCCCGGGCCGTCGCAGGGCCGACGTGAGAACGAACGGGCTCTTGATGAGCTGCACCTGCGTCTTGCGATACGACTCGTACTCGGCATTGTCGCGGCCCCCGCCGCCGAACATCCCCGTCTTGTCGCGGACCCGCAGCCAGGCCACCGCCTCGAAACCCTTGGGCATGAACAGCCAGATCGGCACCGCCAGGGCCGTGGCGGCGACCAGCCCCAGGGCCGCCGCCGGCAGCCAGCGCCGCCGAAACGCATGCCACGCCCGCTTGTAGTCAATACCACCGGCGAGCGGATCACCCGCCGAGCCGTAGGCCGGCGGGAAATACTGCGGCTGCACCGGAGCCAGGCCGGTGTCGCGGATGGGCGCCAACACGCCCGCGGAAGCGCGTTCCGCGTCGGACGTCGCCCGCTGCGTGCCTTCGGTTGACGGGTGTGAGTCGTTCATGTCACCGCAGTCTCATCATCTCCCTATGCAGGCGGAGGCCTCCCAGCCCACGCCGAACCGCCGGCCGTTTAGTCTAGCTTACTTTTTCGGCAGTTCCCGACTGGGCAATCGCGGGGAACGCCGGGGCCTTCCGGGCTGCGGAAACCGCGGGATTACCGGCGTGCAGGCCGGCACGGGGCGCGGTCACGACCGCCGGGGCGGCGTCCTCCGCCACGAACAGGCTCGCCAGCAACTGCTGCAAACCGAACAGCATCGCCAAAGCGAGCACCATCATCAGGCCGCCGGCAATGGTGCTGTCGTGGAAGTGCTCGGCAAAGTCCTCGTCGGCGTGGACGTGGAGAATCCCGGCCGTCGTGATCCGCACCGCATTGACCAACAGCGCGATCGGCACGGCACCGGCGATGACGACCGCGTTCTCCCACCAGTTCCGGCCACCGACGAGCACGAGGGCCACGGACAGGGCGACGAAGATCGTGAGCATCCGCAGCCCCGCACAGGCATCCACGACGTTGAGCGCATGCCCGCTGACATCGATGATGTTGCCCGATCGCCAGGCGTCATAGCCGAGCGTCTGCAACGCAAACGTGCTGACAATCGTGGCCAAGGTTTGAAGGGGGCCGAGCAGGTACCGCGTTGCCTCGTCCGGCAGGGGATACATGAAGATCAGGAAGGCCACCGGGGCCCAGGCCCAGCGAAACATCTGCCAGCCACCGGCAAGCAGAAACACGCCGGCCAGAGCGGGCACGAACGTGTACATGTCAATCGTGACGATCCGGTAGCTCGCGCACCACAGCCGCAGCGCGAAACTCCCGACGAGCAGGCCCATTCCGGCCAGGCGTGCCGAAAGCGCCACTGGCTGCACGGGCTGCCGCCACCAGAAGAGCAGCCCCGCCGCGAACAGCGGCACGATCCAGCCGTGGGAATACTGGGGATTGTTCCAGCTCGATTTGGCGTTCAACAGGCCGGGCCAGTAACTGTAGATCAGCAGCGGCGTCAGGATGCCGATCACCAGCCAGGCGAGCCGCTGCTCGGGCATGCGCATGTCGGTCGCGAACTCCGCCGCCCGCCGCCGGCAGCCGACGAGAAAGGGCTCGTCGAGATCCGGGAACACCGCAGCCGGCGCCGGCGCGGCAGCCCGGGGCGGTGCGGTTTGCAAAAGGGGCTGAAGTTTGGCCATGGGGATCTTCTCTGCACCGACTCGTCCATCATACCCGCGCGGCACGGCGATTTCCCGCGTGCGTTCACGGCCGCGCGGTAATCCGCTCGGCCCACCGCCGGCCGAGCCGGCCTGCCGCCGTCACGGCCATCACGACCGCCACCATTTGCCAGCCGCAGGCGGCGCCGAGGAGCGTGACGGCCGCCTGCGAGCGGCTCTGCGCTCCGCCACTCGCCACCCATCCCGCCGCGGTGCCCGCTGCCCATGCGACGAGGGCGGCCAGGCGCGGCTGCCCCGCCGGCCAGGTGCCGCCAGCGGGCAGCACCCCGCAGGGCAGGACTGCCGGCACGGCGACGGCCGCCAGACCGGCAGCGATCACCGCCCCCAGGGCCGCGGTGCCCGGCACCCGGCTGCCGGCCGCCGCGATCAGCACCCAGGCCACGAGCGTCAGGGCCGTGATGCCGTGGAAGGCAAACTGCGCCCATGGCAGCCACTCGCCTCGCACCAGGATGCGATCGACACCGCCAGAGACGAGGTCCACGGCCGCGATCGCCGTCAGGAGCAGGCCGCAGCCGGCCTCGACGAGCGGATACCGGGCCGAGATCGGCGCCGCGCAGTCGCGACAGCGGCCGCGCAAGAGCAGCCAGCCGACTACGGGCACGTTGTCGCGGGGGCGGACGGCCGCACCACAACGCGGGCACCGCGAGCGGCCGTGGACGACCGATGCCCCCCGCGGCACGCGATGCACGACGACGTTGAGAAAGCTCCCCAGCATCGCCCCCCACACGAAGCCGCAGGCCAGGATCGCCGTTTCAGCCCACGGAAAGACTTCCGTCCACGACGGCAAGGCTGCGGCCGGCATGTCATCTGGGTCCGGGGTGGCGTTTTGGTGTAGGGTACCGCCGATTTTCCCCGCGCGCAGGCCGCCGCCCATGGACGCTTCGAACGTCGCCGATCCGCCGCCAGCCCACCGGCGGCTGCCGCCGTGGCTGAATCTCGTGCTGCGGTTGGCGGCGACGGGAGCCCTGATGGCCTACGCCGTGCGGGACGTGAAGTGGTCCGACCTCAGCGGGCATCTGCGGAACGCCCATTGGAAGTGGTGGCTGGCCGGCCTGGCGGCCAGCGTGCTCGTCCAGGTGATCGCGGGGGTCCGCTGGGCGGCGCTGGCCCGGCCGCTGGGCTTCTTGCGGCCGCGGCGGTTCTTCATCTGGCGGTTCTTCGAAGGCATGTTCTTCAGCCTCTGCCTGCCGTCGTCGATCGGCGGCGACGTGATCAAGGCCTATCGCGTCGGCGACACAACCTCGCGCCGCCTGCTTGCCGGCTGCTCGGTGCTCGCCGACCGGCTTACCGGCCTGGCCGCGCTCGGCGTGTTGGCCGGCACGGCGCTGGCGACCGGTGAGTATCGCCTCGGTCTCGCCGCTGCGCTGGGCGTGGCCCTGGTGCTGCTGGCCGGCGTCCTCGTCGCCTTCTGGCTCGGGCTGCAGTCGATCGACCGGATCATGAACCTGCTGCCGGAGTCGCATCGGGCCCGGGCCTTCCTCGCGCAGTTGCTTCCCTATCAGCAGCGGCCGCTGCTCATCACGCAGGCCGTGGGCTGGAGTTTCCTCGTGCAGATGGGAGGCGCGGTGGTCGTGGCGCTGATGGCCCGGACACTGCAGGTCGAGCTGCCGCTGGTGGTCTGGTTCTCCGTCGTGCCGCTGGTGGCGCTGCTGATGGTGCTGCCGGTGAGCATCGGCGGCTTCGGCATGCGGGAGAACGCCATGGAGATGCTGCTGGGCAAGTACGGCGTCGCCAAGGACCAGGCGATCGCGGTGGCCTTGCTGTGGGGCCTGGGGGCGATTCTCACGGGCCTCGTCGGCGGCCTGCTGTTCCTGCTCGACCGGCGGGCGGAACCGGCGCCGGCCCCGGATGCCTGACACGCGGCACACTTGAACCTCATGTGTGACGCGGGTCGGGGCTGCCCATGCCCCATCGCCGGACGTTCGCTTCGGCCTTCCAGGCCTCCGCTCTCTCGAGGCTGCCTGCGCTCCGCCATCCATGGCTGCGCTGGTCAGCCACGCCGGCTCCCGGGGCACGGGCAACCCCGCCCTGACCGTCGTTGCCCGGGCGATCAGGCTCCGGCCCGCCGGCGGGCGTCGAGCAGGAGGATGCCGGCGATCGTCTTGGCGTCTTCGATCCGGCCGTCGCGGCACATGGCGACCGCCTCCGCCCAGGCGACGTGTCGCGTGCGGATCTGCTCGCCGGGCTCGAGGGCCTGCGGCCCGGCCACGAGATCCCGGGCCACGAACAGATGCATCCGCTCGCGGAGGATGCCCGGCGACATCCAAAAGGATCCCGCCGCCTCGATCGTGCCCGCCCGATATCCGGTCTCCTCGGCGAGCTCGCGGGCTGCGGCGGCCGCCAGCGGCTCCGCGCGGTCGAGCGTGCCCGCGGGCAGCTCCACGAGCGTGTCGCCGACCGCCACCCGCACGACCTCGACGAGGCACACCTCATCGGGCGCGACCAGCGGGACGACGACCACGCTGCCTGGGTGGACCACGACCTCCCGCGACGCGACGCTGCCGTCGGCGCACGGCTGCGGGACCCGCACCACGCGAAATCGGCGCGCCTCGAGCAGCAGTTCCTCGGCCGCGACGGAAACGGCCGGCAGCGGCAGCGGCACGACCTGCGCCGGCTCGCCACCGACGTCGAGCGGCTGGTCGCCCGCCAGCGCCTTCAGCGGCACGATCGCGAGCCCGAGTCCCGCGGCGAGCCGCGGCGAGAAGCAGGTCGAGGTCATCCGTGCCACTGGCGCGCCGCCGCAGCGGACCTCGGCGCCGGCCGGCACGGCCCGCGCCGTGGTGAGGCCGACGAGCCGGCGGTTCACGTGGCCGAGCGCGTCGATGCGGGCCACGGTCTCCTGCCCCAGATAACAGCCCTTGGTAAACGAGATCGCCCGCGCGTCGCCGTCGAGTTCCTGCGGGAGCGACTTGGGGAGGATGTCGGCCGGATCGGGCCAGCCGGCCTCGATCCGCACCGCATCGGCAGTCGCGGCATCGGCCCGCGGCAGCGCCGCGGCGTCGAGCCAGGCCGCGAGCCGGGGGCCGTCTGCGGCCGCCACCTGCACGAGAAAGCCGTCGGTGCCGCACCACGTTGGCCGCGCGACGGCGGCCGTGATCTCGCCAAGCTGCATGCCACCATGCGCGAGCGGCTGCGGCGGTCGGGCTCCCGAGCCATGGCTGGCGAGCCAGGCTTCCGCACCAGGACCGATGAGCAGGAAGCTCGCCCGCGCGGCCGACTCGTCGGTCAGCTCGACGTCTTCGCGGATGTGATAGTGCTCGAGGTGGTCGCGGAGCGACGCCGCGACGTCGGCCGCGGCGTCGATCCACAGACCCGTGGCGGTCCGCATGATCGAGGTCAGGGCGAGCACCGCGCCGCGGGCGTCGGTGAAGAAGCCCGCGCAGCATACGCCCGGCTCGAGCCGCGTGACGGCGGCCGTGGTGAAGTGGTCCACGAACGTCACCGCGTCCTTGCCGCGGGCGGTGAGGCAGGTGCGGGCGGGCAGGGGAATCCAGGCGGTTCGCGGGCTGGCTGCGGCGGACGGCTGCACGGCTGGGGTGGGCTCGGGCGACATGGAAGCACTCCTGCGGGCGGGGAAACGCGACGCCATTGTGGTGTCCCCATCGGCCGCCCGGCAGTCCCCGAAAAATTTTTGCGGCCCCGCGAACGACCTGTGGCCCGGCTGCGTACAAGCAGGCACCGCGACACGATCGCGGCACTCGCCCCGATCGACAGCGGAGGCCCGACGATGGCGACCGTTCATTGCGACCGCAATCTTCACGACGACGGCTTCGACGACGATGACGACTCCTACCAGGATCCGCTGGCGCTCGCCGACGCCGAGTACTCGGACGTCTGCCGTGCGGAGGCCGAGGTCGGCGGGCCGGCGGGCCGTGACGTCAGGCCGCGGCCGGGCCCGACCTTGCACCGCATCGGCACGGTGCGGCGGCAGCAGGGGGTGACGCTGCGGAACGTCGCCCGCCGGTTGGGCATCGCGATGGCGGTGGTGCGCCGCCAGGAGCAGCCCGACGCCGACCTGCGGCTCTCCGACCTGCACCGCTGGCAGCAGGTGCTCGAGGTGCCCGTGGCCGAACTGCTCGTCGAGGGTGACGGCCAGCTGTCGGGGCCGGTGTTGGAGCGGTCGCGAATGGTGAAGCTGATGAAGACGGCCGCCGCCTTGCGGGAGCGGACGGCGGGCACGCCCGAGGGACGGATCGTCGCGATGCTCGTCGAGCAGATCCTCGAGATCATGCCAGAGCTCTCCGACGTGACTCCCTGGCACACCGTCGGTCAACGCCGGACGCTCGAGGATATCGGCCGCGCCGGCCGGTGCATCGTCTCCGAGGACCTGTTCCGCAGGCAGTAAGAGGCCCCCGACGGCCCGGCTTGTTCGCCGTCGTGGATGCGTCTACCATCCCGTCGTCACGGGGTGCCGCGGTCGCCCCCGGGTGTTTCCTCGGCAGGGTACGTCGCGTGTTTTCCTTCGTGGGAGTTCTGGGCATCGCGGTGGTGCTGTTTCTCGTGGTGGCGGCCACGGCCCGGGCCGTGCTGGGCCGCTGAAGCCGCCGCGCCGCGGGCGAGCAGGGCGATGAATCCGGCGGCTAGGCTGACGAAAACGACCCAGGCCGTGATCGCCAGTCGCCAGTAGTCGCGCAGCCAGACCAGTTCCGGTGGCTCCGCGCTCTTGGGGACCTTTCGCTGCACCGGGCCGTCGCGGCCGGACTCGCGCCGCATCTGGGTCCGGAAGGCGTCCCAGTCGGCCTGCACTTCAGGTGTGGAGAGCGCGACGAGCCGCGTTTCCCGCCAGCGCAGGAACGCCCACGGGGGGCCGGCCATGACGGCCGCCACCGCCAGCAGCCCGGCCCCCGCCGCCACCCAGGATCGGTGGCCTGGTGTTCGCTTCATCGTGCCCTGCGCCTCCTGCCTGCCATGCCGCGTTTTCCGGGGCCGGTTCAGTCTGGCAGCGCGGCGGCGGTGCTGCTACCGTCCCGCCGCCGGCGGCACCGCGCCGGCCCTTCCAGACGAGGAGAACGGAACGTGCTTCGTTTCGCCCCGCGCACCGCCCGCCTGCCCGCCCTGCTGATCTGCCTCGCTGCCTGCCTGGCCGCCGGTCCAGCTTGCGGCCAGACCGGCTGGCTGCCGACGGCGTGGTTCTCCCAGGATCAGCTCGCTCCCAAGGCGATGTTCCCCCTGGCGGAGAAGGACGGCCCCTGGCTGGTGCTCGCCACCACCTTCCGCGGCGCGGGGGCCCGGGAGGATGCCCGTCGGCTGGTGCAGGAGCTGCGCGGGCAACACCGCCTGCAGGCCTACACCCACGAGAAGTCGTTCGACTACACGGGCACCCAGAAGGGCGTCGGCTTCAACCCCGACGGCAGCCCGAAGACCATGAAGTATGCCAACGCGGCGCAGGTGCTCGAGGTGGCGGTGCTCGTCGGCGACTTCGCCACCTGCGAAGATCCGCGCGGCCAGAAGGTGTTGCAGCGCATCAAGGCATTGCAGCCCGCGGCGCTCTCCGGCAACGGCGGCAAGAGCCGCGCGTTCTCCGACTTCCGGGCGATGGCCGGACTCGACAAGGCCGACAAGGGCCCCATGCACCTGGCCTTCATGATCCCCAATCCGCTACTCCCCGCGGACTACTTCAATCGCCACGAGGTCGATGCCTTCGTCCAGGAGATGAACGCCGACGTGACCCACAGCCTCCTCGACTGCCCGGCGCGGTACAGCGTGCGGGTGGCGACGTTCACCGGCTCGGGCATGATCGGCCAGGCGGCCGAGTCGAACACGTCGGCCGCGACCACCAGCGGCCTGGTCGACGTGTCGAAGCTCGCGGGTGCGCTGCGCGGCCAGGGCTGGCAGGATCCGAAACTGCGCAGCCTGCAGGGCGAGAGCCGGCTCGTGGAGGCGGCCGACAAGGCCCATCGGCTCACCACGGTCTTGCGGCGGGCCGGCTTTCAGGCCTGGGAGTTCCACGATCGCGAGTCGAGCGTCGTGTGCGTCGGCAGCATCAACCAGCTGGCGGTGCAACAGGCCGACGGCAAGGTGGTGGTCAACCCCGAGATCACGAAGATCATCGCCGCCCTCGGCCCCAATCCCGCCAAGCTCGCCCAGGGCGTGATCGAGCCCCGGGCCTTCGACGGCATCTTCCTCGACGTCGATCCCAAGCCGATCGACGTGCCGCGGGTGCCGACGAAGCGGCGGTGAGGTCAGAGAATCCCCCGCCATGCAGCCGCCCGCCACGCTCGTGCTCGGCACGACCAACGAGGGCAAGCTCCGCGAACTCGTCGCGCTGCTCGCCCCGTTCGGCATCTCCTGCCGGTCGCTCCGCGGCCTCCCCGGGGCCGTCGACGTCGAGGAGACCGGGGCGACCTTCGCCGCGAACGCCGCCCTCAAGGCCGGGCAGCAGGCCGCCGCCTTGCACGCCTGGGTGCTGGCCGAGGACAGCGGCCTGGTGGTGGATGCCCTCGACGGGGCTCCGGGCATCTACTCGGCCCGGTTCTCGGGGCCCGTGCCGGCCGGTGCGACCGGCAGCACCGACGACCGCAACAACGCGCTGTTGCTCGAGAAGCTCGCCGGCCGGCCGGCCCGCGACCGCACCGCCCACTACGCCTGCCATGCGGCGCTCGCCGATCCGACGGGCCGGATCGTGGCCACGGCGGCGGGCACCTGCGGCGGCTTGATCGCCACGGCTCGGCAGGGTGCGGGGGGCTTCGGCTACGATCCGCTGTTCATCGTGCCGGAGTACCACCGCACGTTCGGCGAACTGCCGGCGGCGGTGAAGGCGGTGATCAGCCACCGCGCCCGGGCGATGCGGGCCATCATCCCCGCGATCGTCGCGCGGCTGTGAGCGTGCGAGTGGTGCGTGCGAGTGGTGCGTGCGAGTGGTGCGTGCGATCGCCGCTGCCGCGGCGGGAGGCGGCGAAATCGTTCCGCGTCCTCGCGAATCACGGCCCGGGCATACGAGAGCCGCGTGTCGGCATGGTCGGCCTCGAGAGCTCGGACGGCGAGGTCGTCGGCGCAGTGCATGGCGGCGGAACCCCGTGCAGTTCTCCGGGGGGTTTGATCCGCGATCGAACTCATCGAGTACGGTCCGGAGCATCTTCCCGAGCTGATGCACGCGGTCCGGGGGGGCGGGGCCCGTTTCCAGGACGACGAGCAGCCCGTCCGTCGAATCCGAGCCGGTGGCCGATCACTCGCAGCACCTCGGCCGCGCCGTCCATGCGGCCCGCCAAGGCGGCCAGCGCCGGCGCGAACCGCCCTGCCTCGTCCACGAACGAGCGGACTCGGTCGCGGGTCACTTCTTCGAGGAGCGCGAAGGCGCCACAGCCCATGGCGGAAAGAAAATGGCTGTTCATGAGCTGTTCGGCATGGGCCCGTTCGGGGAGCAGGAGCATCGGCTTGCCCAGATGCAGCGCCTCGCCGATGAGCTGGTTGCCGGCGGCGGCGACGACGGCCCGACAGCAGGCCAGGTCCTCCACGAACCGCCGCTCGTCGATCGCGTGGAACGACACGCGGGCCACCGGCTCGCGCTGGCCGAGGCCGTAAACCCGCACCGGCAGGCCGCAGTCGGCCAACGCCTCGATCGCCGAGAAGGGCGTGTGCCGGCGCACATAGCTGACGATGAAGCCGTCGTCGCGGGGCGCGGCCGTCCGGATCTCGCGGCGCAGGAGCGGGCCGACCTGGACCACGTGCTCCCAGCCGCGCCGCAGCGGCGGCCGAAAGAAGGCGGAGACGACCGTGTCGGCGGCCTCGCTCACATACAGCCAGACGGCGCGGCTCATGAACCAGGCGTTCCACTGGAGCGTCCAGGGGAGGGCGTCGAGGTCGTAGGCAAGGAGGAAGTGCTGGTGGTCCACGCTCACCAGCGGGATGCCCCTCCGGCCCGCGGCCCGGGGCAGCGCCGGCTCGAAGTCGACGACCGCCAGTTCGGCCCCGAAACTGTCGAGTTCGTCGAGCATCCGGTCGACGAGCGGCCCGAGTTGGCGGGCCTGGTAGTCGAGGCCCGCGGCGATCGACCGCATGACGTCGAGCCGACCGGCCGTGTACTGGAACACGATGCCGGGAATCTCCACGATCCGGACCCGCGGATGGTCGGTCGCGAAACGCCGCGACAGCATCTCGAAGGCGTCGGCCGACGTGTAGATCAGCAGGTCGTGGTCGGCCTCGAGGTGCTCGATGAGCGTGCCGATGCGGGTGGCGTGGCCCCGTCCCTCACCGCACAGGCTGATGGCGATCTTCGACATGGCTCACGGCCGCTTCGGTCGCGGTCTGTTGTAGCAGGCTTCGCGGGCGGTAGGTTGGAGTGGTCGCGAAGGCCCCGGGTAACGGGCCAGCCGCCGCCTCCCCCGGAGCCCTGGGCATGACGCTCGCGTGTCGCTCGCTCGCCGCCTTCCTGGCCGTGGCTGCGGCCGGGGCGTGGCGTGCCCCGTGCGGCCGGGCCGACGAACCTGCCGTCATTGTCGCCCGCGTGGGAGCGACGACGATCACCGCGGTGCAACTGGAGGCGGCAGTGCGCCGCGGCAACGCCGCCGCGTTGCCGGCCGGCCCGCAGCGGCAGCAGGCCGAGGCGGCCGCGCTCGAGCAGCTCGTCGAAGCGGCCCTGCTCGAGCAGGTCGTCGCCAAGGCGGCGATCACGGCCGATCCGGCGGCGGTCGACGCGGCGGTGGCAACGTTCCAAAAGCAGATCACCGGCCGTGGCGGCACGTTCGCCGCGTTTCTCGCCCAGACGGGGCGGGACGAGGCGACGTTCCGCGGTCAGGTCGCCCTGGAAATCGCAGTCCGGCAACTCGTCACCCAACGGCTCACGCCACAGGCCGTGGCGGGCTATTTCGAGAAACACCGCCGCGAGATCGACGGCACGCTCGTGCGGGTCAGCCACGTGGTGCTGCGGCCCGACCTCGGCCGGGGAGAGGCGGCGGTCGAGGAAGGTCTGGCCCGTGCCGCCGCCATTCGGGGCCGCATCCTCCAGGGCGAGATGACGTTCGCGGAGGCGGCCCGGGCCCACTCGGCGGGCCCGAGCCGGCGCCGGGGCGGCGACGTGGGCTACCTGCCGCGGCATAGCGTGGCCCATGAGGAGTTCGCCAAGCAGGCGTTTGCCCTGGCCAAGGGCGACATCTCCCAGCCGTTCGTGACTTCTTTCGGGGTGCATCTGCTGCAGGTCACCGACGTGCAGCCGGGGGACCGCACGCTCGTGTCGCTGCGGCCGCAGGTCGAGCAGGTGATGGCCCAACAGATCGTCCGCGACGCGCTGGCGGAGGCGCGGCGCGACGCGCAGGTGGAAATCGCGCCGGGCGTGCCGCACTTCGATCCGGCGACGCCGGCCGACGGATCGAAGCCACGGCGGGTGATCGTCGCCGAGCCGGCCATGCAGCACTGAAACACGCGGCAAACGCGGCTGTTTCCGGGTTGCCGGGGCGGGGAGCGATCGGTACCCTCGCCCCCCCATGAGAGTGCGATCGCTGCTGCTGGGTATCTGCATGGTCGTCGTGCCGCTGCTGGCGATGTTTTCCCATCACCTGCCGCCGCGGCTCTTCGTCACGGCACGGAAGACCGTGTGGGAACCTGTCGCCGCGTGGGCCGGATGGAAGCCGGCCCCGGCGCCGCCGCGGTCAGCGGCCATTGTGGCCCAGCCCGACGCCCCGACACCGGCGGTCACGGCTGCCGTCCCGCAGCCGTCGTCGGCCCGAGCATCGGCTGCGGTGCTGCCGGTGGCCGCGTTCGGAAGTTCCGCCTCCCCCGATCGTCGCGCGCTCGAAGGTCGGCTCGCGCAGCTCGGCGCAATGGCGATCGACTGCCAGCCACTGCCGGGCGGCTCCGACATCCTGGCCAGTTGTCGGGTGGCCGTCGATCCGGCGGGCGAGTTGCAACGCGTCTTCCAGGCGGCGGGCGCCGATGCGTCGGCGGCGCTGGGCCGGCTGGTGGCGGAGGTCGAGGCTTGGAGGCATCGCACAGCGTCCCGCGCGCCGGCCGTGCCAGGGTCCTGACAGGCCGCCGCCCGGCGGCTCGGATGAGCGTGATCCCATGCGCCAGCGTCCGCGTTCCGACGGCCGACTCACCACCGCCCTCGCCCGGGTGCATGGGTTCATCGGGCTGTTCGACGCGCGGCGGTGGGATCACGCGGTGGCGCGGCCCCGCCGACGCCCCCTGGCGGCCGCCGAAGACGATCGGCCGGCCGAGGCGATCCGCGCGTTGATCGGCAGGCACGTGCGTTCGGAGGAACTCGCCCGGCTCGAGGCGGCGCTCTTTCTGGCCCGTGAACCGCTCACCACGCGCCGGCTCGCGAAGCTCGCCCGGCTCGACGACGGCACGCGAGCCCGGTCGCTGATCAAGGAACTGCGGTTGCTGCAGGATGCCGCAGGGTCGGCGTTTCGCGTCGAGCAGATCGCGGGCGGATTTCAGCTGCTCACGCGGGCCCCGTTCGGGCCGTGGGTGCGCCGCCTGCAGGATGCCGCCCCGGGTGGCCGGCTGTCGCCCGCGGCCCTGGAAACGCTCGCCATCGTCGCCTATCGGCAGCCAGCCACCCGGGCCGAGATCGAGGCGATCCGGGGCGTGGGGAGCGAGGAGATGCTGCGGCAGCTGATGGAGCGGGATTTCGTGGCCATCGGCGGGCGGGCCGAAGATCTCGGCAGGCCGAATGTCTATGTGACCACACGGCGGTTTCTGGCGGCCTTCGGGCTGGCCCGGCTGGAGGATCTGCCGGCGCTGGCGGCCTTGCCCGGGGCAGACACCGGGACAGGGGACGACGGGCCGGTGGACGACCCGCCGCACTGAATCGTCGTACCGGCCGCTTGCAGCCGATCCCGGCGGGCGACACACTTTGGGCCCCGGTGGATGTCGCATCCACCGGGCGGCTGCCGCCAAAAAGTTTTTTTCCGGTGGCCGATTGGACGATGTTCCCCCGATCGGGTACAGATTTCGACCGAGGTTTCGGTCGCCAGAGACTCCAGGAGGTTTTCGCCGTGACGATCGTTGCGAGTGGCAGAGGGCAGAACGACGTGTTGACCGCCGACGTTTTCTCCTGGAGTGAGATGCCGGAACTTCTCGCCGCCGAAGACCTGTTCGAAGGCGGCGCCGGGGTCCATTCCGGCCACGAACTCGTCGCTCGCGATGACGACGACGACTTCGACGACGATGAAGAGGACGAGGACGACGACGAGGAGGAAGAGGACTTCGAGGACGAAGACGACGAGGAAGAGGACGTCGACGATGAGGAGTGGGAGGAAGTCGACGACGATGAGGAAGAGGAAGACGACGAGGAAGAGGACGGCGACGAGGAAGAGGACGGCGACGAGGAAGAGGAAGACGACGAGGACTGGGAAGACGACGACGAGGACTGGGAGGATGAAGATGAGGACGAAGACGAGGATGACGACGACGAAGACTGATCGCGTCAGCTGATCGCCGCGGCCCTCCATGCCGCCCGACGAAACACCACGGCCGCGGGGGTCAGGCTCCCGCGGCCGGTTGTGTTTCCAGCCAGGTAGCTCGCAGTCCGTCGACAAAGCCCTCCATTGCATTCCTGCTCGGGCAGACTTGTTCCACAGTCTGCTACCGCGCCTCGAGCGTCACCTGGGTGAAGCGGCCACGACGCTCGACGTCGATCACGACCCGCTGTCCGGCCGCCTGGAGCCGGGCGACCATGTCGGCCTGATTCGCGACGGCCGCCGCGTCGACGGCCAGAACTCGGTCTCCGGGAAGCAGGCCCGCGGTGGCGGCAGGTGATTCCGGAGCCACGCGCACCACGACCGGCGCGGCCATCTCGCCCGCGTCCTCGCGGGTGCCGATGCCCCACCGGCCGCGTTGGGATCCGACGGCGTCTTGAATGACGGCCTCCAGGCGGCGCTTCGTGGCGTTCGACTCCATTCGCGACTCGGGGCGAAAGATCCGCCGGGGCCCCGGATCATTGGCTATGGCCAGCACGAACCCCAGCGTGAGCCGCACCACCGGAGGGATGCCGTCGAGGTTCACCAGGTGCGTGTCATCCGCAGGCCGGTGATACTGATCGTGGAGACCGGTGTGGAACATCACCGTTGGGATCTTCGCCGCGATGAAGGGGTAGTGGCCGGAGTCGTCCTCGATGTCCCAGTCGAACGCCAGTTCCAGCCCGGCGGCGTTTTCAGGCGCGTTGTTGGCGAGCACGACGGCCGACCGTAGGCCCGGAGACGTGCGGGTGCCGTAGACCTCCAGGCGGCTGCCCCGGAGCCGCCCGATCATGTCCAGGTTGACCGAAAAGACGATGGTCTTTCCCGCCACCGCCGCCGGTCGCACCCGCAGGAAATGGCGGGAGCCGAGCAGTCCCTTTTCCTCGCCGTCCCAGAAGGCGAAGAGGATCGGGCGGCGTGGCCGCTCTGGCAGCCGCTGCATCGCCTCCATCAGTTCCAGGAGGCCGGCCACGCCGGAGGCGTTGTCGTCGGCACCGTTGTGGACGAAGCCGAAAGGGCCGTAGCTGTTGTCGGCGTTGCCATAGCCCACGTGGTCGTAGTGGGCGCCCACGACCACTAGTTCGTCGGCTGCCGCGGGATCGCTTCCGGGCTGGAGAACGAGGATGTTCCGCATCGCGCCGAACGCCTGGTAGAAGGACCCGGCGTCACCGGCGGGCTCGAGGCCGGGGCCGGTGGTTTCCCGGAGCCGCTCGATCTCGGCGACGATGTACGCCCCGGCGGCCCGGCCACCGCGGCTGCCCCCCTCGCGGCCCTCGAAGGCGTCGTCAGCCAGCGCCGCCACGTGCCGACCCGCATCGGCGGCGCGGATGCTCGCGTGCGCCTTGGAGAGCATTTCGGCCGCCGGCACCGCATGATGGGCCACAGCCAGGGCGAGCATGGCGGACATGGCTGCAACGGCACGCATCGGACGCCTCCTTGCGGGACGGCAGCCCGCGGTCCAGAATAGAGCGGTCGATCGGGTCGCGAGTCCACGGTGATTTTCGCGGCTTCGGAGAGGTGGCAGAGCGGTCGAATGCGCGTCTTTGCTAAAGACGTGTCCGGTCAAAAGCTGGACCGCGGGTTCGAATCCCGCCCTCTCCGTTTGGTGAAGAAGGTCGAAGCGAACATGCCCTGTTTCCAGGGCTTCTTGAAGAGCGAGTCATGGTGTACCTCCGTGACTTTGCTGAAACTTTGCTGAACCACCAACAGTCCCGCGACCACCGCGGGACGACTTTGCTGATGCCCTGCCGCCCCCGGGCGGGCTTGGCAGGTCTTCCAGCGGCCTGGCGGCGCTCGGTCAACTGCCGCATGGTCACCTGGGTCTGCTCGTCGGCGATGTGCACGTAGATCTTCAGCGCCTCCTCGTCGACGTGGCCGACCCAGCGGCGGACACGGGGGGGGCCTTCGTGCCGTGTGCCGTACCCACCGCCATCGGCTTCACCCCTGATGGTAAGCGGTCCGTCCTCGGTTGCAGTGTCGCGCGGAGCGAGGCCGAGACCCACTGGCGGGAGTTCCTCGAGTCCCTCCAAGCACGAGGCATGCACGGCGTGAAGCTCGTGGTCAG
>Ga0315906_10000915_pt1 | contig 44964 bp, 47 predicted proteins | sample LakEriMetagenome_4_FD_203526 | JGI IMG/M metagenome (GOLD analysis project Ga0315906, IMG submission 203526) | Freshwater fungal communities from buoy surface, Lake Erie, Ohio, United States - Buoy 2 MA122 | ecosystem: Environmental > Aquatic > Freshwater > Lake > Lake biofilm | place: USA...
ACCCCTTGAGCCACACCCCCGTCAGTCAAAAATGTTACTCTTTCCAACAACGGGTGTCATCCACAAATACAATGGTAGACCCCTTGGGTTCCGTTGCGCCTTTGGCCGACGTCACTTGGCCTCTTTAGCGGCCCAATTCCGCAGTCCATTCCATGCGTTCGCCCGGTGCCAGTTCGACGCTGGCGGTTTCGCCCAACTTGGAACGAACCTTCAGATTCGCAACCTGTTTGTCGAAAAGATGCGGCGCACCAGCAACCGTTTTATTGATCGATATTTCGGTCTCAAGCACAATCGATTGATCGTTGCCAACAACCGGCGAAACTCGCACGTTCATTTCAGGTCGTTCACTGGTGCCGACAATACGCATTGTCGTGGTCGCACCAACCTGCATCATGCTTACGGTCGCCGGAGATTGTTTTCCATTGGCCGTGCGTTGCATCGACACCCGGATTGTTTCCATTGTCGCGTTGGCGTGCATGGAAGCAGTCAACAATGCGCCACAAAGCAGAGCTTGCATTTTCATTTTCAATTTCCTCCAATAGAGTTGCAGTACCAAGACTAGTTTGGGACAGGTCGTAATAACAACCTGACTGATTCGTCGCAGTTCCCTTCCGACTTCCCCATTCCCCGCGGAACGTGCGGGTGCATCCAGTCAATCCGCGGTCTCCAGCTTCCACGCAAACACCTCATTCAGCGAGACGTTGAACACCTGCGCGATCCGAAACGCGGCTTCCAACGACGGCAGATACTTGCCGGCCTCGATTGCCGCAACCGTCTGTCGCGTGACAATGACACGAGGTTCAGAGTCACATTGTTTTTCATCGAATTCACTGGATCAGGATATAAAATCAGGAAGCACTTGAGAAGGCCTGCTATTGGCCGCAAGTTACCACGGCAAAAGTATGCCGAAAAAGGCAACGAGCTTAGGTGGAAGCACGTAACCAAGAATAATGAGTACTACCCCTCCAACGATGACAGTCGACGCGAGTACGGCATGCTCGGTCGGAGCGAGGTATGCGGCAATTCCTCCGATCGTAATTAAAACGCCGCCGTAGAACCAGAAGGCAACACGTCCGCACTTCTCCGCAATCGGTGAGATGTCGCCTTGATTGTCTGCGCTGGAATTTGTCATGAGGTCTACCCTGGACTTCCTTGAGTCACTAACTAAATATATGAAATCAGAGAGCTAGAGCGTACCGCCGCTTCTGGCCGAAAGTTCTCGGGCATGCTGGCCTGCAATATTGCTCGGTACAAAGCGAGGTCAGCGATTGCGTGACTTGCTCAACATAGCGTCGCGTAGGATTTCATTCAGTCGACTTTGATAGCCCTTGCCTTGTCCCCTTAGCCATGCCAGTACGTCTGCATCGATCCTCACCGTCAGCTGCTGTTTAACTGGTCGGTAGAATTGTCCGCGTTGAGCACCGCGCCAGTCCTTGGCTGAAGTCGCGGGAAGATCGGAAAGATCAATTTCGCTTTCCGACTTTGACGCTAGCTTAGCTAGTTCCTTGCGAACTGCCTCAGGGCCCTTGTTCATAGAATTTCCTCTCCAGCTTCGTTGCTCTTCGGGCAGAAATAATCCGGATGTGTTCTTCGCCGCTCTCGGTTTCATGCCAAGTATGCGCGACTAAGAGCAGCACAACGCCGTCTGCCATGCCAAGCGTTGGCCAACGAATCTCGCCAGCCTCTATCCTGTCTTGGCGCGAAACATGCAAGGGATCATCGAACACGAGTTGAGCCGCCCCAAACCTGACGCCATGTTTCTTCAGATTTGCCTGGCTCTTCTTTTCATCCCAACTGATCAATATTGAAAACCTTCGATAGTAGCTACGGAAATGTAACTACACATATGTAGTTTTGTCAAGCGGGAGAGATCAAGGGGGGACCTGCCTTGAAGGGCAGCTATTGGCCGGTTTCAACAATTCCAACACTAGGGGGTCGAAGTCACATTATTTTCATCGAATTTACTTTGTCAATTCCGAAACTCATTTATCCACGGACATCTTGAGGCCTTTTTGCTTGGAAATACCGGTGGACAAACGACTTTTACTTTCAATTCATTTACAGTCGGGCAAACATCCCCGACGGGGCAGAGGTTCCCGTCAGGATGTTCTCATTTCATTCATCTGCCAACCCACACCACGCCACCAAGCATGGCGACTACTGGTTGGCAAACTTCTACATCTAGCGTGACTTAGTCAGCTTGCTTACGCAGGAAGGCCGGTATGTCATAAGTATCCATGCCGGACGATGCCAGCGCAGACACGGTGACGTCACGACGACGACGCGTTACCGCTGGCGTGTCGAGTTCCGCGTAGTTGATCGCACCAGCCGGTGTGGATTGAGGCGTTCCAACGGCGTCATCCGTCCCCGTCCGCTGCATGGTGGGTGCCGAGTAGACCATCTGTGGCTGTGGCTTGGCGATACGACCACCTAAACCGGTCGCGACAATCGTCACACGTAGCGCGTCGCCCAGGGCCTCATCAAACACCTGACCGAAGATTACCGTGGCATCTTCAGCCGTAAAGCTGCGGATGGTGTTCATCACTTCATGCACTTCCTTCAATTTCAAGGATTTGGATGCCGTGATGTTGACCAACACACCGCGTGCGCCGGTGAGGTTCACGTCTTCGAGCAGCGGTGATGCGGCAGCGCGTTCAGCCGCCACTTGTGCGCGATCCGCACCAGTTGCCGTCGCCGAGCCCATCATCGCTACCCCGTTTTCCGACATCACCGTGCGTACGTCGGCAAAATCAACGTTGACCAAGCCGGGGCAGTTGATGATTTCTGCGATACCGGCCACCGCGCCATGCAACACATCGTTCGCCGCTCGGAAGCCGTCTTCAAAGGTCGCGTCTTCACCCAACACTTCCATCAGCCGATCATTTGGGATGATGATGAGGGAATCGACGTTCTGCTTGAGCGCTTCAATACCGAGTTGCGCGGCCTTCATGCGTTTACCTTCAAACGCAAACGGCTTGGTCACGACTGCGACCGTCAGCACACCCAATTCACGCGCCACTTCCGCTACGATCGGTGCGGCACCGGTGCCTGTGCCACCGCCCATACCGGCGGTAATAAAGAGCATGTCGGCCCCCTGGATCAGCTCGGCGATGCGTTCCCGGTCTTCAATGGCTGCTGCGCGACCGATTTCAGGGTTTGCACCCGCCCCCAGACCACGCGTGACCGCGCCGCCCAACTGCAAAACCGTACGTGACTGGTTGCGCTTCAACGCTTGCGCGTCGGTGTTGGCACAAATGAATTCAACGCCCGCAACACCGTTTGAGATCATGTGATCAACCGCGTTACCGCCGCAGCCTCCCACACCGATCACTTTGATGACCGCTTCTGGCTCAGTGTTATCCAATATTTCTATCATGGTGGTGCTCTCCTCTGCTTGGTGGAACAACTCAAAAAATACAACGCTAAAAATTGCCTTTGAACCAACTTGCCATACGTTCAAGAACTGATTTGAAATTGCTGCTGTGTAATCGCACGTGATCATCACGTTTGCGCTGCTCAACGCCAGTCAGTAACAAACCGACGGCGGTAGAGAATCTGGGGTTGCGCACTACTTCGGCAAGCCCGCCTGAATAAATCGGTACACCCAGTCGTACGGGCATGTGAAACACCTCTTCACCGAGCTCGACCATGCCTGCCATGCTGGCGCTGCCGCCGGTCAACACGATGCCGCTGGACAACAACTCTTCAAAGCCGCTGCTGCGCAGCTCACGTTGAATCAGCGCGTAGAGCTCCTCGACCCGCGGCTCGATGACTTCGGCGAGCGTCTGGCGAGACATCTGGCGCGGACTGCGATCCCCCACACCCGGCACTTCGATGACGTCGTTAACACTGGCAATCTGGCGCAGTGCACAGCCATAGGCCATCTTGATATCTTCCGCATCCTTGGTCGGCGTACGCAGAGCCATGGCGATGTCGTTGGTGATCTGATCACCGGCAATCGGGATTACCGCAGTGTGACGAATCGCCCCGCCGGTGAACACCGCAATATCAGTGGTGCCGCCACCGATGTCGACCAAACACACACCGAGATCTTTTTCGTCGGTCGATAACACGGCGATGGAAGACGCCAGCGGCTGCAACACGAGATCACGCGGCTCAAGTCCACAACGCCGCACACACTTCATGATGTTCTGCGCCGCACTGACGGCACCAGTGACGATATGCACTTTCACTTCTAGCCGTACACCACTCATGCCGACCGGTTCACGTACATCTTCCTGACCGTCGATGATGAATTCCTGAGTAAGAATATGCAGAATCTGCTGGTCCATTGGGATGTTTACCGCACGCGCGGTCTCCACCACACGATCGACGTCGAACTGTGAAACTTCGCGGTCTTTAATGGCCACCATACCGTGCGAGTTGAAGCTCTTGATGTGGGAGCCGGCGATGCCGGTAATCACATCCCTTATCTTTACGTCGGCCATCAGCTCGGCTTCTTCCAGCGCGCGTTGAATGCCCGATACCGTGTCTTCGATGTTTACCACCACGCCTTTTTTCAATCCACGCGATGGATGCTGACCAATGCCCAGCACGTCAAGCGTACCCTCAGCGGTCAACTCGGCGACAATGGCGACGATCTTCGATGTGCCGATATCGAGCGCCACAATCAGATTCTTGGTTTCGCGGTTCATGGCTTTTCCCATCTTTCGGATTCAGCAAATTCAGTACAGTGGTAACTCATGCTGTTGGTTTCTTGGCTGGTGCAGGCTTTGTCAATTTGCCGCCCGCTACGAGCGTGTTGGCGTGGCGAATCGTAAGACCGGATTGATAACGCAAATCAACGACGGCGTCGGCAACTTGCAGCGCCGGTAATTCAGGGTAAGTGTGAATAAACCGGGCAATGCGTTCATCAACATCCGCACGACCCAATTCGAGCACGACGCCGTTGTCGAGCTTCACTTGCCAAGCGCGGCGCGGCGTCATAACAACCGACTTCGGCGAACGGTCAATTGTTGCCAGCGGTGCCAGCAGCGCGACGTAACGGGTTAGTACTTCAAAGGACGATCCCTCCGGCCCGGCGAGTTTTGGCAACTGTTCGCGCCTCTCATCGGCGATGGTTGCGCTAAACACATCACCAAAACTATTCACGAGTGTTGACGTCTCGATAGTTTGTGAGTCATCGGTTGCATCGGCAACCCAGCGCGCAACGGGTTTGTGCTCCTCAATAACCACCACAATAGTGGAAGGAAATTGCCGGCGGATAGTTGCCTCGCGCACCCATTGCACCTGCTTCACAATCGATGCCAACCCGACCAAATCTAGTTGCAGCATTGATGCTCCACTTGTGGTGAGTGCGTTTGCCACACGCTTCAATGCTTCGTCATCGACCTCTGTGAGCGCGCCATTGCTTGCACTGACAAACACCACCCGTTCAATCGGCAGGCTGTTGCCAACCTCCGGTAGTGCTCCAAGTACGAACCACATCAGCGCTGCAGCCGCGATCATGGCCATGGTTGCAGCGCCAATCACCACCACACGCCGATTGCGGAAAGGCACATCGACCGACTGTTCTGGGCGAAGTCTCACACGGCCCGCCACACGTGCCCCGCCCCTACCACTACGTGGAGCGGCAAGAAGCGATGTGCGACCGGATGTGTGATCGCTGGCCATCATTGGTTGCACCTTGCGAGCGAGAGGAGACGAACACACAGGTCTGGGTAACTCAGCCCAACTGCTCGTGCAGCCATCGGCACCAGCGAGTGCCCCGTCATCCCCGGCGAGGTATTCATCTCCAAAAATGCGTAGCTGCCATCTGGCCGGAGAATCAAGTCGGCACGCCCCCAGCCGGAGCAGCCCAGTACACGGAAGGCGCGTAGCGCCATCAAACGAATTTCATCCTCCAACGCAGGCAGGACACCGGCAGGGCAGTGGTAGTGCACCTCGTCGGTGAAATACTTGTTCGCATAGTCGTACTTACCCTCTGGGGCTTCAATACGAATGAGCGGCAACGCGTCATCACCCACAATCGTTGCGGTTAACTCCTGCCCGGCGATGAATTCCTCAGCGATGACCAACGGATCAAGTTTGTGCGCCAACGTGAAGGCCGCAGGAAGTTCACTCGCGATGTTTACTTTGGTCACACCAATGGAGGAGCCTTCACGCGCCGGTTTGACAATCAATGGCAGGCCAAGATCGTCAAGCACGCGGGTAAGGTCGCTATCCGGCGTGAGGACGTGGTAACGCGGTGTGGGAATGCCAGCGGCTTGCCAGACGAGTTTGGTACGCCACTTGTCCATGGCGAGTGCGCTCGCCATCACGCCTGAACCGGTGTACGGAAGCTTGAGGGTCTCAAGCACACCCTGTACCGTGCCGTCTTCGCCAAAACGCCCGTGCAGAGCGATAAAGACACGATCAACTTTTTCTCGCGGCAAATCAAAAATGGAATGAATGGCAGGGTCGAAGGCGTGCGCATCAACACCCTTCTCCTTTAACGCCGCGAGGACGCCGCTGCCCGAGAGCAACGAAATCTCGCGCTCGCTGCTGGGGCCGCCCATCAACACGGCGACCTTGCCCAAAGATTGCACGTCAACAGTCACGCGGATTCCCCGCAAAATTAGTTGCCATCCCGAGCAGAGCTTCATCAGCGAGGGAGCTCATCCCGTCGAACGCGCGGCACGCCATTGGTGAGCGCCTTGCTTGTATTGATCCGGCAACTAAATATGAATAATTAAGAAAACCCCGCTCCCGCGAAGGCGGGTGCCTAATATCGGAATCTGCCGCGATAAATAAAATTGGGTTCCCGCCTTCGCGGCAACGGGGATGGCTGATGTGGTTTTCCATACTTAGTTGCCGCATCAGTTGCAGCGGATGAAATTCCGAATTAACACTTAGGTCATGTCTAATATCGGCCGTTGTTTTCCGGCAAAAATGCCTGAAGAAGTCCGCCAACAATAGTGTTTCGTTTCTCATCAATGTAGCGCTCACGCCAGCTCTCCAACAATCCGAACTTCCTGAATGAGTTCTACGCCAGTTTTTTCCCGCACTGTGTCACGCATGTGATTAATCAAGCTTTCTATGTCCTTGGCGCTTGCGCCGCCGAGATTGACGATGAAGTTCGCGTGCTTCAGCGATACCTGAGCGCCACCAATGGTGTATCCCTTCAGCCCACAGGACTCGATCAAGCGCGCGGCATGGTCTCCCGGTGGATTGCGGAAGGTTGAGCCGGCATTCGGCTTATCGAGCGGCTGGGAGGCCATTCGTTTTGCCAACAGTTCTTTGATGCGTGCCTGCGCAGTGTCGGCGTCCCCTGCTTCAAAGCGGAACCGTGCTGAAACAAAAAACTCGTCACGCTCTGCCACCCGCGTCTCAACGTGCCGATATCCAATCTCAAAGTCCGCAGCAGTCCGGGTGTGAATCACACCGCGTCGATCAAGTGTTTGGCAATCGACCACTTGCTCCCACGTTTCGGTGCCATAACACCCCGCATTCATGGCAAGCGCACCACCGATGGTGCCCGGCACCCCAGCCAACCACTCGGCACCCGCGAGGTGATTCCTCGCTGCAAACTTGGCAACGTGTGGGGACGCCGCACCTGCACCTGCCACGACGATATGTTTATCACTTGCGTCCAACACCATGCCGCCGAGCATTGGCGTGGTGAGGATGACCGTTCCGTGGTAACCGCCATCGCGCACCAGCAAGTTACTCCCCAGCCCGAGCATGAGAATTTTTTCGCTCAGCGCAATCGTTGGCAAAAACGCGCGAAGGTCTTCGAGATCAGCTGGTTTGAAGAATGTTTTGGCGGTACCGCCGGCGCGCCACGATACGTGTTTTGCCATGGATTCGTTATGGCGAACTTCGCCCCTGATCGCAACATTCACGACGGGCATCTGTGTTGCCGTTACCATCATTCGCCGCCCCCGGATCCCGCGAGAGCGGGTGCCACACCGCTGACGGAACCCGCGCCCATGGTAATCACCACGTCACCCGCCTTCACTCGGGCACGGATGGCGTCGGGAATCTCGGCGGGTGTTGCAACAAATTGTGGCTCAACCTTCCCCGCCACTCGCATGGCGCGCATAAGCGCCCGCCCGTCGGCGGCCACAATCGGTGCCTCACCTGCGGGATACACGTCCGCGAGCACCACTTCGTCGGCGGTCGACATGACCTTGACGAAGTCTTCAAACAAGTCACGGGTCCGTGTATAGCGATGCGGCTGAAACGCAAGCAACAAGCGACGACCGGGAAATGCACCACGCGCTGCCGCAAGTACCGCCGCCATTTCAGCTGGATGGTGGCCATAGTCATCGATTAAGGTAAAAGTACCAGCGTTCTTTTCACTGCCGCAGTCGATTTCGCCGTATCGCTGGAACCGTCTGCCGACACCGCCAAAACTTGCGAGCGCACGTGCAATGACGGTATCTTCGACGCCAATCTCGCGTGCAATTGCGATTGCCGAAAGTGCGTTCAGCACGTTATGCGTGCCCGCCAAATTCAACTCGCAGTCGAGCACTTTTTTGTCGCCACTTCTGCCAGACGCGGAGGTGGCGGTGAAATGCATACGGCCATTTACCGCACGGACGTTGACCGCACGAAGATCAGCCCCCTGGTCGAAGCCATAGGTGCGTACTGGTTTGCTAAGGCGCGGCAGAATCTCACGGATATTCGGGTCATCAGCACAGACCACCGCAAGCCCATAAAACGGCAGGTGTTCCAGAAACTCAACAAACGCCGACTTCAATTTTGCGAAGTCGTGGTCGTACGTATCCATGTGATCTTGGTCGATGTTGGTCACCACCGCCATGATGGGTTGCAGATACAAAAACGACGCGTCAGATTCATCGGCTTCAGCAACCAAATACTCACCAGTGCCGAGCTTGGCGTTGGTCCCAATCGAATTCAGTCGCCCGCCGATCACGACCGTCGGATCAAGGCCGGCTTCGGCCAACACATGCGAGATCAGTGAGGTGGTGGTCGTCTTGCCGTGGGTACCGGCAATAGCAATACCCTGCTTGAAGCGCATCAACTCGGCCAACATCATGGCGCGCGGCACGACCGGCACCTGTGCAGCTTTTGCCGCAACGACTTCAGGGTTGTCGGCCTTCACCGCACTAGAGGTCACAACAACATCCGCACCAGCGATGTTACCGGCAGCATGCCCTGTTACGACCGTCGCCCCCAATGACTTGAGGCGTTTAACAGTCGCGCTGTCGGATAAATCCGAACCACTCACGGAATAACCCAGATTGAGCAGCACCTCGGCGATACCTGACATGCCGGAGCCGCCAATGCCAATGAAGTGAAGATGTTTGACTTTATGTTTCATCGCAGAAAAGTCTCCGCTGCGGCATTGGTGGCGGCGCGCAAATTGCGCGCGGAGCCGCCGCATTTTTCAACCCCGGCAATCGGCTTGCGATTGCGGCGTATACCTGCGATGAAATGGAGATGTTTGACTTTATGTTTCATGCCAAACCTTCCCTGCTGCGGCATTGGTGGCGGCGCGCAAATTGCGCGCGGAGCCGCCGCATTTTTCAACCCCGGCAATCGGCTTGCGATTGCGGCGTAAACCTGCGATGAAATAGAGATGTTTGACTTTATGTTTCATGCCAAACCCCCGCAGATTTCAGCGCAAGCGACAGTCGCATCCGGCTTACCAAGGCTTCTGGCTATGGTCGCCATCGCAACCGCCTTCTCGCGCGTCATCGAAGCAATTTTTTGCGCGAGCCCTTGCGCCGTCTCTGTCTTCTGATTGACCAACAGACCCGCACCTGCGTCAGCGAGAAACTTAGCATTCGCGAGTTGCTCTTCGGCAACAAACCAAGGCAACGGAATCAAGATGCTGGCCACACCGGCCGCGGCGAGTTCGGCAACGGTGATGGCGCCCGCCCGACAAATGATCACGTCACACCATGTGTACATCGCCGCCATATCATCGATAAACGGCTTGACCTCGGCCTGCACTTTTGCGATTCCATAGGCCTTCACCAAATCTGCATAATTCTTTTCACCAGACTGGTGCACCACTTCCGGCCGTTGGTCCGGCGGGATGGTCGCGACGGCGGCGACGATCAAGTCATTCATCGTTTTCGCGCCTAGACTGCCGCCAACCACCAGCAAACGCAACGGGCCGCTGCGACCCGCAGACCGTTCGCTCGGTAGAGACAACTTCGTAATGTCTTCTCGCACCGGCGTGCCAAGCCATTCCACACGATCCGGCTTCGGCAATAACTTCGCGATACGGTTGTGGGGCACTTGGTCAAATGACTTGGGAAAGCCCACCAACACTCGGTCTGCGATCAGGGCCAGCACACGATTCGTGAGCCCGGCGTGTGCACCCGGCTCGTGCACCACCAACGGTTTACCAAGCAGCACCGCCATCATGCCGCCGGGAAAGGCGATGTAGCCGCCCATTGAGATAACCACATCTGGCTTCACGCGGCGCAATACTGCGAGCGACTGCCAGAATGCACGTAACAACACAAACGGTAATGTCAGCCAAGCCGCCTTGCCCTTACCGCGGACACCCGACATCGCAACCACTTCAATCGGGTAGCCGACCTTGCCCACGAGTTTGTGTTCCATGCCGTTGGGTGTGGCGAGCCATACGATATTAAAGCCGCGTGTTTCCAGCACCTGTGCAATCGCAATTCCAGGATAGATGTGTCCGCCAGTGCCCGCCGCCATGATGAGTGCCGTCTTCATACCTACAGCACCCCCTTGCGCGCAGAGGCAGATATCGCACGGTTCTCAAAATCAATTCTGAGCAGCACGGCAACCGCGACACAATTCATCAACACGCCAGTTCCGCCAAATGACAGGAACGGCAGCGTCAATCCTTTTGTCGGCAACAAGCCCATGTTCACACCCATATTGATAAAGGCTTGAACCGAAAGCCAAACGCCGATGCCCTGTGCGACCAACGCAGCGAAGTAGCGTTCACGCACCATCGCTTCACGACCGACCATAAATGTGCGATAGATAAACGTGATGAAGAGTGCGATCACAACCGCGATGCCGATAAAGCCTAACTCTTCACCGATTACCGCCAATAAGAAATCGGTGTGCGCCTCCGGCAGGTAGAAAAGTTTTTCGACCGATGCACCCAGCCCGACGCCGAGCCATTCTCCCCGCCCAAACGCGATCAACGAGTGCGAAAGCTGGTAACCCTTGCCAAACGGGTCGGCCCAAGGATCCATAAAGCCAAGAATGCGCTGCAGGCGATACGGTGATGAAACGATTAGCACAACAAACGCACCCGCCAGCAACACCAACAACGCGGCAAACACGCGCCAATTAAGACCACCCAAGAACAAGATCGACATGGCAATCGAAGTGATGACCACCAATGCGCCAAAGTCAGGCTGTCGCAACAAGAGGGCCGCCATAAAGACCATCACCGAAAACATCGGCAAGAAGCCCTTCTTAAAGTCATCCATAAACGCAGCTTTTCGCACCGTGTAATCAGCGGCATAAATGACGGTCAGCAGCTTCATCACCTCCGAGGGCTGCATGGTCATGAAGCCCAAGTTGATCCAGCGCCGCGAGCCATTCACGACGTTGCCGACACCCGGGATGAGAACAAGCACCATCAGGAGTCCACCGGCCATAAACAAAAACGGCGCGGCACGCTGCCACAGCGCCATCGGAATTTGGAAAACCACAATTGCCGCTGTCACACCGACTACCAAGTACGCCCCATGACGCATCAGAAAGTATGTGCCGCGATATCCGGTCGCTTTCATGGTTTCTGCGGTCATGATGGACGCCGAATAAACCATGACAAAACCGATTGAGAGCAACAGCAGAACGCTCCAGAACAAGACGAGATCAACCGGCGCGCGCGAAGCCGACTGTCCTGGCTTGGCATCACGCTGAAACAGCCCTGTCCTGATCGCGCTAAGCATTGGGATGCTCCTCGCGCTTCTCATCAGCCTTCGCTAATGATGCAACCGACGCCGCGAATACTTCACCGCGATGTTTGTAGTTTTTAAACATATCGAAACTTGCACAGGCCGGCGATAACAACACGGTGTCACCCGGAGATGCATGTGTGAACGCCAAACGCACTGCCGCATCCATATCTGCTGCATGAAAACAAGGCACGCTGGATGAAGCAATTGCCGACTGGATTTGTTGCGCAGCTTTGCCGATCAAGACAACTGTTTTTGCGTGTTTTTTGACGGGCTCCGCGAGGGGCGCAAAGTCCTGCTCCTTACCTTCGCCGCCGGCGATCAGAATCGTTGGCGTGGTCATGCCATTCATCGCAGCAACCGTCGAACCAACGTTGGTCCCCTTGGAGTCGTCTAGGAAAGTAACCCCTTGAATCACTGCGACCCGTGCACTACGGTGTGGCAGTCCGGTGAATGACTTCAAGCCCCCGGCGGCCCCCGCTAAATTCACACCAATCGCGTCGCAAAGTGCAAACGCTGCCAACGCATTGGCAGCGTTGTGCAACCCGGCAACGGGTAACGACGAAAATGGCACTAATTTCTGTTTCCCACGCACCAGCCAGCCGTCGGCTAGTCCGAAATTTTTGTCCTTGGTCGGCTGATCGAGGCCAAAACTTGTGCATTCGCAACGTGCCTCTTTCATCGACATCGAAATTGCGTCGTCGCGATTAACAATCTGATGCGTTGCATGTAAAAAAATCCGCTGCTTGGCCGCTGCGTATGCAGCCATTCCGGCGTAACGATCCAGGTGGTCCTGCGAAAGGTTCAACATGGTCGCAGCATCAAGACGCAGCGAAGATGTTGTTTCCAATTGGAACGAAGATAGCTCGATCACGTACACATCCGGCTGCCCGGAAGACTCGGCCGCCGCGAGTGCGTCCAACACCGGCAGACCGATATTGCCGGTCACGACCGTCTGAAGACCGGCGGCGGCGCACATTGCGCCCGTCATTGCGGTCACAGTCGATTTCCCATTGGAGCCGGTAATGCCAATCACTTTCGGTTTCGATCCTGTTATTTCGTTTTGCTTCCACGCAAAAAGCTCGATGTCCCCAACGAACTTTTTCCCCGCCGCGACGGCCCTCTTGATGGCCGGGTCACACGCGGGCCCCGCAACGGCCACGCCCGGGCTTGCAACAACGAGTTCGGCGTCGCTAAAGAGGCCGTCTGTCCACGGGCCGGTGACGAGCTCGTAACCAAGACTTCTGATGTCGTCGGCTCCGGGAGGTCGGTCTCGGCTATCGGCGACTCGCACACGAGCACCCATTCTTCCGAGATAGCCGACGACGGAGAGTCCGGTGTCACCCGCGCCCAGAACAAGTACGCTTTTGTCATGCCAATTCACCCCGTTGCCTCGTCACTTCATCGAATAGTGAAACTCGTTTATTGGCGGGCGTTTTCAGCACAAACTGCTTGGAAACGCCCGTCACTATTTGTCTTTTACTTTCGCTTCAACCCAGTCGCGGCGTTAAAACCCGCCATCACTCACTCCTCGACTACCTCAGCGCCGTAGCCCGGAAAGAACGCATTGCACTTCCGGGACAACGCCTGCTCCATCCAACTTCCCGCATTGCGCGTTGCTGCAAGCGGCCTACCGCAGCCAACCCTGTCATCCCGGCGGAGGCCGGGATGACAATTTTGGAAATTTCCATCTCCACCTCTAACGCCTCACCCCTAAAGCCTCATCCCTCACCTACGTCACCTACCTCAGCTTCAACGTCGACAATCCAAACAACACCAGCATCATCGTGATGATCCAAAAGCGCACGACGACCTGGTTTTCTTTCCAGCCTTTAAGCTCGTAGTGGTGATGTAAGGGCGCCATGCGAAACACACGTTTGCCCGTCAGCTTGAACGAGGCCACTTGAATCATCACCGACAGTGTCTCCACCACAAACACGCCGCCCATGATGATCAGGACGATTTCCTGTCGGCAGATCACCGCCACCAATCCGAGCGCGCCACCGAGTGCCAGCGCACCGACGTCGCCCATGAACACTTCGGCGGGGTAGGCGTTAAACCACAGAAAGGCAAGCCCTGCGCCCGCGATCGCGCCGCAAAAAATAGCGAGTTCGCCCGCGCCCGCGATGTGCGGCACGCCGAGGTAAGTGGCAAACACTTTGTTACCGGCAACGTAGGCAAAAATGGCGAGCGCAGATGCAACCATCACGGTTGGCATGATGGCGAGGCCATCAAGACCATCCGTTAGATTCACCGCGTTGGAAAAGCCCACCACCATGAACCAACCCAAGACGATGAAGCCGATGGCACCGAGCGGAATCGCCACTGTCTTGAAAAATGGCACGATCAGATCGGTCTGCTGCGGCAGGTTGGCGCGGAAGGCAAGATAGGATAACGCAGTTGCGGCAATCACGGTCTGCCAGAAGAACTTTGATTTGGCGGAGAGCCCTTTGGAATTCTTGTGCACGACCTTGCGGTAATCATCAATCCAACCGATCGCACCAAACCCGACGGTGGTGACGAGACAAGCCCACACGTACCGATTGCTCAGATCCCCCCACAGCAGTGTGGTGACGGCAACCGCCGTCAAAATCAGCGCGCCCCCCATAGTGGGTGTACCCGCCTTCACCAAGTGCGTTTGCGGACCATCACTACGCACCGACTGGCCGATTTTCATCGCCGTCAATTTGCGGATCATCCACGGACCAATAACAAATGAGATCACCAGCGCGGTCATTGATGCCAGCACGGTGCGCAGCGTGATGTAACTGAATACGTTAAATGCCCGCACGTCTCTACCCAACCACTCGAAGAGTTCGAGCAACATTAGTGAACTCCTTCCGCCGGCTTGATTTGTGCAGAATCCACTAGCGCATAAACAACACGCTCCATTCGCATAAAGCGCGAGCCCTTGATGAGTACCGTTGTGTTGGCGTCGAGCGTCGGCTTCAAGGTGGCAACTAGTTCGTCAAAGCTCGCCGTATGTACCGCACCCACGCCAAAGCCTGAGCAGTACTCACGCGCAAGTTTTCCAAGTGCAAACAGTCCATCAACTTGTGCCATCTTTGCCTCCTTTCCGATTTCTGCATGCATCACAGCCGCGTCTTCTCCGAGCTCCGCCATATCGCCCAGCACCAGCAATCGCCGGCCCGGCAGCTTCGTCAACACATTGATGGCAGCACGCATCGAATCCGGATTGGCGTTATAAGTGTCATCGATGATGGTGGCGGAATTGTGGCCAGCGTAGCGCCGCAATCGGCCGTCAACCCCTGAAAACTCTGCAAGCCCGGCGGCAATCGCCGGCAGCAAAACACCCATCGCAAAAGCTCCGGCGGCAGCAGCGATGGCATTGCGCTGACTGTGCTCACCCATCACCTGCAAGCCGACTTCGGCGGTCCCAACTGCCGTGTGCAGCGTCAATCCGGATTGTGTGAGTTCGCCGCGCAGTTCGGCTGAAGGTGCCGTCCCGAAGGTTACGATGCGTCTGTTTTTCCCGACGAGACTCCGCCAGTAGTCGGCGTATTGGTCGTCGATATTGATGCAGGCCACGCCGTCGTCGCGCAGTCCAGCGTAGATTTCGCCCTTCGCTTGCGCGATTGCCTGCCGCGATCCGAGCTCGCCGATGTGTGCAGTTCCAGCCATGATCACCAGCGCCACGTCGGGCATGGCCAGACGCGTGAGATAGTCAATTTCCCAGAGGTGGTTCATCCCCATCTCCAGCACGGCAGCACGATGATGGCGATCCAAACGCAACAACATGTGTGGTAATCCGATGTTGTTGTTCAGATTACCTTCGGTTGCCAGCACCCCGTCGGTTCCGCCCACGTGTTTCACCATTATTGACCGCAGCATTTCTTTGACCGTCGTCTTGCCGTTACTGCCGGTGAGGGCGATGATAGGCAGCGTAAAACGGCTGCGCCAGTACTGCGCCAGCGCGCCGTAGGCCAACATGGTGTCGCCGACGACAATTTGTGCAAGGTCGGTCGGCATCAGGCGCGAGACCAATGCCGCTGCCGCACCACGTTGTCGAACTTGTTCGAGATACTCATGGCCGTCAAAGGTCGGCCCCTTCAGCGCAACAAACAACTCATTCGGCCCAATTGAGCGGCTATCGGTCGACACACCGGCGAATGACGTGCTGATGTTTTTAGTGTGTAACTGCGCACCCAACGTGCGCGCACAATTTTCGATTGTCATCGCCGCGCCGCTCATTCCGTGCGCCCCTTCCACACACTCAACGCTTCGAGAGCGACTTCAACATCGCTGAAGTGACGTTTAGTCTCCCCGATGATTTGGTAGTCCTCGTGCCCCTTGCCGGCGATAACCACCACATCATTTGCCACGGCCAAGTCAAGTGCCTCAAAAATTGCCTGATGGCGATCAACGACCGTGTGATGCGGTGCCGCACCAATGCCGGCCCCAATATCGGCAAGTATCTTGGCCGGATCTTCCGTGCGCGGATTATCCGAAGTCAGTATTGTGAAATCTGCGTAGCGTCCGGAGATGGCACCCATCAGGGGGCGTTTGCCAGTATCGCGATTACCACCGCAACCAAACACGCAAATCAAGCGGCCTTTGTCTGGCACGATCGCGGAGACGGTGGAAAGCACTTTTTCCAGCGCATCCGGCGTGTGGGCGTAATCGACGACCACCAGCGGTTTGTTTGCCGCGTTTATCGCTGCGCGGACTTTTTGCATGCGGCCAGTCACCGGCGCTAAGCGGCCAACAATAGACGCCGCAGTTGCGATGGCGACACCACTAGCCTTCAGACAGCCAATCACTGCCAGCAAGTTGCTTGCGTTAAATGCGCCAAGGATGTCTGTTTCAACCTGCGCCTCATCTGTCGTCAGGCCGTTTGCATCGAGACTCTGCACCGTGAAACTGAGCCCTGCGGAAGTGACTGCAATATCGTGTGCAATCAAGTTGGCGAACTTGCTGCCGGTCTTGGTTGCATACCGAATCACATCGACACCACGGCGCTCCGAACGACCTGCGAGCTCGCGCCCAAATGGGTCATCCACGTTTACCACTGCGGTCTTTAGCCCGCGCAGCGCGAATAGTTTCGCCTTGGCTTCACCGTAGGCTTCCATCGTGCCGTGGTAGTCGAGATGATCACGCGTCAGGTTGGTAAACACCGCGACATCGTATTTAACATCCGACACACGACCCTGATCGAGTCCATGACTGGAAACTTCCATCGCGCATGTTGCCGCACCGGAAGTCACGAAGTCACGCAGGTAGCGCTGTAGCAAAACAGCGTCCGGTGTTGTGTTGTCCGCAGTTGTGAGTGCGCCCAACAGACCGTTGCCGATGGTACCCAACACCGCGCTGCGCCGACCGGCCATTTCTAGCGACTGCGCAATCCATTGTGAAACAGAAGTTTTGCCGTTGGTGCCGGTCACACCCACCATCCACAGCTCATTTGACGGATGGCTGTAGACGTGGGCACCAATGGCGCTGGCAAATTGTTTGAGATTTGTCACTGCGACATGAGGAACTCGCCAGGCATCGTTCCAGCGGAACTCGCCAGTAGCTTCATACATAACGGCTGACGCGCCGCGTGTTATGGCGTCGTCAATAAACGCTCGCCCATCACGCACCGCACCAGGATAGGCTAAGAAAATACTGCCAAAGCGCGCGTCTCGCGACGCAGCAGTGGCGTGTTCTAAACTTGCAGGCAATTGATCGATCGCCTGAATGACACCGCGCAAATTGGTGAGGGGGATTGGCTGGGTACCAGTGGCCTTCATCCGCGATCCTTCGGGGCCACAGCAACTTGCGTTGTCGAAAAAGGCGTCACCAGCGGCGTTAGCGGCTGTTGCGGCGAAACCACCACGCTAGCCGATCCGGCAGGGTTGGCGGGCGTACGCCCGGCATCAACCAACGCCGGCGCATCCGGCTGTACGCCTGCCATTCGTAGCGCCTGCGCCATCACATTTGAGAACACTGGTGCCGACACTTCACCACCATAAATCTTGCCAGCGGAAGGCTCGTCGATGGTGACGGCCATGATGAACCTAGGATTCGACGCCGGCCCATAACCAACAAATGAGGATAAATACAGTGACTGCGAATAGTGTCCGTTCACCAACTTGCGCGCAGTGCCAGTCTTGCCGGCAACGCGGTAACCGGACACCTGCCCCTTGGACGCAGTGCCACCTTGCTGGGTCACCGTCTCAAGCATCGCCGCCATCGTTTTGGCCGTCGCCGCCGACAGCACCTGTTTGCCGATGACGTCCGTCTCGCGCTTGCTGAAAGTCACCGGTAACAACACGCCATCGTTGGTAAACAGTGTGTAGGCCCGCGCTATTTGCAACGCCGAAACTGACAAGCCGTAGCCGAAAGACATGGTCGCCTGTTCTATTGGCTTCCAGGTTTTAGCCGCGCGCAATTTACCGCTGACCTCACCGGGAAACCCAGTGCGTGGGCTGCTACCAAACCCCAGATCGCTGTAGAGGCTCCATAGAGTCTCAGAGGGCAACTGTAGCGCCATCTTGGCCGTGCCAATGTTTGACGACTTCTGGATGATTTCCGCCACGGTCATCTGCGGTAGCGGATGCGTATCGGTAATAGTGTGACCGCTGACCGATAAACCACTGCCGGTTACGATCACAGTCGATGGTTTCACAATACCCGCTTCCAACGCCGCTGCAACGGCAAACGGCTTAAAGGTGGAGCCTGGCTCGAAGGTATCGGCGACGCTGCGATTACGCATTTGCGCCGGTTTGTAGGCGGCGCGGTTGTTCGGGTTGTAGTCGGGCATATTGACCAACGCCAGCACTTCTCCGGTCTTCGCGTCGAGCATCACCAACGCGCCGCCCCTGGCGCGGTTGGTTTCAACAGCGGCCTTTAACTCGCGGTGCGCAAGAAACTGGAAGCGTTCGTCGATCGAGAGCTTGAGCGGTTTTCCGTCCCGGGGTACCTTAAGACTTTCTAAGTCTTCGACAATGCGCCCCTTACGATCCTTGATCACGCGACGCTGGCCGGGCACTCCCGCCAGTACGTCCTGTTGCGCAAGTTCAATTCCTTCCTGCCCTTGATCATCCATGCCGGTGAAACCAATCACGTGCGCGGTCACGTCCCCGGCGGGGTAAAAGCGGCGGTACTCTCGTTGCTGGAAGACGCCTGGCGTCTTTAGCGCCATCACCCGTGCAGCCTGTTCCGGTGAAAGCTGACGTTTTAGCCAGACAAAATTTTTGTCTTTATCGGCGAAGCGGTCTGCAACCAATTTTTTGTCGAGATTGAGCGCTGCGGCGAGTTTAGTGATCGCCTTCTCGTCCAAATCCACGTCCGCCGGGCTAGCCCAAATCGACTCGACTGGTGTCGAGATGGCGAGGGGCTTGCCATTGCGATCAAGCACTGCGCCACGTGACGCCGGCATGTCGACTACTCGAACGAAGCGGGATTCACCCTTTGCCTGCAAGAAGTCATTGTTCAACCCTTGCAGGTAAAACGCACGGCCCAGCAGCAAGGCGAAAAGCGCAAGACAGCCCAGCAGCGCCAAGCGCGAACGCCAGCCTTCAAGTTTCAAACGCAACTCAGGCGCTTGAATTTTTTTGCTGGTGTAGTTCATTGCGCTGCCCCGGCTGGCGCAGACGCAGGTGGTGCGGCCCAAGACGTGGACGATTCCCCCGACCGGTCGAGAGTTACCATCACAGTTCTCTTCGGGTCCGGCAAGGTCATGGACAACTCACGCGATGCCCTTTGCTCAATGCGTTTGTGTGTTCCAAGCGTCTGACTCTCGATTTGTAGCTCGCGCCATTCCTGATCGAGTTTTGCTTCGCGGTCTTTTTCGGACTGCAACTCAATAAAAGCCTTACGCGCCTGATGCTGCGAGGTCACCACCAAGAGGGCGCAGAACACCAGAATGGCGAGCAGCAGAAGGTTTAGCCGCATCATTGCGACACCCCCGTACGTTCGGCGGTACGCATCACTGCGGAGCGTGCGCGCGGGTTTATCGCTACTTCAGCGTCGCTGGCTTTCACAGCGCGGCCCACCGGCAGCAGGGTCGCTTCATTGATTTCGTTGGCACGAATCGGGAAATCCGAGGGGAGCGAATCCTTCCGCGATGCAGACTGCATGAAGCGCTTCACGATTCGGTCTTCCAACGAATGAAAACTGATTACCACCAACCTACCTCCAACCGCCAGGCGAGACACCGCTTGCGGCAACATCGTCTCTACTTCTTCAAGCTCTTGATTGATGTAAATCCGAAGAGCTTGAAACGTGCGGGTCGCTGGGTTGAAGCCCGGCTCGCGTGTGCGGACGGTTTCACCCACGAGTTTGGCAAGCTCGCCCGTCGTCCGTAGACGTCCGGGGCCCCTTGCCGCAACAATCTTTCTTGCAATCTGCCGAGCAAACCGTTCTTCACCATAGCGCCAGATGACCTCCCCTATTTCTTGTTCGTCTGCTCTCGCCAACCAATCTGCCACTGTCTCGCCCTGCGTTTGATCCATCCGCATATCGAGCGGCGCATCAAACCGAAACGAGAACCCCCTTTGTCCATCGTCTAGCTGTGGTGAGGACACGCCTAAGTCCGCCAACACACCGTCAACTTTTTCAACTCCTGAATCGTCAAGCACCTGTGAGATTTCACTCATTGATGCGTGGTGCAACGTAAACCTTGAATCGTTGATGTCAGACGCGTCAATCGCGGCAACGTCACGATCAATCGCAATCAGCCTGCCTTTTCCTCCCAGCGTGTTGAGGATGAGACGCGAATGCCCGCCCCTGCCAAATGTGCAATCGACATACGTGCCGTTTTCACGAATACGGAGGGCCGACACCGCTTCATCGAGGAGAACGGTGGTGTGGAGGCTTTCATTCACTCGATCCTCTAGAGCGAAAAGTTCTCGGTGCCTGGCGGTAGCCCGGCAGCGCCCGAGGTGAGGGCGGCGATTTGTTCGTTCCAGGCGGTCAGCGACCACACTTCAAAGTGGGTGCCCTGGCCGACGAACATGATTTGCTTTTCGATACCGGCAAACGCGCGCAACTCCGGCGAAAGCAGAATGCGTCCCGCGTTATCGAGCGTGGTGTTCTCCGCAAAACCGATCAGCATGCGCTTCCAAACGGACGCGGTTGCATCAAGCGACGGAAAGGTCATTACACGTTGACGAATCGGCTCCCAATGGGCTTCCGGATAGAGCAACACACACTTGTGCGGATGAGCAGTCATCACCAATTGCCCAGCAGACGGCGCAGCCAGCGCCTCGCGATGCTTCACCGGCACTGCGAGGCGGCCCTTGGCATCTAGGTTAATTTGTGAAGCACCTTGAAACACGTCGTCAATTCCTCGAAAACAACACAAAGCCGACGGGTGCGAACCCTGCTTCCGACCGACAGCCAGACCCCAGTCGCACACCAAACGGTCGGAAAAAGCTGGAAAACTACCTTTATTCCCACTTTTCACCACTTGTGGACACTATAGGCAACAAGAAACCTGCGGTCAAGCAGGTTTTTAAGATTTTTTCTTTATGGTTCAGGGACTTAGCGTGTTTTGTTGATGCGAAATAGCCTGTGGAAAACTCCGTTGATAATTAATGAGATAGCCTTAATATCTAAAGTAACTTCGTAGGAATTTTGCTGAAAAATCAGGCAATTACTGTATTTTTATACATAAACTTCTTCACACTGCTAAATTCCACGTCAATACGTGTCCTTTTGCCGGAAAGCGCACAATGATAGAAGCTTCGAATTTTTCTAGCCAACCAACCTCAATTGCCATTCTCAACATATGAATCTCGATCGCAATTCCCTCTTGGCCGCCATATTCAGTGCCTTCGCCAGCACGACGCCGCTCGCGAATTCGAACACTTCAGAGATCGTGCTTCGCTACGTGGGCGCGGGAAAGGCAAGCGTTGAATACCAACATCCAACCCTAAGAAAACAAATCGATTTTTATGATGCGGATTCAGATACGCATTCCTTCGTGCGTTCCAAGCTATGGCAGCCAAGCGAAGGCTGCACGGTAGAACTTGACCGTTCACGTATCCGATTACCAAAATGCGATCACATCCGTTTCATTCTGAGCTGGGACGGAATTCAGCGCGATCGGCGATATCCGCCACTCATCCCCTTGCAGCACGGTGGAGTCCTAGTGTTCACAAAGTACCTTCAAACATTTGATGGGAACGGGCCCACGTCATGGAAAGTGATCGCCCCCAAAGGTGGTGTTGCCGCTTTTAGGGGACAAAAATCTAGCGAGGAAATTAGTATCCCTGGATCTGTCTTCGCGGAAGATCCTCGCGGATGGATTTACTTGGGGCCAGACAAGTTTGTTCAGTCGGAAGAAGCGCAACTGATGGTCGATGAAGGCGTATCAGACTCGGTTGGCAACATAGTCGCAGTAATGCTGCCACAACTGATTCCGCTCTTCGCGACTGAGTTGGCAGCCAGACCACTCAGCAAACCCTCTGTTTTTATAGGGTGGGCAAATCGCGAAGTAGGGGGCCGGAGTTTTCAGGCTGACACCGTACCTGGCAGCGTGATTCGCTTCGGGTTGAGCGGTTCTGATTGGGCAACGCCGTCGTCAGCACAATTGGAAACGATCCGCGATATTGCCTCGCATGAACTCGCGCACCTCTGGAACGCAGGTGTTTATTCGTCCGAGGCCCGACTCTCTCCTTGGCTGCACGAAGGAAACGCGGAGCTGCTCAGTCAAGCCGCGCAGTATCAGCTCGGCTACAAAGATTTGGAGACCCTGAGAAAAAACGCGGAGCGCGCGATCGCAAGTTGCCTGCAAACAGCGGGAGATCAATCCTGGCCAATGAACCCTGAACGGTTGCGCGGTCGCATTCCATACGACTGTGGATTTGCAATTCAGCTCGGCGCGGTAGGGGTCGCAAATCGATGTGCGCCAGAAATAAGCACTATGGGGTTTTGGAAACAGCACTGGGCAAAGTTCCCAAGATATGACGAATCGACTCTTGTCGCATTTCTATCAGCGGTATCGACACCTAACAAGAGCGCACTGTTGAAACGTCTGCTAGATGACAAATCCTTGCCGCTTCAAATAGCGCTCGCGGATTTGTACCGAGAAAGCGGCCTGCTGGCACTATCTAATGCTGTCGAAACGGGCAAAACGGACTTCAATATAGACGCTGTTCGAATTAGGGAGATTTTCGAAGGAAAGCGCCTGAACACGCCGAGATACGCGGAGAAATCTTGTTCAGTCACTTCGGAATAATAGGAAACTTCGCATTCAGAATTCGTTAATCTAGGGTTAGCAATACACAACATGGATTTCGACTTCTCCCACGCCGCCGGCGTTTCACTCGCTTCGTGGTCCCTTGCCGCACTGCTAGCCCTGGCATTTTTTGCCGGCCTCGTTGACTCTGTCATCGGCGGCGGAGGGCTCATTCAAGTGCCCGCGTTGTTGGTGTTTCTTCCCGGCGCACCAGTCGCAACGATCTTTGGCACAAACAAGATTGTCTCGCTCGCAGGCACTTCCGTGGCACTTGCAAAAATTTCGCGCGCAGTGGACATTCCTTGGAAAACCGTGCTTCCAGCGGCGTTGGTCGCCGCCGTGTTTGCGTTTCTCGGCGCGCGTGCGGTCACGATGATTGACCCAAAACTGTTGAAGCCGATTATCTTGCTGCTGCTAATCGGCGTTGCGATTTACACCTTTATGCGGAAGGACTTTGGCTCACTACATCAACCAAAATTTACGCAGTCACACGAACAACTCGTGGCAATTCTGGTGGGTGTGGTGCTCGGCTTCTACGAAGGATTTTTCGGCCCGGGTACCGGCAGCTTTCTGATCTTTGCCTTTGTCGGTCTGATGGGATTCCATTTCCTCACGGCTTCTGCATCAGCCAAGGTGGTCAACATCACCACCAACATCGCCGCGACGGCGTGGTTCGCCTGGAGCGGCAACATCCTTTACAAACTCGCGATTCCGATGGCGCTATGCAACATTGCAGGCGCGTGGGTTGGCGCACATCTTGCGGTCAACCGCGGCAGCGGTTTCTTGCGCGTATTTTTCTTGTGTGTGATCACCGCATTAATGTGCCGTTTTGGATGGGACATCTACACGTCACGCTAAACAAGAAAGTGGAAGCCCACCGATAGGCCGGATTCTGTTACGCCCCTTGGCTCGCGCCTTGGGGTATGACAGTCATTCATCTCGAACGTACGTTACCGTACGCCTCTAGCTACCTACCCGCAGGCTCCGCGAGCAACATCAACGCCTGCCTATTTGGTATTGCTCCGAGTAGAGATTGCCCGTTTCACCCGCATGCAAGCATGCGACTCGTCTCTGTTGCTCTAATCCTCACCTCACGGTGGATGGGTGTTACCCACTACTCTGCCCTGTGGAGTCCGGACCTTCCTCTATGCAACAAGTACACAGCGACTGTCTGGTGAACTTCCGCGCTGATTATCCCATGCGCAAGTTACAAGCTCGCAGCGTTGTCGAAATCGAACCAAAAAGGAAATTCGTGCTTACCTAGGCGCAGCTTCACGCAGCGCTCGCATACCATCGCTGTAGTTCGTGTCAATTAAAGGGATAAATCCTTCGTACGCAGCGAGCTTTCCGGCACGCTCCATTATCCACATCGCTAAGTCGAGAACGTGCCCATTCTTTTCCTTGATCGCGGACTTCGATACATAGATATACAGAACCCTTGCGAATTTTGAGTATGACTCGTTTAGCACGGCCTCACGGGTCGGCGAAATTGCACCACGCCCAAAATTTACCGGCACTTTCCACACCGCGATGCGGCTGTCTGATAACGCACCGAGCGAAGCGAATCCGATCGCACTTGGATCATTGGCAACCATCTTGGCTACTTCTAGGTGATCTTTGTCGGTTTTTGCATCCGGGCGGACAAACCCTCTCATGCCGTGAACAACATTGCCAAAAAAAGCGTTTGTCCCCGATTTTGGATCCAGCGAGATCACGGTCAGCGGGGCATCCGGCAAGGTCGCGCGAACTTGCGACCACCGCGTCACTTTACCCACGCTTTCTGGGGAAAATATCAATTTCAGTTCTGCTAGGGAGAGTTCGCTTATGAGCACTCGTGAGGGATGCGCAATGACCGCAATGGCATCAAATGCAATCGGCAGCTCAACATACGCGACACCTGCTTTCTGGCAGCGCGCGGCGGTTTCACTATCGATGATCGTTGAAGCTAGCGCCATTGCAACCCGCCCTTCACAGAGATCCTTAAAGCCTTGTGAAGTCCCACGAAAATCGGTCGTCACCACGACGCCCTTGCCCTGCCCACGTGCGTATTGCGACAGGGCGTTTTGTGCGAGGGATTCCATCGTATCGGAACCAGAAATCTTAATTTGGGCTGCTAGCGCTTGCCCGAAACTAAAAAGGAGTGCGATTACGCACACTCCACGTATCGTCAAATACATTTTGTCTTCCTTCTGTTGGCGGGCGACGAATGAATGCCGCACGCGCACTCGTGATCCACGTTTAACGAGCGGCAGTCTAATCAAGACTACAGTCTTTATCGCTCGGAGGGAGCTCTGCCAAACTTGTCCTAAATCAACAATCCCGCAGCAAACAGGTTAAACATTGTGAACTCTCAATGTAAGTCGGCAAGCGGACAGCCGAACCCATCAGCGCCGATAACCTGCACAAAAGTAGGAAGCATTTTCGTAGAAGGCCGGAGTCTCGTTACGCACATCCCACCCGGGGATCCCGAGCAGCGGTAACGGGGCGAGATTACGCGAAGACGCGAGGTTTACCGAGTTCGCGAGCCAGTTTGCCGCAGCGGCATCGAGGTCGGAATTGATCGGCTGCGCGAGCAATATCGCTTTGGCGGTAAGCCCGATGAATGGGGCAAGCGATTTCTCTAGAAGACCATGGCCGACTAACAGAAATCGCATGTTGTTAACTACATCGCAACGACGAGAAACAAATAGTTCACGCCAGCGAAAATCGCGAATCATTCTAAGTAGTGCAGGGTCTTCACTGACGACGATCACGCCGCTCTCATCAAACATCGTCAATACGTCGCGCGGCGTCGAGCGCGCCTTTGCTTCGTGCTTTAGATCGTGCTGAAGGTGGAACACGTGTCCCGCATTGATAGCGCTCTTCAGCTTAGGACATGACAACCACTGCAAGGCGTTAAAGAGGTCGTGTCGGTTGTCGCGCGTTGGGATCGCACCGCTCTCGGCAATCAGCGTTTCGTAGTCCATCGCGCCGCCATTGACAATCGGTGGCGCAAACACAATCGGTCGACCGTACGCGTTACACAGACCGCGTCGCCTGGCCATGGAATTTAGCGCGTCTCGAGACGGCCATTCATCGACGGGTAACTCATTGGCGGCAGCGTGAATCGCAGCAAAGAGGGGGGCGCCTAAATGCCTCCGAATCTCGCGCCAGCTATCCCGGCTCAGGCCATCAGCCACGTCAACTCTTCACCCGCGCGTAGCGGGACCAAGCCCGATTCCGTGAACGGCACTTCGTCCGGGACGCGCCACTTGGTTTTGTGTAGCGTGACTGTGCCGGTATTGCGCGGCAATCGATAGAAGTCAGGCCCGTAGAAACTGGCAAAGGCTTCCAATTTATCCAGCGCACCGACCGATTCAAACGCCTCGGCGTACAACTCCATGGCGTGTAATGCCGAGTAACAGCCGGCACTACCACAGCAGGCTTCTTTTGCATTCTTGGTGTGCGGCGCGCTATCCGTGCCCAAGAAAAATTTCGGACTACCGGATGTGGCCGCCTGTATTAAGGCCAAGCGATGTTCTTCGCGTTTCAAAATTGGCAGGCAGTAGAAGTGCGGCCGAATTCCACCTTTAAAAATTGCGTTGCGGCTGAACAGCAGATGCTGCGGCGTGATGGTGGCGGCCACATTGTCACTTGCCGCCAACACAAACTTCACCGAGTCGGCGGTCGTAATGTGTTCGAGCACGATGCGTAATTTCGGGAAGCGCTGCACCAACGGAATCAAATGTTTTTCGAGAAACACTTTCTCACGGTCAAACACGTCGATGTCGTCACCCGTCACTTCACCGTGCAGCAGCAACGGCAGGTCAACATGTTGCATCGCTTCGAAAACCGCGTCACATTTATGAATGTCTGTGACGCCGGAGTCAGAATTGGTTGTTGCCCCCGCCGGATAGTATTTCACTGCTTTGACAAAGCCCGATGCCTTCGCCGCAAAGATGTCGTCCGGTGAAGTGTTGTCAGTCAAATACAACGTCATCAGCGGCTCAAAATTCATCCCCGACGGAACCGCCGCGAGGATTCGATCGCGATATGCGGCGGCGTCGGCAACCGTACGCACCGGCGGCTTTAAATTAGGCATGATGATCGCGCGTGCGAACTGTCGCACCGTATGCGGCAACACTGCGGCTAGGGCGGCACCGTCACGAACGTGCAGATGCCAATCGTCGGGACGCGTGATGGTGAGTGACTGGGTTTGAGTTTGCATAGCGATATTATAAAAGTGTGCGTTAGACATCTGACGATTCGTCGCGAATCTTCAGCGCCAAGTCGTAAACGGTGTTCTTCTTTTCACCCGTTAGCTGTACCGCCATCGCCACGGCTTGTTTGACCGGTAACTCCGCAAGCAGTGTCCGTAGCGTCCGCTCCAGTGTTGCCGCTTCGGCCTCTTTGGCTCCAACTGCGGCGTCCTCATTGGGTTTTGACAAGACCAACACGAACTCGCCACGCTGCTGATTGCTGTCAGCCTTCAACCACGCGACCGCGTCTACCAATGGCAGTCGTTTGATCGTTTCGAACTTCTTGGTGATCTCTCGGCAGACGACGACCTCGCGGGTGCTGCCGAATACTGCGGCGATGTCGGTCATCGACTCAACAATTCGATGCGGAGACTCGTAAAGCACGATCGGATACCCAAGCGGATAGAGTGCCGCCAGCGCGCGCTTTCTATCACCAGTCTTGGTTGGCAAGAAACCATGAAAGAGAAAGCCGCCCTCGCCCTCCCCGCTAGCCGATACCGCCGCGACCACCGCAGAGGCACCCGGTATCGGTACGACCTTCAAATTCGCGGCATGGACGGCTGCAACCACTCGTGCGCCAGGATCGCTGATGGCGGGTGTGCCGGCGTCAGTCACCAGCGCCACAATCTTGCCCTCCGTGATGAGCTTGACGACACCACCCGCCGCTTGCTGCTCGTTGTGGTCGTGTACCGCGATTAGGCGGGCCTTGATGCCGTAGTGACTCAGCAGCGACTGGGAATTCCGTGTGTCTTCTGCGGCGATCACATCCGCGCGCCGGAGCATATCGAGCGCGCGCTCGGAGATGTCGCCGAAATTACCGATGGGAGTGGCCACCACATATAATGCGGCTTCGAGCTTTACCTGTTGTTTTTCGGACTCGTTTCCCTCGTTTTGCATAAGTGGCGTCAATCAATGGTTCTGGTTCTGAATTCAAGCAACAGCACCGAATCCACCGCAGCCCGCACGCCGATCCTGGCGGGGCGCGTTATTCGGCGTGCGCTATTGATGCTTCCGGTACTCTTGGCTTCAGTGGCGATGCCTACAGTATCGCAAGAAAAGCCTGTTCCGCCGCAAAAGGCGAGTGAGACACCCGCACCGCTCATCGTCGCCCCGTCGCCACCAGCGAGCGCCGCCACACCGTCCTCTCCTGCATCCGCCCCTGCATCCGGGGCGAAGGAAAGCGGGCCAGCCAAGCAGGCGGCAGACACACCTCCTGTCGAGAAACCAAAATCGATTGCACTCATCCTGCCACTGTCATCAAAATCCCTCGGCAAAGCTGCAGAAGCCGCTAAGGCAGGCTTTCTTGCCGCCGCCGAACTGAACGGCAAAGCGCAGTTTGAGGCGCGTGTGTATCTGGCTGACGACGAGGCCACTTCGATGGCGTTGCTGTATCGTAAAGCAGTAACCGACGGTGCGGTGGCGATTGTGGCGGGGCTGACGCGTGACGGCGCGACCATCGTGGCGCGTGAAGCCGGACTTTTGCCCACACTGGCGTTGAACACACCGGCAGATCTGAGTCGTGCAGACGCAAACAGCTTCTTCCACATAACCCTTTCACTCGACTGGGACGCAAGACTTGCTGCGCGCGCAGCCGCCGCGGAAGGGTTTCGCAACGTTGCCGTTGTGGTTGGGAACGCCACCTTGGCGAAACGCATCCAAGAGGCGTTCGAAAAAGAATGGCTCAAGCTCGGCGGCACGGTTGCCACACGCATCGTGTTTTCCGGCGACTTGGACGACGGGCCGAAAGTAAAGACGGCGATGGAAAAACCCGACGCCGCAAAGGCTGACGTTGTCTTCCTCGCCGCCGACATGTCCGTTGCCCGTTTTGCGCGCCCCTTCTTGCCGCAAGGCTTGCCTGTGTATGCCACGGCGCAGACCTTTGACCCGCGTGCTGGCGCAGTGGAAAACCTCGATCTGGATAGTGTGAAGTATCCGGAGATTCCGTGGTTCGCCGAGCGTGACCACACCGCAGTGATGGCGTATGCGAGGCCGCAAGATGGGCTGCCGACCGAATATGAACGGCTTTATGCGTTGGGTATCGACGCGTGGCGTATCGTTTATGCATTGGTCGGCACCCCAAACGTCGGCCAGACCAAAACAGCCGCAGCTGGTGTGGTAGTTTCGACAGCTCTGGTGCGGAGCAACGCCAAACAGCCATTCGCACCGATTGATGGCGTCACCGGTCGCATCACGCTCGATGGCAACCAGTTCTTGCGAGCGCTGCCGCTTCTGGAAATGCGCGACGGTCGGCCGCAGGTCGCCAAGCCTGCCGAGTAATGTGATGGCGTTGTTAATGCAGATGGACGTTCGACGTTGACATCAAAGACGTCAGGGGATGCCGCCGAGCGATTCGCCGAACAATTTCTACTCGCTCGAAAGTTGAAGGTGGTGGCGCGTAACTACCGTTGCCGATTCGGCGAGATCGATCTCATCATGCAAGACGGTGACACGCTGGTGTTTGTTGAGGTGCGAATGCGTGTTTCAAGCAACTTTGGCGGCGCGGGCGGGAGCATTCACGTCACCAAACAACGACGCCTGGTTGCGACCGCGCAGCACTATCTCGCAGGGCTACGCGAAACTCCGCCGTGCCGCTTTGATGCCATACTGATGAACGAAATGGACAACGCCAGCGTCGAATGGATTAAGGACGCCTTCTGTGCCTAAGTGGTCGCCAGCACTGCGCGGCGTTGGTCAGATAATTTCACCCCTATTTGCAGGAGACAAAATGAAACGATTTTTGATGGTGGCTGGGTTGGTAACGTCAGCAATTTCGCTGCAAGGTTGTTTTCCCATCGCAGCGGTCGGCGTCGGCGCGACCGCACTTGTCGTCGACGACCGTCGCTCAACCGGCTTCTATGTCGAAGATGAAAACATCGAATGGAAAGCACGTTCAATCCTGATTGATCGCTTCAAGGACACACACGTCAATGTCACCAGCTTCAATCTCGGCGTATTGCTCACCGGCGAAGTATCCGATGAAAAAATGAAGGCCGACATTGCCGAGGCGATCCGTAAGGTCGGCAGTGTAAAGAACGTCACCAATGAATTGACTGTTGGTGGAAAATCCTCACTTGCCGCAAGATCAAACGATGCCTTGATCACCACCAATGTGAAAGCCCGCTTCATTGGGGCCAAGGGATTTTCATCGAACCACGTCAAGGTGGTAACGGAAGCCGGCGTTGTTTATTTGATGGGGATCGTCACCAAAGAAGAAGGTGACGCCGCCACCGAGGTGGCGCGGACGACCTCTGGCGTTTCTCGCGTCATCAAGGTGTTTGAATATGTCGACAAAGCACCAAAACGCTAGCTGGAAACCTCTATACACCTACTGCGCAGCCCAAGCTAGACGGGCGTTTTCAGGCACTTTTGCTTGAAGATGCCCGCCAATTGGCGAATTTCGCTTTTTCGAAACGACTACGCCATCCGCCGTTTAAGCGCGCGCATCACACTGCCAATGACCGGCAGCTGTTCATAAAGCTCCCCTGCCGCATCCCAATAATCGCGGTGCGACAAGGCGCGACCGTCAGCCGCAAATCGAATCAGCGACGTACCGTGAATGGTGCGCTTTAGATCCGGCTTTAGCGATTTGATACGAAAACTAAAGTCCCACACCAACAACACGCGATTATCTTGCTCAATGGTTTCGGTAATCACAAACTTGGGATCGATTAGTCGCACAAACATATCGTCGAAGATGTGTTTGATCGCCGCGTGCCCTTGCACCTTGTTGAAAGGATCTTGGAATACCGCATTTTCGGTGTAGAACTCTTCCAGCCGCGCCACATCGGCGGCGGTAAGATTGTTCCAGTACGAGACAAATCGCTTCAGTGGCGTGGGCACGGGAGAACTTAGAGTTTGGTCGATTTCTTGATTGCCGGGAAATACAACGAGTACGGCAGGTGACGCAAAGTTTTGAGCATGTTGGTGAAGCGTTTCGGGAAGTGTATTTCAAATTCGCCTTTGGCGAATCCCTTTTCAATTTCCAGCGCGGCTGCCTCAGGCGTAATGATAGAGGGCATTTCAAAGTCGTTCTTGTCCGTCATCGGCGTTTTCACAAAGCCCGGATTAATCACATAGATATCGAGGCCTTTATCTCTGAGATCGAGGTATAACGTTTCCGCCAGATTAATCAGTGCGGCTTTGGTCGGGCCGTAGACAAGCGACTTCGGCAGGCCACGATAACCTGCGACTGACGATACCAAGGCGATACCGCCGGCTTTGTTTTTCATGAGGGTCGGTATCACCACCGCAAGTCCGTTCATGAACCCACCCCAGTTGATGTCGATCATTTGCTGCGCGACCTTTAAGTCGAGCTCCCATGCGCGCATCGCGGTGTAGTCACCCGCCATAAAAATCACCAGATCGTATCCGCCCCACTTGGTAATCAATTCGACTTCAGCCGCCTTGATGGTGTCCACCTTGGTGATGTCGAGCGGCAAAGCCAGCGCACTTTTCTTCCCAAAGCGCGTCACCATCGCGACCAACTTGTCGGCGCTGCGTGCCGACACCGCCACCTTGGCCCCGCGCGAGTGCAATCGCTCAGCCAGAGCTGCGCCGATGCCTGTGGAAGCGCCGATAATCCAGACGCGTTTTGATGACCAGTCGGTAATCTTGTTATTCAAACTCATAAAGGCTTTCTACCGCTTGCGGAAAAAAATATTGATTTCGGCAAACTTGATGCCGAACTTGGTCATCACAGTTTGGTTGGCGAGTGTTTTGTTATCAATGAGCCACATCCAGTCGTCCATATTGACTTCGTAACTGCCCTGCTCTGGCGGCAGACGTAATACGTAATTCCATTGCAGCGCATTTCCGCTGGCCACACCGGTGGCTTCGCCCACGACGTCGCCTGCCGTGCCGATGTAACGGTCGCCGTCTTTGCGAATTTTCCAGATGCGTTTTTCGGTTTTGCCATCTGACCATTTGAAGGACTCATCCAGTGTCCCTTCGTTGCCATTCCATGTGCAGACGATTTCGACGTACATGCGTCTGACCACTTTGCCCGATCGGTCCTTGACATAACCCCAGCCATCCACTGTGCCGCTGAAGTACTGGCGAAGGTCCAGCACGGGTTTTTCCTGCGCATAGTCGGCAGGTTTTGGTGCCGACGCGCAGCCGGTGATCAGCGCAATAAGCGCTAATCCGAACCACATTTGCCATCTTGATATACGTTTCATCATCACATCCTTCGGGTTCATGGGTTCGCCTTCTGCACAAGCGGAATTCCGCCTCTAGTGTTGGCAGCACTTCGGACAAAAGGTGAGTACAACAATGCCGCCGCCGCAATGGCCTTCAACATGCACGGCAACAACGCATAGATCGCCGCTAGGTAGGTGAGGGATTGGCCGGAATTGGCGCCTTGCGGCACATATCCCAGCATCGCCAGTGCGGGTAACGCGATGCCGGCGGCCAGCGCCAGATTCATCTTCGTCACCAAGTTCCAAAGACCGAAATAGGCGCCTTCGTTTCTGCCGTGTCCCGCGCGCTCATCATCGTCGATCACGTCCGCCAGTATCGATGGGGGTAAAGCCAGATCTGCGCCTAACCCAAGGCCTGACAGCACACAGATGATGCCAAACGCCACCACGTCACCGGCACCCAACATAAACGCCCAGACAAACGCGACAATGGAAACCAACATTCCTACCAGCCACGCGCGGCCCTTGCCGATACGCGCCGACAACCAAACCCACAGAGGCATACCCGCCGCCCCGGCGGCGAAGTAGGCAATTAGGAATACGGCAGCCTGCGCTGGTGCCTTAATCACATCCTCGATAAAGAAGAGCACCAATGTAGCGGGGATTGATGCCGCGATACCGTTAAACACAAACACCAACAAAAGACTCTTGAAGCGAAGATTCTTCAGCGGCAGCAGCATGTTCGAGAACGCACCTTTGCTGACGGTAGCAATACGTATCTGCGGCGCCGGCGATAACCACACCGTCAAGGTCACCATCACCAATATGAACGGGATAAAGATCAAGGCAAAGATTGCGTACCCTTCGCGCGGTCCGTATTGGCTCGACAAGATCTGTGGCAACGCCGCGGCAAGAAACACGCCGATGAGTCCGAAGCCCTCGCGAAACGAGACCACACGTGTTCGTTCCACCGGATCATCAGAAATTTCCGCACCGTAGGCCTGATAACTGATTTGCAGCATGGAGAACGCGGTGTAGACGACCAAAAGCATCGCCACCAACCACCACATCATCAGATTGGCGGAAAGCGCGGGGGGATTGAATAAACCAAGCATCGCTGCGGCGAGCAATGGTGCCCCGGCAGCCACCCAGACAAACCGCCCCCACTTTGTGTGTCTGGTGCGATCACTCCAGTAGCCCAGCAGGGGGTCTTGGATGGCATCAAATACTCTTGCTGCGAGCAACAGCCCACCGATAGCAGTCAGGCTGACGCCAATCACGTCCGCATAAAACTTTGGCACGTTGACGTAAATTGGCAACGCCGCCATCGCCAGCGGAATCGAGGCGAGCGAGTATGCGATCAACCGCCAGGTGCTTGTCCTAGCTTGGATGATGGGGGAAGATGACATATCAGGCGCGTCTATTTTCCGCCCAACAGCCGCTCACGCAGACGTGGTTCGCTGGTTTTTTCCGACAGCCAGATGCCAAAAAATGCCTTGGCAAACTCGGGGTCGGGCACCGCCGCGATAAACTTCTCGCGCGAGTAGAAACGCGCCTCCTTGCCCGGCACTGATACACCGACCAACGTGTCACCTTGTTTCACATCGGGAAACACTTTGGTCATTATTTCGGTCCATCGCTTGAGTTTTGCCTCATCGGTGTAACCAATCTTGCGCATCTCTTCCGCGCTACGTTTGGCGATCTCAGCGCCCTTTAAGCCCAAGTCGTAGATAAGCTCCAGCGCAAAGACTTCATCCTCACGATGTGGCCGGTCAGGCGTCCATAGGCGAATGTCATAAACCTTCAAACCAAAAAATCGCATCACAGCCTCGCCACGACGCGTGAGGGTTTTGTCGCCCAGTACGTCAGCACTGATCGGCGCGGGAAGACCGGTGGATTGTGCCTCAACCATTATTGTCGACAGCCCGAGGAATGCGACCACCCCGGCGGCGACTTTGCGAAAACTCAGTGAATTCATATAACCCCCAATCGTTAATGTTTGACTCGCGTAAGCATGACCTGCATCACGTCAGTTCGACCGGATTCAAACCCCGCCTCGCAGTAACAAAGGTAGAAGCGCCATATCTGCAGAAACTTCTCATCAAACCCAAGCGGCTTGATTTTTTCCGCTTGAGCATTGACGCCTTGCAGCCAGCGACGCAGCGTCTCAGCGTAATCTTTGCCAAACAGATACGGTTCGCCAGCTTCAAGCCCGGCGTGGTTTGCGTCGGAAACAAAACGATTTACGGGTGCCAGCATGCCGCCCGGGAAAATGTATTCACGAATAAAGTCACTAGTGGCCCGGTAGCGTGCAAATGCGGCTTCATCGATGGTGATCGTCTGCACCACCGCTCTGCCGCCCGGTTTCAGACGGTCATGTACGGCCTTGAAATAAGTTGGCCAGAAGCGCTCACCAACGGCCTCAAACATCTCGATGGATACAACGTGATCGTAATGCGCGGTCACGTCGCGATAATCGATGAGCTCGAAGCTTGCCTTGTCGGCGATACCCGCCGCCGCAATACGGGTTTTTGCAAACGCGAGTTGTTCGCGTGAGAGAGTGATACCGTGGACCTTGACCCTGCGGGTTTTAGCCGCGTGTTCAGCAAACCCGCCCCACCCGCAGCCAACTTCTAGGATCGTCTCGCCCGGCTTAGGATCAAGCAGTCGCAAAATTCGTTCGTACTTTGCTGTCTGAGCGATCTCCAATGGGAGTGTGTAGTCGCCAGAGAATATCGCAGCCGAGTAGGTCATGGTAGGATCAAGCCACAGCTTGTAGAAGTCGTTCGACAGATCGTAATGCGCAGATATGTTTCTCTTCGATCCGCTGCGTGTGTTACTGCGGAGCAGGTGTTTGAGCCGGAAGAACAATGCGACCAAAGGCTTGCCGTAAAACACTTTCTCCAATGCCCGCTGGTTGAGCGCGCAGAGCGTCAAGAACGCGGTGAGATTGGAAGTAAACAGTCGGTGATCCCTGTAACACTCAGAGAGACCGATCTCGGCAGACTTCAGCACCTCCTTGGCGACATCCCAGTCAGCAAATCGAAGATCAGCATGCGGACCATCACGAACCCCTTTGAAGGTTGTGGTGTTTCCCTCCGGCGAGGTGAAGGTGAGCACACCCGTATCGATGTTGGTTAACACCCGATAAAGCAGCTTGGCTGATGCAGGCAAGTGCCCGGGAAGTGTTTCATTAGCGGCAGGGTATTCTTGGGTTGACATACACGTTTGACTGCGATTCGAATATTGGGAAAATCGGGCCGGCTGTTATTTTGGTTACGGATAGCTACGACTGGTCGACAAACTTGGCGGCTCGGGTTTTGCAAAAAACGGCACACTCTTTCTCCACAGCTTCCACGCCTGCCAGTGTATGCGGGCGACTACACCAAGGGTCATGAGCGGAAACGTTAGGAAAGTGGAGATCGCACTGGCGCTCGTGAGCGACTGTGGCGTGCCGTGAATGGTGGTGACAATCAATTTGTCTTCATCCCCATTGCCATCGTAGTGATCAATCTGTGCGAACGCGCGTCCGGCGTCTTGCTCAAACCGAAAGCGATAGTAGCCGCGAATTTCACAAAACGGCGACACGTGGAATACCTTGCGCGCAACGAGCCAATCGGATGTCAGGATCGGCTCACCATTTCCATGTGCAATAAGATAGTTGTGGCGCTCGCCAAAGGTATTACTCACCTCGCAAATTGCCGCGCGCATGACACCCATCTTATCGTAGCAGAAGTAAATCGAAATCGGATTAAAAGCATACCCAAGCAGACGTGGAAAGGTCTGCAACACAATTTCACCGTCGGCAGCCGTTAATCCGTTCGTTTCCAGTAGCTCCCGCGCCCATTGCTCAACACTCGTCCCATCGCGTGCGCCATAGTCGTTGGTGTGGAGCGAAAGAAGGTTAAAGCGATCCACAGAGAACCAGCGGTTGCCTGCAGCCTTCCACTGCGATAGCGGCAGTCGTAAAAAAAAAACACCGTAGGAAAACTGGTGCGTCACTGGGCGTAAGCGCCGATGCATCACTTTGCCCAAGCAAATTTCGGCTAGAAAGCGCATCTTGTCTATAAGCCCGCGAGTGGGAGTGAATCATCGACGCCGGGATAGGCCGACAATAGGTCGTTTGCAGCAGGAGTATTCGTCTCCCATGGGGTTTTAGCGCCCAGTGCGCGAGCAACCGCAATACCCGACATCAAACCATCCTCATGAAAACCGTAACGCGTCCATGCGCCTGCGAACCAGGTGTTATTGGTGCCTTGAAGTTTGCGCAAGTCACGTTTTGCACCGACACTTTCCGGTAGGAATAGCGGATGGTCGTAACTGATGGTCTTGATCACTTTTGCCGGGTCTATCGTTTGCAAAGGATTCATGGTGACCATAATGGGCGAGGTGAACGGCAATGGTTGCAGCTTGTTAAGCAAGTACGTCAAGGACACCGGCGAATCATTTTGGCTCGATTGATGTTCGAAGGCCGCGTGATAGTTCCATGATGCCCACGCGCGTTTTCGGTCGGGTAACAGGGCCCGGTCTGTATGCAGAACGGCGGTGTTGGGGAGGTAACGAATCGCACGCAACACGCGACGCTCATCCGAGCTGGGATCGGCCAGCAATGCCAGCGACTCATCGGAGTGACCTGCCATCACGACGTGGTCAAACATTTCTTCACCTGATGCCGTGATGATACCGACACCATTGGATTTTCGCCGGATGGCGCTAATCTTGGCGTTTAGTCGGATATCGTTGAGTTGCGCGCGTAGTCTCTCCACGTAGTGACGCGCACCGCCTTTGATGGTCCGCCACTTCGGCCTGTTGTTAACCGAGATTAGTCCGTGATTTGCGCAGAAGGTGATGAACGTGGCAAGCGGAAAATTTGCAATTTGTTTAGTCGGTGTCGACCAGATACAGGCTGCCATCGGAACCAAGTACCAGTCACGGAATGCCCTACCGAACCGATGTGTATCGAGATACTCTCCGAGCGTTCCAGACAATTTGGACTTGTGTGCCGACATCTCCGTCGCGGCCTTATTGAATCGAAGCAGATCCCACAACATGCCGAGAAACGCGGGCTTGAACAGATTGCTCGGCTGCGCAAACACTGTAAAAATGTCATCTGAACCGCACCACTCGATACGACTTCGCCCACTCGAGTCGGTCAGCTTGATTCCGAATGACATGTCTGATTGCGCCGTATGGACCCCGAGGTGCTGCAGCATCTGAATAAAGTTCGGATAGGTCCAATCGTTGAACACCAGAAAGCCGGTATCGACCGGGAAACTTTTGCCGTCGACGTGGACATCAATGGTATTGGTATGACCACCAAGGTAGTCGTTTTTTTCAAAAAGCGTCACCTGCGGTGCGGATGCCAGTGACGAGTACTTGGACAAAAGCCATGCACAAGACAACCCCGAAATTCCTGCGCCAACCACAGCGATCTTCATTGACTGTTCCTACCATGCGGGTGAAATCAAAACTTGACGATTTGGCAGTTTGCGCAACACGTGGCACAATCTGGCTTACCACTATAGTCATTTTGTGACCAGTTAGTCATTGCTTGAACTTAAAAGTTCTTTTCCGGTCGATTAAAAATGTTGGTGCTGAAAACTCCCTTTAAAAAACAACAGTTTGAAGCGCGCGAGGAAGCCATCCTCGATGCCGTAAATCGACTGCTGTCCGAAAAGGGCTTCGACCTTATGACCATGGACGATGTCGCCGATGCGGTTGGCGTGGCAAAGGGCAGTTTATACAAACATTTCTCATCCAAAGAGCGCTTGGCCGCAGCGGCCATGTCGCGACTGCTCTCTCAGACGCTCGATGTACTCGATGGGTTTCCCGAACAGTGGACGGCACGGCGGCGGCTGGAGGAGATCTTGCGCTGGACACTTCAGCACCGATTGCGCGGCGGGGTTCCGCATCTACCCTCGACACGCGGCGCATTTCAGCGCGCGCTGATGATGAACATCGAGTATCTGGCGTTGGCGTTAAAGGTGAACAAACGTTTTTACGCATTAGCCGCAGAAGCGAGAAGGAACGGCGAGATTAGCGCGCTTTTTGGCGATGATGTTGTGGTCTACACGTTGTACGCGAGATCTTGTGATCCAACCCTAGAGTTTCTGCAAAAGGCGGGGGCACTGAAGGACGATCAAATTGTGGAAGCCATGGTGCAGACCACGTTCGGTGGCTTGCGTGCGAGACCTGACCAGCCAAGTTCATCAAATTGACATGGCCACATGCTCAAATTAACCAATAGACTCCTGTCATCAACATCCGCTATCCCGGCACTAACGCAATAGCGACTACCCAAAGACCAATCACTATGCTTTATCCCGACCTCTTCTCTGATTTAGAAAAATCCCGGTGGAACATGGCCAGTGACATTCCGTGGAGCACATTCGACGGCACCAAGCTGACAGACGAACAGGCGATCACGATCAAGATGAACGCCATCACGGAATGGTCGGCGCTACCGGCAACTGAAATGTTTTTGCGCGACAATCAACACGACAGTGACTTCTCCGCGTTCATGTCCATCTGGTTCTATGAAGAACAAAAACACTCGCTGGTGTTGATGGAGTATCTCAAGCGTTTTCGTCCCGACATGGCTCCGACCGAGGAAGAGTTACACGCCGTGCGTTTTCCGTTTGACCCGGCACCCGCATTAGAAACGTTGATGCTGCACTTCTGCGGTGAAATCCGTTTGACACAATGGTACCGTCGCGCCTCGGAATGGCACACCGAGCCAGTCATCAAAAAAATATACGAAACGATTTCCAAAGACGAAGCCCGCCACGCTGGCGCGTATATGCGCTACATGCGACGTGCGATGGAAAAAGTCGGCAGCGAAGCGAAACTTGCATACGCAAAAATCGGCCTGCTAATGGCGAGCGCCGGTAAAGCGGGTAAGCCGCTTCACCCCACCAATCTGCACGTCAATCAATCGATGTTTCCAAACGACACAGTGCAATCCAAGCTGCCTGATCCTACCTGGCTTGAGCGTTGGCTCGACACTCAGATTCAGTTCGACAAGGTGTGGGAGGCGCGAGTTATCAACGGCATTCTCAAACAGCTATCCACTTTGTTTGACCGTACCTTTGAATCCACCGCAGACCTCAATCGCTTCCGCAAAGAGCTGATTGCAGGCATGAAGACGCCCCCGGTCGCGCCTGCCGCTGCCTAGGCTAAGCGTTCCTTGCACAGCCGTATGGCGCGCATAGTGGCAAAATGACATGATGCGCCCTGAATTTGAACGCAAGATTTGCCCGCCTGGCGAGATAGCCACACGTGTCGCCAGCCTCGCGAGCCCGGTGGTGTTTACCAACGGCGTGTTCGATGTGCTGCATCGTGGCCATGTCACCTATCTCGCGCAGGCGCGGGCGTTGGGCGCATCACTAGTGGTCGCACTCAACAGCGACGCGTCAGTCAAACGTTTGGGTAAAGGGAGTGACAGGCCGATTAATCCCCTTGAAGACCGCATGGCAGTCATCGCCGCGCTGGAGAGTGTTTCGCTGGTCACTTGGTTTGAAGAGGACACACCGATTGCGCGGATACTTGAATCGCGCCCCCAAGTCTTAGTCAAAGGTGGCGACTGGACCATAGATAGAATTGTTGGCGCGCCCGAAGTCATCAGCTGGGGCGGCAAGGTTCACTCAATCGCGTTCCAGCATGAGCGCTCCACAACGGCAATGCTTGCAAAAATTCGAGGGGCGCAGTAGTGAACGCGCCTAATCCTTCGTTCGATGCTGTTTACGCCCTTCAGCAGTTCCGCGCGGTGGTGGGTGATGCGGCGGTGCTCACTGAACCCAGCGATATTGCAAGTTATCTCACTGACTGGCGCGGCAACTTTACTGGCCGGGCACTGGCCGTTGTGCGCCCTGCCAACACCGCAGAAGTCGCCGCATTGGTAAAGATCTGCGCGTCAACCGCAACCCCCATCGTGCCACAGGGGGGCAATACCGGGCAAGTCGGTGGCAGTGTGCCTGATGCCGATGGTCGGGCAATCGTAATGTCACTGAACCGAATGAACCGCATTCGCAATATCGACACGGATAGCGATACGCTAATCGCCGAGGCGGGCGTAATTCTGCAAACCGTGCAAGGTGCCGCCGATGACGCCGACCGTTTGTTTCCGTTATCCCTCGGCGCAGAAGGCAGCTGCACCATTGGCGGGAACTTGGCGACCAACGCGGGCGGCACCAATGTCTTGCGTTATGGCAATGCGCGCGATTTGGTGTTGGGGCTTGAGGTTGTGACACCCAAGGGCGACATCTGGGACGGCCTGTCGGTATTGCGTAAAGACAACACCGGTTACGATATAAAGAATTGGTTTATCGGCTCGGAGGGCACACTCGGCATCATTACCGCCGCCTCACTCAAGCTATACCCTAAACCACAAACGCGGGCGGTCGCATTGGTAGCGGTCGAGAGTCCGGCAACGGCGGTGCAATTGCTTACCCGCATCAAGAGTGCATTCGCTGATCGCCTCGTTGGCTTTGAAATCATCTCGCGTGTTTGTCTTGACTTAGTGTTGCGCCACATCCCGAATACCCGCGAACCGTTTGCAACGCCACAAGCCTGGCAGGTGCTTATTGAGCTCAATGATTCACGCGCCAACGCGCCGATCGGCGAATGGATGGAAACGGAATTGGCGGCGTCATTTGAGGCTGAAGAGGCCATTGATGCGGTGATTGCCACCTCCGAGGCGCAAATCAACGAGTTATGGCGCCTTCGAGAAGAGATCTCCGAAGCACAGCGCCTTGAAGGCAAAAACGTCAAACACGATATCTCGATTCCAATTTCCAAGATCCCGGCTTTTCTGGAAGCATGTGATGCGGCGTTGGTGCAGGCATTTCCCGAAATCTCGTTAGTGTGTTTCGGTCATTTGGGCGACGGCAATCTGCACTACAACTGCGGAATACCGGCGCAAGGACTCGCAAAAGCTGCCGCAATCAATAAGATTGTCTACACACACGTGGATGAATTTGGCGGCTCAATCTCGGCTGAACACGGCATCGGACAACTCAAGCGCGACGTGTTGCCGATGCACAAATCGCCGGTCGCCCTCACGCTGATGCGCGCGATGAAAGCGACCCTCGACCCGCAAAACTTGATGAACCCGGGGAAAGTGCTTTAGCTTGAGGAATTTCCAAAAGGCTCGTCGCCCCAGCGTAGGCTGGGGCCCAGCCCGTCGTAACCCATTGCTATTGCAATGGACTGGATTCCAGCCCGTCGCAACCCATGTGGTTGTTCGCTGGAATGACGGCAAATTCGAAGTTTTGCTCCTCCGCCTTGGGTTAAACTCTATTATCGATGGGCTTCTTCACGGCGAAATCGCCCAAGATGCCCGTCAATACTAGCGTTTAGTGTTTGCGGTATTTGCCGGCGCAGCTGTCAGCGGTGTTTTCGCCTGAGGGGCTGGCGGCGCGGCCTTGGCATCTGGACTCGGTGCCGTCGTCACAACAGGGCAGCACCCGCCGTTACACCAGGTGCAGCCGCTGTGCCAGGTGCAACCGGCGCGGCAACCACCGATGCAACAGAAGCCGTTGTAGTTGCCTCCGGGCAATCCGCGCCTTTCAACACACTCGCCTCAAAGTCGCGCTGCATCAGCGCAACCTTGCCGATCACCAACGCGTCCGGCGCGCGAATCGTAAACACCGTTTCTTTGGTCTGCGGATTTTTCGGCGTGATGGTGATGCCCTTCACCAGACTTGCCGCTTTGGTTTCCATCTCGGCAACAACCCGTTTGGCCGCATCCTCGGTCGAGAATAAACCTAAGGACACGGTGTTATCCGCCATGATCAGTACGTCTTTCACATTCGCCTTCTTTAGATTCGCAACCAGCGTATCGGCTGTCTTGCGGTCACGCTGAACAGGTAGCGCAACGGCGAAGCGGGTGAACTCTTCGACATTCTTCAGACTGAGGCGGTCACCCAGCGTCATCGCACCAAGTGCGGTTTGCGCACGCGGCGCGTCGGCGGGCTTAACAGTGAGTTGCAAACACGACGCTGTCGTCATCGACTCGACCAGCTTCTTCGCTTCGAGCGCTTCGCGCTGCGCCTTCACGGGATCGGCAATCGACAACACTTTCATCGCCTCGCGATTGACCTCAACGCCCATACCTTCGCGCGGATGAGTGGACGTCAAATAGATGTGTCCCGCAAAGGCGAGGTTTGCCACGAGCAAAAGTAAGAAGATAAAGCGCGCCACGATCTTGTCTCTGATTATGTTTCCGCTGCGACTATGCAGCCACTTGCTACTGACCACTTCATTCAGCTGATCACGCTGTAATTGTAATTCCTAAGCTGCCCCAACCGTTACCGCTCTCAGTTACGGCGTATCGAAATTTCTGCCGCGGTTAGCGCCAGGCGCGCACCGTCGCGCTCCACAATCAATGCGCCGTCCTCGCTCACATCAATCACCCTTGCAACAAAGGATTCGGCCGCCCCCTGTACATTGACGCGGCAGCCTTGATGCGAATGTAGCGCCCGCCACTGGTCGCGCAGCGAACTAAAGCCGCCGCGCTGAAACTGATCTAAGACGGCCACGAGCTGGATGAGGATTGCCGGCAACAACGTATTACGATTCAAAGCGGGCGAGGTTACCGCCGCATCCGCGCTGACTGTGGCGATGTCTGTGACTGGCTGATCAATCGCCAACCTAATCGACTCCGGCAGGCGAACATTCAAGCCGATGCCGATCACCGCAACAGTCGGGCCGAGCATATCGCCCTGCGTTTCAATCAGAATGCCGCCGAGCTTTTGGTCATCCACCACGATATCGTTCGGCCACTTCAATTCGGCATCAATCCCCAGCGCACGTAATGCGTTGGCCACAGCTAACCCCACCGCCAGCGAGAGCCCACCGAGTGAGGCGGCACCACTTTCAAAACGCCACAAGAGCGAGAACGTGAGCGACGCACCGAGTGCCGATTGCCAGGCACGCCCCCGGCGCCCACGACCTGCCGTTTGCAGTTCCGCTGCGAGACACGTTCCCGAGGGTACCGTAGTTGTACTGCCCGCTGCCACGCCCGAATTGCCTTGATTCAACAAGGCCGTATTGGTGGAATCAATGACATCAACGATCCGCAAATCCAGTCGACGCTGGCTGGTTCCCATCCGCTGGCGAATCACATCAATATCGAGAAGTTGCAGCGGCTCGGCCAGCCGATAGCCGCGGCGCGTCAACGAAAAAATCTGTACGCCGAGAGCACTCGCGTCCTTCAACGCTTCTGAAATTGCGCTGCGAGAAACACCATACTTCGCCGCTAACGCCGCGCCTGAAGTGAAGTGCTCGGCAGACAACTCACGCAGCAGCGTAAAGGTCAGCGGACGAACCTGTATTTCAGTCACAAGCGGTATCAGGATTGCTCAGACTTGCATGCGGCGACTTCTTCCGCATACGCAATGCCTGCAATCACCGAATCGAGCAGCAGCCTTACCCGCGCAGCCAGCTTACTCGTTGCACGATAATCGGCAGGGGCAATAAAATCGACGCGCCCAGCATTCAGCAGACCCATACAGGTATCTTTTGTTTTCGGCACCTTCGGGTTGTAGACCGCCACCGCGTGTCCACCACTCTTCTTTGCCAACGCCATTGAAGGCACATCCGTCATGCCATCCCCCAAATAGATCAGGTTTGAAAAAGGGATGGGGCGCTGTTCCTCGGGCATATGTTCGTTGATCGACTCGGACAACAACTCTTTGCCCTTGTTGATACGAAACAAAAACTGCGTCTTTGAGGTATCCGTGATCAACAACTTCGGAAACGTCGCAATGCCGTATTGATTGAAGTGGTATTCGGATGCGTAGATTTGTTTGAAGTGTTTACGAATCGACACGCCTTCCAAGATTTCCTTTTGCCCGGCGGAGATGATGTAGTGCGCAACTTCGACCTTACCGGCGCTGCGCTCGCGAACGTAGTCATCAATCAACGGAAACCATAACTCCACGCCAGGAAAGTACTTGATCCGTTTCGCCATCACCGCAAAGTCTTCGCGAGTTACCTTAATCTCATCGTGTTTGTAGAGCTTTTCCATCATCAGCCGCATATACGTCAGCATCGGGTCTGAGCCAGTCTCACGCGCCTCTTTGTGCACCTGCGCCCAAAACTCTTCAGGCTCCACGCCGATCTTGGGCAGCACGGTGTATTCCTGCATGGGCTGTGGCGACAACGTGCCATCAAAGTCGTAGACGATGGCGATGGTGTTCTGGAAAAAGGGCTTTTTGCTCATGGTGTGAGTTTAACGCGTCGCGGTGCGGCGTATCGGGAGCGGAGAATTGCGGTTCTGCGGCAGCGCGAAGGCGAACTACTGACCCAATGCGGCTGTACAGATTTCCCGACGGCCGTCATTCGTTTGGTCGCGCTGAGGTCTCGGCGGACTCAGCTCAAATGGTTATGGTTGAAATCAATTTGACTCCGAACATCCCGCTAGAATTTTCAAGTGTTTTTTGAACGATCTTCGTACGTTCGATTGTTTTTCACGAGCGACCATATCACTCGAATCATGTGTCGGCCAAGTGCGCGAACCGCTTGATTGT
>Ga0315906_10000916_pt1 | contig 44963 bp, 44 predicted proteins | sample LakEriMetagenome_4_FD_203526 | JGI IMG/M metagenome (GOLD analysis project Ga0315906, IMG submission 203526) | Freshwater fungal communities from buoy surface, Lake Erie, Ohio, United States - Buoy 2 MA122 | ecosystem: Environmental > Aquatic > Freshwater > Lake > Lake biofilm | place: USA...
TCAACTTGATAATACAGTGACTTCTATATGTCAGGGTCAGACGTTTACTGCTATAGCTTACCCACAAAACTGTCCCGATGTTACCACGTTCAATTGGTATGTAAATGGAGTTTTCGTTGCACAAACTACAGACCAGTTCCTTGAGATTAGTGAGCTGCAGGATGGGGATGTTGTATCCGTTGAAACCACATGTTACACGCAATGTTCGGAAATTGTTACATCGGCCTCGGGACCTGTAGCAGTTTATGCATTTCCATTAGATGCCGGTTCAGATGTCTACACAGATCCCGGCGAGACAGTGCAATTGAATGCCTCCACATCTGCTACGGAATACAGTTGGACTCCAAGCTACAACATCAGTGACACGCTTTCGCTTCAGCCTTTTGTTTATCCGGAGGAAACCACGATCTACACGATAAGCGCGACCCAAAATGGATGTACTCAATTTGATTATGTGACTGTCTTCATAAAAGACCCGCTCATTATTCCAACTACATTTTCTCCAAACAATGACGACATCAACGACACCTGGGTGATTGGTGGCGTGGAAGAGTATCCAAATTGTTTTGTTCAGATCTTTGACCGTTGGGGACAGGAGCTCTTCCAGTCAACAGGGTACAATGACAAAAAAGCTTGGGATGGCACGTACAACGAAAAGCCCGTTTCTGAGGGTGTATATTTCTATCTGGTTAAATTGCGTGACCCGGAGAGCAAGGAGTTTAAAGGAAGTATTACGTTGATTCGATGAGGTTGAGCAGGTATCTTTTAGCCCTTTTTTTGTATGCTTGTTCAAGCTCATTTGGACAGCAAATCGTACAATTCTCACAGTGGTCATTCCATCAATTTGCCTTGAATCCAGCTCATGCGGGAATCAAATCGTGTATTGATCTTCATACACTTTACCGGGCACAATGGCTTGGTTTTTCCGGGGCTCCAAAAAGCGGTGTGCTCACACTTTGTGCTCCTTTAAGGTCGAAACGTAAAGAGTTTTTAAGCGCCAGACACGGGATTGGACTTCGCTTTGAAAAAGATCAAATAGGGCAATTTAGCACCAACCGATTGAATATTGCGTACGCAGGACATTTCAATTTTTCAAGAGACAACCGCTTGTCCTTGGGGCTTTATGGCGGTGTGATACAGATGGGATATAATCCTGAGGGATCTGTAACAATTGACCCTGACCCACAGATTTTGAGGGAGGCGAACTTTGTCTCACCTGACGCAACCTTTGGTGCCTGGTGGAATGGGAAAGATTATTATGCGGGGGTGGTCGTACAAAATCTCCTGCGCTATAAGTGGAACGATTTGGGTACAGACTCCTATTTTCGCACACATCTTCTTGTCAATGGCGGGTATCGAATAAGGATGAATGAGGCCATTTCAATTCTTCCAACGGTTTTGCTTAAGATTCCACCTAAAGCACCATGGACAGTCGATCTGAATGCGACGGTCGATATCAAAAACATGTTTGATGTTGGGTTGGGGTATCGGAATGGAGATGCCGTGATGTTCTTCGCCGGGTATAAATTCAACCATCGATTCTCCATCATGTATTCATTTGATCTGACGACATCGCCGTTGAAAAAATACAGCAACAATTCGCATGAAATTTCCCTCAGCTTCAACGCTTGTCGAGCGGAGAAAACAGCCTCTGTCAGCTGCCCTCTTTTTGAATAAGGTTATTCCAAAATCAGGGGGAGACGTTCTTCACCGATTTGAATGAAATACAATCCAGTATCCAAAGCATGCAGATCGAGCAGTATTTTACTGCATACTTCAAACGTGTAAATCGTTTTTCCAAAGGCATCGGTAACACTTCCATTTCCATAGAAATTCGTTTCACCAGCGACTTCGATGGTTATGGGTCCGTTTGTCGGATTTGGATAGATCTCAAAACTATTCGCGCTTTCCTCTTCCAATCCGCCAAGCATTTCAACACAAGAATGATCAATTGTTGGAAACCATGAAGCTGCTTCCATCAAGGCTGGTTGAATGGAATAGGAATCACCGGTTGTCAGAGCATAGGGGAGCAATTCAAATCCTGAGACCGGAGAACATTCGATGGAGCTCGTAGAAACACAACTTGCTTTTTGAGGCATGTCATCGACGCGCGTAACCACAAAATGTTCTGAAGTCACCAAGCTGGATTTAACCCCGTAAACAGGACCACAGAGCAATAGAGCCCTGCTGCTGTCAGCATGCGAAGCATACCCGGCAGCCCTGCCCAATGCATTCATATACTCAACTGTGGTTCCAGTTCTTGACACTCGAAAAAAGTCACTGCTAAAGAAATTTTCGAAGTAAAAAACCAGCGAGCTGTCTTTGTCAAACGTGAGTGTCCTGCGTTTTTCGGGCCCCCAAGAAGCATCACCTTGTAAAGCATCTACTTGCCAGAGAACAGTACCTGAAGTATCCACGGCTAAAATGCCATTTGATGTAATTCCCATAGTACGGAGATAAAGATTCGTTTGATCCGTAATGATGTCTGAAAACCCGGAATGAGGCTGGTTGAATTTTTTGGACCATTTCATTGTTCCTGAAGAATCTGTTTTGATCAGTATTCCTTTCCATTCTCCATTTCCAGAAGCAACATTCTCCGTTGTATTTCCGCAGAGCACTAAATCTCCGTTGTTCAATTGTGTCAAGCTTTTCAGATCCAGAATCTCACCACCGGGATCCGCTAAATCCACGCCCCAAACTTTATTGCCCGCCGAATCAATTTTCATAAGAAAAGAGGGCTCGCCAGGAGTTGTTTTTGCACCCACTATGAGCGCTGTAGAATCGGTAAGGATAAGTGTTTTTCGAAGGGAAACAGGAGAGTCAATCCCGTTTTCAATAGAGCCCTTCCAGCGTTCATTGCCGTTTTTGTCAAGCATAAGCAGGGCGCCTCCGTGTAGATTGGTCATCGGATTGAGCATGCCCCCCCCGACAAGTAAGGAAGAGTCGGACCACTGAGCTATATTTTCAAATGAAAATTCGGTATTGAAGGCGGTGTAGGCTTTTTCCCAGTGATTTGTCCCACTTGAATCAGAGAAGACCACAAACCCTCCCGCGTACGGATTGGCTCCGAAATACAAAAAACTCTCTCCGCAAACGGCAAAGTGCTTGTCTGCCGTACCTAAAAAACCTCTTGCATACAGTGAGGCCGAGGCATCCCAATAGCGCGTATTGGCAGGGTCAGAAAATTGTGAAAGCCCATAAAATGAAAGCAAAAGAAAGGTCGCAAAAAGTCGCATCGCAGTAGTTGAAGTAATTATATCGGTGTAAAGATAACGCAACAGACTATGTTAGAGTTGGAGCATGGTTTTTACCCTCAATTTCAGATATTCAAAAAGCGCTGTTTATAAAGAGTTGTCAATGGTCGAAAAACGGTTGTTTTATTGAGGACATTTGCTAAAATAGATAGTTCCTTATGAAAAAAGTTCTCATCCTTCTGTGTGGTGTATTGATCGCCTCTTCGTGTGTCCCCTCCAAGAAATATAAGGAGTTACTTGAAAAAGAGCAAAAGTGCAGTCAGGAATTGGAGTCCTATAAAAAGAGCTCACTTGATTACATGGGAAAGGCCAATGAATTGGAGACGAGGCTTGGCGTATTGAACAAAGAGGTTGATGCCTTAAAGTCGGACACTGGAAAGATCGGACATGAGTATAGAATCTTACAGATTCAATACGATAAAATGACACAACAGAACCAGTCGTTGGAGGAATCTTTCGAACGTTTGAAACGTGCCGGCGCGAAAGAAACCGCCACACTGCAGTCGGAGTTGGAGGCGAAAAATCTTGAGCTGCAACGAAAAGAAAATGCGCTGCTTGGGTTGGAGGCTGAATTGAAAACGAAACAAGAGCTACTCGCAGAACGCGAACAACGTGTGAATGAGCTCGAAGATGCGATTAAACGCAAAGATGAGGCCACCCAGCAATTGAAGGCCAAGGTCGCAGCGGCGTTGCGTGGTTTTGAAAACCAAGGGTTAAGTGTGGTTCAAAAGAACGGCAAGATCTATGTCAGCATGGAGGCAAAATTACTTTTTGCTTCCGGAAGTACCGTGGTGGAAGCAAATGGTAAAAAAGCACTGATAGAATTGGCCAAAGTGCTTGAAAATGAGAAACAGCTGGAGATTATAGTTGAGGGACATACAGACACAGATAAATTGTCAAGCGCATCCCATCCGACATCTAACTGGGAATTATCTGTGTTGCGCGCCACATCTGTAGTGGATATAATGCTTACGAACTCAAAGATCAATCCGGCTCAACTGATGGCTGCCGGCCGTTCAGAATTTCATCCGGTAGATTCGAAAGACAAGGCAAAAAACAGAAGGATCGAAATTATAATTTCTCCGGATCTCAATGAACTGTTTGAGATTATTTCAAACTAGGAATTAGTTAAATCATTGAGATTTACAAGAGTGATTTACTTGGTGTTGTTTTTATTTCGATAGATACAAAACCGGAGCTTCGGAGAATCTTATCCAGAAATAAAATAGCATTTTTCTCGGCCTCTGCAGTAATGTTTAGTTCTTCAACTTGTTTTTTAATCATTTTTTCGGCGTGGCGCTGATACGTATTTATTTCCTTCGAAGTAAATCCTCCTCTCAAAAATCCAACCTCTTCATCCACAAATTTGAATTCGTTCGCCGGAATATTGAATGTGATTAGCTCAACAGGAGGAATAGTTAACTTAATCTTTTTCTCCTTGGTGTTTACATCCGTAAATTGGATTTGACTTGCGTCTATACCTGCAACAACGTGTGCCTTACACATCATCATGATTCTTCGCGAGCCAATGGAATACCATTGATTGTCTTCACCGGCAACCACTTTACGAAGGGTATATTCAGTTGTGCCAAGCTTAGACATGGATTTAACTGATTCAATAACTTTGTTTGCATTGATCTCATCTTCCTCTTTGTTTGGTTGCGTACAGGAAGCACAGATCAATATAAAGAAAAAGATCTTTCTCATGATTTGATTTGAACGTTAACGTTTTTATAACCGATAGAATGCATAAAGTCAGTCATGATTTTTAACGCTTTCTGATCTGCTTTCTGCAATATGAAATTATTCAAGGCAAGCTTCCGCAACTTTTCAGTCGCCTCGGTTTTTACCTTCTGAGTAGCCTTGTAGTTTTTCTCCCAATAGCCCTCTGATTTGAACACCTCGATATCACTGGGGTTGATGATCGTTTCCAGTATTTCAGCCTTAGGGATGGATACCTCACAAGATATAGAATCAGTAATCTTGATGTCCTCTTTTGTCATTTTTGAAAGGTCAGTACCCGCGTAACACTTTCCGTTAGCGATTAATATAAGGTTATCTTTTCCACCAAACCAGGATTCTGATTTGTGAGTTTTCGTCACTATTAACTCGTTCACATAGACTTGAGTGAATAATTTTGCAACCGCCTTCACATCCTCCACTATAAGGGCAGTATCTACAAATTTTACCTCTTCCTTTTTGGTCAAATTAAAAAAATCCATTCCCGGGGGCAGAATTTTAAAGTAACATAAACCAATATAGCCTCCTGCAACAACAGCGAGTGTAAAAACAAATTTTATTAGTAAGCGCATGTCAGAAAAGAATAGCAAAAACAAAATAAAGTATAACTAAAAATAGTCCTATGAAGAATATTAATTTTAGTTTTCCCACAATAGGTAATGATTTGAATTGGAAAAATAATTTGTACTTTGAAGTTATTCAAACTACTGAACAAAAACAGTTTCTTCGTTCGTTTTTTCTTCTTCCACTTTAATGATTCCCTCTCCAACGGCCGTTCCGTAGGTAGCCTTAATGTTAAGAATTGCAACACCTGCTTGTCCAAGCTGGTACACATCGTTGAAATTGAATACTGCCTCTCCGCTGGAATTGGTTTCAGTAGTGTCATACAAGACCACATTTGCAGGCTGATTGATCGTAGACTTTCCGTAAAGTACTACTTGAGCACCGGAAACAGGCTGGCTGGCAATGTCTTTCACGTTAATAATGGCAATCGTATCTCCCTTTACCCTGCATCCGGAGGATACAGCAACGGCAGTGAATCCAAGTAAAGAGAAGAAAGCAAGTTTTTTAACAAGTGAATTCATGGTGATTTCTTTGGGTTAATTTAAAAATACAGTTTCGACTGTGGTTAAGTGAACTCGACATCGTACGTATGCTGTTCCACTTTGGTTATCTTTTTTTGCAATTATATCAAAATATCCTGTGGTATTTTCACTTCCGGCACTGCTGAAATAATTATCCATGTTGAATTGAGCAAAACCGGATGCATTCGTCACGATCGTATCAACGTAATTCTGCGTAGGAGGGTTGGAGGATGGATCTCCAATTACCACTACCTCTGCCCCCTGAAGAAGATCATTGCTCGCTGAACGAACGAAAATCTTTAATACAGATGGTTCCTTATTCACACATCCGGAAAAGATTAGTATTCCCAAAAACAGCACTGAAACTTTAAAAAAATTCTTCATTTCACTTAGCAGTATCGTCTCAAAGATATACTTAATTTTAATATACCGAACCTACAATAAAGGGCAATTTCTTACCTTCGTGTGTCGTTTTTGAGGGTCTTAGGGCTTTTTAAATTGAAAAATTCGACTAAAAAGTCACACTTAAGGTGCTTCATGAAAAAAGAAATAGAACAAATTCGTGCGGAAGCGAATAGCTGGAATTTTTCAGATGCAGTAGCTCTGGAACAGTTCCGGATTCGGTTTATGGGATCGAAAGGTGTACTCAAGGAGCTGTACGCTGATCTGAAAAATGTCCCAACAGAAGAAAAGCGAGAAACCGGTCAAGCGATCAATACGTTACGTTCAGAAATTGAAGAGCTGTTTGAGTTGAATGCCCAAAATCTTTCCACTTCCAATACGAAAACAGAAAAACTTGATTTATCCCGTCCTGCAGCTCGAAATCCAATTGGCTACAGACATCCACTATCCCTTGTTCGTTCGGAAATTATTCAAATCTTTTCCAGAATTGGATACGCTGTTTCTGAAGGTCCGGAGATCGAAGATGACTGGCATAATTTCTCTGCACTGAATTTCCCTCCCGAACACCCTGCCCGTGATATGCAGGACACTTTTTTTATTGAAAAAGGCGAGAAAGAAATGGCACTGCGCACACACACAAGTTCAGTGCAGGTAAGGGTTATGGAAACCTCCACGCCGCCCATTCGGACCATTTCTCCTGGACGGGTATACAGAAATGAGGCGATCTCGGCCAGAGCACACTGTTTTTTCCATCAGGTGGAAGGACTATACGTAGACAAGGATGTTTCTTTTGCTGACCTCAAACAAACATTGCTCTATTTTGCCAAGGAGCTCTTCGGTGAAAAGGCAACTATTCGAATGAGGCCCTCCTATTTCCCATTCACCGAACCAAGTGCGGAGGTGGATGTTTCATGTACTTTGTGTAGTGCACAGGGATGCAACGTTTGCAAACACAGCGGATGGCTTGAGATATTGGGATGTGGGATGGTTGATCCGAACGTGTTGGATGCATGCGGAATTGATTCAAATGTGTATAGCGGATTCGCTTTCGGAATGGGAATTGAGCGTATAGCACAGCTAAAATACCGCGTGAATGATCTTCGGTTGTACTCTGAAAATGACCTTCGTTTTCTGAAACAATTTACAGGTGGAATGTAATATCAGCCATTATGGAAAATAGTAATTGGATACCCCTGGAAAATCAAGAGCAACTAAATGAGATCTTCAACTCTAAGGATCCAATACTGGTTTTCAAACATAGTACGAGATGCCATATTTCTGCTTTTGCCTTGAGTCGCTTCACAAAAGAATGGAATGTAAGTCCGAACGAATGTCAATGCTATCTTCTTGACTTGATACGTTTTCGGGAGCTTTCCAATGAAATCGCTCATCTTTCCGGCGTTGTTCACCAGTCTCCACAACTAATTCTATGGAAGGATGGTAAGCTTGTGCATACCGCTTCCCACCATCAAATTGATGCTGAAGAAATAAAATCTTTGCTCTCATGACGAACATGAAAAGATATGTGATAATCGGGGCAATCGTTGCGATTGTGCTGGCAATGGTCCTCGGACCGATTTTTTCAGGAAATACAAATTCAGCCGAGGAGGATGTGGTTCCGGCAATGTTTTCATTTAAGGAAAATCTAGCTACAAAGTGGGGAGATCAGGTCGAGCTTAGTATTTTGATTCAAAAATCCGGAATAGAGAAGCTTGAGCTAATTTACAATGACTCCGTTTTCAAAACATGGAATAATCCTTCGGGGACTTTAACGTATTTATTTAATGCTGCCTATTACGGATTGGGCGCCAGAAATGTCAGGTTGCTGTCCACCATGAAAAACGGCGACACCTATGTAGATGAGCGTATTGTTCGGGTGGTGTCCGATGTGGTGCCCGAAGTATTGAATGCCCAGATCGTTGAGTCTTATCCGCACAACGCTACGAGCTTTACACAAGGGCTGGAGTTCGACGGAGAGCAATTGTATGAAGGCACCGGTCAGCGCGGACAAAGTATGGTTGCTCAGGTTGACTTGAAGAGCGGAAGAATTCTCAAAAAAATGGGACTCGACGCTACTTGTTTTGGTGAGGGAATTACTGTACTCGGTGATGAGGTTTTTCAGCTGACATGGCAGGAACAGCGCTGTTTTGTGTACGATAAAAAAACATTGCAACTAAAGAGAGAAATGTCTTACATAGGTGAGGGTTGGGGCCTGTGTAACGATGGAAGCTCTTTGATTATGTCCGATGGTTCGGAACGAATAACATTCAGAGACCCTAAAACATTTGAAATTCAACGTACGATAGAAGTGTATACGCATCAGGGTGCTGTTGCCAATCTGAATGAGCTCGAGTACGCTGATGATCTTATTTATGCGAACGTTTGGATGACCAACAAAATTGCCGTTATTGATCCGCGAAACGGGAAAGTCCTTTCAGAAATTGACGCTACGAGTTTAGTTAAAGAGGGCAAGGGCAACGGCGATGTACTCAATGGAATTGCGTTCAAAAATGAGAATGCGTACCTCACCGGGAAGAATTGGATTAAACTGTTTCGTGTAAAGTTTGTTAAATCGGGAGATGTTTAATGTTTTTCCTGCCTCCTCACAAAATGTTTCCCCTGTTATATTTCTGAGCGTTAACCTATGAGCGTTGGGCTTACAGAACTGCAGTTAAAACTGAAAACCCTTCCTGAAAACCCCGGGGTATATCAGTATTATGACAAAAATGACGTCATTCTTTATGTAGGAAAAGCCAAGAACCTCAAAAAGCGCGTTTCATCCTATTTCAATAAGACCCAAGACAATTACAAAACCCACCTTCTGGTCAAGCAGATTTTCCGGATGGAATACACCGTTGTTGAATCGGAATTGGATGCGCTCTTGCTTGAGAACAACCTCATTAAAAAGTACCAACCGAAATACAATATCCAACTAAAGGACGACAAAACCTATCCATGGATCTGCATCAAAAAAGAGGCTTTTCCGAGGGTTTTTAGTACTCGACGCGTCATCCGCGACGGATCAGAATATTTTGGTCCATACCCAAGTGGGAAAATGATGCATACATTGCTTGATCTCGTAAAGGAGTTGTATACGCTTCGCACCTGTGCGCTTGACCTTACCGGGGAAAAGATAGCGAGAGAGAAATATAAGGTGTGTCTGGAATACCATATTGGTAACTGTAAAGGTCCTTGTGCAGGACATCAGGCAGAGGAAGCCTATCTGGAAGAGGTTGAACAGATCCGGCAATTGTTGAAGGGCAATAGTCAATCGCTGTTAAGCATGTTGAAAACCAGGATGAAGGAACAGGCCGCAGCGTATTTATTTGAAGAAGCACAGAAAACCAAGCTGAAAATAGAATCTTTGGAAAAGTACCGTGCTAAATCCACTGTGGTATCGGCCTCTGTAAAACGCGTAGATGTGTGTACACTTTTAAACGAACAGGACCGTGCCTTTGTAAATTACCTGTCTGTCCAAGATGGTGCCATTGTACATGCCTACACCACCGAGGTGCGCAAAAAATTGGATGAATCCCGGGAAGAGATCCTTGGGTATGTTTTGCCTGAACTTCTGGAGCGTTTTGAAAGCAATACGAGAGAAATAGTGACCGATGAAGCGTTGGATCTTGGATTGGAAAACATTGTCATCACAGTTCCTCAACGTGGGGACAAAAAGGAGCTCGTTGCTCTGTCCAAGCGCAATACGCTGTATTACAAACAGGAACGGCAGAAACAAGAAAAGATCAAGGATCCTGAGCGCCACAGCAAACGCATCATGGAACAGGTCAAACAAGATTTTCGTTTGAAAGAGCTTCCCGAACATATGGAGTGTTTTGACAACTCTAATTTTCAGGGAACCAATGCCGTCTCGGCATGTGTAGTCTTCCGGAATGGAAAGCCCAGCAAGAAGGACTACCGCCATTTCAACGTGAAAACAGTTGAGGGGCCTGATGATTTTGCTACCATGGAAGAGGTAGTATACCGTCGCTACAATCGCTTGCTCGAAGAAGGACAGACCTTGCCTCAGCTCATTATTATTGATGGTGGAAAAGGGCAGCTCGGTGCAGCATTGAATGCCCTCGAAAAACTGAACTTGCGGGGAAAAGTTGCCATCTGTGGCATTGCCAAACGTCTGGAGGAGATCTTTTTTCCCGGTGAGAGCCTGCCACTCTACATCGACAAGCGTTCAGAAAGTTTGAAAGTAATCCAACACATGCGTAACGAGGCACATCGTTTCGGGATTACGCATCACCGCAACAAACGCAGCAAAAACTCTCTAACTTCTGCTTTATTGGACATTCCGGGCATCGGCCCAAAAACACAACAGGAATTGATGAATGCCTTCAAAACAGTTTCGGCGATACAAAGCGCTTCCTTCGAAGAATTGGCAAAAGTGATCGGGGAGGCGAAGGCGAAGTTGGTGAAGAATGGAGGATAGAATATAGACCGCTTACGCTGATAGAGCATAGATCGCTGACGCTCAAAGACAAAAGACCTCAAGAATTCAGGAGTCAGGAGTCGGGAGTCAAGACCTTCACGTTCACTCTCCGCTCTCGCTCTGATTTTTGGGCCGCTTCGCTCAAAAACAAAAGACCTCAAGACTTCAGGAGTCAGGATTTTTTTCTTGGAACAAGGAGTGGCAATGCTTTCTGCGGTGGAATTATGAAATGAACACATTTCAGGTAGATGTCCAGAAAAACAGTAAAAATTGGACATGATTTCACTTGATTGTGATATATTTGAATGAGTATTCATTCTTTATAAACATATAAAATACATTATGACTGATATTTCATTCATAGAATGGGCGTCCATGAGCGACAAAGCACTGGCTGAGTACATCGGGATATTTGTCAGGCACCACCGAATGGAGCAGAACAAAACGCAGAGTGAGCTATCAACGGCAGCGGGAATAAGTCGTTCTACATTAAGTTTACTTGAAAGGGGTGAAACAGTAACTGTTGCCACGCTCATTCAGGTCTTGCGGGTTTTAGATCAATTATCGGTCCTTGGGGCGTTTGAAGTAAGGGATACGCTCAGTCCACTCGCACTTCTGAAACAGCAGAAAGAAAAGCGCCAACGGGCCAGAGGTAAATTTAAAAGCGGTGAAAATAAAAATGAACCAAACTGGTAAGTCATGGTCTTAGCGGAAGTGAAAATATGGAATGAATTAGTCGGCGCAGTGGCATGGGATGCAGAACGAGGGCTAGCCGTATTTGAATACGACCCAAAATTCAAGCGATTAGAATGGGACATCTCACCACTTAAAATGCCGATTTCTGATAACAGGAACCGGTTTTTTTTTCCTGAACTTCGCGTGGATAGAAATACTGCTTACGACACCTTCAAAGGATTGCCGGGATTGTTAGCAGATGCGTTACCCGATAAATACGGCAACCAGTTGATTAACATTTGGCTGGCACGACAGGGAAGACCTTTAGACAGTATGAATCCTGTAGAAATGCTCTGTTTTATTGGGAAGCGCGGTATGGGAGCACTGGAATTTGAACCGGCTAAGCTGAATCAGGAAAAACGAACGTTTTCCATAGAGATCGATAGTTTGGTGGCAACGGCGCAGAAAATACTTCAACAGCGGGAAGCATTTGCCACCCATATCGATAAAGAGGAAGAACAAGCGGTTTTGGAGATCTTAAAAATTGGCACATCAGCCGGAGGGGCGCGGCCAAAAGCCGTAATCGCGTGGAATGAAAAAACAGGAGAGGTACGGTCCGGACAGACTAATGCGCCGGAGGGATTCGGGTATTGGCTAATCAAGCTCGATGGGGTAAGCGATATACAGCTCGGAAGCAGTCACGGATATGGAAATGTAGAAATGGCCTATTACAACATGGCCAAAGCCTGTGGAATTCACATGATGCCTTCGCGCTTGCTGGAGGAAAATGGAAGAGCACATTTTATGACCAAACGGTTCGACCGTGAAGGAGACAACGTGAAGCACCACGTACAAACCTTCTGTGCTTTAAAGCACTTTGATTACAATCTGGTAACGAGTTTTAGCTATGAACAACTCTTCCAATGCATGCGTGAATTAAAACTCAGTTATACCGATGCTGAACAGCTATTCAGAAGAATGGTCTTTAATGTCATTGCTCGGAATTGTGACGACCACACCAAGAATTTTTCCTTTCTCATGAAGCAGGGAGGAAAATGGGAACTCGCACCCGCATACGACTTGTGCCACGCCTATCGTCCCGGGAGCGAATGGGTGAGTCAGCACGCCTTGAGTATCAATGGAAAACGAAAAGACATCACTAAAGCAGATTTGCTGGTCGTTGGTAAATCCATCCAGTGCAAAAAAGCAGGAGAGATCGTGGATCAAATCAATGAGGTTGTACAATGTTGGCGAACATTTGCTGATGAAGTATCCGTAAAACCCGACTTGCGCGATGCCATTGCAAAGACACTTATAAACATCAACTTATAAGGTGAATTTTACGGAATCGTTCTGTTTTTTAGACCGCTTACGCTGATAGAGCATAGATCGCTTCGCTTAAAGACAATAGACAAAAGACCTCAAGACTTCAGGAGTCAGGAGACAAGACTTCCGCTCTCACTCTCCTTCTCATTCTGAATATAGGAGTCAAGGCTCTCGCTCTCACTCTCCGCTCTCGCTCTGATTTTTGGGCCGCTGACGCTCAAAGACAAAAGACTTCAGGAGTCAGGAGTCAAGACCTTCACTCTCACTCTCCGCTCTCGCTCTGATTTTTGGGCCGCTGCGCTCAAAGACCTCAAGACTTCAGGAGTCAGGATTTTTTTCTTGGAACAAGGAGTAGCAATGCTTCCTGCGATGGAATTATGAAATGAACACGTTTTAATTATATGTCCAGAAAAAGAGGAAAAAGTGGACATGAAATGAGTTGAAAATGAACTTCGCCTTTAAAAGAACTGAATCGAACAGTAAAGCGAACAGCAAAAAGGCTTACTGAAGTATTTTGTATATTTTAGTTCATTTAATTGAAGTATTTTGGCTAATTTTATTTTATATCAAAAAGAGGTATTGCAGAAAAAACGATCATAGAAAGATCCATTCTCGACATTTGACGTCATTCACAACGAAAATTACCTAGATTTTGTTTTAGGGAAATTAGAGTAAAATGCTAGGCCAAGAAATTTTTCTTGGAACAAAGAGCAAGGCTTGTCGAACTGAACAAAGAGAATTAAAAATTCTTTTTCGCTCTCATTCTCATTCTCACTCTGAATAAAGGAGTCAAGACATCCGCTCTCACTCTCATTCTGAATATAAACTCCTGCTCTAAGCACTCAGGTGTAACATTTTCATTTTTAACTCGTAGTAGGTGTACAAACAAGCAAAAACACACGCTTTATGAGATCCGCGATTCTGTTCGTTTTTTCCTTTGTTTTCTTCTTGTCAGTAAGTGCTGCGAAAAGCAAAATCACGGTCGTTATCGATCCCGGCCACGGAGGTTCTGACCATGGTCACATATCATCCAATAAAGAGCACATGTCTGAAAAGGAGCTCAATTTGATCATCGCAAAGAAATTTGGTGAAATGATTGAAAAGCAACTCCAGAATGTAACTATCATTTACACGCGAACGGACGACTCCTATCCAAGCTTGAACGACCGGGTAAAACTCGCCAATGGAGCGAAAGCGGATTATTTCATTTCAATTCATTGCAATGCCAATTCAAAAAAATCGGTTCATGGCACTGAGTCACATGTGCACACCATGGAGTCCACAAAATCTGTAGGTTTAGCGCAATCCATGGAGAAGGAGTTCACTTCTTTTGCAGGAAGATACTCACGTGGAGTGAAAGACACAGAAGACCGTGAACATTCATTACAAGTATTGAAATACACAACGATGGCTGGAGTCTTGATCGAATGCGGATTCATGACCAACGAAGATGAGGCAACGTACTTAAATACTGCCAACGGTCAAGAGAAAATAGCCACTTCTATTTTCCGTGCATTCAAGAATTACATTGTGAAGCAACACCCTTCTATTGCCTTCGTAAAAGAAGAACCGAAACAAGATGCAACCGCCAAGAAAGACGATGAAAAAACGGATGCTTCCAAAAGTTATGTAATTCAGATCATGTCCTCGAAACAACCTGTTGATACGACCATTCCTGAGTTCAAAAAAATTGAATTACCGGTCGTCCGCAACGAGGTAGAAACAGGAAGTGCGTATCGCTACAAATATACCGTTGGGCAATACTCTTCTCAGGATGAAGCCCGAAAGGATCTTGAGAAGGTTCAGCAGAAAGGATTTAAAGACGCTTACGTCGTAAAGGTTAACTGACAAAATTTAAGATTGAATTTTTATTCTGTGTTGAATTCCGTAAATTCACGGAAACCAATCTCAGAATTATGGCTACTGTATTCGAAACACGCCTCATAGGAAACATAGGTAAAGATGCCGTTGTCAGGCACATGGAACGAGGCGTTATTGCTATAAATTTTCCGGTGGCTCACAACAAGAACTGGCGCGACAAACGAAACGGTGAAACCAAAACCAAAACCACCTGGGTTAATTGTACCATCTGGAAAAGGGAAGGAGCGAATCTGCGAATCCTGGATTTTTTAAAAAGAGGCGCAATGGTAGAGCTTGAGGGCACCCCCTTCGCTAAGGCCTATGCCCAGGAAGACGGATCGATCCGCACCGAATTGCGATTGAATGTTTCAAAGACCAATATTTTGCGTCCGGCGCGTCACGACGATGATTTTCCGGATGTTGTGGATCAGGAGGATACAGAATTCGATGCCTCTTTGGATGATTTTACACTGGATGAAGAGGATTTTTGAAGAAATTGGCAATTCAAAATTTGGAAAATAAATTCTTTACTTATATTTGCAGTCGCTTTGGATTTCTGATTAAGAAAAACAGTGCAACATTCCTCCTTAGCTCAGTCGGTTAGAGCATTTGACTGTTAATCAAAGGGTCCTTGGTTCGAGCCCAAGAGGAGGAGCAAAAGTGGAAGCCAGCCGTTAGGTTGGCTTTTTTCATTTAACAATATTGGGCGAGATTATAATTCCGACTTGTCGGAAAGTTTATCCTGAGTGAAACAAAGTGGAGACGAAGAAAGCCCACGAGGCGGTTCAGAGCTTAATACAAACTTTGAGATTCGCATCAAGTTCTTAGTGGGCATAAGGTTTAGTACTTCGAAATCGCCTCCTGCGGACAGCTGCAAACTCTTTTCTGCTTTCTCACTTCCTCAGGCGAATGAGATCGTCTTTTAATAGTTCTAATATGTTGATATTCTCTTGAATGGAATTTCTTTGTTCCATATCTGTACAGTTAGCTAATTGCTCTTGGGCATTTCTTATTTTATTGTCTAGCTCTGTAATCTTGTAGTGAAGAGCTTCCTTATTCGACTCATCAGCTGTTTTTCTTTTGGGTTCATGCAGCCGCTTATATTTTTTGTCTATCCTGAATCTTAGGATGAAAAAAGCAACTAATAAAATTATTAATATAAGTCTTGCAGCCCCAACAACCAGTGACCAAGTATCTTCGCCTATGTACGTGAAAAGATATAGTAATGTAAAAAGTAGAAAGATGATCACGTTGATAACAAAGCCAATCAAAACCATTGTCATCATCTTCTCTTCAATGAAACTCTCTTCTTTTTCTTTCATATTATCTGTTTAAGAATTAAATACTCACAACTCAAACTTCACTCCGGTGGAATTGTTGATCACTACCGAAGGCGAACCAACTTTCTGTATGAATTGTATGAAATACTGCGCTCTTTCATCCAACAGCTTGGTTTCTCCTATCCTAAAATCTGGACAAGTACCCTCGGCGAGATGAAAGAATTCCCCGTCGACATTCAAACGATACCCATTTGTTTCAGGGAAATTTCCTTTCACATAAACGGCAATGTGTCCTTTCATGTACGCAAGACGGTATTCTGCACCAATCTGTTCAAGAAATGAGGCAAAAAGAATTGTTTTTCCACTGCAATCCGAGTTTCCTGACATAAGAATCTCGTTCGGACGTTTCAAAATTTCGCTTCCGGCATGTGCTTCGTAATTACTGTATTTTATTCGGTTGGTCACAAAATTCAATAAAACCTGGATTTTTTCCTCCTGCGTCTGACACCCTTGAATTAACTGATCTGTAAAGCGTTTGATGGTGGGTTCATCTTTAATGGAAACGTAGGCACCATGGTTCATCGACATCACAGGGTCGAGCTCTTTGCCATTCTTGGTAATGTAATAGTTGCCCCAATGAATGGTTTTGTTCGAAATGAAGCCCAAGAGCTCTTCATCTGAAACAGTGTACGTGTAAGGGTCATACTCAACAGCAAACTGGATGCCTTTGCGGACGTTAAACAAAGAATCGGGGAAACGGAAAAAGAGCGACTTCTCTCCGTAAAAACGGTATTTCCCCAAATACTGATATCCTCCCTTTTCTTGCGCGAATTCAACAGTTTTAGGATCGATGCAGAGCTGACGTAGGGTTTGAGCGGCGTCAAATGCCTCCTTGTCGATCGAGAAATATAAAAGATGCTCATCGCGTTGATTCACCTCCAACTTAGCCTTTGTACCAGTCAATTGTTCGGAAAACTCAGGGTGCGTGTATCCCGGATAGGCCAAATAGGTCAGTAATGTGGAACGAAGCTCGGCTTGATGATCGACAGGTTCTTCGTAGTAGTATCTTTTCCAAACATAATACCCCAGTGAAAATCCAGCCAAAAGCACAGGGGAAAGAATGAGAACAAGGATTTTATTTCTTTTCGACACGGCAAATCAGTTACAGAAGACTAAACATACGGATTTTCTTTTTTGAAGCACTGTTCTACCCTTCGATTTCTTGTTTGGCAACAGTTTTTCAACTGTGCGATTAGGAAAATAACTCTACTTTTGCACTTTCATTTTTAGCCGCACACATGACTGAATTAAAGAAGATCAAGGCAGCGTTGATATCCGTATACGATAAAGCTGGTTTAGCACCGATCATTGAGGAATTGAATAAGCATGGGGTTACCATCTATTCAACCGGAGGAACACAAACGTTTATTGAAGAAATGAATGTTCCGGTAGAAAGGGTGGAGGACTTGACTTCTTACCCATCCATACTTGGTGGAAGGGTTAAAACGCTACATCCAAAAGTTTTCGGTGGAATTCTAAACAGAAGACATCTACAGGAGGATCAGGAACAAATCGCTGAATACGATATTCCCGAGCTTGACCTGGTGATTGTTGACCTTTATCCATTTGAGGCTACAGTCGCCTCCGGAGCAGCTCATGAAGCTATTATTGAGAAGATCGACATCGGAGGAATTTCACTCATTCGAGCCGCGGCAAAAAATTACAAGGATGTTGTAATTATTCCTTCACAAGGTGAATACGCTTCGTTTTTAGATGTACTTCGCCAACAGGATGGGGCGACTACGATTGAACAAAGGCAGGACTTCGCCAGGGCCGCCTTCAATGTTTCTTCACATTACGACACTCAGATCTATCGGTATTTTGACGGTTCTGAGCATTCGTCCTTCAAAGTGAGCTATCAGGGGGCACATGTACTTCGTTATGGAGAAAACCCCCACCAACAAGGTGTTTTTTATGGAGACCTTGAGGCCATGTTCGAAAAATTACATGGAAAAGAGCTTTCTTACAATAACCTCCTTGACGTCGATGCAGCCGTCAATCTGATGGAGGAATTCAAAGAGGACGACCCGACTTTTGCTATTCTCAAGCACAACAATGCCTGTGGACTTGCAACGAGAAGCACCCTCAAACAAGCGTATGAGGACGCACTTGCAGGTGATCCAGTGAGTGCTTTTGGGGGAATTCTGATAGCGAACAGAGTGTTGGATGGGGAAACTGCAGTAGCTGTGAATGAGCTCTTTTGTGAAGTAATCATTGCGCCTGGATATTCTTCCGAAGCACTGGAGTTATTGAAGTCTAAAAAGAACCGAATTCTTCTGGTTCAAAAGGAGATTGACCTGCCCAAAAAGCAGTTCAGGACCATACTGAACGGAGTACTCGAACAGGATAAAGATTTGTTGACGGAAACAAAGGTTCATCTTAGCCCAAGAACCAACAAAACACCTACTGAATTTGAAATTGAAGACCTGCTTTTTGCAAATAAGCTCGTTAAACACACCAAATCGAATACGATCGTTTTGGCTAAAAACAGACAATTGCTTGCGAGTGGTACCGGACAGACTTCCCGTGTTGATGCGCTAAGACAAGCAATTCACAAGGCTCAAAGCTTCGGTTTTGATTTGCAAGGTGCCGTGATGGCATCAGATGCTTTTTTCCCTTTCCCTGACTGTGTAGAAATCGCGCACAATGCCGGGATTACAGCAGTTGTTCAACCAGGCGGTTCAATTAAGGATGACTTGTCAATAGACTATTGCAATGCCCATGATATAGCGATGGTATTTACCGGAAATCGCCACTTCAAACATTAATCTTTTTTTTTTCAATTTATTGTAACAAAAACGCGAATTTTACGATTAAGAGCAGACATGCACTTGTACACGTTTTAATACGTCAAAACTAAAATGGGTTTATTTAGCTTTTTAACACAGGAGATCGCAATTGACCTTGGAACGGCAAATACGCTGATCATTCTAAATGATAAGGTGGTGGTAGATGAGCCGTCTATCGTTGCCAAGGATATCCAGACCGGCAAGGTAGTCGCCATCGGTAAAAAAGCACAACAAATGCATGGGAAGACCCACAAGCTCATTGAAACGGTTCGACCCTTAAAAGACGGAGTGATTGCTGACTTCCAGAGTGCTGAGCAGATGATTCGTGGGATGATCAAGATGATCAATCCGGGCAGAAGTCTTTTTAACCCGACATTGAGAATGGTGATATGTATTCCATCAGGGATCACGGAGGTAGAAAAGCGAGCGGTACGTGACTCTGCGGAGCATGCAGGCGCTAAAGAGGTGTACTTGATACACGAGCCAATGGCTGCAGCGATCGGGATCGGAATCGATGTTGAAGAGCCAATGGGAAATATGATTATTGACATCGGCGGAGGTACTTCCGAGATCGCCGTCATTGCCCTGGGAGGAATCGTGTGTGACAAATCTATTCGAATTGCCGGTGACGATTTTACGAATGACATTGAAGAATACATGCGACGCCAGCATAACATTCTCGTCGGCGAACGCACAGCAGAACAAATCAAAATTGAAGTTGGAGCTGCGCTTCCAGAGTTAGACAACCCACCGGAGGATTTCGCTGTTCGGGGAAGAGATTTGATGACAGGTATTCCCAAAGAAATTGTAATTTCTTACACGGAGGTTGCCAATGCATTGGATAAAACAATCTCAAAGATCGAAGAAGCGATCCTGAGCGCATTGGAGATGACACCTCCCGAATTGTCTGCAGATATTTACAAAACCGGAATCTACCTAGCCGGCGGTGGATCGATGCTCCGAGGATTGGATAAGCGTATTTCGGCGAAAACAAAGTTGCCGGTTCACATTGCAGAGGATCCGCTTCGTGCTGTTGCCCGCGGAACAAGTATTGCACTCAAAAATATCGACAGGTTCCAGTTCCTGATCAGAGATTAAGATTGTGACGAGGTCCCGCTGAAATCAGTGGGATTTCTTATTTTTGTCTATGCGCAATCTCATTGCCTTTTTTAGGCGGTTCAGAGTTTTCTTGGTTTTCATCGTTTTGCAGATCTTTGCGTTGTCTGTTTATTTTTCTTTTTTGCAGTTCCCAAGGTCCCAATATCTGACAAGCGCTTCGTATGTCTCTGGAAATATTATGGAGGTTCGAAATGATATTACCAAGCATTTTAACCTTAGCTTAAACAATGATAAGCTCCAAAAAGAAAACATTTGGCTTCGGCAACATCAACCATCCAATTTTCTGCGATTGGAAAGCAAAAAAGTCAGGATCGATGATACGCTATATGACCAGCAATACCTTTTCATACCGGCCACAGTAATCAACTCAACAGTTACGCGACGCAATAATTATTTCACGTTGAATGTCGGTCGTGCGCAAGGAGTGGTGAGAGGGATGGGTGTCTTTTCTGATAAAGGTGTTGTGGGGATTATACATAATTCGAGCGACCATTTCTCCGTCGTTAAATCAGTCCTTACAGAAAACATTAACATCGATGTACTGATCGAACCCATTGGTTTATTCGGCCTTCTAAAGTGGGATGGACGTGATTCCCGACGGGGCACCATTACCGGAATTTCAAATGACCTCAAAATAAAGAAATGGTCGCGCGTTGTTACCAGAGGCGGTTCGGGTATTTTTCCACGTGGTTTGAACGTAGGAAAGATTGAGGAACTAAAACCAATTGAAGGAAAACCTCTTTGGGATGTAGTGGTGAGGTACTCTGAGGATTACCGCACACTGCAAAGGGTATACGTGATTAAGAACCTCATGCAAAAAGAACAAACTGAACTCGAGTCCAATATCCCACCGGATAAAGAAGAATGAACGATCTGTTAAAACATAGTATACGATTCTTTGCCCTGTTTATCATTCAGGCATACATACTTAACCAGCTGGAGATTGGCTTTGGAATCCAATTGATGGTGTATCCTTTGTTCATTATGCTTTTGCCATTTGATCTCGGATTGATCTACCTCATGCTTCTTGCGTTTGGCATGGGAATATTGATAGATGCTGTTTCGAACACGTATGGCCTCCACACCTCTTCCCTTGTGTTTTTTGCTTATCTCAGGCCTTTTATTATGAAACTATTCTCTCCCCGAGATGGTTACGAGAAGGTAAGGGAAGGCAATATTTTTGAAATGGGTTCCAGATGGTTTATATACGTTTTTGGCGGACTTCTCGCCATTCACCATTTTTGGTTTTTTCTTCTTGAGGTTTTCAGATTGGATGAGGTGTTATTTATTCTTCGTAAAACAATCTTGAGCGTTCCACTCTCTTATCTGCTGTGTTATCTATTGCAGGCCCTGTTTATTTCTAAGCCGAAAGAGAGATGAATTTTGACAGCCGAAAATACGTACTCATCACCTTCATTGTCCTGGTGGGGATTATTTATACGCTGCGCCTGTTCTACATGCAAGTAATCGATGACAGCTGGCATCTACGCGCTCAGGAAATTGCTGAAAAAAGAAAAGAGATAACGCCGCCTCGTGGAATTCTATTCGACAGACACGGAATAAAAATAGTTGCAAACCGAACGTATTATAACCTGATGATGGTCGAGGCCAACATCACTAAGCTCGATACGGTGGCATTTGCCAAGCTCCTCGGCTGGACAACTGAAGAAGTAAGACAGCGCTTTGATGCCATCCGAGAGGGAGAAGGCTCTTATTTTAACAAGAGCACCGGAAAACGCACATCCAATTACCAAAAAATAAGGGCATATCCATTTATCAAAGAGATGACGCTGGAGGAAATCGCCCGTATTGCCCCACATCTTGAAAATTTTCCCGGCTTTTATGAAGAAGTCACCAGTATGCGGAGTTACCCATACGCAAATGGAGCAAACATTGTCGGTTACCTTTCGGAGGTGTACCGGGAAGAAATTGAAGAAGATCGTTTCTATAAACCGGGTAATAATATCGGCCGTGCCGGACTGGAGCGGTATTACGAAAACGAATTGCGCGGACGAAAGGGAATAAAATATATTGTGACGAGCGCCTTAAACAATGACATCGAGTCCTATGCCGGAGGAAAGTACGACACCACTGCAAAACAGGGTCCGCCGTTGAAATTAGGGGTCGATATTCTTTTACAAGCCTACGGAGAAAAATTACTGGAGGGCAAACGAGGATGTATTGTTGCCATCGAACCTTCCACAGGCGAAATCCTAACCTTGGTATCCGCACCTTCTTACGACCCGAATCTGTTGATAGGAAAAAGGAACATCTCTTCCAATTACCCCAAATTGGCTAAAGACCCCAGCAAACCATTGTATCCACGTCCACTTGCTGCTGAGTACCCTCCGGGCTCCACATTTAAGTTGCTGAATTCCCTTATTGGATTGCAGGAAGGAGTAATTACGCCAGAATCCGGATTTCCATGTAATAAATCAATGGTTGGCTGCCATGATCACCCAAGTGCAGGCAACCTTGCAGACGCCATAAAGCATTCTTGTAATCCATATTACTATGCTGTTACCAGACGCATTATTCAACAAGGAAAGAAAAAAAACAATTTTGCGGATGCTGAAATTGGACTGGCGTTGTGGGCAAAATATATGCACAGCTTTGGACTCGGAAAGAAACTTGAAACAGACATCACCGGTTTGCGCTCCGGTTTAATCCCTAATCCAGCTTATTATGACAAATGGTACGGCCACCATCGTTGGGCGTTTTCTACAATTCGTTCGATTTCCATTGGACAGGGAGAGGTAATGCTCACTCCCTTACATCTTGCCAATATTGCAGCATTGATCGCAAATAGAGGTTGGTACGTAACACCACATTTCGTGCGCTCGATTGGCAATGCCGGACCTTCTCCGGAATATAAAAAACGGCATTATACCATGGTAGATAAAAAACACTACGATGTGATTGTAGAAGGCATGCGACGGGTAGTATATGAGGCAGGTGGAACAGGAAAAAGAGCGCAGCTTAAAGATATTGTTGTTTGCGGTAAAACAGGAACAGTTCAGAATCCACACGGAGACGACCACTCTGTTTTTATTGCGTTTGCTCCAATGGACAAACCGAAAATAGCGATTGCAGTATTTATCGAAAATGCCAAGGGGGGTGGAGGACTTTGGGCTGCACCCACTGCAGGATTGATGATAGAAAAATATCTTACTAGAAAGGTGACGGAGAAGGACCGTGAACAAACAATACTTCAGGCTAAATTTGCTTACAGGGAATGAGACAGAATGAATCACTTGTAGCAAATGTTGATTGGCCGCTTTTTGCGGTTTATATGGTCATGCTTATTCTGGGGATTGCTACGGTATATTCCACAGCATACAACCATGAGCACCCGTTCCTGTTCGATTTTTCACAGAAATATGGCAAACAGGTTATTTGGTTGCTTGTATCGCTCTTTCTCGGTTTAATGGTTTTCCTTATTGACTCCGATATCTACAGGAAATTCTGTGTGCCGATCTACATGTTCACACTCGCGCTGCTGGTGGTGGTTCTGTTCATGCCTCCGGTTCATGGGGCACGCGCCTGGCTTGGTATTGGTACTCTGGGAATCCAGCCGGCGGAATTTGCAAAAATAGGCACTGGTTTGATTCTGGCACGATACATCAGCAATGTGAATGTAAAGCAGCAAACGATCCAAACGGTTCTGTATGCGAATGCCATCATTCTTATTCCTATGATTTTGATCTTGTTACAACCTGATGCGGGAACCTTTGTGGTGTTTACCTCTTTTCTGTTTGTAATGTACAGAGAGGGTATTACTTATGACCCATTGATATTGAAGATTGTCAACAGTATACCAGGAGTGAGATTCAAGCAGACGTGGGTGGGGAGTCACTTCATTCCCATCCTGTTTGTGGTAGTCTTTCTCAGTCTGGTGACCTTGCTTATGAGCAATGAACGGATATCCTTTGGATTCCTGCCCGGGGTTATTTTTTCAGGCTTCTGGAGTGTGATGATCTTTTTAACGGTCTTTGCCATTTTTCTCTCATTTGCATCTAGATTAATTGCTTCTAAAAGAGAACGCAATCGCGCAGGGCTAATTATTCTGATCGCATTTGTGCTCGCTACGATTCTGGCTGCTATCGTGAATTATGGTTTTCAGGGGTTGGCTGAACATCAAAAAGACAGAATTGAACTTTTTCTTGGATTGAAGGAAGATCCTGATGGGGAAGATTACAACCGAAACAGGGCAATGGCAGCGGTCGGTTCGGGCGGTATGCTGGGTAAAGGCTACAACAATGCCTCCGTATCCAGTGTAGAAAGCAACCATGTGCCGGAGAGCGAGACGGATTTTATCTTTTGTCCCTTTGCTGAAGAATGGGGATTTCTGGGAGTGATCATTTTGGTCTCTCTGTATATGTTCATGTTGCTTAGGATTATTGCTATTGCTGAAAGACAGCGCTCTACTTTCAATAGGGTTTATGCCTACGTTGTCGCCATGATTCTTTTCTATCACTTTGCCATCAATATTGGAATGAACATCGGGTTTGCCCCGGTCATTGGAATCCCTTTACCGTTCTTCAGCTACGGGGGATCTTCCATGATGTCCTTCTCTGTTATGATGTTCATTTTACTCAAACTGGACAGCCAGCGCAGAGACATTCTGAATTAACAGGCAATTGAGAAAATGAAAGATTTGTTACTTTTACCTAAAAGAATACAACCATGAACAGGTTAGCACCTAAAAACACGGGACTTCCGGAAGAGACGGTTAAGAAAATGACGTACATTTTCTGGGGCTTGGCGATGTTTCCTTTTCTGTTGGTGACATGTCTTATTCTATTCCAATCAGAAGATGATCTTCCTCCTGTTGAAATGTTGGATAATCCTCCCGAGCTTCAGGCTTCAATTGTGCTCGCATCAGATGGCAAGACTGAACTGGGTCGTTACTGGAAGGTAAATCGCACAAGTGTTTCCTACAAGGAGATCTCTCCATTTGTAACGGATGCACTTATTTCAACGGAAGATGAGCGTTTTCTGGAACACTCCGGGGTAGATTTTCGAGCTTTGGGACGTGCCGTGGTGAACCTGGGGGGGGCCGGTGGTGCATCGACGATCACTCAGCAGCTTGCGAAGTTATTATTCACCTTACAGCAACGGGAGCGCGAAGAACTAGCCCGTGCAATGGGAGAGTCTATAAGTAATGGCAGTAGTCGAATTGGCAGACTTTTCAGCAGGGTGGGTGAAAAAGCACGGGAAAACATCATTGCTACGAGGTTGGAACAGAGATTTTCAAAGGAAGAGATCATCACCATGTATCTCAATCAGTTCGATTTTCTATACAACGCAGTGGGGATTGAAAATGCGGCAAAAGTATATTTTAATAAAAAACCATCTCAGCTGAGCAAAGATGAGGCTGCCATGCTTGTCGGTATGTGTAAAAACCCGACACTGTATAATCCTTACACGTTTAAAATCCGAAATTACCGCACGAAGATAGCCAATGAAAAAGGCATCAAACCGGAGGACGTAACTCGTGAGGAAATTCTTGAACGTCGAGCGGCCGACTCGCTCCGAGCTCATGAAAGACGTAATCAGGTACTTTTCCAGTGGCTCAAAAACAGTGAGTCAGAAAATGAGGCGCTTCGAAATCCAATTACCCGTGAAGAGTACGATAAATTGAAGGATAAACCATTGGCAGTCAATTACCAGGAGGTAGATCACAAACAAGGTTCGGCACCCTATTTTCGTGAAGCAGTTCGAAAAGAGCTCACAACGATCTTGATGGAAAAATCAACGGATGGTACCTGGAAATATCACCGTCAGGATGGAAGTCCTTATGATATTTATCGCGATGGGCTAAAGATTTATACTACAGTAGATGCCAATTTACAGTCCCATGCTGAGGCGGCTGTAGAAAGACACCTGAAAGAAAACCTGCAGTCTGCATTTGATGATAACAACAAACGAGTTCGGAACTTCCCTTTCTCGAACGATCTGTCAAATGATGAGGCAGAGTCCATCATGCGCACGGCACGTTTAAACTCACCTAGATACGCTGCATTGAGCAGTGCGGGTATGTCAGATGCTGATATTGTTGCCAATTTCAATACGCCTACACCCATGCGTGTTTTTTCCTGGAAAGGAGACAAAGATACGACCATGACTCCCAATGATTCGATACGGTATTATAAATCCTTCTTACATGCGGGAATGATTTCCATCGAGCCACAAACAGGGTTTGTAAAAGCTTGGGTGGGAGGAGCAAATTTCCGTCATTTTGCCTTCGATCACGTGCGTCAGGGGAAACGTCAGGTGGGTTCTACGATCAAACCGTTTGTCTACGCAACCGCCATGGCCATGGGCGTGGTCAAGCCTTGTACCGAATTTGCAAATACCTCATATTGTGTCGACCTTCAGGATGCAGACGGAAATATTGATGGCCGTTGGTGTCCTAAAAATGCAGGTGGTTCGGACGCCGGAGTGGTTTCTGCTTCGACAGGACTTGCACAGTCGATGAACAACATTACGGTAGCCGTTATGGCTCGTATGGGAGGTTACTCGGGACCTAAGACGATTTCAAAGATGCTTGCTGAGATGGATATACATCTTACTCCTGAACAAGAGGTGCCCTCCTTGTGCTTAGGGATCATGGATCTCTCCCTGTATGAACTCGTGGGTGCGCAATGTATTTTCGCCAATAACGGAATTTACAACCGTCCTACGACCATTCTTCGTGTAGAAGATCGCAACGGAAATGTCATTTATAGTGCTAAATCCTATTCCAAGGAAGTCTTGGATGAAAGCGTGGCGTATGAAACCCTTCAGATGATGAAAAAGGTTGTCACACAGGGAACTGCCGGAAGCTTAAGAGGCGGACAGTCCTGGGGGAACGTACTTGCTCCTACAGCGGGAAAGACCGGAACAACCCAAAGTAATTCTGATGGTTGGTTTGTAGGACTTACCCCTGATCTGGTGACCGGAGTTTGGGTTGGTGCTGAAGACCGCGGGGTACGTTTCCGTTCTATGAACTGGGGCCAAGGGGCGCGTATGGCTTTACCGATGTATGGATATTATATGCAAAAGGTTTACAAAGATCCTGTCGTTGCCCTGTCAACATTAGATTTTAGCAGGCCTGAATCGTATGATGCGTCTCAGTTTTCTTGTTCAGGAGGAGATTACATAGCAGTACCGGAAGAAGAAGAAGAAAATCCATTTGGAATAGAATAATGAACAAAGTAGTAAAGAACGTTGAAGATGCCCTTCAGGGGATAGAAAGCGGAATGACGCTCATGCTTGGAGGATTTGGTTTGTGTGGAATTCCGGAGAATTCTATCGCGCAGTTGGTGAAAATGGGAGTGAGAGACCTCACGTGCATATCAAACAATGCCGGCGTGGATGATTTCGGACTCGGTCTTCTATTGCAGCAGAGACAGATCAAAAAAATGATCAGCTCTTATGTGGGAGAAAATGCTGAATTTGAACGTCAAATGTTGTCAGGTGAACTCATTGTAGATCTTATTCCCCAAGGGAGCTTAGCGGAGCGTTGCCGAGCTGGGGGAGCCGGGATTCCTGCCTTCTTTACCCCAGCCGGATTCGGAACAGAGATTGCTGAAGGCAAGGAAGTTCGCGAATTCAATGGCAAGCCTCATATCCTTGAGTCCGCACTGACGGCTGATTTTGCAATTGTAAAAGCATGGAAAGGCGACACGGAAGGAAATCTGGTGTATAAGGCTACTGCGATGAACTTCAACCCTATGATGGCCATGGCCGGAAAGATCACAATTGCTGAAGTTGAGGAGCTGGTGCCTGCAGGAGAGCTGGACCCCAACCATATTCATACACCCGGAATTTTTGTACAACGGATCTTTAAGGGTGAACGCTTCGAAAAACGCATAGAGCAACGAACGGTTCGTCCACGAGCTTGACGCATTTACACGCTGCATGACGGCAGAAGCTCAACCTAAAAATCACATACATTTTCACAACCTGGATGTGTTGCGTTTTATAGCCGCCTTTATGGTTGTAATTGTGCATGGGTACTCTGCGATTTTAGGATGGGAAGGACTGCCCGAACCACTCAGGCGAGATCTTTCCAATGTCTATTACACGGATGATAACCTCAATCAGCTGGGTTTATTTTTGAAAAATCTAATTCAGAATTTTGATCTCGGTGTGGAGTTTTTCTTTTTGATCTCCGGGTTTTTGATCACCTACCTCATGCTCTCCGAAATACAGCTAGTCGGTAAATTAAACATTCCAAAATTTTACATGAGACGCTTGCTAAGGATTTGGCCACTCTATTTTTTTATTATCGCCATTACTCCTTTTATAGTTCATTGGACCAATGCACCAGAGCCCCATTACTGGTGGAATGTTTTTTTTGTCAATAATTATATCGCGATCAAAGAAAATCTCCATGAACCAGGATTAGCACATCTCTGGTCAATTTGTGTGGAGGAACACTTTTATCTAATCTGGCCATTGCTCATTTATGTCATTCCGACCAGAAAACTACCGGTTCTTTTTGCGAGTATAATAGTTCTTTCAGTAGCTTCTCGCTGGTATTATTTTTATAACAATCAAGACTGGCTCATTCATACTCAATTGAACACACTCTGCCGCATGGACACCCTGGCTATAGGAAGTTGGATAGCGTGGATAGCGATTTACAAACCCTTTGAAGTTCGCACCTCTGGGTGGATCCGGGGGATGGTGTATATTGTTCTTCTACTGCTCCTGTGTTTTGATAATTCCCATCAGACGGATAGTTTTTTTCTGGTTGCATTTAAACGTCTGGTATATACTGCTTTTTTCAGTTTTCTACTCCTCAATTATTTATTCAATCCGGGAGCTTGGTTTAATTTTAAAAGGAAGAACTTTCTGCATTATTTAGGCAAAATATCCTTTGGAATCTACATGTACCATAACATTCTGTTTGGTATTCTATTTCAAAAAATCTTGTTGAATAATCAAATCCTCGGCTTTTGGATCTTTTGGATCATTTATATTTCAATAGTCCTAGGATTGTCTATTTTGAGTTATGAACTTTTTGAAAAACACATTTTAAAATTAAAGGACAGATTTGCTGTAGTGAGGACAAACCGATAAACATCACTCGAAAAATATACGTTAAATTTACAAGGGTAATTCTAAAACCATTGCAACATTTTTGAATCATGGCACTTGACAAAAACGGTATCGCGAAGCGCATCGCACAGGAACTTAGAGACGGCTGGTATGTGAATCTCGGAATAGGTATTCCGACGTTGGTAGCCAATTATATTCCTGAAGGAATAGAAGTGGAATTTCAGTCGGAGAATGGTGTATTGGGCATGGGGCCGTTTCCTTTTGAAGGAGAGGAAGATGCAGACCTGATCAATGCCGGAAAGCAAACGATTACCGTGCGAAAAGGTGCAGTGTTTTTTGATTCTGCGACTTCTTTTTCCATGATCCGTGGAAAACATGTGCAATTGACAGTGTTGGGAGCGATGGAGGTTTCCCAGAACGGAGATATTGCCAACTGGAAGATCCCTGGAAAAATGGTCAAGGGTATGGGAGGAGCAATGGACCTGGTGGCCTCGGCGGAGAATATCATCGTTGCTATGATGCATTCCAACAAGGCCGGAGAATCAAAGATTCTTAAGGAATGTACTTTGCCGTTAACCGGTGTGGGCTGTGTGAAGAAAGTCGTAACAGAACTGGCTGTACTTGAAATAAAGGACAATAAATTTCACCTTATCGAAAGGGCCCCAGGAGTGAGCGTTGAGGAGATTGTAGCCAAAACTGAAGGAGACCTTGTGGTGCCTGAATTTGTGCCGGAGATGAAGATCTGATGGTATGGAATGAACAAAAGGCAATGTGGTTGCTTCGGAGCGCCACACTCTTTTTTACCAGTCTATGGTTGCTTTATGTAGGTTTTTCCGGTGAAGTTCCCGCTGATCCGGGAGACGGGGTAATGCACTTTTTTTATGCGCAGGCCTCGTGGTCTGATCCATCACTTTTTCTTCATCATTGGGGAAAACCGCTGTTTATTCTACTATCCTCAGGTTTCGCTCAATTCGGATTTTCAGGCATGATCGTGTTCAATGTAGTCGTATTTGCTGCAACGGTTTGGACAGGTTACCAGATCCTAGACCAGTATCGGTGTAGCAGGTGGTTGCAAAGCATTTTCCCCCTTCTCCTGGTGTTGGCCAATGACTTCACTGTAACCATCGTTGGTGGACTGACGGAACCGCTTTTCAATCTTGTACTTGTTTTCGCATATTTCCTTTTTCTTAAGGGACGATATGGCCTGTTCGCCGTGCTTATTTCGTTTCTGCCCTTTTTGAGAAGTGAAGGCCAACTAGTGATTCTCATTGCTCTTGCTCTTCTTTTATGGAAACATGCCTTTAGGGAAAGTAGTTTGTTGCTATCTGGATTTCTTATTTATGCCCTTGTCGGAGTTATGGCATCAAAAAGTTTTTGGTGGTACTTTACGGAAAGCCCCTATCATATGAGCAATGGGATTTATGGCAAAGGCACTTGGGATCACTACCTTATTTCGTACAAGGCCTATCTCGGAAATGCCGGATTGGTTGTTTTTATTCTTGGAACGGTTTCCTTTACCATACAGCTGATTCGAAGGCAATACCAAAACGTATTATTACCCGAATTTCTTCTAGCATTTGGGGTGTTCCTTGGAGTTTTGGCAGCCCACTCTTATTTCTGGGCGACCGGTCAAAATGGTTCGATTGGACTTACACGTATTGCCACACAGGGCATGCCGCTCTTTCTTTTGGTTCAACTTTCCCTGATTTCGAAATTCTCTTTTTTAAACGATTCACGCTCCCGCCTTTTTGGAGTGGGGGCGCTGTTTCTAGCACTGGCCGTGCTTAAGTCACCGCATTTCCCCGTGAAAGCTGGTCCTATGGAAAAACAGCTCCTGAAGGCTGCCGATTTTCTTAAGAAGAAAACCCCACATCGGTACAAAGTGCTTTACCATTATCCATTGTTGGTATTTGCCTATGGAGAAAATCCATTCATTGGTGGGAATAGATTGAGACATTCCTATTTTCATGACTTTCACAAGCGTCTCGATACAGAGATTTTGCTTGGAGATTTCATCGTTTGGGATAGCCATTTTGGTCCTGTAGAAGCAGGATTGCCTCTGGATACGCTGAGGAGGCACGAAGAGTTTGTTCTGGTGCATGAATTTCTCTTCACACAAGGAGATGCTTCTCAGGGTGGGGTGAAGGTCTTTCAGTATATTCCACGTTCGAAGCAAGTTTCTGTTAACCAAAAAATTACGAATGTAAAGCTTGAGCCAATTAATGTAGATCCCAAAAAGGAATTTATATCTATTCTGGAAAAGGTCTCAAATCCAAAGAAAGACGTGTCTTTGACCTTAGTAATAAGTACAGAAACCCAAGGCTTAAAGTTGATTTACGACCACAATCACGGGGAACAATATAGCGCCAGTGACCTTTTTCCGGGCAAAAAGCAAGAGTTCACCTTCGAATGGTCCTCGGAAGGATATACGGATGTTTATATCTGGAATCCTGAACGAACTTCAGGAATCGTGTCCCTAGAAAGTATTCTGGTGAAAGAGCATGTGTTTCATCCGGTGATGAAGTGATCAACGGTAGAAGTTCATTTCATCGATGTACTTATGCACCGGTTCAGTAAGCAGGTAGCGCACATCTTTTCCTTCTTTAATCGCTTGACGGATAAAACTGGCTGATACCTTCATTACAGGAGCGTCTTGGCAGATAATGACGTTGGGGTGCGCAGCAAACCCATTCTTCAAGGTCGCAGGATCGATATGCGTAAGTTCGTCCTCTTCCTGTAGGGTAAGCACTCTCGGATACACATAGATCTTGTGCTGCTGAAGGAGAATCTCATGGTTGTACCATTTGTGCAAGGTGCGAAGGTTGTCTTCTCCCATGATCAGAGAGAATTCGTGTTCGGGATGTTTCTCCTTTAGATAGGCCAGTGTGGTCACCGTGTAACTTGGCTTGGGTAAGTGAAACTCGATGTCACTTGCACGTAATTTAAAATTGTCATCAATAGCGGTGCGAACCAATGCTAGTCGATGATAATCCGCTAATAGTGTTGATTTCTCTTTCAACGGATTTTGTGGAGTTACTACGAGCCATACCTGATCAAGTCCAGTGTATTCGGCCATGTAATTTGCAATGACCAAATGTCCAATGTGAATAGGATTGTAAGTCCCGAAGTAGAGTCCGATTTTCATGAGCTCAGGAAATCTGAAACAATGGTTTTTGCTGCAGCTATGGCTTTATCCAGATCATCATTGATTAGCACATGATCGAATTCGCTGGCAGCACCTAGTTCTTTTCGCGCTTTGGCCATGCGCTGAGCGATCTTGTCTTCGGTTTCTGTACTTCTGAAGCGCAGTCGGCGCTCCAACTCGTCATAACTCGGAGGTTGAACAAATATCGCCAACGCATTCGCGCCAAAGATCTGTTTCAAATTCAGTCCTCCTACAACATCTACATCAAAAATCACGGCATTTCCTTTTTTCCAAATGCGTTCTACTTCGGAACGAAGGGTGCCATAGAAATTATTCGTATAAACCTCTTCCCATTCTACGAACGCATTTTCTTCAATCTTTTTTTGAAAACCTTCGATGCCCAGAAAATGATAATCTTTTCCGTCTTTTTCAGTTGGTCTGGGATCACGACTGCATGCAGAAACGGAAAACTCCATGTCTAGGTCTGAATCCAGTAAGGCATGAACGATTGTTGTTTTTCCGGCACCTGAAGGAGCAGAGAAAATAACGCATTTGCCTTGTATTTCTGTTTGCACGATTGGGATTATAAGGTATTTAGAACTTGTTCCTTGATCTTTTCCAACGCATCTTTCATTCCAACGACCAACTTCTGCATTTCTACATGGTTGCTTTTACTTCCTAACGTATTGATTTCCCTTCCAATTTCTTGTGAAATAAAACCAAGTTTTTTTCCCGAGTTGGGGGTACTTAGCGTTTGCATGAAATAATCGAGATGATTCGTGAGACGCATTTTCTCCTCGGAAACGTCCATCTTTTCAATGTAAAAGATCATCTCCTGCTCTAATCGATTCTGATCCGGTTGTGCTTGCAATTCTTCCAATCCTTTTCGAATGCGATCTTTGACTGTTTCGATGCGTTCCTGTTCGTATTGAGGAATACCTGCAAGAAATGAACGGATATCTCCGATTCTTACTGAAAATTCATTTTCGAGCGCCTTGCCTTCCTGACGGCGAAAAGTATTCAGGGCATCGCAGGCTTGTTTTGTAAGATCAAGGATCCAGGTTTTCTCTGCTTCGCTCAGTTCTTCACGTTCATTATTATAGATGTCAGGCATCCGAAGGATGAGGCTTAGATAGTCCTCGGTCTTTCCGCCGATCAGTGTATTGACTTCTTGAAGATCTCTGAAATAGGCTTTTGCCAAGTCTTTATTGATCGAAACAGACTTCGTGTCTCCCGTACTATCGATCTGAACAATCAGGTCTATTTTGCCCCGATCAAGGTGCTCTGCAATAAGGTTTCGGATATGAGGTTCCAACTCTTTGTAGGTGGATGCCAACCGCATGTTCAGGTCAAGAGATTTGCTGTTCAGGGAACGTAGCTCAATCGTGACTTTTTTCCCTTCAAATGTACCGGAAACCTTACCGAAACCGGTCATGGACATCAACATAGCCTTAATTTTTCTTCAAAAGTAGGAAAAAATGCCGACAGGCATTGGACGACAATCAAGGCGCATGTTTCTAAATGAACTACTTTTGAATCATGATCTTGTATAATGTCACAGTCAGCATCGATCCAGAAATAGGAGAAGAATGGCTACATTGGATGCGCACTCAACACATACCTGATGTTATGGCAACGGGATGTTTTGTCGAAAGTCGGATCTCCCGCATTCACGGGGAGGAAGAGGGAGGACTTACTTACTCTATCATGTACCTCTGTAAGGATCAGCAAAAAATGGACGAATACAGAGACCTACATGCTCCTTTACTTCAAAAAGATCACAGTGATCGGTATGCGGGAAAATTTGCGGCTTTCAGAACGTTTCTTTCTGTAATTGAAGAGTTTCGCCCATGAGTGTTCGTGCTAAAAAACACCTCGGACAACATTTTCTTACAGACAAGAACATTTGTCGCAAGATCGCAGGACACTATGGTGCTCATCATGGATGTAGACGTGTGCTTGAGATCGGTCCCGGAATGGGCGCACTCACAGAGTTCTTGCTGGAACGTGAGGATCTTGAGGTCTCCGTAATGGATGTGGATGGGGAGTCGGTCGCTTACCTTAAAGAACATTTTCCTTCCTTGGAAGGCCGGATTTTCGAAGCGGATTTCCTTCGGGTGAATTTGGACTCCTACATGGGAGATCTTCCTTTTGCTGTGGTGGGTAACTTCCCGTACAACATTTCTTCGCAAATCCTTTTCAAATGTCTGGAATACCGCGACCGCATTCCCGAGATAATGGGCATGTTCCAGAAAGAAGTGGCAGAACGTGTGGCGGAAAAGCCCGGTTCAAAAACCTATGGGATTCTGAGTGTCCTGCTTCAGGCATTTTACGACATCAATTACTGTTTCACGGTCGATGAACATGTATTCAATCCACCTCCTAAAGTGAAGTCAGGGGTCATTCGTTGTGTGCGAAATGAACGAAAGCAGCTGCCATGCGATGAGAAGCTCTTCTTCCAGGTGGTTAAAATGACCTTTAATCAGAGGAGAAAAACGATTCGCAACTCGGTCAAAGGCTTGTTGAAAGGAGCCGTTTTAGAGCATCCGTTATTGTCTGAACGCCCCGAAAAACTCTCTGTCGAACAGTTCATCGAATTAACCTTCGCGGTTCAGTCAGTTACTCAACAGTCTGGTGAAAGTGCAGAGAAATGAGTATAACCTTATCTTGTTAAGACAAAAAAGTAGCTTAGAATTCCTGTTTTGTTTAAAAATTCACTTTCTTTGTAATGTAAAATTGAATTGATATGAGTTCATCTGACTTTTTCTACGCTATCGGTGACTTTCTTACCTGGACCTTTGGTTTCTTTGAGTGGGTTGGTAACAAATTCAACTATCTCATGCTGGCTCTCGGTTTCGTTGGGTTGTTTTACTGGTTGAATATCCAAAAGAAATTGAATGATAAGGCCGAAAAAGATCCAAATCAGCTTAAATAATCGAATACAATTAAAAATATTTAGGGTGTCAAGAGGCACCCTTTTTTTTTAGTTCTATGCAAGTTTCAGTGATCATAACTGCCGGAGGGATTGGAAAACGAATGGGAGGAATTGTCCCAAAACAGTTCCTTCTGCTGGCGGGAAAACCTGTCCTTATTCATACACTTGAGCGATTTAACACCTTGCTTCCCGATGCCCAGTTTATCCTTTCCCTGCCCTCGGATTGGCAAGCATATTGGAAAGAGCTAACCACACAATATAACCTTAAAGTTCCTCATGTTCTTGCCAATGGAGGTGCCGAACGTTTTCATTCTGTGAAAAATGCATTGGCCCTGGCCACAGGAACAACTGTTTTCGTTCACGACGCGGTCCGTCCTTTTTTTTCAAAAGCAACCATAGCGCGATGCCAGGATGCATTGAATGAAAACCTTGCCGTGGTCCCTGTAATTAATGTAAAGGAAACGCTTCGCGAACTAATTGGTAATCAAAGCAGAACCGTTGATCGTACTCATTTTCGATTGGTTCAGACACCACAATGTTTTCACCGAGATGTTTTGGTCAAGGCCTATGATCAAGACTATGATCCTGCATTCACGGATGATGCTTCAGTTGTTGAGAGAGCCGGTGCAGCGGTAGTTCTGGTGGAGGGCAATGAAGAGAATATTAAACTGACGACACCACTTGACATGCAGCTTGCTGAACTTTTCTCCAAGATTCGGGATTTGTAATTCTGAATTCAGAATTCCGAATCGGATTCTAGTTTATCTTTGCACTTCTTAATTTTATAAATGAAGGTTACAGAGCACCTCAATAACGCCGATTCTACATTATTTTCTTTTGAGATCTTACCTCCTTTGAAGGGCAAAAGTATCCAGTCCATTTTTGATGGGATAGATCCACTCATGGAATTCAAACCGAAATTCGTGAATGTTACGTATCACAGGGAGGAATTCATTTACAAAGAGCGGGAGAATGGCTTGCTCGAGAAGATAGCCATCCGTAAACGGCCAGGTACCGTTGGGATCTGCGCAGCCATCATGAACAAATACGAGGTGGATGCCGTTCCACATTTAATCTGCGGAGGCTTTAGCAAGGAAGAAACTGAAAATGCACTGATCGACCTTCAATTTCTAGGCATCGACAACGTATTGGCTTTGCGAGGGGATTCCATCAAAACTGAGTCAACTTTTCGTCCCCATCAGGATGGTCACCGCTATGCAGTGGAATTGATTCATCAAATTTCGGACATGAACAGCGGAAATTACATGATGGACGATGTTCAGCTCGAACCGACTGATTTTTGTGTTGGTGCTGCAGGCTACCCGGAGAAGCATTTTGAGGCCATGAATATGGCAACGGATCTTCAATACCTAAAGGCGAAAGTGGATGCCGGGGCGGAATACATTGTTACGCAAATGTTTTTCGACAATCAGAAGTATTTCGATTTTGTGAAAGCGTGTCGAGAAATTGGTATTCAGGTTCCAATCATTCCGGGTTTGAAGCCAATAAAAACAATGGACCACATCACTTTTCTGCCAAAGTTTTTCAAAATCGATTATCCGGAGGCCTTGTCCAAGGAATTGCTGAAATGTAAAGACAGTAAAGAGGTTGAAAAAATCGGGATAGAATGGGGCATTCAGCAATCTAAAGAACTCAAAGCAGCTGGTGTTCCTTGTATCCATTATTACACCATGTCCAATTCATCGATGGTGAAAGCCATAGCTAAAGAAGTGTTTTAAAATCTGTTCGAAATGAAAATCCAATTGACTGCTTTGCTCGTTTGTGTTGTTGCCAGCTTTAATGCTCAACTTACGGAACTTCATCTGAAAAATGCACTGGTAGTAGGTCAGCTGGATAAACCTGAAGACCGATATACCGTAGAGATCAACCTCACGGAGTTACTCACGGATGCCGGGATTAAAGCCGTACCATCGCTGAACATGATGAAGCTTGGGAGTGATGCTACTTTGCTCGCCGGAGATTCGATTCAGCGCCTGGTGGCAGCAAAAGGCATTGACACCTATGTTATAGTTTCAGTTCGGGGTTTTGATCGAAGATTTAAGCCCTCCGAACGAAAAGACGACCTCAATACGGCATTAGGTGCCGGTAGTTTGTTTCCAATCTTCCGCGATGAGGTCGTATCTGTGAGTTTTGAGTTTCTTTTCTATCGAAATGGTCAATTTGTGACCAGTGACATTGTTAAGTGTGGTAATGTTTCGGAGCGTGATACGGTTATTAAGCGTTTCCGAAAGAAAGTAGCTAAGCGGATTATTAAAAAGTGGAAGTAAATCTTGGCGACCAGTAATTGTATCCTGTTATCAAGACCCTCTGTGTTTTATAAGATTAAGCATGTTAAAAATATAAAAACACAAACAAAAACTAAAAATAAACAAATCAAAAGTATAATCCTTTCCCTTCTGACTAGAGTACTTTTATTAGGTGAAAGAAAAGGTCGCAGAGCGTATTCGAATAGCAAGAATATCTAAAGGATTGACTCAGCAAAATTTGGCCGACGAATTAGGTATAACGGTTGCGGCATATTCAAATATTGAGCGTGGAATAACAGATGTTACCGTAACAAGAGTTTTTCAGATTGCTCAAATTTTGAAGTTAGATCCGATACGGTTGTTGCTGGAGCCCAAGCTCAAAGGTTCAGGTAATTCTAATCATTCATCCGATCTTGTGCAACAAGTATTTATGTTAATTCAACAGGTGCAGCAATTGAACAATCGAATAGACCAGCTGGATAGGGAGGTCAAGGAAATAAAAAAATCTTGAGGCACTAAAGAAGTTATTTACCGAGTAATTTGGCCACATATTTCCCAATGATGTCAAACTCTAGATTGACCATTTCTCCCAAGGCAATAGCGTGAAAATTCGTGTGATCATAGGTGTAGGGAATAATACATACAGAGAATTCATTTGGCTTCGAATCGACAACGGTTAAACTCGTCCCATTCACCGTGATGGACCCTTTTTCAACGGTCACCTGTTCTGTGGAATATTGAAAAGTAAATTTCCAGCTCCCATCCTGATCTTCAATTCTCATGCACACTCCTGTTGTATCGACATGTCCTTGCACGATGTGTCCGTCTAACCTCCCGTTCATGAGCATACAACGCTCCAAATTAACTTTTGTCCCTACGTTCCACGAACCTAAATTCGTTTTTTGAAGTGTTTCGTGAATAGCAGTCACGGTATACGTCGAACCGTGTATGTCTACCACCGTGAGGCAACACCCGTTGTGCGCTACGCTCTGATCGATCTTCAACTCATGGGTAAATGCGGCATCTATTGTAAAATGAACGTTCGTGCCTTCACGATGAATGGCGGAGACTATACCCAGTTGTTCAATGATTCCTGTAAACATGTATGTAAAGATAGAAATAGCATTTCGATGAGGAACATTTCCGATAAAACTGATTCTTGACATTCTTATAATAGCTTTCGGACAACATTTATTATCCTTTATCCAATTCATTATTCGTAACTTTCCACGAATGCCATAAAAGTGGTCGGGCAACACCTGTAATCTGTAAGGCAACTAAATCTATAATTATGAGCGAATTAAGATTGGCAGTGTTGATTGATGCCGATAATGTTCCATATGCGAATGTTAGTGAAATGTTAGAAGAGGTTTCAAAGTCAGGAAACCCCACTATAAAACGAATTTATGCTGACTGGACCAGGCCAAACGCTTCGGGTTGGAAGAACGTGCTTTTGGAACATGCGATTACACCTATTCAACAGTATAGTTACACGAGCGGTAAGAATTCTAGCGATAGTGCATTGATCATCGATGCAATGGACATTTTGTATTCACACAAAGTGGATGGATTTTGTATTGTATCCTCTGACAGTGATTTTACCCGATTGGCTACGAGATTGAGGGAGGCCGGAATGAAAGTGATTGGTATAGGAGAAAAGAAAACACCGCAGCCATTCATTACTGCGTGCGATAAATTTGTTTACATAGAGATTCTCAAATCTATGGCTCAGTCGGCAAAATCGAGTCCAAAGAAGCAAACAAATAAAAAAGAACCAGATAGGTTGCCCTTGAATAAGGTGGACACACACCTCATAGATTTGCTAAGGAAAAGTGTGGCTGATCTGGCGGATGATACAGGATGGACTTTTCTTGGAGAGTTGGGAAGTTTTATCCTTAAAAATAAACCGGATTTCGACCCAAGGAACTACGGTTTTTTGAAATTACTCCCACTAATAAAAAGTACGGAAGCATTTGAAGTTGATATTCGTGAAACCGCCAATAAAAATACCAAGCACATTTACATTCGCTTGAAAAAATAATTGGAGATGTTATTTTGCGGGTTTTACATGCACTGCATTCCAACCTTTCGGACCTCTTACTTTCTCAAAAGTGACCATATCATTTTCAGTGATGGTGCCTAATACGCCATTGATATGAACGAAGACCGTTTCTTGGGTTTCCAAATCTTTTATAAATCCATACCCCTTCGATTCATTGAAGTGTGTGACTTTCCCTTGGCGTGTTTTTTCCTCTGGTTCCTCTGTTCGTTTAGGTATCGTGATATCGATCGATTCTGCATCTACCTTTTTTCTTGCAGATAGATCAACCGGCGTGTCAGTGATGTTTCCGTTCTCATCGATGTAGGCCATCATGTTTTCTAAACCTCCACCTTTCGAATTTGCTTTGCGCTCTTCTTTTTTGAGTAGTTTGTCCTGACGTTTTTTAATCTTGTTTTTTTCTTTGTCTTTTTTACTAAAGGTTTCCTGCGATCTTCCCATTTAATACAATTAATTAATATACTGTTTCCCCTCCGGGAACACGAAATGGAAGATGAACAAGATCGAATGATTTTCCGGATGGAATATTATTGAAACCGAGTTGCTGATGCACCCATTTCGTCAAAGATAGCGATTTTTGGCGTGATGGGAGGAGGTCAATGAAAAAAGGTGGAAATCAACGAATATTGAAAATGTTTAAATAGTCGAATGTTCAAATGGTCGAATGTTTAAGTGTTCAAGTGTTCAAATGGTCGAATGTTCAAATGTTCAAATGTTCAAATGTTCAAATCAATTTCCTATTCAACATAAAATAGTGTTTAAAACTCCTTTCTCCGGCTTTGTTTGAATAATTTTGACAAAACAAATTGCTCTTGCGGGTATTGTATCTTTTTCTCTCGATCGTTTCATATGTTTTCCGCTGCAATGCGCTGGAGACAGGATTGCGTCTTTTGGAAAAGCAACTGAATGTTCGCGGGATCCAGTCTTATCGATTCAAAACGGATCAGCTCGACCTGCGTTACTGGAAAGGTGGAAATGGACCGGTCATTGTATTTTTACACGGGTTTGGAGTTGATGCATTGCTGACCTGGAGACACGAAATGCTTCATTTCAGTAAAACCCATACGGTGATTGCGCCTGATCTCCTGTGGTTTGGCGAAAGCACTTCCAACCTCAAGCCGGATTTATCCTCTCAGCGTTTAGCTATCGAAACCTTGTTGCGATACTTGGAGATTGATTCATTGGTGCTGGTAGGTCAAAGCTATGGTGGTTTTGTCGCCCTCGACCTTGCGGCTTCCCGAAAATTTAAAGTAGAAAAAATGGTGATCGCTAACTGTCCGGGAACGACGTTCAATACATCAACATTAGAGAATGTGTGTGATAGTTTTGGGGTAGCAAGCATTCAAGAACTATTTGTTTTTGAGAAACCAGAACCCCTTCAACGGCTCATGAATCTCTCGACATTCAAGGATGTCCAAATTCCGGCAACCGTGCTTAATCAGCTGCATGCCCTTTATTTTTCAGCACATCATGAGCAATGGAGGAACCTGTTGCGCTCGCTTCCGGAGGAACAAAAACGTTATCCAGACACCGCTGTTTTTCTCGGGATCCATTTATTGGTAGTATGGGGAGAACATGACGAGCTTTTTCCGCTGTCGGAGGGAGTTAAATTCGCCTCAGATACCGGCGCTGAATTTAGAGTCTTGAAGGGATGCGGACACATGTCTCAAATGGATAATCCGAAGGCGTTTTGCAAAAGTTTGATTTCTTTTATTTTTTGAAAGCCGAAAGAGTTGTATTTTTAACCATTAAAACCTCCTTAATGAGAAACTTACTACTCTCTTTTTCCCTAATTTATGCTCAATTCCTATTTAGTCAGGAAAGTTGGACTAAAGAAGAACTGAAGGTGCTTGAAACCTTCGGCTTAGATTCAATGGACCATAGGGGAGTCATATTTCTTCCATCACAGCAAAATGATGCGGCGAGCATGGCAACCGCAATCCATCAGTTTTTTACAACAATTTCGAAGAAAGACCTTACTGAAATACCTGTCAAGAACGAAGAATTTCTTCAACCTTATTTCGGGCAACCTTTGGATATTCATCAAGTTGTTAAGTTATACCTTACCCAATCCAAATGAGATTTTTAATTATACTTTTTCTTTTATTCGGAAATCTAAGCTTCTATTTCGCACAAAACATCAATGCAACATCTTTAAGTTGCGGTATTTCCGGTTCACAATCATTGGGAAACAATGGGTTTACTGGTGGTAATGCGACGTCAACGGCGGGATCTTGCGGACAGTGTTGTTATCAGAATTCAGATTTGGACAGTGATGGGGATGCAGATGTTACCTTTTCGGTAGAAAACACCAACTGGTACAGATACTGCAATCCATCTTCTACTGCCTCAACGACTATAGATTTTGTTGTCGATGAAACCAACAACAACTGTAATCTTCAAGGCTCGGTATACGTAACTTTGGGTACCTCTGCCGCAGGGACAACCGATGCTTACGATATTGATTGCGGTAACATTGAGTATCAAGAATATGGCAGTAATGTGGGGGGATCTGCAGATGGATTTTCATTCACAGGTATTACCATTCCCCCTGGTGGATGCGCATGGCTTCAGGTTGATGGTTACGGAGGGGCGGCATGCAGTGCGTTTACTGTAAATGTTGTTTGTCCTCCCGCGTGTACCAATCCCACCTCCTTCACGGCAGGTCCTGACCTTGCTGTTTGTGCAGGAAGTTCGATCACAATAAATTCAACTGTAAGTGGCGGAGCAACATCCGGATCCGGGTTGTCTTATTCTTGGTCGCCTACTTCGGGTTTAAGCTGTACAACTTGTGCAGATCCTGTAGCCACTCCAACCTCCACAACTACGTATACAATGACTGCCTGTAACGGAGGCCCGGGATTTTGCTGTGTTACAGACCAGGTGGTAGTGACCGTTACGCCCCAATTTACACCAAATGCCGGTGCAGATGTTACCGCGTGTAATGGGTCAACAGTTACCCTCGGAGGAAGCCCCACTGGACCGGCAGGATCTACTTATTCTTGGGCCGTATCGGGAACAAACAATGCAAGCATTACAGGACCAAGTTCGACCACAGCGGCAAATCCAACTGCTACAATAGCTGCTTCAGGAACTGGATCAGAGACCTATCAGGTGACCGTTACCAACGGGCCTTGTGTCTTTACCGATCAAGTGGTTGTGACAATCGGTAATATTCTCCCCAATGCTGGGCCAGATCAGGAAGTTTGTGCGGGCGGTACCGTGACCATAGGTGGTGCACCTACAGCACCAACCGGCTCCTCATATACTTGGACCGAAACAGTTGGAGACAATACAAACGCAACCACAGGAAACGCAACTCTTTCTTCAACGTCAAATGCTAATCCTACGGTAACAACAACAACATTAGCCAGTGGAACAGTGACCTATCAGGTTTCGGCTACGCTTCCCGGATGTGCACCCCAGACAGATGCAGTGGTAATTACGGTGAATCCTTTACCTGCAGCACCGGTAGTTACTACTCCACCACCAATTTGTGCGGGACAAAATGCCACACTAGATGTTACTAGCTCAACTACCGGATTAACTATCACCTATTGGACCGCAGCCACAGGTGGAACTCAGTTGGGTACAGGAGATCCATTCGTGGTAACTCCAACTGCCACTACGACCTATTATGTGCAGGCTACCAATTCGACGACTGGTTGTATTGGACCTAGAACGGCAGTAACGGTGACCGTAAATACCACCCCTGTGGCTAACGCGGGTCCTGATCAAACGATCTGTGTAGGCGCTACGCTTACCTTGGCTGGGTCGGTTACAAATCCTGCAGGATGCTCTCCTGCTCAAACGTGGTCATTAATTGCCGGAACAGGAACATTTAGTCCTAATGCAAATACGCTCAATGCAACCTTTACTCCGACATCAACCGGAACCATTACACTCCGTTTGACACCCTGCACTTCTGGCGGTTGTACTGCGGTAACAGATGATGTTACTTTTACGGTAGCTCCTGCCCCTACAGTAACAGCGACAGCTGCCACTAACCCAATTTGCGTTGGGCTATTGAATGACCTAGCAGGAACCGTAACAGGAGGGACACCAATCCCCCCAGACACAACGTATCAAACCTTCACCTCCGCATCTGGCCCTTTTAACATACCTGATAACTCGGGAACTGGGGTGGTTGTTCCAATTAATGTCTCAGGAGTTTCAAATACTACAGTCGGAACAACTGATGTTTACTCTGTTGGGGTAAATGTAGATCATAACCGAATTGGACAGGTTGAAATTTGGTTATGCCCTCCTGGTGTGACGCCAACAAATAGCGGAACCACTGCAGCACCAAATTATGCTGGTTGTATTTTGATTTTTAATAACCATGGGGGCGCCGGAGATGACTTGGTAAATACCCTTTTCAATGACAATGGAACTGTTGATATAGCAGCAGGTACACCGCCGTACACCGGAACATACAATGCAACGGGAACAAATACGTTAAATGGCGCTGCAGGATTCGACGGCGATCCAACGAATGGAACCTGGAACATGGTGGTCATCGATAATGTTAATAGTCCAGCTACCACGGGAACGGCAGGGCAAATGTCAATCACTTTTGCAACGCCGGATCCAAATGCTCAACCCTACACCTATTCATGGTCACCGACGACGGGACTGAGCTCCTCAACGAGTCTATATCCAACCTTATCAACTTCCGGTTTTACGGCTCCTTCAACTGTTACGTACACGCTAACTGCTACAGATAATAATGGGTGTACGGGAACGGGGTCTGTAGCAATTAATATCATTGGACCGCCAACTGCCAATGCAGGGCCTAATCAAAACGTATGTGCAACCTCTACAACATTAGCCGGTAACAATCCCGGTCCTGGAACTAATGGTCAATGGACTGTAATAAGTGGATCCGGAACTTTCGTCGATGCTTCTGTTTATAATACAACAGTGTCAGGTCTTTCTGCAGGCACAAATACGTTTCAATGGAACTTATCCAATTCTTGTGGAAACTCCACAGATCAGGTTACAATCGCTAGTTCTCCACCTTCATCTGGTGTAATAAGTGGTTCGACAACAGTTTGCTCAGGAAATTCAGCGACGATTACGGTCACATTTACCGGTACGGGACCCACGTATGATTTTCAATATTCCAATGGTTCGACCAATACCAATGTGAATAATGTTACCTCGCCATACACGTTTAATGTCTCTCCGACAACAACTACAACTTTCACTCTGGTATCGATGAATGATGACGGTTCAACTTGTCCGGAGACGGTAAGTGGATCAGCTTTAATTACAGTCAACCCTGTTCCAGCAGTTCCGACAGTGAATGTGGTAGCTCCAACATGCAGCGCTGCGGGCACAGCATCGATTACAAATTACGAGGTCACACAGACGTACGCATTCACACCATCAGGACCAAGTGTCGGTGGCACAGGTGCAATCACGGGAATGACAGTTGGAACAAGTTACACAGTAACAACTAGTAATGGCAGTTGT
>Ga0315906_10000918_pt1 | contig 44917 bp, 42 predicted proteins | sample LakEriMetagenome_4_FD_203526 | JGI IMG/M metagenome (GOLD analysis project Ga0315906, IMG submission 203526) | Freshwater fungal communities from buoy surface, Lake Erie, Ohio, United States - Buoy 2 MA122 | ecosystem: Environmental > Aquatic > Freshwater > Lake > Lake biofilm | place: USA...
GCCGGACGTCGATGCCGCCGCGCTCGAGCCAGCGCGCCCCCCACTCCCGGAGCGGGTAGGCGCAGAGGTATCCGTAGGTGGTCAGTCCACCGATGACGGCTCCCGCGTATCCGGCGGCCTTGGCTCCCTCGTCGGTGTGGACGGGGTTACCGGATGCGGCCGCCGTGTTCGCCGCCACCAGGTGCATGGCTGGCAGGATCCGGCGTCGGCTCATCACAGGGCCACGATCACGCGGCCCGCGACCCGTCCTGCGAGGAGGTCGGCAGCGACCGCGGGAACCTCCTCGAGATGTATCTCGCGCACCTGGCCACGCAACACGTCCATGTCGGCGAGAGTAGCGAGTGCTTCCCAGGCCTGTTGGCGGACGGGAACCTGGGCTTGGACCGAGTCGATCCCCAGGGCGCGCACACCGCGGAGCAGGAATGGCAGGGCATTCGTCGGGACATCATTCCCGCCAGTGTTTCCGCACATGGCGACGCAGGCGCCGTAGCGGAGCTCTGCGAGGACGTGGGCGACAGTGGCCCCGCCGACGGCGTCGATGCAGCCGGCCCACCGCTCGGGGAGGAGCGGCCGATCGGGGGGCGACGACAGCTGGGCTCGGTCGATGATCGTCGAGGCACCCAGGAGTTCAAGGTGCTGGGCCTCCTGCGGCTTGCCGGTGGACGCGGTGACGTCGTAGCCGCGTCGGGCGAGCAGGTGCACGGCCGTGGAGCCGAGGCCGCCTGTTGCTCCAGTGACGAGGACGGGTCCCTGGTCGGGAGTCAGGCCGAGGCCCTCGAGCGCTGTCATGGCCAATGCCGCGGTCAGGCCAGCAGTGCCGATGACCATGCAGTCTCGAGCGGTGAGCCCCGAGGGAATCGGCAGGAGCCAGTCGGCCCGGACGCGGGCGAGCTCGGCATAGCCACCCCACCAAGTCTCTCCGACCCTCCACCCGGTGAGCACCACCTCGTCGCCGGGCGCAAAGCGCGGATCGGCGGAGGACTCCACCGTTCCGGCGAGGTCGATTCCGGGAACGTGCGGGTACGAGCGGACAAGGCGTCCGATGCCGCTGAGGATGAGGGCATCCTTGAAGTTGACTGTCGAGTACTGGATCCGGACGAGAACATCGCCGTCGGGCAGGTCCGCCTCGTCGAGGTCGCGGACCGTGGCCGACACCCCGCTGCCGGCGGGATCGAGGTCCAGGAGCAGGGCCCGCAATGCCATCGCTCGAGACTGCCAGACCAAAGGTCTTGAAGCAATGCCTTAGGCGTCCTCCGCGTCGTCAGTGCCGGATATCGATCGGCAAACGACTTGCAAAAGTCCTTGTGGTCCGCCGCGACTACTCCTATGGTACGGACAACATACCTTCGACGGAGGGAAGGAACCCATGACCCGTCAGCCTCACCGTTCCCCGCGATCGCGGCCCGTAGCGGTCACTGGAGCGCTTGTCGTCAGCCTCGGACTGCTGGCCGCATGCTCGAGTTCCTCCACTTCCAGCGAGTCGACACCCGCCGCCACTGCCTCGGCGGCCGGCTCGACAGCCGAGGCGTCAGCAGCCGCCGACGCCTGCAACCTCCTCACCCTCTTGGGCCTTACGCCCGAGGAGGCGCTGGCCGGCGAGACCCTCAACCTCGGCGCAGTCCTGCCGCTGTCCGGTGGCGGTGAGAAGGCGTACGGGAAGTCCATGACCGAAGGTCTGAACCTCGCCGTCGAGGAGATCGCGGCTTCCGGTGGACCGACCATGAACTTCGATGTCAAGGACAACGGCACCGCGGATCCGCAGAAGAGCGTGACCGCGATCAACGAGCTCGGCAACGCCGGAGTGCCGGCGATCCTCAGCTCGCTCGTCAATGCCTTCGGCGCCATGAACGAGGGCGTGGAGAAGTACCAGATCCTCGCCCTCGACGGTGGCGGCGGCACGGCGACCTGGAACCAGGGTGTGCCCTACTTCTACGGCACCCGAGCCATCAGCCCTGACGACTCCCTGGCAGGTCTCGCGGAGTACCTGAAGGCGACCTACCCGGACAAGAAGACCTGGTCTGCCGTCACGTGGGAGCTGGACCCCAACCTGAATGAGGCAGACAAGCAGGCGGCCATCAAGACGCTGGGCGACGCTGGGCTGGAGTTCTCGGGCACCTACGAGTACGTGCCCTTTGGCGCGCAGGACTACGCCTCCGCGATTGCCAAGCTCAAGAGCGCCAATGCCGACTACGTCCTCGTCAGCATCTACGGCGCCGACCCGGGCGTCTTCGCCAACCAGGCGCTAACGGCGGGCCTTCCCGGCCAGCAGGTGGGCTTCGAGTTCACGCAGGGCGGCAACGACGCTTCCCGCGGCGCGTGGGACAAGGGATGGCTGTTCGCTCAGGACTACTTCAACGCATCGGCTCCTGCGTCCGACCTGGGCGCGTGCTTCGCCACGAAGTACAAGGAGAAGTACGGCGCGGATCCGGACTTCTACGCTGCCAACTACTTCGAGAATGTGCTGGATCTGTGGGAGCTCTCCCGTGAGGTCAAGGCAGCAGGAGGCGACTACACGAAGGGGGCGGACATGCTCGCAGCCCTCGAGAAGGACCCGACGATGGTCAGCGTCTACGGTGGCGATGGCGCTACCCCCGGCACCCTGACCCTGGACACGACGACCCACACCGTCTCCCAGCGGCCGATCGGAGTCTTCGAGTACAAGGACGGCACCGTGACGCCGAAGGCAACGTTCGAGCCGGGCGGGGCGAACTTCCAGACAGCCGAATGAAGCATCGGATCGAATAGGCACGCTGACTGAGGCGCGAAGTCGATCGGAGAACGGGTGGATGGGGACCTGCTCGCTCAGCTCACGCTGACGGGAGTCGTTACCGGTTCCTTCTACGCCGTCATGGCGATCGGCTTCGCCCTCATCATCGGCACAACCGGGCGCTTCCACTTCGCCTACGGCGTCGTCTACGCGCTAGCCGGATACGTCATCTACACCGGCTGTGAGGTTCTGGGCCTGCCCTTCTTCGCGTCCGCGGCGATCGCCTGTGTGATCGCGGCGATGCTGGGGATGGCGATAGAGGCGTTCCTCTATCGCCCTCTCGAGCGGCGTGCAGGAGGGCAGGCCCTGCTCGGCATCTTCATAACGGCACTGGGTCTCGCGCTCGTGGCAGAGAACCTGATCAAGTTCGCATGGGGCCCGTCGGACTTCGTCCTGCTGTCCGTCACTCAGGTGGCCTACGCGATCGGACCCGTGACCTTCGTCAACTTCGACATCGGGCAGGTCGTGACTGCTCTCGTTGTCGTGATCGGCATGACCATTCTTCTGCGCAAGACGGATCTCGGACGGCTGATCCTGGCGGTGAAGTCGAATCCGCAGCTGGCCCAGTCGGGTGGACTCTCGCCGCGACGAGTGTTCCTCATCGTCTTCGCTCTCGGATCGGTCCTGTCCGTTCTCGCGGGGATGTGGCAGTTCTCGAAGTACACCGTGTCGGCCGGGATGGGCTTCTCGCCGACGCTCACCGCCTTCGTCATCGCCTTCCTGGCCGGGCTGCAGTTGAAGCCTCTCGTCCTGGCCGCCTGGTCCCTAACCATCGCCCTGGCCGAGCAGTTCGTGACGATCTGGTTCGACTCCGCCTGGAGTCACCTTGTCGTGCTCGTCGGCCTGCTTGTCTACCTGTGCGTTCTGTCGTGGCGCACCAGCGGACTGAGCCTGCGGCGCAGGCGACGGCCGGCACCGAGCGGGAGCCTGGCATGAACGACTGGCTCAACTACCTGAACCTGATCCTCATCTTCACCATCTTCTCGGTCTCCCTCAACCTCCTGCTGGGATACGCCGGCGTCCTCTCGTCGGGGCAGGCTGCACTGGGCGCCATCGGCGGGTACACGTCCGCATGGCTGGCACTCGAGGCGGGGTGGAACGGCTGGATCGCCGTCGCCGTGGGCGTCGTCTTCGCCGGCGCCGTCGGGGTGCTGCTCGCGATCCCGTCCCTGCCCCTGTCTGCGGAGTACCTCATTCTTCTGACTCTCGTGGCGGGCGAGGCCGTGCTGGGCATTGTGGTGGCCAGTCCGTCGTTCGGGGGAACCCTTGGCCTCACGGGGCTGCCCAGTTCGAGCATCTTCGGATTCGAGCTGAGTCTGCCCTCGGACTGGGTCCTTCCGCTGCTCGTGTTCGCTGCGATCGTCTTCCTGCTCTGCTGGCGGATCGGGGAGTCCCCCTTCGGCAGGGTGCTCCGTGCCACCCGTGACGATGACCGCGCGGCGGCGTCGATCGGCAAGCATGTGTTCGCGTACCGGCTGTGGGTCTTCGGCATCACTGCTGCGATGTCAGGACTCGGCGGCGGGCTCCTCGCCCTCTACCTCGGTGTCTGCAGCCCGTCTGTGTACAGCTTCGACGTCTCGATGGGCATCTTCGCCATGGTGGTGCTGGGCGGCGTCGGGAACCTCTATGGATCGGTGGCCGGTGCGGTCATCGTCACGCTGACGACGCCGATCCTGGAGAGGATCCTCCCTCTCCCGCCTGAGACCGGAAGCTTCATCCGCATCGCCATCTATGGTCTCGTGCTGATCTTGGTGATCCGGTTCCGACCGCAGGGCCTCCTGCCTGAGCGCCATGGTCGCCGAGCGCGGCCGACCCCAGCGACCGCACCTCCGCCCGAAGGATTGGTCGAGGTGGTCGAGGAGCATCAACTGCCGCCGGACGACGGCGAGCTGGAACCGCCGCCTGGGTTGCCGGCCGAAGGCGCGATTCTGGTCACGGCCGGACTGAGCAAGAGCTTCGGGACCGTTGTGGCGGCCGAGGGGCTGGCGCTGCGCCTGCCCACTGGCAAGATCACGGCCCTGGTCGGTCCCAACGGAGCTGGCAAGACGACCGTCTTCAACCTGCTGACCGGATACCTGCGCCCAGACAGCGGCACAGTGTCCCTTGGCGGACGTGACCTCGCGGGCATGCGACCCGATGAGATCGCGGTGAATGGTCTGGTCCGGACCTTCCAGGACGTGCGCCTGTGGAACGGCATGAGCGTCCTCGACAACGTGGCCGTGGCGGTGCCCGATCAGCCGGGGGAGCGCTTGGGGCCGCTGTTCGCCCCTGGGCGCCGCATTGGTGTTCGGGAGGAGCAGGTTCGCGAGCGGGCCCGTGAGTGGCTGGGCTACGTCGGACTCGAGGATCACGCAGACGAGCTGGCCGGGTCGCTGTCATACGGGGAGTCCAAGTTGCTGTCGCTTGCGCGGGTGATGGCGACGGAGGCACCGGTCGTTCTGCTTGACGAACCAGTGTCGGGCGTGGACACCGCTTGGGCCGAGGCGATGCTCTCCCTGATCGAGTCGATGCGGGAGTCGGGTCGCACGATCTGCCTGGTGGAGCACAATCTGCATGTTGTCGATCGCCTGGCTGATCACGCCTACTTCATGGACCTGGGTCGAATCGTGGCCGAGGGGTCCCTTGCCGAGCTCACGGCCTCGCCGGAGCTGGCTCGCACGTACTTCGGGATCACGCGATGACTCTGCTGAGCGTGACGGGACTTCAGGCCGGCTACGGCCGGAAGCAGGTGGTGTTTGACGCCAGTCTCGAGGTGGATCAGGGCACCGTGGTGGTACTGCTCGGACACAACGGGGCAGGGAAGACGACGATCCTGCGCGCCATCCAAGGAGTGCTTCCCGTCACGGGCGGGGCCGTACGTGTCGACGGAGTGGACACGACGAATGCCACCCCGAAGGCGATGGTGACGGGCGGCGTGGCGTTCATGCCGTCCGAGCGATTCGTCTACGAGGACCTTGCCGTCGAGGACAATCTGATCGCGGCGTCCCTGCCACTGCCCCGAGCGCTGCGCCGCGAGGCCTTGAACCGCGCTGCGGACCTCTTTCCGGTCCTGGGCGAGCGGCGCAAGCAGCTGGCTGGGACGCTCTCGGGAGGGCAGAAGCGCATGCTGTCGACGGCGATGCTCCTGACGGTGCGGCCTCGCCTGCTCCTGCTCGATGAGCCGTCCCTGGGCTTGGCCCCGGCCGTCGTCGATGAGATGTTCGACGTGCTCCGGCGGCTATGCGATGAGGAAGGGCTGGGAATCCTGCTGGTGGAACAGAACGTCGGGCAGGCCCTGCGGATCGGCGACGAGGTGTACGCACTGCGAGCTGGCCGAATCTTCCTGAAGGAGTCTGCGGCGCAGCTGCGCACGCGCTCGGAGTACTGGGATCTCTTCTAGTGTGGTGGGCATACGGATGTTGGAGGCTTGCATGACCGTGAAATCAGCCGAAGTGGTCACTGCGGCCGTCGTGCAGTGGTCCCCGAGCTTCATGGACGCTCAGGGGGGCACGGAGCGGGCGTGCGCCGCTATCGAGGAGGCGGCTGCGGCCGGCGCGAACCTCGTGGTGTTCCCCGAGGCCTGGCTCACCGGGTACCCCTACTTCGAAGGTGCTTCGCAGCACCCCGACTACTTCGCCTTGTGGCGCTCCTTCGCAGAGGCTGCGGTGGCGGTGCCCGGACCAGAGGTGCAACGGATCGCGGAGTGTGCGGGTGCCCATGGAGTGGAGGTGATCCTCGGGCTGAACGAGCGGGATCGCACCGATGCGATCTTCAACACCATGGTCTTCTTCGGGTCCGACGGGCGGATCCGCGGCCGCCACCGCAAGCTCATGCCCACGATCACCGAGAAGCTCATTTGGGCCCTGGGCGACGGCTCGGACCTGGAGGCATACGACACCGCCTACGGCCGGGTTGGTGGACTGATCTGCTACGAGCACCAGATGGCGCTGGCTCGATACGCGTGCTGCTCGCTCGGGGTGCAGGTGCACGCCTCACTCTGGCCCGGCCACGCGTTCCTGGACCCCGTCATCGATGCCACCATTCGCAGCCTGTCCTTCGAGAATGCATGCTTCGTCATTTCGGCCCGAGAGGTGATGAGCGCCGACCACCTCGTACCCGGTACACCGACGCTGGGCCAACCGGAACTGTGGGCGGCTCACGGCGGAAGTGCGATCGTGGCTCCCGGCGGGGAGTACCTCGCCGGGCCCGTCTTCGACGCCGAGACGATCATCACCGCGGAGATCGATCTAGGGGCACGGCTGGAGACCAAGTGGTGGGTGAACGGCGCGGGCAACTATGCGCGACCAGACGTCTTCCAACTCCTGTGGGACAAGCGACCGCGGCCTCCAGTCGTCTTCGCGGAGAACACCCCAGGTGACTGATCGATTCTCAACCCACAGGGAGTCCATCGGAGGGCATGACGTCCTTGTCTACGACGCCCCTGTCGTGGCCAACCTGCGAGGCCTTCTGGAGCTCGCGGTCGACGTAGACCCCTCTCGGGCCTACCTAGTCGACGGAGACAGCACGCTCACGTACGGCGAGCTGGTACCCCGCGTGGCGGGAGTTGCCTCAGTGCTTGTCGAGGACCTGGGCATTCCCGTCGGCGCACGAGTCGCGGTGGCGGCGTCCAACTGCATCGAGTGGGTACTCACGGCCTGGGCTGCTGCCGCGACAGGGCGGATCCTGGTCGGGCTGAACAGCTGGTGGCATCCGGAGGAACTCATCGCCGGGATCACTGTCACGGAGCCAGAAGTGCTCGTCGTGGACGGGCGTCAGTGGGAGCGGCTTTCCGACCACATCGAACGACTGCCCACCGTCCGCACAGTCCTGTTGATCGGACCGGCGACGTCCACCGACCCCCGCGTGCGACCATTCCCGTCGGGCACTTCGCAGTCCCTCCCTCTCGCCGACCCTGGCCTCGATGACGCGGCGACCATCCTGTTCACAAGCGGGACGACGGGCGAGGCCAAGGGCGCGATCATCACGCATCGCGCCACAATCTCGACGCTTCAGAACGTCCAATGGATGAGCGAGCGGTACTTCCCAACTGTCCAGTTGCAGGCTGCACGCGATGCGCAATCCGCTATGCCACCCTGCACAATTCTCTCCGCCCCCATGTTCCACGTCGCAGGGCTTCAGTGGGGGGTGATGGTCCCCGTGGCGAGCGGCACCACGGTGGTTCTGAACACTGGTCGATTCGATGCTGAGCGGGTCCTCGACATGATGGCGACCCACGGGGCCACCAGTCTCGGCGGCGTCCCCACCACCTTGATCAGGGTGATTGACGCGCTGGCCATGCGTGAGCGCGACGTCTCGTCCATCACGAGCGTCTCGTGGGGAGGCGCGCCGCCTCCGGATGACCTGGTAGCCCGGTGCATGGCCACCTTCCCGAACCTGACACTGGTGGGGACGGGTTACGGATTGACGGAGACCTGTGGCCTGGGGGTGTACGGCGCCGGCACCGACCTGATCACGCATCCTCGTTCTGTCGGCAGGGCGATGCCGTGCGTCGAGCTCCGTGTCTGCGCAGACGGTGACCGCCAGCTGCCGACTGGCCACGAGGGGGAGGTGCAGGTCCGTGGACCGATCGTCATGCCCGGCTACTGGAACCGCATCGACGCCTCGCGGGCAGCGCTGACTCCCGAGGGGTGGCTTCGCACGGGTGACCTCGGCGTCCTCGACGAGGATGGGTTCCTGACCCTTACGGGACGCAGCAAGGAGCTGATCATCCGCGGAGGCGAGAACGTCTATCCGGTGGAGATCGAGTCGATCCTCCTGTCGCATCCGGACGTGCTGGATGCGGGCGTCGCCGGGCGGCCTCATCCCGACCTGGGGGAGCAGGTCATCGCGGTGGTTCAGGTCACCCCCGGATCGACGGTCACCAGCGACGAGCTGCGCACCCTGGTCGGTGGACGCCTGGCAGGGTTCAAGGTCCCAGTCGAGGTCGGCATCGGCACGGGACCGCTGCCCAGGAACGCCGCAGGCAAGCTGATGCGCGACGCCATCGCTGGCGGCCGGCTGCGGCTGACCGAGGTGCTCTAGGCCTAGATCAGCTCGAAGTAGCGTCGGCGCTCCCAGTCGGTCACCGAGTCGAGGAAGAAGGCCCAGTCCTGGGCCAGCAAGGTGGCGTAGTGGTCCACGACGAAGTCGCCGAGTACCTCGCGCGCGACCTCGGAGTCGCGGAGTGATCGCACTGCTTCGCCCAGGGTCTGAGGAAACTCCGTGACACCCTGATCGAACGGGCTGCCCGAGACCGGAAGACCCGGGTCGATCCGGTCGGCCAGCCCCAGTCGAACTGAGGCCAGGGTCGCGGCCAGCACCAGGTAGGGATTGGCGTCTGCGCCCGGCTGCCGGAACTCGAGCCGAATCGCGTCGGGGGTGTGGCCGATGACCCTCACGGTGGTGAAGCGGTGGTCGATGCCCCAGGTGCGACCCCAGCCAGCGGCATCCGTCCCGCGAGTGCGCCGGTAGGAGTTGACCGTGGGGGCGTAGAAGGCCATGAATGCCGGCGCGTGGGCCAGGATCCCGCCGACCGCCCATCGCAGGCCGTCGGCGGCGGCTTCGCTGCTGGGGTCCCAGAAGTACGGGTTGCCGGCGGCGTCGCGAATCGACACGTGGACGTGGCAGGAGGATCCGGGTCCGCCGTCGAACGGCTTGGCCATGAAAGTCGCGGTCATGTCGTTTCGTGCCGCGAGACTGCGGGTAGCGAGCTTGTACAGGGCGTGACGGTCGGCCATGTCCAAAGGCTCGCCGTGCTGCAGGGTCGTCTCCCACTGGCCAAGACCCCATTCCACCTGTGACGCCTCGAGCCGGAGTCCTGTGCGCTCGAAGCGTTCGCGCAGGTCGGCGAAGAAGGGCTCGAACTCGTCTCCCTCGTACAGCGAGTAGTCGGCGGGACTCAGGGTCGTGGGCTCGAGGTCGCGGTAGTCAGCACGGCGGGCCGCACGTGGCGAACCTCGATAGAGGAAGAACTCCAACTCCGTTCCGGTCGAGGCCGAGAGGCCGAGCTCAGCCCACCGGTCCAGCTCCTTGGCCAGGATGGTGCGAGGAGATACCTCGGTCGGACTCCCGTCCTCCTCGACGGATCGTGCGAGGCAGACGGCGGTGCGTTCCAGCCAGCCGGCCGTACGCAGGGTCCCGAGATCGGGCTCCAGCCGGAAGTCACCCATCCCCGACTGCATGCTGGTGTACGGGAGGCCCCCGTTCGCGAGGAGCGTGGAGTCCTGCTGGATGTCCCATCCGTACACGCAGGTCGACACGTTGACACCGCCGTCCGCCGCGGCCCGCACGAAACCGTCCACGCCCAGCCGACGCCCGAACAGCCGGCCCTGAGTGTCCGGTGCAGCCACGATGACGGTGTCGAACTCGGCGGACAATCGCTGGGGGTCCAGCGTTGGTGCGGTCCCAGGATCCAAGGTCGTCATCGTCACTCCCCTTGCATGGATGTCGCTCGTGCGGACCGTACAAGCCAGTCGAAGGCCGCGTCACTCGGCTCGTGCCACTCGGCGTGCCACTGGACGCCGACGAGCGGTAGGGACTCGTGCTCGAGAACCTCGATGATCCCATCGTCGGCCCGGCCAGTCACTCGCAGGCCGGCTCCCACGTCGTTGACTGCTTGATGATGGGAACTGGTGGTCCACGGTGCCTCGCCGTAGAGCTGCCGGGCCAGGGAGCCGTATTCGGTCACGACCTGGTGGGCGACGTGCTCCGGTGGGCCTGCCGCGAAGTGGTGGGGGATCCCGCCGGGCGTTGCGAGGATGTCCTGGACCATCGTCCCTCCGAGTGCGACGTTGATCAGCTGCATCCCCCGGCAGATGCCCAGGACCGGCAGTCCGAGTTCGAGGGCGTGGCCCAGGAGCGCGAACTCGAACTCGTCCCGCTCCAGGTCGATCGCCTGCAGGCCAGCCTCGGGGGCGTGCCCGTATCGAGCCGGGTTGATGTCGGCTCCACCGGAGAGGACGACGGCGTCCAGCCGCTCCGCGATGCGCGCTGGGTCGCTGGCAACGGTCAGCTGCACAGGGAGGCCACCTGCCAGAGCGACCTGCGTCGCGTAGTTGCGGAAGTAGGCGTCCACATGGGTGGAGCTCAGCTTGACGGGGACCTCGGGAATCCGATGGGCGGGCATGCCGCGGCCCGTGATCCCGATGAGCGGGTCGGTCATGCGAGCCGGTCCGTGTTGCCGCCGCACATGATCAGGCAGGCGGTCTCGCCGGGTTGTAGCACGACGGAGCCTGCCTGGATCGCGGCCACGGTGACTGCGGCTGCGGGCTCGATGGCCAACTTGCCCTGCCGGACGACGTCCACGAAGGCGGCTGCGATTGCGTCCTCCTCCACGGTAACGATCTCGTCCACGCAGGATCGAATGTGCGCAAGGTTGATGGCGCCCGTGACCGGCGCGGTGAGGCCATCTGCCATGGACTTCGAACTCGATAGCGGAGTCGGAAGGCCGGCCATGAGGCTCTGGGTGACCACGTCCGCGTCGCGCGGCTCGATGCCGATGATCCGACAGTCAGGTCGCGCCCGGCGTACGGCGACGGCCACACCGGAGATCAGTCCGCCTCCCCCGACCGGAACCAGGACGGTGTTCACGTCGGGGAGGTCCTCGATCACCTCTCGGCCGCAGGTGGCTGCCCCGGCGACGACCGCTGGGTCATCGAAGGGGTGGATGAGGGTCAGAGCCCGCTCCTCACGAATGGCCATCACTCGCGCGACAAGGTCACCCTCCACGAGCTCGAGCCGCGCACCGAGGTCCCTCACCGCCTGCACCTTGAACGCCACGGCCGTCGCGGGCATGCAAATGGTCACATCCACCCCGGCCTGGCGAGCTGCGTAGGCGACTGCCATGGCATGGTTTCCCGCCGAGAAGGCGATGACGCCGGCCCGCTTCTCCTCGTCCGACAGTGACGCGAGCTTGTTGAATACTCCACGCACCTTGAAGCTGCCGGTGGGCTGGAACAGCTCGCACTTGAGATGGATATCCGCTCCGAGGAGGTCGCTGAGACCGGGGGAGCGGAACATCGGGGAGCGAAGGACCTTCCCGCGGATGGTCTCGGCCGCAGCGTCGATGGCCGCGTCTGTCACGAGCAGCCCGGCGTCCTCCGGCTGAGGGGGTGGCACCTGCATGGTCACTCCTTGGTGTAATCGGTCGGGTGAGCGATAGGGAGGCGATAGCCGCGGCCCTTGGCGACCGCGGTCTCGAGAGCGACACTGGCGGCGGCGATGTCCTCGACCGCGTGGCCCGTGGACTTGTAGACCGTGACCTGTTCTGGCGCTATGCGTCCAGCGCGACGGCCCAAGAGCACCTCGCCCAACTCCACCAGGTCCCGGTCCGCTGTGTTCGCTAGGTGCTGGAGCTCCTCGGCCCCTGCCGGAGGAGGGAACGTGGCTGCCCCGCGCCACTCGACGAACACCGGCTGCTGGGCGGCGAAGCGGAGCACGTCGAGCGGCAACTCATGCCGACGCCCCACCGATGACACGTGCGCACCAGCCGACACCCAGGCAGCGTCGATGACGGGTTCGGCGGCGTCGGTGCAGCAGCAGATCACGTCCGCTCCCCGCACAGCGTCCTCGAACGTGGTCGTCACGCGCGCTCGCGGGTCTCCAAGCGCGACGACTTCCGCCTTGCTCAGGGTGCGCGACGCGATCCTGATGTCGGTCCAGGCCCGTGTCCGCGACAAGGCGGAGAGGTGCTCTGCACCGAGGGCCCCCGCGCCCAGGATCGCCAGAATGGTGGCGTCCTCTCGGGCGAGGACGTCGACGGCGATTGCTGCCGTGTGGGCCGTGCGGATCGTTGTGATCGCGGCCGCATCGAGCAGTCCGGTCATCACCCCCGTCTCTGGATCGAAGGTGACCACGACACCCTGGTGCGAGGCCAGGCCGAGCGCGTGGTTGCCCGGGAAGACGGTGACGAGCTTGGCGGCCATCCCCAGCCCGGGGACATAGCCAGGCATCGCACCCACGAGTCCCCGTGGTCCGACGGCGCTGACACGAGGCGGGGCCACCGCGTCACCGCTCGAGACGGCGCGAAGTCCGGTCCGCAGCGCCGAGTCAAGGTCGGCGGTAGACAGCACAGCGCGTACGTCCCGCTCGTCGAGATAGAGAGTCATGTCACCTCCGAGAACCAGCTCAGGAGGTTGTCCGTGAGCCGTTCGGCCGGATCGTCCTCGTCGGTGCCCAGGCACCCCGCCCAGCCGATGGAGCCGGCGGCGAAGACGCGGCCACCGGCCGGCGTCTCGAAGTAGACCATGTCCGCCCGGAGCCGGCTATGTCCGTCCTCGCCGCTCGCGGCCCGGTGGAACGCCGGAGCAAACGTGGTGTAGCCGTCGGGTAGGACGGCGGACGCGACGACGACGGCGTCGTGCGGCGTCCCCAGGGAAGTGCTTGCAAGGTCTGTCTCGTAGGACGCCGCAGCCCCCAGGACGGCCGAGTGGGTCCCCAGCGGAGCCGTGATGTCGATTCCGGCGAACAAGCGGGCCACCGCCGGTTCCGAGGCACCCTGGGTTGGGCGGAATGGAACGCCGTCGGTGAAGCCCATCGCGGTGGGGGTGACTCCGACGAGTCGCGCCTGTGGTCGACCGCACGCCTGCCATAGTCCGGACCGGCCGTCGGTGAGCTGGAAGTGGGACAGCCCGGTCTGCGAGTCGTAGGGCCGCTCCTCGATGTCGCCGCGTCGCATCTCGGCGCGGCCGTGGGCGTGGTCGACGACGACCGACCAGAGGAAGCCGTTGCCACCGAGGTACGCGAGGTTGCCGCCTTCCTCCAGGTAGGACTCCAGCCCATCCAGCATGCGCGCGGACCAGTACTCGGGGTGTGCTCCCGTGACCAGGCAGGGCAGGCCCTCGAGGGCCGCGGCCGGCGCGTCGTCCAGGTCGTGGTCGGTGAGGACCTCGTAGTCGAAGCCATGTCGCGCGAGCCAGCCAAGGAGTCGAAGGTCAGCGCTGAGCCCATGCTCTGCACCGGTGTAGCGGAATCGATGGTCGGGTCGGATGCCGAGGAGGGGCCGGTTGAGGGAGCAGAAGACGACGAAAGAACCATCCGAATGCAGGTCGTACCAGGAGTGGAAGCCGTTTGCGCGCGCGAACGGTGCAGACACCTCGTCGACGAGTTCGGGAAGGTCAGGTGGAGCTGCGTGCTCGAGAGCGTAGGCAAGGTACGTCAGCGTGGGGAGCAGCACCCCAAGGCGGGCGCGTCCCTGCGCCGGTGAACGGCGTACGGCGAAGGGGACGATGTCGGTCCCGCCCGAGTCGAGCGTCAGCTCGACCCCGTAAACGTCGCTGTCAAGGTCATCCGGCAGCCGGAGCGAGGCGACAGGCTGCCACCCTTGGCCGTCCTGGTCATCCGAATGGAAGTGGACGGCCGCGTACTGCTCGGGGGCAAGCCGCGGGTCGTGGATGTCGCCGCTCCACCATCGTCCGGGCACATTGCGCGTCGGCGCATTCACGAGCGAGATGTCGTGGCCCCCCGCGACATCGCGTAGGACGAATGTCGAGCGATCGAGGGAGCCGTCCCATCGTGCGAGCATTTGGTGCGGAGCGGTCGCCCCGTCGCCCGAACGGCCTCCGCGGGCGAGCAATAGCACGTCTGCTGGGGTCAGCCCGGCGTCGAGGACGCAGGGGGCCTCGACGCGGCCGTCGAAGTGTGCGTCGATCTTGCCTCTGCAGCGCTGTGCACCGAGAGTCAGCGCAGGGCCGTGTACTGCTGGCCCCCGGATCGACGCGCCGTGGGCGAAGTGCAGGCGGTCACTCACACTATCGGGCAGAGCGGGAGCTAGCGCCAGGAAGTCGCGCCCGCCGTCAGTGCGCCCGCCTACGCAGAAGTACCAGGAGTTCGGATGTAGGACTCGAGAAAGGCTGAGGTCCTCGTCCCGGCTCGACAGGTGCAGACGGCCGGTGCTGTCGATGCTGAGTGTGTTGCCGCACTCGCCAGATTCACTCGACATGATCGCCGCGCGTTCCGATGGCCAACGAGTGGGAAGGATCCAGGCCGCGAAGGCGTACGCGCCTTCGCGGAGCTGCCAGGTCACGATCCCGTACGAGCCGAGGTCGACCTCCTCGTGCGGAAGGGAGACGAAGCTCGCATCGCCGACCGCGGAACGCGTGGCCCTGTGGCCGTCGTGCCCGAGCCGCACCAGCGTCATGCGGGCATCGGGAGTCATGGCGCTCGCGCAGAGGGTGACGATGTCTCCTGGGGAGTACGACAGGCGATCGGTGTAGCCGACGACGGGCACCTGGGAATGGTCTACTGGCACCTTCGACATCCCAGCCCTCCCTTTCGTGGCCAATGTGCGCGGTGGATTGCCTTCGCGGGCGGGTCAGATGGGGGCGTCAGGGTTGTCGACACCCACGATCCGGTTGCCGCGGAAGAACTCGAGTGCCTCTCCACTCCCGTGGCCGCCGTACCCACTGGCGCCCCAGAAGCTCTGGTGGGACTCGGCCGTCAGATCGAACAGGCTCGTGCCGTTGATCTTGATCTCTCCACCGGGCAGCCGTGCACCGACCCTCAGCGCCGCGTCCACGTCCGTCCCGAACACGTATCCGGCTAGGCCGTCAGTCGTTGCATTCGCGAGCAGAATGGCATCGTCCACATCTGCAAACGGGTGCACGGTGACGACAGGCCCGAAGATCTCGTGGGTGGCTGCGTCTGGCGGAGCGTCGACGATCACGGTGGGCGATAGGAACCAGCCCGTGTCGGGCAACAGCGGGTGGCTGGCGATGGCGCGACCACCCGCGACCGTGAGGGCCGCGATCTGTTCGCGCACCAGTGTTCGATGCGCCTCGAACGCGAGGGGACCAACGTCAGAAGTTGGTGAAGTGGACGGGCCGACGAGGAGGTCCTCAAGGGCCGCGATCAGTGCGTCGACGAGGGAGCTTTGCAGTTGAGCGGGTACAAGGATCTTGCCCGGCGCCTCGCACCACTGTCCGTTGAGCTTCGTCACTCCCGTGGCGAGTGCGCGTGCCGTCGACTCGAGGTCGGCGTCGGGCAGCACGATGACGGGGTTGTTGCCCCCGAGTTCGAGCTGCAGCCGCGTGAAGTTCGGGGCGGAGCTGACGGCGATCGCCCGGCCTGATGCCTGGCCGCCGGTGAGGCTGATGGCCCGAATCCTCGGGTCAGAGGTGAGAACAGCACCCACCTCGACACCGCCATGGACGAGTTGGAAGACGCCGGCCGGGAGGCCGGCCGCGTCTGCCGCTTCTGCGATGAGCCGACTGCTTCCGGGGGCCCATTCGCTCGGCTTGAGGATGACCGGACAGCCCGCTGCCATAGCGGCGGCTGACTTGCCCACGGCGGTCGGTGAGGGTGCGTTCCACGGTGCCAGGACCAGCGCGGGTCCCCAAGGGTCGCGGCGCAGGCGGACAGGACCCCCGGATCCCTTGCCGGGCAGATCGAAGCCGTCGCCGTCCCTGACGAGCTGCTCGACAACGCCGAGCACCTGGTCAGCGCAACCGCCGGCCATCGGCTGGGCCACGGAGGTGACGATTCCGGGGTTGAGGGTCTCGACGTCGCCGATCTGCTGGGCACGGTTCCCCAACTCCTCGGAGAAGCGTCGAAGCGCGTCGGCACGGCCCTCCACCCCGAGGTCGAGCCACGTTCGAGCGTCGTGCACGCGTTGCGCGGCAGCGACGGCTGCCGCCACAGCGGCGAGGTCAGTGGCGACCTGCGGTTCCAGGATGGCTCCCGTGTTGGGGTCGTTGACCGTGGCGGGTAGTTGCTCGGAGGGCACCCGAAACTGCCCATCGACGAGATCCCGAGCGGCGGGGAGTTCCGTCACGCTCTCCTCCTCCGAAACCAGCGCCGCCGGTACGACGGCTTCACGGGCGCACTTCTGGACAACCTGCGTCAAAGGTATCAAGATACGACCATTGACGGAAGGAAGATCGTGAGTTTGGCCGGACTAGCCGTCGTGAGCTCAGGAGTCAGCGAAGAGCATCGCGTGGAGCCCCAGTCGGGTGGACTCGATGTGTGCCTCGACCGCGTTGGCTGTCGCCTCGTCGTCCCCGGAGCGGATCCCTTCAAGAATCCGTCGATGCTGCGCCTGCGTCTCGGCCACGAGCTCGTCGTACACGATCTGGTCAGTGTGCATGAACAATTCTCCGCGGGCGGCCGCGATGGCCTCGATCAAGCGAGGACTGCGCGAGGCGTCGGCGACGCAGCCGTGGAAGAAGTTGTCGGCGCGACGGTAGCTCGCGCGATCTGTCACCAGCGCCATGTCGTCCATGGCCTCTTCGAGGGTCGCAAGGTCCATGTCCGTGCGGCGCTTTGCCGCCAACTTGGCCGCGCGGCGCTCGACGGCGATCCGGAATTCGATGATGTCCTCGAGTTGCCCGAAGTCGCCACGCATGTGCTGAAGCCATCGCTGGTAGGGCTCCTCCAACGCCGTGACGAAGGTGCCGCCCTGCTGTCCCCGCTTGGCAGCGAGGTAACCCTCATCGGCCAAGATGCGGATGGCTTCCCTCAGCGTGATTCGGCTCACTCCGAGACTCGCGGCGAGCTCCCTTTCCGGAGGCAAGCGGTCACCAGGTGTGATGTCTCCGCGGTGGATAGCCGAGCGCAACTCGTCGGCCACGCCCTGAACTGCGGAGACCGTGCTGGGGGTGCCGATCGTCAACACGAGTCGCAGCATAAGAGTTGTCCGACCCTTGGCCAAGGTCGGCGGCGCCGGTCGTGACCTCAACCCCCGAGACCTCCGACGGCGGGTCGGCCTTGCGAATGGATTCAACAAGGGAGTCCGCGCTGCTGCGGGCCTCCGAGATCCTGCTGCGTTCATGGCGATCATTCGACAACTCAAGGCACGGCCAGCCAGTGGCCTCCACGTCCACGGAGGAGCTCACTCGACAGTCCCTTCCCGCTCGACCGGAGCCCATCGATGTCGTCCTCGCCAGTGCCGAGGAGATCCTGGACGAGAGCCTGGCGCAGGCGCGCCCTCGCTTCTTTGCCTTCGTTGGATCCTCGGGCTTGGAAGCGGGCGTTCTCGGGGACATGCTGGCCGCCGCGCACGACATCAATCTTGCGACCACGGCTCAGGCGGCCGACCTCATCGAGGAGCAGACGGTTCGTTGGGTCGGCGAGCTCGTGGGCTACCCGTCAGCGGGTGGATTCTTCACCAGCGGCGGGATGATCTCGAACCTCACCGCCTTGGCAGCCGCCCGTGAGCGCGCGCTACCCGGCGCTCGCGAACATGGCATTGAGCGTGGGGGAGGCGCGATCTACGCCAGCGCCGACGCGCACGCCTCCATCCGCCGTGCAGGAGAGGTTCTCGGGCTTGGCTCCCAGCGCATCCGCGCCGTTCCCATCGACCACCAGCGTCGCATGGACGCAGTCGCGCTTGAAGGCCTGCTGGAGGCAGACCGCGCGTCGGGCGTCACCCCGATCGCCATCGTCGCTACGGCCGGCACCACGCTTGCAGGAGCCGTCGATCCCATCAACGACCTCGCGGATGTGGCCGAACGGCATGGAGTCTGGCTTCACGTCGACGGCGCGTACGGACTTCCTGCAGCCGCATCACCCCTCGTCGGTGAACTGTTCGCGGGATTGGACAGGGCCGACTCGGTGAGCGTGGATGCCCACAAGTGGTTGTTTGTCCCCAAGGCATGCGGGTGCCTGATGGTTCGCGATCCCCGGAGCCTTGGAGCAGCCTTCGCTCATGACTCCGGATACATGTTGCACGACCAGGACCGAGCGCGGCACCCAGTCGACAGCACGCTGGAGTACTCCAGGCCCTTCCGCGCTCTCAAGCTGTGGATGGCACTCCGAACCTATGGGGCCGATGCGTTCCGGCTCGCCCTAACGCGGAACCTCCAGCAGGCGCGGCTCCTCGCCGAGCTCGTCAGGCAGGAAGAATCTCTCGAGCTTCTTCTGGACCCTGCCCTGAGCATCGTGCTCTACCGCCACGTGGCCGCCACCGGGGACCTTGATGATCACAACCGGAGGCTGGTGAAGGCGTTGCAGGAAGATGGAAGAGTGTGGGTCAGCGATGCCTCGCTTGATGGGACGACGTGCCTTCGTCCGTGCATCGTCAACTACCGAACTTCGGACGATGACATCCGCGAACTCGTGAGAGTGACCGTGGAGGTGGGTGCCCGGTTGACTCGTGAGGGCGATTGACATGGACGGCTGCCCGCCTGATGGCTGTGGGGTGATCCGGACCACGAGGCGAATTTCAACCCGTGCCGGGAATGGAGTGGAACGGGCCGTCTACGTCCACGACGTGAAGTCACGTTGCGCGCAGGACGCCCGGGTCGTAGGACAGCTCCCACAGATGCCCATCAGGATCATGAACGTACCCCGAGTACCCGCCCCAGAAGTTCGTTCGCGGCCTGACAGCGATCCGCCCGCCAGCGTTAGTGCACGCCCGCACTCGTTCGTCCACCTGATCGCCTGAAGCGAGACTGCACCCGAGAACGACGGCGCCTGCCGACGCGTCGACGGCGAGGCCGGTGTCGGCCCGCATACTCGCCAGCGGCCAGAGAGTGAGGCGCATCTCGCCGAAGTGAAAGAAGCGGCCCTCGCCGATCTCATGGTCGACACCTCTGAATCCCCCGGGAGTGAATGCCAGACCATTCACGTAGAAGGCAGTAGCGCGGCCAAGGTCGGCCACACCGAGCGTCACCGACGTAAGCGAGCTATGCATCCTCGGTTCCTCCTTGACTTTCCTGTTGTCGGACTGGCGTCCAGCAAGGCAGCATTCGCGGGATCGACGTCGCTCATGAAAGCACCGATCAGATCCTTGGAGGGCACCGGTGCGAAATCGAGGTGAATCGTCACCGCTTCGGCATCTAGCCATTGGCGGAAGCTTTCCCATGGCAGAGGTCCGCACAAGCGCACCTCTGCCTAAGCCGCCCTTCCAAGCTCGCTGATCGCCGGTGCCGGTGCAGGTGCGAGGGCGCAGACAGTAAGGCGGCAGTGCGCGCGCAAGACGAAAGGCCGTTGCATCGCAACGGCCTTCATCCGGGTGAGTGACGGGACTTGAAGAGGGCCCCGAACGCCCAAGGCCGTACTGGAGTTGTGCCGTGAATCGTAGCGTTTCGCAGTGACAGTCAGTGGTGCTCAGCGCTCGTCAGCGATGCTCAGTGCCCCTGCCCCCACGCGATCACAGGCGGCGACGGGGGATGGGCTCAGGGCAGAGTCTGCACCCGAGGGGAGACGGCGTCGATGCACCGCACCATCCACGTGGCATGAGATTCCAGCAACTCGAGTCCACGGAACTCGGGGCACATCAGTTCAAGATTGAGTGTGGCTGCCTGCATGGAGATCGCGGGCCACTTGGTCGCGCGAGTATCGGGGCATCGCCGAGACGATTGCGATTACCTGTGACATGTGCGGATCCGGGAATGCAATCTGCTGGACCATTAGCAAGAGATGGGGCGCACCTTGGCCGATCGATCTTTGCCAACCGTGCGCTGAACCGATCAACGCAATGGAGATAAGGGCGCGCCCACCCCTCGGCAAGAACCTGCACGACGCGATCAGGTTCGCGTGAGCCCAGGCGTCCACTGACGTGCGCACCTTCGCGATCGCCCTTGCTTGGCTGAAAGGCAGGTAGCGGGCTTGACGTCCATTGAGCCTCCCTGGTGAGAGGCCTGGATACGGGCCGAATCGCTTGCAGGATTCGACCCGTACCCAGAAGGTGCTATGGGATCTCGACGCCAAGAACCAGGAGCACAGGAACGAGGAAGAAAGTGAAGAGGGCAGTGATCATGAGGATGATTCCGAGCACCTTGGCCGGCATCTTTCCGTATGTCGTCAGCGTAATACTGAGGAACGCGATGACCCACCAGAGGATGATGATCGTGAACGTGGTGCTGCCCGAGAAGAACTTCAGCCAGGCCAGCGGCAAAATGGCCGTGGGAATTGCGAGATTGCCGACAACGCGAAGATCGAGGTCCAGGATCTCGGTGACACCAAGGGCGACGAAGAAGAGTCCGTAGAACGCGATGAGCCCAGCGAGCAGAAGCGATGGATCTGGCTCAATCGGCCTCGCGGCGGTGATGTACAAACCGACGATGAGGTCAACGATGCCGGCGGTGAGGGCGATCCAGCCCGCGGACACGATGGGACTCTTCTTGCCCTCAGCGGCATTGGCACCGATCCCGAGGAAGAACATTGCCTGTACGAATACGGCCAAGCCGGTCAAAACGAACACCATTGTGATGGGGGCCATCAGGTGAACCTCTCTTTGTGTGGCCGGACCTTTCCGATCCGACACCGGTGGTTCATGAAAGTAGACACCCATAGGCCCGCCGTCAATCAATACGGTGGCATTGGTACAAGGCACGGCTCCAGTTGACCGCATCTGATGCGATTGCCCGACGTGTCTCCGAAACGGTCGATACGTGTTCCCAGTGGGCCAGTGACCCAGCGTTTCCATCTCGGGCCGCACGACCCGCGGTGACACCGCCGGCAGCCTCTTGTCAACGCCGACTGAGAATCTGACCCCCTGCGTTGCAACGACCGATAGAAACCGCCCCTCGCTGCGGGGTCAGTATTCAGAGATCGCTGACACCTCTCAAGAGACTGACGCGCCCTCAGCCCCATTCCGCCCGTAAGGGACTGCCCCCGCTTTGGTTGCCTCGCTGCAACCAAAGCGGGGGCAGTCCCTGGCTCGATCTGGGAGATCCTGCCGGTGCTCGCGCCCATCGCATCGCCAACCTGGCGCTGCGCAGTCCCTTGTGCCTGCGCACATCCGGGAGGCTGTGGGCGCGAACGCGGCCGAGCACACGCTCGGCATGCTCGCCGACGACTTCCATTCCGAGACACCCCACTGGCACTAGCCGCTGCGCCGCAGGTCGATGGACATCAGCTGGTGGGGACGCCCGTGGTATGCCGCCTCGGGGCCGTCAGTTGTCCAGCCAAGCCGCTCAAAGAAGCGCACGTTGGCGAGTTGGATGTGCGCCCTCATGGTCTGTCCGCCGTGCGCGGCGGCCGTCGACACCGCCAGCCGGACGAGATCGGAGCCGAGCTGGTAGACGCGGAACTCAGGCTCGACCGCGAGTCGATCCCCCTGCCACGCGTTACCGGCGGAATCCACTGGATAGAGGCGCACCGCCCCGACGACGCGCGCCTGGGTCACGCCGACGAGGTGGATGGTGGTGGGCCGCTCGTCGAATCGATCACGATCGGTCGACGCGAAGATGCCCTGCTCGACCACGAACACCCCGTGGCGGATCGCGAAGTGGTCGGCCAGATCCTTCGGACTGCTGGCAACCCTGCATTCGGTCCGGGGGAAAGGGACGTCTTCTAGGCGAGTGATGTCGGCCCTCGCCCGATGGCCACGGGAACCGCTGTCGTAGCGGGCTCAAGCGACTTCAGTCCGGAGCAGGCCTGGCATCGCGCGCAGCCTGCCTTCGTGGTGCCGGCGTTCATGCCCCGCAGGGCCATGTAGGCCTGCACCTGACGGTAGATCGGCTCGGTGTACTCCCGAGGCGGCGACGGCCAGTCAGCCATGAGCGACCCGGCGACAGGGCGAAGGGGTACAACCAGCGGGAAGACGCCCATGTCGATGGCCCGCTTGGTTCCTTCGATCGTGATCTTGGGGTCCTCGCCCATGCCGAGGATGACGTAGGTGGACACCTGCCCCTCGCCGAACACCTCCACTGCGCGCTCCCACGCCGCGAAGTACGCCCCCATGCCCGTGCGCGACTTCGCCGGCGCCACCCGCGCGAGCACGACAGGGTCGAAGGACTCGAGGTGGATGCCGACTGAGTCGATACCCATGTCCCCCACCTCGTTGATCACGTCGAGATCGAGGGGTGGCTCGAACTGGATCTCGACGGGCAGCCCGCTCGCCTCCTTCACCGCCTGGCCGCACTTCGCCACGTATCGGGCCCCGCGGTCAACGCCTCGCGAGCTGCCGGTGGTCAAGGTCGCGTCCACAGCACCGTCAAGGTCGCGCGCCGCGACGGCGACCTCCGCCAGCATCTCGGGGGTCTTCTTCACGATGGTGCGGCCCGCGTCCAAGGACAGGCCGATGCCGCAGAAGGTGCACTGGTCGTCGTTACCCCAATAAGCGCATGTCTGCACGACGGTAGACGCAAGCGAGTCCAGGTGCAGCAGCGCGATCTGCTCGTACGGCACCCCGTCGGCGGTCGTGAGGTCGTAGAACGCAGGTCGCTGCTGGGTACGGGCGCTGGCCAGTCTCGTCGACCCGAGGTAGACGCCGTAGCCGTCGTCCTCGGCACGAAGAACGTAGGGCGTGTCTCCGGGCTTGGACTTGGGGGCCGTGACCCGGTAGCCGTCGATCCACAGCATTCCGAGGTCGGTGGGCCCGGCGCCGCCGACACGCTGCTCGATCGGCCCGTCCATCTGGACACCTCGTGCCTGGATGTCGATGGTCAGGCTGCTGATGTCGAGGGGCCGGGCGAAGCCGGCGAGAAAACGCCCGTCGGCGTCCGGCCCCTCGGTGACTCGCGCGTACTCCAACTGCGTGGTCATGCTCGCGCTCCCTTCAGCGTGTGCCGCCTGAGACGGCCCCCGCGGTGCCGATCGTTCGGTTGGCCAGAGGCTTCATCATAGGAAGGTTGACGGCGCATCGGATAGGAAATCTCACGACGAATTCCGCCGCCACTCGTCGGCGGTGGCCAGCCAGATGGCACGATCGGCGCACTGGACCGTCTCCTTCCCACCGGCCGGATCTACGATGGTTACGCGAAAGAGGGGCTGGCCCGTCTCCGGCTGCATCGAGACGGACCGCACGAGCTGTGTCCCCGACGCGAGGTGGATCTCGACCCACTCCTGGCTGAGCGACACGCCCAGCGCGCTGGCGTCGGGCTCGGACACGGTGACCCAAGGCAGCCCCGCGGCCCGGGCCTCCTCGACCCTGGCACTGGTCCGGTCGCGCGCGGTCGTCACCAGCAGCGTCCTAAAGCGCTGCGACATGGCTGCATCGACCACCATGTCCAAGTCGAGATCCGCGATGGGGAGGCCCTGTCGACTCGCGATCTCACGGGCATGGGCGACGGCGGCTGCGTGCCCGTCCTCGAGATCAGAGAGGGTCGCCGCTGTGACGGTGAGATGCCGCATCATCAGGCCGATGAGCGTGACCGCGCGCTGGTAGCGGTCGGCATCGACCATGACCAGGGGGAAGACCTGGCCCTCGGCGGCACTCAATCGAGTTGCCAGAGCCCGGAACTCGGGAGGGACGGCCACCGACTGGTCGGTGCTGGGTGCGGGCGACTGCGCGATATTGTCCACTATAGTGCTGTGACCCTCTCCTATCCAGTACGCTTACTCACACCTTATCCCGGCAACGCGCAGTGAGGCGGTGATTCAATGGCGACTGATTCCGGGCCTCCTACTGTGGTCATCGCTCTCGGCGGCAACGCGATCACCGCCGAGGACCAGTCGGGGACCTACGCCGAGATGCTGGTCAACTGCCAACGAATGGCCGAGGCGGTGAACACGCTCGTCGACGACGGCTGGCGGGTCGTCGTGACGCATGGCAACGGCCCCCAGGTGGGCAGCCTCTCGCTGCAGCAAGGAGCCGCGGAGCCCACTGTCCCCGCTCAGCCGCTCAGCTCGCTGGTGGCCATGACGCAGGGATGGCTGGGCGGACTCATCGAGTTGGCGCTGCGCAACACCGGCAGCGCGAGCATGCCGCCCGTCGTCTCCGTCGTGACCCACGTGATCGTCGATCCAAGGGATCCGGGATTCCTGACGCCGACGAAGCCAATCGGGCCGTTCTATGACAAAGAGTCCGCGCAGGAGAGAGCGGACGAGCTCGGGTGGCAGATGGCCGAGGACTCAGGTCGAGGCTACCGCCGACTCGTTGCCTCACCCCATCCCGTGTCGATGCTGGAGTCCGATGCGATCGCCACGCTCGTGCACGAGGGATTCCTGGTCATCGCGGCGGGTGGTGGCGGGGTGCCGGTGATCACGAGCCGCGGCCTCCTTCAGGGCGTTGACGCCGTGGTCGACAAGGATCGCGCCGCGGCGATCCTTGCTGCGCAGTTGAAGGCCGACGCGCTGCTTCTAGTGACCGGTGTCGATTCCGTCCTGCTCGACTTCGGCAAGCAGACCCAACGCGCGCTCAACGAGGTCGGCGTGGAGGAGATGACCCGTCACAACGACGACGGGCAGTTCCCGGCCGGCAGCATGGGACCGAAGGTCGAGGCCGCTGTTGAGTATCTCGGTCAGGTCGACGGCCAGGCTGTCATCACGTCCGTGGAGATGATGGTGCAGGCTCTCGGAGGGGTCCGCGGAGTGGGTACGCGGATTCGGCGCACAGCTGTGAGGGTTCCGTGACGCGTTCGCTGTCGGTCAGGATGTTCAAGGACACCTATCTGGACTCGGTTCTCCAGCTCATGGGGACCCGGGCGATGGAGGGCATGTCCGGTGTGGCGTGGGCTGCGGTTGCCATGGCGACGGCCGCCAACGTGGAGACGCTGTCAGGGCGAGGGTTTCCCTCCGATGACCTCGTCGGCGGGTCGCCCGCCGACCTCTTCATCGCGGTCGAGGCCATTGATGACGAGACGGCGGCCAGCGCCACAGCTGAAGCCGAAAGGGTGATGTTCGCCGCGAGACAGAGCCGCGACACCACTGGTCAGGTTGCACCGCGATCGCTGGTCGAGGCCCTGCTCCAGCAGCCTGCGTCCAACATTGCGGTCATCTCGGTGCCCGGCGAATACGCTGCGCTCGAGGCGCATAAGGCACTGGGCCGGGGACTGGACGTCCTGTTGTTCAGCGACAACGTCTCGCGCCGGGACGAGATCGAACTGAAGGAGCACGCGCGGCTGCGCGATCGACTGCTCATGGGCCCCGGCGCCGGAACGGCGATGCTCGGTGGCGTTGGCCTGGCCTTCGCCAACGTCGTGAGGAACGGCCGCGTCGGCGTGATAGCCGCTGCTGGAACGGGTGCGCAGGAGGCTATGGCGCTGCTGGATCGCTGGGGCGTCGGCGTCTCCCACGTCATCGGGCTGGGTGGCCGCGACCTGAACGAGGACGTCGGCGGGCGGATGGCACGGCAGGCCATCGACTACTTGAAGAATGATGCCGGCACGGACGTCATCCTGTTCGTCTCAAAGCCGCCAGCCCCCAGGGTCGCTCGAGAGCTGCTGGCCCTGGCCGAGGGGACACCTATGATCGCGGCCTTCATGGGAGTGGACACGGGCATGCCGGTGCCGACCGGAGTCCTCGTCGCCGACACCCTCGAGGGGGGAGTGGTCAAGGCGGTCGAGGCGCTTGGCCTCGTGCCGCCGGACACGACGTCGCTGCGGGGGCCTTCGATCGTCGACGCGATCGCGAGAGTCGATGCCGACCGGACGACGATCCGCGGCCTGTACTCCGGAGGCACCCTCTGCTACGAGGCGCTGGTGCTCCTGGCACGGCACTTCGGCCCCGTGTACTCGAACACGCCGGTCGACAAGGCGCTGGGGATGCCCGCTCCCGAGCATTCCTCAATCCTCCTCGACCTCGGCGAGGAGGAGTACACCAAGGGCCGGCCGCACCCGATGATCGACCCGCAGGCCCGGGGGGAGTTTCTCGAGGACCTCGCCGACGACCCACACGTCGCCGTAATCGTCATGGACGTCGTGCTCGGGTACGGATCGCATCCTGATCCCGCGGGAGTGCTGGCTCCAGCGTGCCGGCGACTCGTGGCCGACGGCGGCCCGCAGGTCGTCACATACGTCCTGGGCACGGAGGGCGACCCCCAGGGCTACCAGGCCCAGGTCGACGAGCTCGCTGCCGCCGGATGCATCGTCACCGAGACCGCTGCGAGGGCCGCGCTCGCGTCGGCGGCCATCGCGGCACGTCAGCCGGGCATTGCTAACGTCCCCCTGTGACAGACACCCTGAAGGTCGCGGTCCTCACGTACTCCACCAAGCCGCGCGGCGGTGTCGTCCACTCGCTCAGCCTCGCGGAAGCACTCGCCTCGCAGGGGGTCGACGTGCACCTGTTCGGCCTGGGACCCGCCGACGGCGCCTTCTACCGTCCGACAACGGTCCCGTTCACCCTGTTCCCGGCACCCGAGTCGGCCGAGACCCTCGACGACAAGGTCTTCGCATCCGTCGATTCGATGTCGGTCGGATTGAGCGGGTGGGCCGCCGGATTCGACATCCTCCATTCGCAGGACTGCATCTCGGCCCGAGCGGCGACGCGGGTCCGCGACGACGGTCTGGACACGCCAGTCGTCCGCACCGTGCACCACGTCGACGACTTCACCACGCAGGCGCTCATCGACTGCCAGCGGCAGGCGATCCTGCAGCCCGATCGCATCCTCGTGGTCAGCACTCTGTGGCAGGAGATCATGCGAGACGAGTACGGACGCAGGGCCAACATCGTCCGCAACGGAGTCGATCCCGGCCGCTTCCCGCCGATCACCGACGACAGGCGGTCCGCCCTGCGCGCTGCGGTCTCGGCCGAGGACCGTCCCGTGCTCCTGTCCATCGGGGGCATCGAGCCGCGCAAGGGCACCAACGAGTTGTTCGAGGCGCTGGGCATCCTCAAGACTCGCGGGATGCGTCCCGTCCTCGTGATGCTCGGTGGTCACTCTTTCCAGGACTACGCGGCGTACCGGGATGCGGCTCTGGCCCGGCTCCCGGAGCTCGGCCTCGAGCTCGGTGCGGACATCGTGCAGGCAGGGACGGTCGATGACGTGACGCTCGGGGAGTGGTACCGGGCCGCGGACGCCCTCGCGTTCCCATCCGTCAAGGAGGGCTTCGGCCTTGTCGCGCTCGAGGGTCAAGCGGCCGACCTACCGGTGGTAGCCAGCAGCATCCCGGTGTTCGCCGAGTTCCTGACCGATGGCGAGAACGCGCTGCTGCCCGAGGTCGGCAACCCGGTCGCGATCGCCGATGCGCTGGAGCGGGTGTTGACCGACCGTGACCTGCGATCGCGACTTGTCGCGGGCGGTCGCGAGGTCGTGCCGAGGTTCAGTTGGAGTGCGTCCGCGCGGCAGCACGTCGAGATCTACGCGGACGTTCTGGCGGGTCGCACTCAGGCCTGAGTCCGGCCCAACCCGGTGGCGGGTGTGTCCCGGGCGTCGAGCAGGTGCCGGATCTCGCCGTCAGCGGCGACGCTGATCACACCGGTCTCGTCGATCATTCCCACGCTTGCCGCAGCGAGGCCGGCGTCGACGAAGACGGAGATGCACTCCTCCGCCGTCTCCGGCTCGCACGTCAGCAGGAAGCCGAAGCAGGGGAAGCAGTTGAACCACTGGCCGAGGGGAACGCCACGCGGGGACGGGACGGCGTCCACGTCGATCATCACGCCGAATGAGCCCCACTCCAGCAGCATCGCCAGCGAGCCGACGAGGCCAGCCATGCTGATGTCCTTGGCTCCCCGGGCCAGTCCGCGGGCGGCGATCGCGGAGAGGAGGCGCACGTCGTCGCCGAGCCGGTCGCCTCGCTCATCGAAGGACGCGAAGAACGGGAAGTCGACACGCATGCGGCCCTCGGTGCAGGCGACGACGACGAGGTGCTGTCCGCTCGCGACATTGGTTGAGGACAGAACCGCCTCCGCATGGCCTACGGCGAACGCCGAGAGGGACGCGGGACCGTCGGTGATCGTGAGGTGACCGCCGACAATGGGCACGCGGTACAGAGACGAGGCGTAGCGCATTCCCTCGAGGAGGGTGCGCGCTGTCTGCCGCGACGCGACCACGGTGTCGACGATGGCCAAGGGCACGCCGCCCATAGCCGCGACGTCATTGACGTTCGCCAGGACCGCAGCGATCCCGGCAGCGTACGGATCGGCGGCCACGAACGGCGGCCAGATGGCCTCGCCGCATGCGATGACGTTGGCACCGCCGACGGACACGACGGCTCCGTCGTCGCCGGGCCCCTCGATCCAGCCTGACTCCCCGAGAACGTCGCCCACGAGCTGGATGTCGCGCTTCGCCGCGATAGAGGGGTTGCTGCGCACCGCCTGCACAACCTCGTCGAGGCGATGTGCTGCGCTGCGCTGTTCGGACACTCTGCTCCGTTCCCAAGGTCTCGGCCTCAGCGAAGGCGACCTCGGAAGATCTCTCCTATAGTGAATTTTCTCCTAGGATAGTCTAGAATTCACGGGATGAAGCCGGATTTCCTGAGACTCCCCGAGGTACCCGCCAAGCCTCGCGCGGTGGGAGTCTCGCACATGCTGGACAAGGGAATCCCCCTCATCACGACGGTCGGGATCCTGCGTTCCTACGCTGGCCACATGGACTTCTGGAAGTTCGGTTGGGGCACCGCATACGTGGACACGCAACTCGCCGACAAGCTGGCCGTCCTGCACGAGCACGACGTGACCGCCTGTCTCGGAGGCACGCTGATGGAGATCGCGTGGGCGCAGAACGCCGTGGACGAGTGCCTCGCCTGGGCGCACAAGGTCGGGTTCCGCGCGGTGGAGGTCTCCCGGGGCAGCGTGCCCATGCCGCTGACCGCCAAGGCCATGATCATCCGCCAGGCCGCCGCCCACTTCACCGTTCTTGCCGAGACGGGCTACAAGAGCGCTGAGCGCCTGATGTCGGTCGATGAGTGGTCGTCGGAGATCATCGAAGACTTGGACAGCGGTGCGAGGTACATCGTCACCGAGGGGCGTGAGAGCGGCACCGTCGGTGTCTACGACCACGACGGCGAGCCCAGGCCGGAGGTCGTTCGTGCCGTGGTCGAGGCCGCTGGGCTGGAACGTGCGCTCTTCGAGGCCCCGCGGAAGAGCCAGCAGGCGTGGTTCATCAACGAGTTCGGACCTGATGTCAATCTGGGCAACATCGCGCCCGACGACGCACTCGCCTTGCACACCCTGCGTCAGGGCCTTCGCGCAGACACCATCAGCATCACCACCCCAGCCGTCGAGTCAACTCGCCTGTAGAAGTGGGGAACGTGGCTCCGATCGGGAAGCGTGTAGTGGAACAGCCATGACGTCTCGATTCACCGAGTCAGAGATGTACCGACACTCCTGGACCACACCTGCGCTCGACGAAATTCTTTCAGAGGATGCCCGGCTTCGCACCTGGCTGCGCATCCTCGCCACCCTTGCCGAGTGCCAGGCTGGCCTGGGGATCATCCCGGCGGCCGCAGCGGCGGCCATCGCCGAGGACTCGCAGTCAGAGCGGCTCGACCTCGAGGCGATCGCCGCGCGCACGCGAGAGTCGTCGCACAGCGTGCTCGGCCTGATCGAGGGGCTGCAGGGCATGCTCCCTGACCAGGCCCGGGAGTACGTGTACTACGGCATCACTGTGCAGGACCTCACGGACACCTGGTTCGGCATCGTCATGCGCGATGTGACAGCGATTCTGCGAGCGGACCTGCTGCGCGTCAAGGCCGCGTGTCTGCGACTCGCCCACGAGCACCGCGACACGGTGATGGCAGGGCGCACGCACGGGCAGATCGGATCGCCCATCACTTTCGGCCTCAAGGCCGCGACCTGGGCTGACGAGGCGTCGCGCAACATCGACCGGCTCGACGAGGGCGTGCACCGCTGGGCAGTCGCGCAACTGGCGGGGTCCACGGGGGGCCTGGCGTTCTTCGGCGAGCAAGGTCCCCCACTGCGGGCCTTGTTCAGCGCTGCCCTGAGCCTGGGCGACCCGGGCATCTCTTGGACGTCGACCCGCGACCGCACTGCCGAGTTCGGCGCGACCCTGGGCCTGGTGACCGGTGCTCTTGCGCGTATCGGCAACGAGATATACGAGCTCCAACGGCCAGAGATCGCCGAGCTCAGCGAACCCATCAACAGTGCGGTCGTGGGCAGCATCACGATGCCGCACAAGCGCAACCCGGAGTATTGCGAGCACCTGGACACCCTGTCCCGGGTCGCGCGGGCAGCGGCCGGCGGACTGCTTGAGGGAACGACCGCGAGCCACGAACGTGACGGTCGCGCATGGAAGGCCGAGTGGGCCTTCCTGCCCGACGTGGCGTTAGCAGCCGGTACGGCGGCCTCGCTCTGCGCAGAGCTCCTCGAGGGCCTCGTCGTCCATCCCGACGCCATGCTGCGCAACCTCAGCGGCGAATCCTCCTGGGCCTCCGAGCAGGTCCTCGTCCAGCTGTCGGTGCGGCTGGGCAAGCATCGAGCGCAGGCTCTGCTGCAGGCGGCCTTCGCAGTTGAGGGCACTGACGCTGCCAGGACCATCGCCGAATCCGCCGCGATCGACGTCGCCGACGTGCGTGCCTGGATGAGCGCACCGCAGACGGCAACGGCCACGGCGATGGCCGACGCCGCCGTCGTGCGCTTGGGCAGCCGGCCCCGATGAATCCGACCGCCGCCTTCTCGCGGTATCCACTGGGTCTGTTCCCTACGCCGCTGCATCGTCTGCACCGCCTGGAGCAGGCCCTCGGCGGCGGCCACGTCCTGGTCAAGCGCGACGATCTCGCAGGATTCGCGCTGGCAGGAAACAAGACCCGTCCGCTGGAGTTCCTGATCGGCGACGCCTTGGGGTGCGAATCGGAGGTGGTCGTCAGCGGAGGTGCATCGAAGTCCAACTTCACCGCTGCCCTGGCGGCGGCGGCCCGATCGGCCGGACTCGAGTGCGAGCTGATGCTCCCGGGAGGCGGGCTCGCCGACCCCCCGGTGCCTGTGCGGATGGCAGTCGCGAGCGGCGCCACCCTGCGCTTCACCGGCGGCGACCGGGAGGATCTCGACGAGGCGATCGAAGAACGGGTCCGGGAGCTGGCGGCGACGAGCCGTCGTGCCTATGCCGTGCCCAGGGGCGGGGCCTGTGCGATCGGCGCGCTCGGCTTTGCCAATGCCGCCTGCGAGCTCGCGGAGCAGGGCGTCGCCGACGATGCCACGATCGTGCTGCCCGTCGGCTCGGGTGCCTCGGTGGCCGGACTGATCGCCGGTCGGGCTGCCGTCGGGTCGCAGTGGACCGTCGTCGGGGTGTCCGTGAGCAGGCCGATGGACGAGATGCGCGCTCACTCGTCGTCTATCGCCGCAGCCTGCAGTCGGATGATGCTCACTGCCGAGCCGCTCGAGGCCATGCTCGTCGACGCGACCGCCCCGGGAATGAGCGCCGTCACCGAGGATGAGCGCAGTGGCGCTGTGCTGGCGTACGAGACGGAGGGCCTCCTCTTCGACCCCTTCTACGGGGTCAAGGCCCTGCACGAGGCACTGGAGATGATCAGGCGGGGATCCTCAGGGCCCATAGTCCTGTGGCACACCGGCGGCCTGACGTCGGCTGTTCCGCTGATCGCCGGCGCAGGTGCCTCGTGACCCTCGACGGTGCAGACGAGCTGGCGCGGGCCGGCTACGCGTGGGAGATCGCCGATGCTCCGCTGCTGCACGAGCCGCTCACTCTCGCCGACCTGGCCCACGTCCTCGAGCTGGTGCGCATCGAGGCCATCCCGCTGGATTCCGCGCGAATGCTCGCGAGGGAGCTGCTCACCCTTCTGACGGCCCCGCCCGAGGCGGTCGACTACTCGCCGGCCTTGGGCGAGATGTACTCCTCACGCGAGCAGCACCTCGCACACCGGATCGGCGACGCGGCCGGCTGGCTGCACTTGGGCCGTACGCGGCGAGAGGCGATGCGGATCGCCTATCGGATCCTTGTTCGGCGGCATGTCGTCGACCTCGTCGCCGCCGCCGCCGCCCTTGCCGAGGCGCTGGGCGATCAGGCCGCCCTGAATGTGGACACCGTCATGCCTGACTACACCTACTTGCAGCCGGCCGAGCCGACCACGTTCGGCCACTACCTGGCCTCGTTCGTCGATCCCGTGCTGCGCGACGGATGGCGGCTTCAGAGGGAGTTCGCAGACGTCAATGCGAGCCCGATGGGCTCCGGCGCTGCAAGCGGGTCCGCCCTGATGCGCGAGCGTGCGATCGCCGGCACCGACCTTGGCTTCGACGTACCTATTGACCACGTCCGCGATGCCATGTGGCAGAGCGACCCGTTCACCCATGTGCTCCTCGCTGCCACGACGCTCGTGATCGCGCAGGACAAGCTGGCCGAGGACCTCGAGATATTCTCCAGTCGCGAGTTCGACTTCGTCGAGCTCGGGGATGGACTTGTGCGTCCGAGCATCCTGATGCCGCAGAAGCGCAATCCCTACGCCCTCACCGTGGTGCGTGGCACGGCCGGCCTCCTCATCGGTCGCGCCGCCGGGCAGCTGGCCGTGGCCAAGTCACCCTCTGCCCGGAGCGATCTGTACATCTACGCGTACGGGGAGGTGCCTCGCGCCCTCAATTTGGCCGCGCGAGCCACCGAGCTGACAGCAGCCGTCGTGCGCACGCTCCGGGTGAACACCGCCCGCATGAATGCTGCGCTGGCAGGCAGACACACGGGCGCCGCCGACGTCGCCGCATACCTGGCACGTGAATTCGGGCTCAACTACCGCACGTCCCACTCGATCGTCTCGCAGGCGGTGAGATCTGCTCGTTTGGACGCACGTGATTTCACGGCGGCCGACATCGGGGATGCGGCGGCGGCGCTGGGCAGCGATCCCATCGTCGTCACGGACGACGAACTGCACTCGTTGGCGGATCCGGCGAGAGCGGTTGCATCGCACGACGGTCTGGGCGGCTCGGCCGCGAGCTCGATGGGGGCGTACATCGTGGATCGGCGGGAGCGCACGGGTGTGCTGAACGAGTGGGTGCAGGCCACGAGGCACCGGCTTGACGCTGGTGAGGCGAGTGTGGTGCAACGGGCACGGGAACTGATTGGCGCGCATGACGACAAGGAGAGTCCATGAGTCCGGTAAGGGAACTTCCGTCTGACGCACACGTCGTCAACTTTGGCCTGCCGGACTTCGCGGCGGCCATCTCCGCGCAGGGGGCCGAGGCCGTCCAGGTCGACTGGAGCATTCCTGCTGGCGGGGACCCGGCGAGCGTGGGGGCGCTCACCACGCTGTACGGCTCCCGGTCTATCGCCATCGACGAGGCCAATGCCGAGGTCGTGCGCCGCCTCGACAAGGGAACGCCCTTCCTCACCGGCGTGGCTCCCGCGCGGGACGTCATTCCCGGCATGGATGGTCGGATGCTGCTTCACGCCGGTCCGCCGATCTCCTATGAGGATGTCTGCGATCCGATGCGCCGGTCGATGCGCGCCGCCGTGGTGGCGGAGGGATGGGCTGTCGATCTCAGCGGTGCCGAGGATCTCCTCGCCCGCGGCGTCATCTCCCTCGATGCGGCCAATGACCACGGGACGGTAGTGCCGATGGTGACAGCGCTGGGACCGACGACCCCTGTGTGGATCGCGGACAACGCCGAAGGTGGCACCCGTGCCTTCGCCCCTGTGAACCAGGGCCCCGGAGACGTGGCGTGGTTCGGCCGCGAGAGCCAGGGGGCGATCGACCGGCTACTGTTCCTGCGAGACGTCGTCCAGCCGAGATTCGCGCGGATTCTCGACGACGTGGGTCCGGTCGACATCATGTCGCTTGCGAGTCAGGGCGTGCAGATGGGCGACGACGTGCACATCCGAACCCAGGCGACCACGAACCTGCTCATCCGCAACGTCCTGCCGGCGATCGCCCGACTCGGCAAGGATCCCGAGTCGGTGTCGATGTCCGAGTTCCTGGCGACGTCGCACCTGTTCTTCCTGACGATCGCCATGGCCGGCGCCAAGTCGCTGACCCTCGCCGCCGAGCAGGTGGAGGGTGGGACGGTCGTCACCACGATGGCCCGCAACGGCACGACCTTCGGAGTGAAGCTCGCGGGCTCGCCGACCTGGCACGTATGCGAGGCGCCGACGGTCGGTGATGCCCTCTACTACTCGGGGTACAGCGAATCCGACGCCGCGCGGGACGTTGGCGACAGCGCCGTGCTCGAGTTGGTCGGTCTGGGTGGAGCGGCCGCGGCCGCGTCACCGGCGGTCGCCGGATTCCTCGGGGGGTCGATGGACGACGCAGTCCGGGCGACGAGCGAGATGACCACCATCTGCTTGGCCGAGAGCACTCGGTTCAAGCTGCCGATCTTGGGATTCCGAGGCAGCCCGATCGCCGTGGATGCACGACGCGTGGTCGAGACCGGGGTCCGGCCGAAGGTCACCACCGGCGTCCTCCACGTGAGCTCGGGAGTGGGCCAGATCGGTGCTGGCGTTGCGACCGCTCCGCTCGAGGGCTTCCGTGAGGCCCTCCTGCTGCTTGCGGGCGGTGCCCCGAACTGAACGCGATGCCGTCCGAAGGCCGAGCGCTGGCTTTCGGGGAAAGCGCCTCGCGCACACTGGCAGCAGGTCGCGCTGGCACGGTGGTCGCGGTGTTCGCGCGTGCCGCGTACCTTGACTTCGAGGGTGACTTCGCGATCCTCGTGCCGAAGGAGGTCCCAAACGGCCCCTTGCACGTTCGCCTCGAGAGGCTGCCGCCGCTCACAGTCGGCACGTGGGCTCGGTGTCCGTCGGGCGTGCTTGCGATCGACGGTCACCGGTGGCTTATCCCCGTTGAACCGTGGAAGCCCGTCTGTCCGGCTGACGTCCTATCGGCCGCGCCGCTCCTCAGCGACGTCGTCCGACACCGGCCAGTGCTCGACATGGTGGCGGGGAGCGCGGGTGACATCGACGACTGGCTGGTGCCGTTGATCTCCCAGGGCCACTTCGCCGACGCCTGTACGCGCCTGTTCGGGAGCGGGGCCGGCCTCACCCCGTCGGGTGACGACGTGGCAGCGGGCATCCTCCTCGTCGTGGCCCTCGCGGGATCCACCGATCCAGAGCTCCTTCGCCAGCTGGCGGCCCGTGCTCCGACGCATGCGATCTCAAGGGCCTTCCTGCGCGCAGCTGCGGAGGGACAGTCCATCGAGCCGATCCACACGCTGCTGCTCGCAGCCAGCGTCGGCGATGAGCGACTCGCCGCTGAGGCGATGAAGCAGCTGGCGGCTGTGGGTCACACGTCTGGGCTGGACCTCGCGGCCGGAGTCCGAGCGGCGCTGGTCGCCTTGGCCGCAAGGGCCAGATCGGCCGACCGCACGCCGCGCGACACGATCAGCATCCAGGCCCAAAGAGTGCTGTAGGCCACCACGATCACGTAGCCGACGAGCTCGAAGTGCTGGCTCACGTCGGCGAGAGGCGTGAGGAAACTGAATTCGGCCTGGCGGACAAGGAGGCCGGCGGCGTAGATGAGGCCGACCGAGATGGCGATGCACGCCGTCATCAGCGTCATCGCCATGTTGAAGGTGAGCCGACGGCGAGGCTGAGCTCGATTCGAGCCGTAGACGTTGACCATCAGCAGCGAGTTGAGCGTGTCGAACAGCGTCATGCCGGCGGCGAACAGGATCGGCAGGGCGAGTAAGGACATCAGCGGCATCGTTCCCGACACGGCGGCCGTCGCAGAGAGGCCGAGCAGCGCGATCTCTGACGCCGTCTCAAGCCCGAGTCCGAAGAGGAACCCGATGGGGAACATCCGCCAGCTGGCCGTGACTGAGGATTGCAGCCGGCTGCCGAAGAGGCGACTCAGTACGCTTCTGGCATTGAGGATCTCGTCGACCTGCTCGTGGGTGAGATCGTCGCCGCGGCGCACCTGACGTGCTGTCCACACGCGTCGGAGGACGCGCAGGTTGAGGAAGCCCACGAAGAGGAGGAAGCAGGCAGCGACGAGTGCGGCGACGGTGCCGCCGATTCCCCGCACCGCAGGGAAGACTGTATCGCTGGCGGAAGCGCTGGCCACGGCGACAACGACGAACAGTATGAACACGACGCTCGAGTGGCCGAGCGCGAAGAACAGGCCGAGTCCGGCCGGACGATGCCCCTGGCGGACCAGAAGCCGCGTGCAGTCGTCGATGGTGGCGAGATGATCCGCGTCGAACGCGTGCCGGGCGCCGAGGACGTAAGCCAGGGTGCCCGCCCCCACATACGCGGCGGTCGCGCCCCCCGCGCTGGCCGAATACGCATACAGGCCCCAGCCGACAAGGTTCAAGCCTATGACGACGGCGACCACCAGAAGGAGCTGCCGGCGGCCTTGGCCTGCCATCCCGCCTCCTTTGCCGTAAATGACCTCAACGCGCATCGCTAGCGCTGTCATAGTAAGGCACACGCGCATTCACTATGGGTGATTCGCCGACTCCGAGGAAGCGATGGAAGGGGACTCCGTGGCCGAGGACAGGACCGTCAGTGCGCGATGGCTCGGGGGGTACCAGGTGGACGTCGTCACCGGCGACTTCACCGTTCGCGTTGACGAACCTGAACGCGTGGGCGGCACGGACACTGGTCCGCAGCCGACCGATCTGCTGCTCGCGTCGGTCGCGTCGTGCTTCGTTCTCTCCCTGGCCTGGGCAGCTAAGAAACGCGAGATGGAGCTGCCGGCGATCTGCGTCGAGGTGACTGGCACGTACGAGGGTCCGCGCTTCTCCACCTTGGTGATCGCCGTGACGATGCCGGTGCCGGACGACGTGGCAGAGGTACTGATCCGGTCTGCTGAGCGAGTCTGCTACGTGACCAACACGCTCAAGCGCGCCCCGGAGATCACGATCCGGCGGTTGGCCGCAGGCTAGCCGTTGCGCAGGGCGACCCAGACGACTTCCGCCGCCTTCTTGCTGGCGTTCTCCCAGTAGTGGGGGACATCCCCCGAGAAGTGCAGGGAATCGCCCTCGCAGAGGACGAAGTCCTGCTCGCCGACGTGGAACCTCACCTCGCCACGGAGGACAAGGACGAGCTCCTCCCCCGGATGCTTGAGCAGCTTCTCGCCGCTGTTCGCGCCGGGCGCCATCTTCGCCACCGCAGCAGCCGTCTGGAACTGCCGGTAGGAACCGGTGATCCCGGATAGCGACAAACCGGTGTGGGGGGTGTAGACGGCCCGCCGCTCGTCGGCCGCCGTGTAGTGGACGGGCTCCGGATGTGACTCCTCCTCCCGGACGAAGTAGCTGACCGGAACTCCAAGGGCGGTGCCGATCTTCAGGAGGGTGGTGATCGTAGGGACCATCCCGTTGCGTTCCATCTTGTGGATGGCCGCTGCGGACACGTCGCTGATCACTGCGAGCTGCTTGAGTGACAGCCCCTGCGCTTTCCGCAGCTCAGCGATCTTGGGACCGACCATGCTGACGATCTCGTCGACCTGGAGGGCGTGGGGCGCGGGCGACCGCGCCGCTCTCGGCTTGCGGGCGGCGGCTGTGCTGGCCAACGGATCCTCCGGCAGGTGCATTGGTGGTCGTGCGCTCAGACTAACGGTCCGCCTCTCCGCGCGCGGCGGCTACGGCGACGATCGGCGAATGACGGGTCTTCCCGAATCGGTTGACGACCAACCGCTCTTCCAGCATAGTGGATGAATAGTAATTCATCGTGTACGCGAGTGCACATCGGGAGGGGACGGCCGCGTGACCCAGAGGGTAGTGGTGATCGGTGGTGGCGGTGGCGGACTTGGTGCAGCCGGTGGAGCCAAGGCGGTCGATCCCTCGGCCCAGGTCACCGTTTACACGGAGTACGAGGATGTCGCCTACAGCCCGTGTGGCATCCCGTTCGTGCACGGCAAGGAGATCCCGAGCTTCGAGGCCCTCTTCCTCGCGGAGAAGCAGGCGTATGTGGACGCAGGCATCGACGTGCACTACGAGACGCGGGTGTCGTCGATCGACCGGGCGAGCAAGACGATCGCCGTCGACGGCGAGGGAACCGTCGGCTACGACTCGCTGGTCATCTCCACCGGCTTCGTCTACGCGGACCCCGGCGTGCCCGGCGCGGGTCTCGACGGCCTCTACTACGTGAAGAACATCCGTGATGCCATGGAGTGGGACAAACGCCTCGACACTGTGAAGAAGGCTGTCGTGGTCGAGGCCGGGCCCCTCGGCATCGAGATGGTCACCGCCCTTGCTCATCGTGGCATCGAGACTCATGTGATCGATCCCAACCCGTGGTGCCTCGGCGAGCTGCTCGACCCTGACATCGCCGCGATCGTGCAGGAGTCGTGGACGGAGCTCGGTGTCACTATGCACTGGAACACGACGCTGCTGGGCTTCCTCGACAACGGCAGCGGATCGGTCGGCGGCGTCACCACCTCCGGCGGCACCATCGACTGCGACCTTGTCGTCGTCGCCACCCACAAGCAGCCCAACAATGCCCTCGCGGTCGCTGCGGGAATCGCCATCGGAACGACCGGCGGGGTGATCGTCGACGAGACGATGAAGACCTCGGACCCAAGCATCTGGGCGTGCGGCGACGTCTGCGAGATCCCCCACGGGTCAGCCTCGCTACCGCTCCAGGGGCTCACCGGCAGTCACGCCTACGCGCAGGGCAAGGTCGCCGGAGCCAACGCGGCTGGTGGGAGCCGCGTGTACAACTCGGTCTACATTCCGTGGGGAATGGTCGCGGGCAAGTGGATGGTCGGCGGAGCCGCCTTCGGCGAGGTCGCTGCCGATGCTCTCGGCATGCCCTACGTCCTGGGCGTGGCCGAGGGCATCTCGCGGGCGCGCTACTACCCCGGCGTGAAGAAGGTGAAGGTCAAGCTGCTGGCGGAGCCCGGCACCCTGCGCCTGATCGGAGCACAGATGATCGGGGGCGAGGGCATCAAGGAGCGGGCCGACTTCCTCGGCGTGGCGGTCAAGAAGGGACTGACACTCTTCGACCTTGCCACGATGGAGAACGTCTACTCGCCCCCTATCGGCGCGTTGAACGAGCCGATCGCCGTGGCCGCGCAGAACGGCGTTGCGGCCTCCCGGAGAAGCTGATATGACGAAGCTGGCCACGTGGCTCCGGACGAACTCCCAGCACTATCTGCTTCGTGACGCCCAGGCGCGCATCGCCCGGAAATACGGCATAGCCCCGCCCAGCACCAAGGGATCCTTCTTCTGGACCAAGGTGTTCATCCCGGTGTACCGGGTGCTGCCGTGGGGGCTGCGTTCCAGCGTGATGGCGGCGATGCCGGGCAGTCATCGCAAGCGTTGGTCGAAACAAGTTCCGCCCGCTGGTTCGGCGGTTTAGGTAAGCACCACTCACATGCAATGACAACTGGAGGGTTCATGCCAATTACGGTAGACAGGTCGCTCCCCGCTGAGGGCGAGTCGCTGTTCAAGAGTGAAGAGAAGATCTTTCCGGAGATCATGGCGAAGCCGGGACAGAAGGCCTTCGTCTTCATCCACACTGTCCCATACGAGGGTTCGGTCCTCCTCGTCAACCTGTTGACCTCTACTCGCCTGGTGCGCAAGGGCTTCGACGTCAACATCGTTCTCTACGGCCCCGCGGTCCTTGCTGCTTCCGGCACGCGCGGATACCCGACCGTCGGCGCAGCCGCGTTCCCTGGCCATCTCGCCATCAACGAGCAGCTCAAGACTCTGATGAACGAGGGCGCGAAGGTCTACGCCTGCCGCTTCGCCATGGGCGCGCTGTACGGCTTCGGCGAGACGGATCTCATCCCCGGAGTCATCCCCTTCAATCCGCTCGACGTCCTGGACGCCGCTCTGACAGCGTGGACCGAGGGCGCGTTCCAGATGAACACCTGGACGGTCTGAACATCACTAGGGATGGGTGGCGGGCTGTGCCCCCACCCATCCCTTGGTCGTTTCCCCACCTCGAGAGATATGGGAGGAAAGCATGACGACAACCCAGCCCGCGAGCGGCATCGCCGACATGGGCGGCACGGACGGATGGGGTGCTGCGCCGACCATCGATCCGGATGAGAAGGTGTTCAAGGAGCCGTGGGAGGGTCGAGCGTTCGCCCTGTCGCTGCTCTCGATGCGGCTGTCTGGCACCAACCTCGACGCCTTCCGCCATTCGATGAACCGCCTCGATCGCGAGCACTACATCGATGACGGCTACTACGGCCGCTGGCTCTATGGCGCCGAGAATCTGCTCATGGACAGCGACATCATCGCTCCGGGGACCGTCGAGGCACGGGCGGTCAACCTTTCTGGCGGCCGGGCCGAGGAGCCGCCGGCGCCGGAGCCGCACAAGCCCGACTACGCGCCGACGGCTGGCGGGTCACTGCGTCAGATCGATGCGGAGCCTAAGTTCGCCGTGGGTCAGCGGGTGCGAGCGAAGGCCCGGCACGCCCAGGGTCACACGAGACTGCAGCACTACATCCAGGGGCATGTCGGCACGGTGGCCATCATCGAACCGCCCCAGGTGCTTCCCGACACCCATGCGCACTTCATTGCGGAGAACGCTCAATGGGTTTACACGGTGGCCTTCGACTCCAGCGAGCTCTTCGGCCCCGACGCGGAGCGCTTCACGCTCAACACCGACTGCTACGAGGACTACCTTGAGGATGCATCATGACGTCTGAACTGACCGTAAATGACCACATTCCGATCCAGCTTCGCACTGAGGCGCTCGAGGACCTGCTCGTCGAGCGCGGACTCATCGATCGGGCCGTCATGGACACCTTCATCAAGACGTATGAGCAGGATGTCGGCCCCTTGAACGGTGCGAAGGTGGTCGCGAAGGCGTGGACCGATCCCGAGTACAAGGAGCGCCTACTCGACAACGGAACGACCGCCGTGGCGGAACTTGGGTTCAAGGGACCGCAGGGCGAGCACATCGTCGTCGTGCAGAACTCCGAGGACGTCCACAACGTCGTGGTCTGCACGCTCTGCTCGTGCTACCCCTGGCCCCTCCTCGGTCTGCCGCCTGCCTGGTACAAGGACCCGGCCTATCGATCGCGCGTCGTCAAGGAGCCTCGGCAGGTGCTGTCCGAGATGGGCCTCGAGGTCCCGGAGTCAAAGCAGATCAAGGTCTGGGACAGCAGTTCGGAGGTGCGCTTCTTCGTCCTGCCCGAGAGGCCGGACGGCACAGACGGGCTCAGTGAGGACGCACTGGTCCCCCTCGTCACCCGCGATGCGATGGTCGGCGTGGCCGTGGTGGCGTCGCCATGACCGCGATGGCACAACTCGACGTCGACGGAGCGGCTGCGCCGCCGAGGTCGAACGGCGAGCTCGTCTTCGCCGAGCCGTGGGAGAGCCGCGCGTTCGGACTGTGCATGACGCTGTACGAAGCGGGGTTGTTCACGTGGGACGAGTTCCGCCAGGAACTGATCGCGGCCATCTCGAGTTGGGAGGACGATGCCCAGTCCGGTGACTGCTACTCGTACTACCGGTGCTGGCTCACGGCGCTGGAGCGCGTCGTGGTCGCGAAGGAGATCCTCACCGAGGATGCCCTCGAGCATCGCGCTGAGCAACTGGCTGCGCGGCCGGCGGGTCACGACCATGGTCACGAGCACGAGCACGAGCACGAGCACGAGCACGGTCACGACCACTAGAGCGCGGAGAGCTACAAGGCGTTGGCCGACCCCTGCCGGGGCGCCTCGGTGACGGGACCAAGCTTCGTCATCATGCGCAGGGCCAGCCGGACTTCATCGAGGGTTGAGCCCCAGGGCACAACCATCTCGTTGCCGTGCTGCTCGACGCCGCGCTCGAGCAGGCAGCACTTCGTGAGCACCAGCGTGCTCTCCGCGAGGCGCCTGGACCGGCGATGTGGGCACAGGTCCACCTGCCGGGGGTCGGTGCCGTAGAAGTCGCGGTGGAACTGCATCGATCGCTCGCAACCGATCAGCAGCCAGTCGTCGCTGCCGGCCGGGCGAGTGTCGAGGAACGCCACAGGCGCGGGGAGGTCGACGCCTGAGCCTCGGCAGGGCAGCAGGTACTGCTGTGCCGGATTGTCGGCAGCGATGTGTCGGATGTCCACGGCGTCAAGGACCAGGTCGATGGGGGGCAACTCGTCGTCGAACGCAACTGCCTGGCGCGCCATCTCCAGGAGCTTCGCCGGCTCCGGCGGCACGACCTCGGTGACGACGATCCGCACGGGCGTCGGTCGCCAGATGGCATTGACGTGCTCGTAGCGACCCTTGACCGCGAACGCATCCGCATCTGTCCGGCCGGAGAGGGCAGCCGCAGCCGCCATGGCCGTAGCGTTGCCGACATCCGTGCCAGGCTCGTCGATCCACACGGTGCGATCCGGACCCGCGAGCACGAGTGCCTCGATGATCGGTGACATCAGCGGCTCGTTCGACTCCTTGCGGATCTCGACCAGAGCGTGCTGGTCTCCGTTGCCCAGCAGCAGCCACTCGGTGCGACGGTACGCATCACGACCGACGAGATAGTCGAGGATCGCCGACTCGTCACCAAGTGGAATGTCGACTTCCTGCACGGAGAGGCCGCGATACGGCCGTGTCAGGGCATTCGGCGCGGGCAGCGTAATCACGTTCCCTAGCCTCTCACAGTGACGCCGGTGGGTGCCCGTCGTCCGCGTACGACCTGACGTGTCGGTCTCGGCACGACCTGATGTGTCGGTGTCCGGTGCGTCCATGATGCCATGTCGGCGCCGAGGATGCGGTTCATCCGGTTGCGCAGGCGGTAGCTGGGTCCGTTGATGGGCAGGACTTCGCAGTGGTGCGGGAGCCGGTCGAAGTGCCCGCTCGCACCAGCAGCATCCGCAGGTGAATGCTGGCGTCGCCATCGAGATCTTGCTGGGTGTACTGCTGGTCGGTGCCGCTGCCCTCATCCTCATCGCGCGACTTAGGCCCGAAGGCGGGCGAGGTCACAAGACGCCAACCAATGTGTATGCGATTGCTGCCGGAGCAATGTCGCTGCTCATTGCCTTCACCATGTCCAAGACCTTCTTGCAGTATGTCGTCGAGATCCTTGCCCGCGATGGCGTCCTCGATCGTGGGGACGAGCAGGGTGGGGATCGTCAGCCGGCGCCGTGCGGCGCGCGACTGCGAGGGCGAGGGCGGACAGGTAGGGGCGGCCCTTCTCCGGATGCAGCGTCACGTCACGGACGCGCAGGCCGGCGGCCTCGCCCCACCTCAGCCCGGTGAGCACCAGGAACAGCAGCAGGTGCCGGTAGTGATCGATGGTGTGCCAGTACAGGTCGCCGAACTGTCGCGGGGACAAGAACACCCGCTCGATCTTGTCGGCTGCCGTCTGGGTCGGGGCCATGCCGGTGACCGGGTTGAAGCCCACCAGGGGGAAGAACTCGTCATGCATGGCGGTGTCGTAGGCGCTGGCCACCAGCGTCATGACGTTCTTGATCGTCTTGGCGGCCAGGGTCCGTCCCGTCGGCCGGCCGTGGCGGGTCAGGACGGGCTGCGCTGCCAGCCAGGCGCGCCAGGTGACGACGTCCTTGGCGCTGGTGCCCTCGGCGAGCGGATGGGACTGCCGGATGACGTAGGCCGCGTCCAGGTCGCCGAAGAACGGGTCGACGTGATCGCGGACGTTGGACCGGTACGGGCGGTGCCGGCATCGATGTGCCGGCGGACAAGCTCGCCGACGCTGACCCCGCTCGGCTCGCGCCCGGGTGGGGCGAGAAGCCCCGGGTCGCTGGCGGGCAGGGCGGCGGGGTCGTCGATCGCTCCGGCGGCCACCGCCCGCTCGCGCACCGTGCGCGTGGCCGGAGCAGCAGCGACGGTCTCGTCCTGGCCTGCCACGTAGTCCTGTGCCGCCTGCCAGCCGAAGCGCTCGGCCAGCGTGACGAACAGCTCGGCGTCCGCGCGCGCGGCGTACGACGGGCCCTTCGCCTTGGCGCCGTCCATGCGGGTGTAGACGACGAAGCGGCGGCGGCGCTGCTCGATCCAGGCCATGACGGGGGTCCTTCCGGTCGGGTACGACCCGGGACCGTCCGGAGACCTCTCGACCTGTCAATCACCGCCCATGCACTGCGCCGACGCGGTGGGGATCCGGCAGGTGACCGGACCCCGGCGCCCCCCGAAACGTGGGGGCACCGCGGGGGCAGCGTGGGGGCAGAGACGCCCCCACAAGGAGAAAGGCCGTTGCATCGCAACGGCCTTTCATGGGGTGAGTGACGGTGCCCTGTCCGGAGACATATTTATGGGGTGTCTCGCGACATGCTTATGGCCTGACGGGCGAGCGTTCGGGGCATGTCGAAGCAGCGGGTCATCGTGGAAGCGGTCCTGTCGGGCAAGTCCCAGGGTGAGGTGGCCCGGCTCTACGGGATCTCTCAGCCGCGAGTCAGCCAACTGGTCGCGGCGTGGCGGGCCGGTGGCTGGGATGCCCTGGAGCCGAAGTCGACCAGGCCCGGGTCGAATCCGCGCCAGACACCGCCGCAGTTGGTCGAGGAGATCGTGGCTCTGCGCCGGCGACTGGTGGCGGACGGCTGCGATGCCGGGCCAGTGACGATCGCGGCGCTGCTGGCCCGCACCCATGCGCACGTGCCCGCGACCTCCACCATCGCAGCGATCCTCACGCGTGCCGGTCTGGTGACCCCGGCGCCCCGGAAGCGACCCAAGCGGGCTTGGCTGCGATTCGAGGCCGACCTGCCCAACGAGTGCTGGCAGGCCGACTTCACCCACTGGACCCTGGCCGACCGCACCGACACCGAGATCCTGCTCTGGCTCGATGACCACTCCCGCTACCTGCTGGCGGCAACCGCCCACACCCCGGTCACCGGACGCATCGTGGTGGACACCT